>Ga0315293_10003029_pt1 | contig 16167 bp, 19 predicted proteins | sample YL17G13_20_MG_FD_203071 | JGI IMG/M metagenome (GOLD analysis project Ga0315293, IMG submission 203071) | Sediment microbial communities from Yellowstone Lake, YNP, Wyoming, USA - YL17G13_20 | ecosystem: Environmental > Aquatic > Freshwater > Lake > Sediment | place: USA: Wyoming | collected...
CCCCAACAGTTCCTCCGGGAGGACTTGCTAATTGTTGCCACGTATTAGCATAAGTATCATATCGCCAAAATTGTGTAGCACTAAACAGCCAATATATGAATCTATTACTGCCTCTCAAATCAGTGCAACAACATACACCGATTTGATAAGACGTTCCTATCGTAACAGGAAATGGTTGCAACACTTCCCATACAGGTAAATCCAACACTAATGTGTTATTATTAGTGATTGCCATTATTCCGCCTTTCTAGCTCAGTCAAAAGCTCATCTTCACTAAGATTAGATATATCTACCTCAAGACATTGCTCCATTATAATTTGCCATGGATCTTTCGACACACGCACAGCGCCGCCGAATTCAATATGCTTAGTATCGAGAATCTTCCCGATTACTTCCAGATAGTGCAGCTTGACTTGTAAGAGCTTTCCTGTCGGTATACTAGCAAGGATACGATTGCCAATCTCTGCGTCAAGCCTAAGTAGTTCCTTAGCGATAATTTTCAACCGTCCAGACTTACCAATATCGTATTCCTCGATGACGTTATCAAGTATCTTCGTTTTGGCTTCAGATAACTCCTGAGCGTAAAGCCTCGACCATTTGATCAGGGTAGGTTTTGATATGCCTATCTGTTCAGCTATCTTATTATAGGATTCCCCCATCCCCCGGAGATGAAGAAATTCTTGTTTCTTCTCTAGTCGTGTTAATCGCTTTTCAAGATTCTTCACTTTTTATATCCTTCCCTATCTTGCTTTCAAGATAATCCGTTATACTTTTTATTCTGTTAACATTCTATGAAAAACTCTTTCGTAGTGCTGTCAAACGTCACCCTCCGACATACACCGATTATGTCCATTCCAATCAAGCCTATGCTGGAATCCGTAAGTAATACACCCTTTTCTGGACGATATGATTTTAACCTTCTCAACTCCGCTGAGTCGGGGAATTCAGAATATGCCATTATAGAAATTGTTAAACGATAAGTCCATACCCTAGTAACATTGCCATCGTGTCCTCTCACTGTTATAAGATTACCAAATATCAATGGACCCAACTTACTTGCATAAGCTTTGGGAATACAAGTAATATCCGCCCCAGTATCTATCCTTGCATCAAATACGACAGTATCAGGATTCTGTTCTGCCAGAGATGATATGATAACACCAACGTAGGGTGCAAAACATGCGACCCCGCTTTTCTTTTCATAAGGTTTATGACTAACAAATAAATCAGCCATAAATTCCTTCTTAATTCTCCTTTCCTCATTCAAGGCTTTCCTTAACCAGCCTGTTACGGAACCATACGACCTAATCGCTATGCCTGCAACTGAACCAGCCAACGCAGGTACTAGAATATTTGTGACTTTACTTACAAACATATTTATAACGTTATCCAACACAAACTCCTCCTAAAACCTTAAATAATGATTGAAGATTAAAAGATTAAAGATCGAAGATTCGATCTCTCTTTTCCTAATCTTTAATCTTCAATTTTCAATTTCTTAATTAAGTCAATACCTGGGCATTAACATTCAAGCATAAACTGCGAACTTCTGCGATATATACCCCCTGTTCCATTGGATCAAAAAATACCTGAGACTGTCCATTGCATGATCATTCTCCTTATCAGGCTCCTCTGTATCCATCTTATCTGGATATGAATAAAGGTTAAACTCCTTTATCGTATTGACGCATTTACTACTAATATACAACCCCGGTTTACCATCTTCTCTTACCCTCAACTGCCTTCTAACAAGTTCAAGACCCTGAAGAATATTTGATCTTGGTGCTGTGGTAACGATCCCCTTCTCAAATAGAGTAGCCCGTGCCGATGCCGCAGATGGATCACATGTCGTAAATTCATAAAGACTATTATCATGCTTTTCTGTTCTTCCGTTACTCGGTATCCTCCGACTCGGTGAAGCCGAGATTTGCTCTTCCTCTAACAAAAAACTAGCATGTTGTTCCATTGTTTTATGACGTTGGTAATATTCATCATAAATAATTACACGATCTTCTGGATCAACAGCAATGAATAGACATACAAACGGGTTCTCGTAACCAAAATCAATGCTTCTGAATCTACGCCAATCAGGATCAATCTTGAGTTTGTCTTCAGATATTTCATGAATAGATGCCTCAAACTCCTTATATACTTGACCTGATGAAAACGTAAACGTCGCACCATATTCCTGCTCAAAAGTCGCTTTGCTCAATGTTCTTCTTGCTTCCTCTATATCATCTCTAGACAAGTGAGGATTATTCCATGATGGAAATCGAAAACTCTCCCATTCAGGAAAATCTGGATCATTCCCACGCTTCCAAAGATCATAAAGCCAGTTATAACCCCTTGGGGTTGTAATAAACATTGCCCAGCCTTTTTTATCGCTCAAAGTTGGACGAAGGTACTGTTCCCAGATTACAGACTTACATGATGCACATTCATCAAAAACCAGCCAATCAAGTCCTTCACCCATAAGACTATCAGGATGTTCCGTTGATTTTACTTCAACAACCGACTCCCATGGGAACTCCAAATACATTGATCCACTTTTGGATGAATAGCTTTTTCTAACCGTTTCTAGCTTAAATCGTTTTATTAGAGTATTATATATCTCTCGAAAAACTTTCTCTCCAAGGTCGTATGTCTTAGATACTATCCAACCTCTTGTCTGAGGTTTCAGTATCATAGCCTCGGCTTCCTTTGCCGCCAGAAGTGATTTTCCCCATCTTCTGCCAGATACAACAACTTTGAACCTTACATTACTAGCGTGTAAAAAAGATTGACCGGGATGTGGTATATACCCGGACATGCGAAACCATGCTTCCTTATTGAGTTTCAAGCCCGGATCAGTGAAATCATCTTTAATCTTATTATCCATCATTCCCACCAACCATTAATAAAGACATCACGGTTAGAACTAAAACCAGAAAATCACAGACGCAGGAAACGTCAGTGAGGAAAGAGAAGCTGCGTCTCAATCTCGAACCAGCAGGGGCGTATGCTTCGTTTGTCACAGCTATATAGGTTTTATGTCTATACCACTTTCATTGACTCTCTAATTTGTGCGCCCCTCTGTCTCTCGATTTCGACTGCGCAGGAAAAATAAGGAAAATTAGAAAGACTAAGAGAATCACAGACGCAGGAAACGTCAGTGAGGAAAGAGAAGGCACGCTTCGTCTGCTTCAACTTATATGGTTTTACGTTAAGAAAGCGAAGCGTGCCAGAGAGAATAAGAGATGTTCAGCCTACGTCAAGGAAAGAAAAAGAAAAGAATTGACTTCGGCAGAACAGAAAAGTCATATTTTCGTTTTATCCCAAGTTCTAATCCCCGACGCATTTATAAGCGATCTTTCCTCGTGGCTAATCGCTACACTTGCCCCTCGTGCCTGCGCCCATTCGGCTTGGCATTTTAGAGCGTATTTTTTTTCTCCTTGTTCGAGGGCTTGTTCGCTGAACTCTCTGCGCCCTCTCACCTTCGGAGAAAAAAAAACACATAAGAACCAATAAGTTATTTTTTTATCTAGCTCGAGGGCTTGTTCGCTGCGCTCTCTGCGCCCTCTCGCTTCCGATAAAAAAAATAATTAAGCCCCAATAGTTTTACACATTGATCGCCGCTGCATCATTAAAAAAGCAATCTTTTTTTCATATTGATTGAGAAAGAGTTTTTAAGGTTATCTCGATCTTTCGAGTTATCTCTGTTCCCTGATTTCCACCTAGCCATTCTTCCGGTATATCAGCAAACATAACCTCGAAATATCTGCTATAAGTTACCTCGATTATATCGCCAGTTGTTTGTCCAGTCGTTATTACAGAGCGCCTGTCAACCGCTATTGTATAGTCTGTATCTAACACCAGCGTTAAACCAGTCGTAAGGTTTATTACGCTTATTACGTCACCGCCAGAATCCAGTATTGCTTTATGACTAAGTTCAATAACGCTGTCGAGATCCTCATTTACAGTTACTTCTACAAAATACACTTTTAAGTCAAGTACATTTGCGCCATCATAAGCCCCAATGCTGCGAAGTAATAATCTAATGTACCCATCATCTGGATCAATTAATTTGCGTGCTATCAAATATTCAAATGTTGAGTACTCAAGAGTATTTAAATTACTATTACTTGACCTTGTAAGCTCTGTCCATCCCGTACCATTCCAGCCATAGAGAATACATCCATCAAAATTATTGATTGATGTATCATCACTGGATGCTTTCACTATAACACTTAATCTTTGTACGTCTGCTTGTATGATTGAGGACTTAATCAGAAATTTATGATAAAGATAATAACCCGAATCAACGCCGACAATGCTTTTATTGTTTACGTCGTCCTCATCTATTGCCTGATAATCTCCAGTGGTATATTCGGTAGATTGGAAATCATCCACTGCTAAAGGAAGAAGATTAGAACTGTCCTCGTAGGCTATATGTGTTACTGATGGATTGGTAATCCCAACGTAATTATAAACAGCACTATCGTAAACTGTATCAGCTTCCACAAGGGAAGGTACATCGCCATCATCGAAATATAACAGCTCATTTGAGTATAAAAGCGCCCTCAAACTCTCATATTGATCGGAGTCAATATAATTCCAACCTAAAACGAAATCGTAATGGATACAGCGAAGATCGTATATCCTGCGACCGCTTAGCGTCTCATGGAAAGCCCCGATCCTCTTCGGTGTACGTTTATAGCTATCTGGATCACTCGTTATTGTGTTTGCGTTAAATGAAACGTTATCAATATAAAAGGGTCCAGAATGTATGTCATGTTGTGCAAATGACACTTTTACCAATACACAGTCCACTGGCGCAGTTATATTGCACTCGTAACTTAACCAGCTTCCTATATCATCAAGGCTTACTGTCTCTATTTCTACATCATTTGTAACATCCCAAAAGATTAAATCCAGCGTCCCCAGATCGATCTTGTATAAGCACGCAAATGAATATAGAACTTCCGGTGTACAAACAAAATCGTAATATGCACCTTCTGCAACGCCCACTGGGGAGTCATCAAGATAAAGCCCATCATTCAGAGTATAGCCATCCGCAAGTGTCCACGTAAGCCCAGCGATTCTCATTACTGAGTCTCGTATTTGATCGGTTATACACCTCTCCGCTAATGTCTTTAATATATCGGTCTCTTCCCATATATTGCCATCCGCAACGAATGTATGCACTCCATGCTCAGTGGGTGCGCTTCGTGTTAGTCTAAATCTTGGCATTATCTATAAGTCCTTATAAGGTTTACAGACCTCATTCCGCAATAATTATGATGATAATTTGCCATCTCCATTAGATCATAATGGCTATATGTTATAGAGCCACGCCCCCAAGCCTTGGCACGATTCGGGTCCATCGCCAACTGTTCAAGACACTCAGCAATAGCACCATGAAGATTATAAGACTTGCCATTAAGATAATAACTAATTTCCTGCGCACTCGTAAACGTGAATATTCCGTCAATAAAGTTTTCAATATAATCAGTGTTCGGTACTTCCAAAGCATCCGATCCGATACTATCCCATAAGCTAGCGTCTGATTCCAGCATCCCATAAGTCGAATAATAAACCAGATAATTTAAATCAGTTTTAAGAGGCTCCTTTACTATATGCAATCTATGCATATCAAGATAAGCCTGCAATTCGTCATCCGTCCATATTTCAGATAACGAATCATTTACTTTTATCCTGAGAATCGAAATAAGAAAAACCATAGAATCTCTTGCCATTATAAACCCCAAGGAGAATTGAAGATTAGAAGATTGAAGATTAGAAGATTAAGAATGTGTATTCCAACTCTCTCCTAATCTTATAATCTTTAAATCTTTAATCTTTAATTTCCTTTATACTCCAAACGCAAAAGGCACAGCAGAAGGATCGCCAGCCGATAGCGCAGCAGGTCCAGCAGTTGGCTTTGCAGCTGTCAAAGTAGAGAGACCAGAAGCCGATAGCGCAGCAGGTGCAGACGTAGTTACCGTAGAACCACCCACAGCGATCCCAACCGAGCCATTGATATATGCGACCGCAGCTCCAGCGTGAGCCAGAGACGTTGTTCCAAACGTAAACGTTCCATCCGTATCCATTGCTGTAACCGTTCCCATTCTGACGTGAGAAGCTTCCACCGCAGCCAAGCCAGCGACAGCAAGCACAGCAGAATCATAGCCAGTCGCATTATTGGCAGCCTCGATCACGTCAATAGTTCCGTTTACGCCTATGTCCAAAGCTACAGCGCCATATTTATTCTGAGGTATTACGTCATTACCCGGCGCAACACCAACAGCATCCGCAACCTTGGCATAGATCGTACCCGCTATCATGTAGAAAAATGCCACGTTAGAAACATTCTGGACAGTCGATCCGATAGCCAGCGTAGGATTAGATATCAGCCCAGCAGTAAAACTTGCCTTAATCGCATTTGCTAACGTTTTCAAATCCGTGATAACTGTTATAAACGCAGCATGATCTGCTATCAACTCATCACACAGCGTCTTAATAACATCATGATCATCAACGAACTCATCCACCGCAGTATGTATCTCATCAACCGCTGTCTTAGTTGTGGCATGATCCGCTTTCAATTCAAGCCCCAGCGTCCTAGAGCCATTCGCAGAAAGCCTTATCTCATCTAACCAATTTCCAAGAGTGTAACCTTTCTCAGAAAAGACTTTCATAAATTCGTCATGCTTAAAAACCTTACTCATAAATAAAACCTCCAATGAGGAAAGGAAGAATTAAGAAGGAATTTACTGTCTTAATTTTTAATTTTCCTTAATTCTTAATTTCCTAATAAACCCCCATAAATAAAAACAGCCCGCTACGCGTAAAATAGCAGGCTATTCATATCCAATGATATAATTGTAATAGACCGCCCTGAGAGATATATAAGTCAAGGATGCAAGCGATCTATTACAATATCACTATACAATAGTTAAGCATATAAAGCAAGATAATTGTGTTGAAAACTCAACGCTGCTGACTATTTCTTAGGTTTCACCACATGTTTATCACTCCAGCGCCTGAGTGATTCGATGATCTTACCCTCTCTAGTACGCTTATCAGTGTGCTTACCATTTACATTAGTGTTGGAACAAAGTCTTTTATCTTCCATCACTTTATAAGCTTCTGTTGATGTTCCCACGCCAGATTATAAACTTTTGTAGCCTCAGTAATACGACCCTGTCTTGTCAGCTCGGTAGCCTTCAATTTCAAAGCGTCTATACTGTTCTGATCTGTAAACTTTGGCTTAGGTCCATCTGGTGGAATAGGATTTGTAGGTCCCCCAAAGTTTTTAGCTGAACTTGATTTGAGGTATGGTTTTTTATCTGCTAGGTCTTTAACAGCTGCCTCGATTTTGATAGTATCAACGTTCCCCTGTTCATCCTTTACGGATTCCAGATCAACAAACCTTATAACGTCATCAGGTACAGTAAATCCAAGAGTAGAAGCAAGCGAAGTTATAGCGCTTTCTATCTGGACACGACTCATTGAGTCACGAAGATTCTTATTATCTGCTTCTGCCATTTTAAGCAACTCCTGCGCTTTCTCGACTTCAGTAAGATTCGCAAGTCTTGCTTTTTCAGCGTCAGCCTCTGCTTTAGCTTTTAACGCTTGCAACTCTTTTCTATTATTAGCAGCTTCCGCTCTAACTTTCCGAAGCTCAGCAATCGGAACCAAAGTTTTATCATCAGCAGGATCAACCGGATCGGTAACTGGATCAACAACAACAGGATTAACTACCTCGATCTTATTAACGTCAACAACAGCACCCATAAATAACCTTTCTGTGCTTCTGCACAAACACCCTAGCTATGTCAATAGCTTTAGGACGCCTATAACAATACCAACAATAACAAGAAAGGCAGAAAAGCATTGCCAGAATGTCGTAATCTGAGCGTCATGCTTTATAACCAGATCAAGTTTTGACTCGATACTATCAAGCTTCTTGTCTATGTTTACGTGCCTTTCATTACAAAGATTTTCGTCAAACATTTATATCACCCACTAAGGTAAAAACCTATAATAACAATGTCCATTCGGATGATCAGCCTTTCCAGAAACGACCAGAGATATGTCTATAATCTCACCAGCATGATCAATGCAATACTGACACGCGCCAGTCTCGATGTATCTCTCCGCATGTTTAAAGCCATTCATATTCGCTCTTTGAGCCAATGCTTTTTGCACCGTTCGATTAAGGTCACGATCTTCCATAAATACCTAAATGCCAATCCTTATCCTTATCGCTGATTCGCTACACTAAAAAATGTAGCAAGTGCCTGAGTAATAGTATACAAAAAAGAAAGTCTGGTAGACCCATCAACAAATAAAGATAAAGCTATTTTTTCACCAGCAGTAACGGTACTTTGCGGATATCTAAGATAAGCCCATGGCTCTAATACTCTATTTTTGACATCAAATCTAGCAAATCGTTGTGTACCTGTCTGAGTTATATATCCATATTTGCCTGCATTTGTAGATGGATCATATATTGCGGCAGCGCCTGCATTCGGTAAAAAACCGCCTGAGTTACCATAAGCAATTGTGGAAGTCCAAGCACCAGTTGCACCACCTGCTATATCAAATAAATCTAATGTAGCAACACCACCACCCCTGAAATAATAGAAGTAACTCCACCTTGCGTTTTTGACTGTATCTAACGTAATCCCAAACGATGATATACACATTGCGCCGGCTGCGTGCACGGCTGAAGGATTAGCATACTGATTTGCTGATCCACCATCCACTGCAGCAGTGGACCACGCCGCATCTGCATTAAAGCCAGCAGCATAAGAATATGTTACCTGCAGGACACCATTCCATGCAAGAATATCATTGTTGAGCTCAATGACGTATTTAGCTGTGGCTGAAGGTGTAACTGTCCAGTTCGACTTTAAAGTATATACCGGCGAAGCACCAACAGTATGAGAGGTTATCTTCCTTCTCTGACCCACTGCGGTAGATGTTGCAGTATCTTCAATAATCCGTATCTGGAAGTTCCTGAACTCATTTACCGCAACTGCTGAATCCCCACCAGTAGCTTGCCCTGTTAATGTTCCAGCCGCCGAAGCTGTCGCTATCAAAGTTCCAAAAAAGCCGCCATAAGGTGATAGAGTCGAAGGCACATAAGCCTCATCCATCGATATAATAGTCATATCCGTAGCGATCGTAGCGATAAAATTTGTCGTAGTTAGTGAGGTAAGTGTTTGCGTAGCAACATCGTAAGACTTGATTATTCCTGCAGCTAATGCGGCAGCCGAAAACAGAAATACCTTACCGCTAAGGAATTCGTAACCATCAGTTGAAGCAGGAGTAAATGATAATGATGAGTCAAGATATATCGTTGGTGTCGTACCTGCAGTGTTCCCAATTATGGTGCGTTCCTCTATCTTGCCAGAACCGCCAGCAGATTTACCAATGATCCTGATCTTGAATCCTACCCCATCACCACGATTAGCTAATTGATTGACGCCCACCGCAGTAGGCAAGGCAGTCGTAAGAATAACTGACGTTGTCGTACATCCTGACGCTAATGTCCCATAAGGTCCACTGGAAGGAACAAATATTGCCCCAGCGCCTGCACCAAAAGTACCAGCTAATGCCGGAGTAGTAAGTGCAAGCCATTCATCATTCTTCACGTTATACTTTGCAAATAGAGCCACTGAACCAAGCTGATAAATATGTGGATCACGATCCTCGTTATTACGTAGATCACAAGCCAGAGATACCCCAGCAGTGGCATTATTCGGCGCAGGTGAGAGCGGTCGCCATTCTGGAAGATCAATAATATCCTTGAAACCAAGAGTTGTCGCCATATTACCGCCCCTAAGTTATTCTTGGCCTAATTAAATTAGCCCAGTTATTTCGCATTGGAATAATAAGCATAGATTCATAAGCTGCTATGCCGCCCACCTGTGTCATCGAAGTCACGGTAGTGACAGCAGTGATTGAAGCCACCGTAGTGACAGCAGTGATTGAAGCCACCGTAGTAACCGTATCAACTGTTCTAATCGCTCCAGTAGTAGCATTCATCCATAATGGACGATTAATAGCATTTAAGACATTTTTCAAATACGTTACGATGTTATTTCCAACATCTAAAAATTTAACATCTCTGAATGGCATATCATCACACCTAAATTCATAAAATAGTATTTATATATTTGCTTTTGTAGCCGTTATGGATATTACTGCATCCTCGCCATCAGTCAACGCCAGAGCAGTAACCCTGATGTAAGAAGCAGAGACAGGTATTGAGATTACGATCGTGGACGTATCTACAATCTTTCTAGTTACAGCCACGTGGCTGACAACACCAGTCGTTGGAAATTCAGATACCATGCTCTCTTGATACCAGTCTAATTGATTCTCTGAAAACTCGACTTTCAAAGTCACACCATCGGAATCACCAGCAGTGAAATCAACAAGCAACTGAACCTGATTAGCACCTTGAATATTCACGACCTCAGAGACCTTCGCTTCGATGACGCCTTCGCTATCAACGAGAGTCTGCTCTGCGAATATCTCTTCAGCAACCAAGTTATTTTCTGTAATTAAATTTGTAGTCATAATTTATGTCCTATTCGGGAGATGTATAAATCTATCTTTACCTTTACATATTACCCGTGATAATTTGCTAAAAGTAGATCGCTCTATTCCGGGAATGAAAACACTTTCACCAAAAGCGGCAGGTAGAACGTAATCATCAATCTTAAATTCCGCCTCACTAACATAAGTACCATTATTTACATTACCACTAATACCAAGCAGACGGTAATATCTATATCCAGTTACATTTCCACCTAGTGATGTCTGTGTCTGAATTGCTGGCGTGCCTAACGTAAAGGAACTCCCGATGTCAGTCCATTCAGAGCCATTATCAGAACCCTGCCATTTCCATGTACCATGAGATGCGTCATCACTCTGATACCATTTACATTCATCAATAATCTTGGATTCACCAACACCAAAATCAAAACAACACCATTCACCAGAGTTAGAGAACACACCTTGTTGTGCCCAGTTATACGTCTCTGGCGGATAGAGTAATCCATTAATTAAGTTACCAGTACCACCCACCGCAGTTCCTAGTTTAGTGGAATACGTCACTGTTATTAAAGTAGTCCTGTCACCAGACCCGCCGGGATTTGTATAACTAGTATTCATATCTTTTGTGTCCTATGCACCTGCAAAGAAAAATTAAGAATTAAGTGAGGAAGGAAACTCTCCTTCAAAAATTAGAAGATTAAAAGATTTAAAGATTAAAAGATTTAGAAAAGATGGGTTATAATTCTCTCTTTCCTTTCCTAATCTTAGAATCTTCAATCTTCTAATCTTCAATTTCCTTAATCTCAGCTAAATCCATATCTATACGCATGAGCCTTCTCATTCATCAGTTCAAGAGTATAATCCCCGCCGATCCATCGTTTATCAGCATCGCCATCATTAGACAGCATCTTCATAAAGAACGGTCTTAAATATCCAAGTGCGATCCTTGTTGTATCAAGCATGAAATACTCGCCATCAGATATAAGTCTATGAGGAATAATAGCAATCGGACCCGCGCCGAGAGGATTAACAAGGCTGGTAACATTCACGCCGCCTATACTCGTAAAAACATCAGTGACAATGCGACCGGCATATAAGCTAGATATATCCTGAGCCATCTTACCTGATGTGATAATTGCTCTTGGAACTCCACCGGAATCCCATATCTTACGAATATCAGCTTCGATAGCCGCTGTATCAATACTGCCTGAGTCAGAGGTTCTATGAGTAGTAATCATGCCCCACAGACCGCCCATAGTCCTATAAGTGCTTGAGCCATTGCCTACGTAAGCCCTGACGCCCATGATTATAGTTTTCTCAAGTTCCAGCGCCAGTTGTTTCATAGCCTGCATGATCTGATAGTCTATTTCTGATGTTATCCCGCCAAGTTTCTTGATAGCTTCCTGTACTCCAGATATTTCGACTGTACGACTAAATGTCTGTAAGTAGTTTGAAGGCTTAGTCCTAGCTTGAGCGCGTGCTTTCTTACCATTCGCACCCTCATATTCCATCTGTGAGATAATATGTACGGTAGCACCCTGTGCATGCGTAGCGACGACAGATCCGCCATACCCGCGTGTAACCGTCAACGTATCAGTGCTAAGACCAGTAACTAACATGATCTCTTGATCAATACGAATTATAACGTCAACTGCATCATCAAAAAGCAAAGCACCATCGCCAGCAGTAATATCAACGCCGGTCTCAGCAGGTCCAGTATCATCAAGCGGCTCAGTAGTCAACGTTGTCAATGGTTCAAGGCTGTCCTCGATCCATTCACTTTTGACCTCAGATACCTGTATCTTTGGCAAAAGTAATTGTAAAGGTGTATCTGAAGGTGAAATAGAATGTACACCCTCAGCAACCCAAACATCGTTTGCGGTAGACTGATCGTAAGTTTGCATAAGTTCTATAATTAAAGCCATAATAAAAACCTCAATTTAAAGATTTGAAGATTTAAAGATTTGAAGATTTAAAGATTTGAAGATTTGAAGATTTGAAGATTTGAAGATTAAGAAGGGATTGTAATCCCAATCTTAGTATCTTTCAATCTTAGAATCTTAGAATATAATAATGACAAGTCTCATTCCATCAGGAAAGAGATGAAATATCAATCTATGATTTGCTTTGGGAATCTATCCCTAAGATAAAAGTCAAAGCCAGATGAAATGCAAAAAACACCCGGCTTAGATTATAGGAGGCAAAATTATCTCATAGTACATATCGAGATCAGAGAGACAAATTATGAATTAAAAATTAAGAAGTAAGATCAATCTTCTTAATTTACCCAATGCCATATAATAACAGTTATGTGCAGACCAGATATATTGTATGTTTACAGATGTAGATAACACAAGATGTTGATTATGTTTTTCTATGCCATAGCCATGCCAGAAATGATGCCTTTTTAGGTGTGATCCCATAATTTTAAGGGTCGCAGCGACCATGTTTTTGGCATGGTACAGGCATAGGAAATTATAAGATTAGAAGATTAGAAGATTCTAAGATTAAGAGAAATTTAGCCAGGTTCGTCAAGTTATTTGATTAACCCCCCCGGCTTGCGCGGTGCCCGCTTACTCTGACGCCGCAGACCACTTGAGGGCGTGCTTTCACCAGTCACGGTTTTATCTTTATCATTCTACTACATCAATATTCCGTGACTTCAAGAAAAATAAGAATCCCATTTAGAAGATTCTAAGATTAAGAGAGAGTTATCCCTTCCAATCTTCCAATCTTCCAATCTTCCAATCTTCAATCTTCCAATCTTCAATTTCCTTTTGGTAAAGTTTTGGTAAAGTTTTAGGAAAGAAAAAGGAATCCACCAGGGTTTGATAGTTGGGGGCGACGGCTCCGCCTGCCCCCCGCCTTTGGCGGTTTAAGTTCCCCCCCAGTCACGGTTTTATCTTTATCATTCTACTACATCAATATTCCGTGACTTAGGAAATAAGAATCCGATGAGGAAAATAAGGGAATCATGCACAGATTTATCAGGAATGAGAAAGGGAATGATAAATCATGAGATGAGGACTTAAAGGATTTATTGGTATGGGGGCTATGGGCATAAGGCTAAATCTTTTATCTCAGAACCATTCTACAACAAAAAATTTAAGGTATGACGGAAGAAAAAATCACGCCAAAAAAAAAGAGCCTTGGAGAAATATATCTAGGAAATGGATTTTTTCTGCCTTGTAAAGTTTCACTATATTTGATAGATTTTTTTTGGATAATCTCAAATTTCACAGGAAATGAAATCTTGAGATAGATTCTTAAGGTAAATTTGATTTAATGGAATTTTTTTTGTCATGATTTTTTCTTTTTCCTATTTATTTTATGGATTTTTTTTGTTGTAGAATGGGGTTTCCCTAACTTTTTTTCTCTCTTAAAAGGAATTGTGATTTTAAGAGAGAAAAAAAGTAAGGGAAACAGAATGGTCGGGGGGAAATTTAGTTTTTACAGTTAAATAAAGGAGAAAAAAAATGCAAATGTCATTTGGGTTCATAAAAGAAGAAGAAAAAGCATGGCATGGGTGTGGTCTGGTTTACTATCACAACAGTTCCTCTGGGTGCAGCTCCTGCCCTGTCTTCGACAAATGCAAATTACAACTTAATATCAAAAAGCATAAGTTTTATAGGGAGATGAAAAGAAGATGAAAGGACACGGTCCGAAGGTAAATAAATATCTTTTAAGAAGGTGATTTATTTGTAAATTATTTTCGTTTTTGATGGTTTTTTGCTAAAGTTTTAATGTGTTTCTACCGATAGTATATATATAAGAAGTGATTAATAAAGGGTTACAAAACAAAGAAGGAGACAAAGACAATGAACATCAAAGAGCTAAAACTAGAGTATAGACATCTCGTGAGAAGCGGAAGAATAGCTCAAGCCACTAAATTGTATAACCAAATTTATGAACTTGTAAAGGAGAGTAAGAAAATGATTGTAAGATTTACAGAACAAGACGCCTATTATCCTATACAGCTTTTACTACCAAGAACTGACTTGACGATTGAAGAAGCAAAAGAATTGGTAGATAAACTTCAGGCACAGATCGAGATTTCAGAATGGAATCAAGCGGAAGGACACGGTCCGAAGGAAACCGCCATCATAAATCATTGGTCGCAGGATTACCTAGAAAGTTTTAATGATGACGGTTTCAGCATCGATTAAGAACAGAGAATCAAAACATCTGGAGCTGCTGATAACAGCTCCAGATACATCTTAACACAGGAAAGGAATTACGACAATGAATATTAACAGGGAACTTCTTGAAAAACAGTTTACAGGTAAGGAACTAAAAACTCGCAAGGGCAATTTCGGAGAATCAATAGACTATGTTGAAACTCAACTTATAATTCAGCGACTTAATGACGCATTTGATCAAGAGTGGAGCTTCAAGGTAATAGAGCATATTCAGACAGAGACTGCGGTTATAGTACTGGGTGAAATCTATACATCAGGCATAACCAAACAGCAGTTCGGAACATCCAGAATCACTGTCAACAAAAAGACAGGGGAATTGATATCAATAGGAGACGATCTGAAAGCCGCAGCTTCTGACAGTCTAAAGAAATGTGCTTCGATGCTGGGAATTGCTTTACATGTCTACGGAGATTCTCTCCCAGATCAAATAAAAACTGAAACAATCCAAACCGCAAATGGACCTGTTGAACTGCCACTGGACGATGAACCAGAAGGACAGACTGACATTTACAAAACCGATAGAGAGGCATACCTTGCCGCCGACATAATAAAAAACATGACTGAGGCAGAGAGACAGGCATGGGAAATAAAATACATAAAAAAACTATCAAAAGATTTTAATATGTACAATTGGAAGAAAGCTGCTGAGCTTGCAAAAATCCAATCAAACCCGATGAAATTCACCGAAACAGAAACACCACCACCGCCAGCACAGGACGAACCGAGACTTCAAAGAATATCAAAAGCCTACTTTGCAAGCTTACCGGAGTTCCTGAAAGATGATGCGTCAAGGCACAAGTGGCAGTTAAAGAACATCGGTTATGAGTCAACGAAGGACTGGACAGAGTTTCATTTTGAAAAGGCTTTAGACTTGATAGATATTCTAAGAAAAGAAGACGTTGATCCAGATTCCAAGATACAAGTTCCAGAACTTGACGCAAGCACTTATGAAAACAACGGAGGTTCAAAGCCTGCAACTCCGTCACAATTAAAATATATCCAGAAATTGCTTGATAAAAAAGGGTATTACGTGAAAGGAGATAACACGGAATGGACAATAGGCAAAGCAAGTGTCTTGATAAACTTTCTAACAGAACAATAATTTCACAGGGGGGATCACAACCCCCACAACAACTTGAATTTGACTTTGATCAAGAAGAAGAATTACAAATAATTTACAGACACCCAAGACCTGATTGTTGGTCCGAAAGGTGCAGTAAAGAAGACAGGGAGAATTGTATCTAATGACTAACGCAGAGATAAACGCAAATCGCAGAGTAAACAGACAACTGGAATATAAAATTGAAAAAGAGTTCACCAAAGAGCAATGGAAAGAGAAAGCTTATCACTTAGCAAAAGCCTATGGCGACAGCCTCAAACATCTGGACGAACTCAAAGCCAAAAAGAATGATCTCGA
>Ga0315293_10003030_pt1 | contig 16166 bp, 20 predicted proteins | sample YL17G13_20_MG_FD_203071 | JGI IMG/M metagenome (GOLD analysis project Ga0315293, IMG submission 203071) | Sediment microbial communities from Yellowstone Lake, YNP, Wyoming, USA - YL17G13_20 | ecosystem: Environmental > Aquatic > Freshwater > Lake > Sediment | place: USA: Wyoming | collected...
CGGTCAGGATCACGAGGGCGTCGCCGCTGATCGCCGCTACGTCCTCGTCCGCGGCGGCCAGCGCAACGACCGGGGCAGGCAGCGAGGCACGGAAACGCTCTTTCAGCGGGTGCCGCGCTTCCGGATCAACGCGGACGGCGATCACCTCGCCGGCGGCGTCGCGCGCGAGACCCACCATCACGTCGCGTTCGTTCGGCAACAGGCAGAGGGAGCGGACCTCCTTGCCCACGGTCAGCCCCGCGCGGGCGGCCGGTTCGCCGAAAACCGCTAGCTCGAGGGCGTCGCCGCTCGCGACCACGGCGAAAGCGCCTTTCGGGGCCACCACCACGTGTGAGGCCTCACCTGCCAGACCGACCTGTCCCACCGTCGCCCCTTCGAGCGGCGTCACCAGCAGCAGGACCCGCGCGCCCGGCGCCGCCGGGATGACCGCGACCAGCTGGCCATCGTGGGAGCAGGCGGCTCGCCTCGCTCCCGGTAGACCCTCCAGCGGCACCCGCTCGAGCATCAGGCGCTCGGGGTACGAGAGGGTGGCGATCATGCCCGGAAGCACAACGTGCATGCGGTCGTAGTCGATGAAGAACAGCGGGAACACCCGCCCTGGCCAGCGCTCGACTCTCCCCGTTGTGCTGACGATCGCCGTTGCGTCCTCGCCCTGCAGGGGCACGACCACGCGCCCATCGGGCGCGGCAAAGATTGCGAGCCCCTCGCCGGGAAGCTCGACGGCGCGCAGTGCGACGCCCTGGACGGTGTCCACGAAGACCACCTGGTGGGGGGCAAGCACGGCCACCACCGCGGCAACCAGAACGGCTGCAGTCACCCCGGAAGTCTAGCGCGTCCTCTAGAATCCGGGGGTGGCGACCGAGCTTGCAGGAGAGATCAAGACCCAAGCACGTCAGGCGCTGGGCTTCGACCTGGTCGGCATCACGACCGCCGAGCCTCTCCCGGGCGCCGCCCACCTGGCGCGGTGGGCGGCGGACGGTGCCCACGGCGACATGGCGTACATGGCCGAAACCGCGCACCTCCGCGGCGACCCCCGTCGCCTGCTGCCGGGCGCCAGGAGCGTGGTCTGCGTGGCGATGAGCTACCACACCGAGCCGGAGCCCCCGGAACCCGGCCCAGGTGCGCGCCACGCCGTGGTGGCCCGCTACGCGCGCCGCAAGGACTACCACACCGTGATAAGGCGCCGCCTTGTCCGTCTGGGGCGCTTCATCAGCGAGCATGCCCCGGGGTCGCAATGGCGCCCTGCGGTAGATACCGCCCCCGTCCTCGAGAAGGAGCTGGCCCAGCGTGCCGGGCTCGGCTGGCTCGGCAAGAACACCTGCCTGATCAACCGCAACCTGGGGAGCGAGCTGCTCCTCGGCGAGCTCGTGACCACGGTCGCGCTGCCGCCCGACGAGCCCGAGACGGACCACTGCGGCAGCTGCACTGCTTGCCTGGAAGCCTGCCCCACGCGGGCATTCGACGGTCCGGGGCGGCTCCACGCCCGCCGCTGCATCTCGTACTTGACGATCGAACACCGGGGTCCGATGCCGGAGGCGCTGCTGCCGGCCGTGGCACCGCACCTGTTCGGCTGCGACATCTGCCAGGCGGTCTGCCCATGGAACCGCCACGCACCGCGATCGTGCGCCTCCGCGCTTGCCACTCGGGTGCCTCTCGGAGAGCTCACCGTTGCGGGCCTTGAGAGCCTCGACGAAGCCGGGTGGACCGCCCTGGCGGCCGGCACGCCGCTACGCCGCCTGGACTTCCCCCGCCTGCGCCGCAACCTGGCCGCGATCACGGCCGACCGGCGCGCCGCCGTGCCCGACCGGGAGGAGTGATGACCGAGGAGGCCCGCTGGCTGCCCCTCGTCGCCGTCGCCGACGTCCCTGAGAGCGGCCTTGCCTTCACCTTCCCCTCCGGACCGTTCACCGAGGGCGGCATCCTGATTCCAACCGGCACCGGGGTGCGGGCCTGGCTCAACAGGTGCCGCCACCTCTCGGTCCCGTTGGACCACGACGCCCCCGGGGAGTTCCTGACGGGTGATCGGCGTCACCTGGTATGCGGGAAGCACGGGGCGCTCTACCGCCCCGAGGACGGGCTGTGCGTGGCGGGCCCATGCCGCGGGGCCTCCCTTCGGCCGTTGCGGGTAGCTGTTCGGCAGGGAAAGGTATGTCTCGACACCACCTCGCTGCCGGACCCGCTGGCCGGCCTCGAGACTCCTTGACATTTGACCCCGGGGAGACTATAAACCGGCGCTCAGGGGGCCTTTTGGGTCCTCCGCGGAGGTGAAAGCCCGCCGCAACTACAAAAAAGAGGAGCGAACGACGCGGGCTCCCACCGCGCTCGGGCAGCCGGTGATCTCCCGTTGGCGTACAGTTGCATTCTGAGAGGCTTGTGCTAAGTTGCACGTTGAACTTCATGAGAGTACGATGCGAAGCGGCATCGCCAGATGCCAACCTCAATCAGGAGGAAAGGAGAGCTGAGATGCGCAAGAGTCACGTTTTTGTTGGTGTGTTGCTGTTGGTTGCGGCCGTCCTGGCCGTCGGCTGCGCAAAGCCGCCGCAAATGGAGATCGACGCCGCCAAGGCTGCGCTGACCGCCGCCGAGCAGGTCGAGGCGCCCAAGTACGCCGCCGAGGCTTGGGACAAGGCCCAGCAGGGGATGAACGCGGTCAACGCCGAACTTGAGGCGCAGAACGCCAAGTTCGCCCTGTTCCGGTCCTACACCAAGGCCAAGCAGCTCATCGCCGACGCCAGCAACGCTGCCAACGCCGCCAAGGATGCCGGCATTGCGGGCAAGGAGAAGGCGAAGAACGATGCCATGGCCGCGATTGACGCCGCTAAGGCTGCTCTGACCGCCGCCGATGGTCTGTTCGCCGCGATCGGTAAGTGCCCGCGCGCGAGGGGAGCCAAGGAGGTGAAGAAGGACCTTGGGACCGTCAAGGGCAACATGGATGCCATGAAGGCCCAGGTCGCCGACATCGACGCCAAGTTTGCCAAGGAAGACTTCTTCGGCGCCAAGGCTGCGGCCGACACGCTGAAGGGCCAGGTTGACCCGGTTGCCAAGGATCTCGAGGGCATCAAGACCAAGTTCAAGTGCAAGTAAGGTCGCGCCGTTCGGAGTTCACGCAAGCGGCGGCGGGCAACCGCCGCCGTTCTGCTAGGCGCGCGGCTGGTGCGGTGGCCCTGGCCGCGCTCCTGGTGTCGTGCTCTCGCCACCCCCTTCCAAACGTGGACGGCGCTCGGCGCGCCGCCCGCAACGCCATCCAGGCCGTCCGCCCCGCAGCCCCGAAGAAGGCCAGGCTCATCGAGCAGCTGGTTGCCCTGGCGGAGGTTGCCACGGCCGCCGAGGCCGCCGCCCCCTGGTGGGAGGGGTCCGTCGGGAGAACCGAGGCGGCCTGGCTGCGCGTCGTGCGTGCCGCCCGCGAGGCCACCGCTACCGTTCGGGCCGCGCAGTCTCAGGCCCGGGGGGCGTACGCTACCCTTTACCCCGAGGTGCGAAACGAGGTGGTACGCGCTCAGGCCGAGATCGGCGAGGCGGGCATGGACCGCCGCGAGGCGGCCGCCATGCAGCAGGCGCTCATGAGCCTCAAGCTGGCCGAGAAGCTGGCGGAGGCCGGTCGCCACCAGCAGGCCATCGAGGAGCTGCGTGAGGCGCGCGACGGTGCGGGCGTCGTACACCGCGCCTGGGGCGCGCTGCACGCGCGCCTCGGGGAACCCTCCAACCTCCGCCAGTGGAAGCAGTGGGCCGAGATGACCATCGAGGAGAGCCTCCGAGCCGGCGACACCGCGATCCTGGTGGACAAGCTGCGGCGACGCGTCACCCTCTACCGCGCCGGCCGCCCGGTCGCCCACTTCCCGGCCGAGCTGGGGGCCAACGGCCTGCGCCGCAAGGAGCACTCGGGAGACAGGGCCACGCCGGAGGGCATGTACCGCGTGGTTCAGGTCAAGGAGCCGCCCGAGACGCGATTCTACAAGGCGCTGCTGATCAACTACCCCAACGACGAGGACCGCATGCGGTTCGCGCTCGGCCAACGACGGGGCTCGATCTCGGCCAGGGCCGGGATCGGAAGCCTGATCGAGATCCACGGGGACGGGGGCGAGGGGCGCGACTGGACGGACGGGTGCATCGCGTTGACCAACGAGGATATGGATCGCCTGTTCGCGCACGTGCGCGTCGGGACCCCTGTTACGATCGTGGGGACGTATGGCCGCTGAGCCCGAGGTCCTCACACCGCTGGAACGGCCGCCGTCGCGGTCGCGCTGGCCGCTTGCGCTGGCGCTCTCCCTCGCCGCGATGCTCCTCGTGGGTTTCGGGTCGGCGGCGGTGCTCGCCCGGCTCGGGCGGCCGTTCGTGGCCACCCCCTTCGACGCGACGGCTTCGGCCGGCACCACCGGGGCCGACCCCACCAACCTCCGCAAGCACGCGGTGCAGGCCGAGAGAGAGCTCGAAAAGGTATCCCCCAAGGGCGTCTACATCGTCGTGGACGCCTACCGGAACCGCCTGCACCTGGTGAAGAACGGCCAGATCATCCGGTCAGCCGTGTGCTCGACCGGGACCGGGATCCTGCTCAAGGATCCCCGCAACGGGAAGCAGTGGGTCTTCGACACCCCCCTCGGCGAGCGCGTGGTGGAGAGAAAGGTGAAGCACCCCGTGTGGGCCAAGCCGGACTGGGCCTTCGTCGAGGAGGGCCTGCTGCCGCCCACGGACCCCAACGAGCGCTTCGACGATGTCTCACTGGGCGACTACGCCCTCTACATTGGGGACGGCTACATCATCCACGGCACGCTGTTCAAGAGCCTCCTCGGGCGCCGCGTCACCCACGGTTGCATTAGACTCGGCGATGAGGACCTGGAGTTCCTGTACCGCCATGCACCGATCGGCACTCGCGTGTATCTCTATTAGCCTGGCGGCTCTGGGCGCCCGGGCGGGGGATGTGCCACCCGACCCCGCCCACGTGGCCGCACTGGAGCTGGAGGCTGGGCTGGCCAAGCGACCGTTTGTCTACCTGGTCCTCGACCCTCAGCGCCGGGTGCTCGAGATCAAGGCGCGGGGGGTGGTCCTCGACACCGTGCAGCTCACCGGCATCGAGATCATCAGTCAACAGCCGCTGCTGACCCGCGACCTCCCGGGTCACCCCCCGATCCCGGCGGTGTGGACCGTCAAGAACGGCCCCGGCGACACCGACCGGGAGGTCGTTGCCCCAAAGGAGCTTCGCCCGGCTCCAAAGGACGACGAGGAGGAGGCGGAGCCGACGCCCGCCGAGACCCCGACGGGACCATCGCCGACCCCCACGCCGGTCCCCGTGCCGCCTTCGTCGTACCGGAGCCGGCTCGCAAACGGCTGGGATCTCTGGATCACCGACCGCCTCCCACCGCAGAGCGCCGTCGGGACCTTTCTGGCGGCCGTGCGCGACGGCTGGCGCCGACTGCGGGGACTCGACGAGGATCACCCTCCCGCGGTCACGCTGGCCATGGCCGACGACGACGCGCGCCGGATCCACCACCTGATGCGCACCGGGACCGCGATCCTGGTCGCGGGCGAGCTGTAGCCTCCCACCCACCCCCCAGGCACGAGGCCCGTCCACCCCCAAACCTTCCAGGCATGGAGGCTTGGAGCAAGGATCCAAGGCCTCGACAACCAGCTCAGAATGTGCTTGTCTATTGGCTCTTCGACCAAGAAGCCTTCAAGCCTTCAAGCCTTCAAGCCTTCAAGCCTTCAAGCCTTCAAGCCTTCAAGCCTGATTTTCAATTGGAGCGGAGCTTGGAGACCCGGTCCATGATGTCGCGGAAGGCCGGGTTGATGGCCAGGACCTCGCTGAAGCTCGCGAGGGCGGCCTCGGTGTTCCCCGCCGCCTCCTGGGCCCGTCCGAGCTCGTAGCGCAGGCCCAGCTCCATCTCGAGCGGGAGCCCGGGCGCGCCCAGGGCGCGGGCGTACCATTCCGCGCCCTGCTCGGCGAGCCCTTTCTCGATAAAGCAGGCGCCGATCGTGCTGGCGCTCTCGACGAGGTAGTCGGGCGACTTGACGGAGAGCTGGAACTCGCCGATGGCCTCGTCCAAGAGCCCCATCTCGCGGTAAGCGAGACCCAGGTTGAAGTGAGTGTCGAAGTCTTCCTCCTGCACCTGGTCCGCCACTCCGCGCTGGAACTCCTTGAAGAGCTGCTCGATCGAGACATCGCTCGACTTCCCGGCCCCGGTGGCCTCGGCCACCATCTCCTCCTCGGCGAGCTCCTTCTCGAGCTCCAAGGCCAGGTCGAAGAACTGCTCTTCCTCTTTGAATAGCTCGACGGCCGAGGCCGCACCCGCGGGCTCGCGACGCTCCTCGTCCCAGCCTCGCGACTTGAGAAGGGCCTGGCGTGCCATCACGTCCGGGTGGTCGGGAAAAGCCTCGCGGACCCTCTCCAGTAGTCTGGCTGCGTCGTCCAGGAGCCCTTGCTGGATGAGGAAATCCAGCTCCCGCAGCTGGTCCTCGCCGGGACCTGCCAGCACACCGGATACCTCGACCAGCTCCATCGCCTCGTCCACCACCTCTGCGCGCTCCGGCTCGCGCCCCTCTGCCGCCGCGGGGGGTGGGGGCTCCGCCGCCGATTCTGCGGCCGGCACGCCAGGCTCCTTCAGCCCGAGCATCGCCTCCAGGTTTTCCAGACGGACCGCCCCAGTCGGCGTCCTTCGTACATCACCGGTACGAGCCGCAGGCGGCTCGGGCGTCGCACCGAAGCCATCGAACGAGGGCAGCGGTGCGCCGGTGTCCGGGGGTGAGACCTGGCCGGCCAGTTCGCCCATGCTGATCCCGGGCACCGGCAAGGAGAGGTCGAGGTGCGACGGCTGCTTCGACGGCGCCGCCGGTGCCTGAGCCTCTGCGAACGCGGCCAGGGCGTCCCGTGCCCCCTGGGCTTCCCTGGCGCTGAGCGGCGGCGGGGCCTTCGGGGCAGGCGGCGGGGGAGCCGTCGGGCTGGCCACGGCCCGCCCGAGTTCCACTTCGCCCATGACGGCACCGCCACCGAGGGAGCCCAGCAGCTCGCGGGCGCCTTCGTGCGCCGGGTCAAGCGCGAGCAGGCGCTCGAGGTGCGCGATCGCCTTGTCGGAGAGGCCGTACTTCGCGAACACCTGGGCTTCGGTGAACAGCTCCTCGACGTTGCCGGGGACGAGAGGTTGCTCGACCGATACCGGACCGCCCGGCGGCTGTGCTACCGCGGGCCCGGTCTCCTGCGGTGTCAGGTCGATGTCGACGTACTCCTGCTCGGGCTCGGGCGCCGCGGGCGCCGCTACCCCGAGCTCCTTCAGGCGCTGGGCGAAAAGGGGGTTGGAGGGAACCTCCTGCACGAGCCGCAGGTAGAACTTGGCCGCCTCTTCCTTTCGTGCATCCCGGTAGTAGACATCCGCGAGCGCGGTTTCGATGTTGACGACCATGTCGGGGTCGTTCTGCTGGTCGAAGACCTTCAGCGCGCGCTCCAGCACCTCGGCGTCGCGGGGGTTGCTCTTCAAGAGCCGCTCCACCAGGGTGGCTGCCCGGCCGAGGTCGTTGGCCACCAACAACCGGTCGATTGTGGGGAGCAGGACCTCCTTGGCCTCCACGGGCTCGCCGGTGTGTGCCATCACCTCGGTGTAGAGCTGCGCGACGTCGGCACGCCCGCTGCTTTGCGGGAGCACCTCCTCCAGAAGCCTGCGCGCAGCTTCGACGTCGCCGCTCTCGAAGAAGGCGCGTGACGCAGAGAACTTCAGCTCGAGGCCGCCCTTGGTCGCCGCGAGTGCCTTCCTTGCCAGCTCGGCCGCCTGCGCCTGCCGTCCAGCGGCGACCAGCGCGTCCACGCACGGGGCGACGAAGTCACCCTGCTCCGGGTTGAGGTCGAGGGCACGGTGGTAGAGCTTCACCGCCTCTTCCAGCATGTTGCGGCCCAGCAGCGTTCGGCCCAGGGCGTCGATCTCCTCGCCCACCGCCGCCGCGTCGCCCTGCTGCACCGAGAGGTCCACGAGCTTGGCTCGCGCCTGGAAGTTGCTCGGCTCCAGCTCGACCAGCCGGCGGTAGACCCGCACTGCCTCCTGGGGCTGCTTGGAGCGCAGGAACCAGTCCGCGAGGGTGAGCAGCTGCTGCCGCCCCTCCACCACGAGCCCCTGCTTGAAGTAGAGGTTGGCGAGCCGCTCGTAGGTCTCAGTCCGCCGCGGGTCGAGGCGGTTGACCTTCTTGTAAATCGCGATCGCCTTGAGGAAGAAGCCGTCCTCGCCGAAGTGATCGGCGATGCGCTGGTAGACCTCGATCGCCTCGGGGATGCGCGACACACGCACCAGAAGGTCGCCCAGGCGGTTGAGAGCGTTGGTGTCGTGGGGCGCCAGGTCTACGACCCGCCTGTACTGCTTGATGGCGGCATCCAGCTTGCCCCGTGCGGCGAGCTGTTCCGCCTCCTGCATGATCACTTCGCGCTTCGCCGTCGACATGAGAAGGTAGTATTTCCCCGCGTTTATGCTAGCACACGAACCGGCTTGAAGCTGCGCCGGTGCTGCTCCGAAGGGCCCAGGCGCCGCAGCGCCTCGAGGTGCGCCGGCGATGGGTACCCTTTGTTGGATTCCCACCCGTACCCGGGGGCGTCCGCGGCCAGCCGCACCATCGTCTCGTCGCGCGTGACCTTGGCGAGGATCGAGGCCGCGGCAACGCACCGGTAGCGTGCGTCGGCGTGCACCTCGGCCCGGTGCACGATGGGGAGACCGGGCAGCGCCACCGCGTCGGTGACCACGAGGCCCGGCACCAGGCGCAGGGCGAGGACCGCATCGACCATTGCCGCGCGGGTGGCCTCAAGGATGTTGAGACGATCGATGTCGGATGGGCCTCGGTGAGCAACCGCCCAGCACACGGCTTTCTCAAGGATCTCCGCGGCGAGTCGCTGCCTCTTCCTAGGGGAGAGGCGCTTGGAGTCGTCGAGACCCGCCACCGGCCTTCGCGGGTCGAGGATGACCGCTGCAACCGTCACGGGGCCTGCGAGGGCTCCTCGGCCAACCTCGTCCACCCCCGCAATCAGCCCGTACCTGGACTCGAGTTTCCGGTCACGCGCACCGTCGGGCGGCGCGGCCTTCACTGCCGGTTGTACTCCTCCTCGAGGCGTGCGGCCTTCCCCTTGAGGTTCCGCAGGTAGTAGAGCTTGGCGCGGCGGACCCGGCCGTGGCGCACCACCTCGATGCGGTCGATGTTCGGCGAGTGCACCGGGAACACCCTCTCGACCCCGATGCTGTAGGAGACCTTGCGCACCGTGAAGCTCTCGCGCACACCGCCGCCCCGGCGCCCGATCACCACACCCTCGAACACCTGGATGCGCTCCTTCTCGCCTTCACGCACCTTGACGTGCACACGTACCGTGTCGCCCGGGCCGAAGTCCGGCATGTCGGCCCGCATCTGCTCTTTTTCGAGCTCGCGCAAATCCATCATGAACCTCCCGCCCTGATCACGCTCCACGAGGACGTGGCGCGGAACGGGGATTATACACGTCCTCACCCGCTGCGGGAAGGATGCCCGCCGGTCCCCTCCGGCGGGGCTGGGAGGGCGATCCCCTCCTCGGCGGCCACCGCCGCGATCACCGCCCTCGTTTCGGCCGGGAGAGTGGCCCAGGCGGCGCGGATCAGGTCCGGACGGCGGCGCAGGGTCAGGCGCACCGCCGCCTCCAGGCGCCACCGCCGCACGCCCTCGTGGTCGCCCGAGACCAGCACCTCGGGCACTGCCAGGCCCTCGAACTCGCGCGGTCTGGTGAAGACCGGGTGGTCCAGGAGTGACGAGGTGAAGGAGTCCGCGGCCACCGAGCCGGGGTCGCCGACGACCCCGGGCAGGTGGCGGGCGGCGGCGTCGAGCATCGCCAGCGCCGCCAGCTCCCCGCCCGAGAGCACGAAGTCGCCGAGCGAGATCTCGTCGGCGCGCAGGGTCTCGTGGACGCGCTCGTCGAACCCCTCGTAGCGCCCGCACACGAAGAGCAGGCGGTCGTAGCCCGCCAGCTCGCGGGCGACCGCGTCGTCGAAACGCCGCCCGCGTGCGTCGGGGAGCACGACGTGGGGCGTGCCGGCAAGCGCCGCGACCTCGCGTACCGCAGGGATCACGGCAGGGGCCATGAGCACCATCCCCGGCCCGCCGCCGAACGGCCCGTCGTCCACCTGCCCGTAGCGGTTGATCGCCCACTTACGGAGGTCGTGGACTCGCACGTCCAGAAGGCCCGCCGCGGCGGCGCGCCCGAGCACGCCGACGGTCAGGTACGGCTCAACCGCCGAGGGGAAGAGCGTCAGGATGTCACAGCGCATCGTCGTCGAACAGACCGCGTGGTGGGTCGAGCACGACCGCGCGTGCCGGCAGGTCGACCCTCACGACAATGGCGGAAACGAAAGGCACCAGCACCTCTCCCCCGGCCGCCGCCACCACGAGCAGGGCGCCACCGGGCCCCGTCTGCATCTCCGTGATCTCACCCAGCACGGTGCCGTCGGCAAGCTGGCAGTGGCAGCCGACAAGCTCGTGCTCGTAGTAGTAGTTCTCGGGAAGCTGGGAGCGCTCCTGGGCGGGGAGGAAGAGCCAAAGGCCGCGCCAGCCTTCGATCTCGTTGCGGTCACGGATACCGACGAAGCTGAGCAGCCAATCCCCTTTGTGCGAGCGCACCTGGTGCACGACCTTGTGGAACTCGGGGGACTCGCGCCCGATGCCGACCTCCACGCCAGGCACCAGGCGCTCGGGGAAGTCGGTCACGGTCTCGACGGCGACCTCCCCGTGTATGCCATGGGGCCGGCGAACGCGCCCCACCGCCAGCCAGCTGGCTTCGGGGCGGTCTTCCATCTACTCGAGGATCTCGAGCACGAAACGCCTGCGCACCTTCATGCCGGCCGCGGCCAGCAGGGTGCGGACGGCACGTGCGGTCTTGCCCTGCTTTCCGATCACCTTGCCGAGGTCTTCGGTGGCAACACGCAGCTCGAGCACGGTGGTCTGTTCGCCCTGCACCTCGCGCACCTGAACCTTGTCGGGTTGGTCGACGAGCGCCTTCGCGATCTGTTCGACGAGCTCTTTCATGCGCGCCTCCCGTTCAGCACTCTGCAGCAGTTTCAGTTCTTGGCCTGGTTGAGCAAGCTCTTTACGGTCGGGGAAAGCTGGGCTCCGCGCGCCACCCAGTACTCGATCCGTTCGCGGTCGAGCCGGAACTCAACCGGCTCGCTGCGGGGATTGTAGAAACCCACCTCTTCCAGCACCGCCGCGGTCGGGGTCTGCTTGCGATCGGAGACCACCACACGGTACACGGGGCGCTTGCTGGAGCCCATTCGCCGCAGTCGAATCATCAGCATCGAACTCTCTCCTTGCCTTCCTCTTCGCGGCCGAACCGCGAACGCGCATTGTAGCAGAATGCGTTTTCGCTCTCTACAAGCCCATCGAGCGCAGTACCTTGCGCGGGTCGCCGCTGCTCAGGCGCTTGACCATGCGCTTCATCTCGCCGTACTGGCGAAGGAGGCGGTTGACCTCCTCCACCGTGGTCCCAGCGCCGCGGGCGATGCGCTTGCGCCGCGAGCCGTTGATGACCTCCGGGTGCCGCCGCTCCTTGGGGGTCATCGAGCAGATGATCGCCTCGAAGCGGACCAGCTTCCTGTCGTCCACCTGCGGAGCCTTGAGCGCCTTGGCGCCCGGCATCAGGTCCACGAGCTGGTCGAGCAGCCCGCCGCCCCGCATCTGCTTGAGCTGGTCGCGCAGGTCGTCGAGGTCGAACCCCTCCTTCTTCAGCTTGCGCTCGAGCTCCGCGGCCTTCTTCTCATCAACGACGGCTTGGGCCTTCTCGAAGAACGTCGCCATGTCGCCGAGGCCCAGGATGCGCGCGGCCATGCGGTCGGGGTGGAAGAGCTCGAGGTCCTCCAGCCGCTCCCCCACCCCGGCAAAGCGGATAGGCTTGCCCGCCACCGAGACCACCGAGAGGGCGGCGCCGCCGCGCGCGTCGCCGTCGAGCTTGGTGAGGATGACACCGGACAGCGGCAGACGGGCCGCGAACGCCTCCGCCTGGCGCACCGCGTCCTGCCCGGTCATCGCGTCCGCCACGAACAGCACCTCACTGGGTGCGAGGATCCCGTGCAGCTCGGCAAGCTCGGCCATCAGCTCCTCGTCCACGTGCAGGCGGCCCGCGGTATCGAAGAGGATCACCTCGAACCCCTTGCGGCGCGCCTCCACGAGGGCCGCGCGGGCGATCTCGGGGGGCGAGGGCCAGGCACGGGTGTCGAGCACCGGCAGCCCGGCCTGCGCTCCGAGCTGCTCGAGCTGCTCGCGCGCCGCCGGGCGCTGGGTGTCGGCGGGGACGAGCAGCACGTGCTTGCCCAGCTTGCTCTTGATGAACACCCCGACCTTGGCGGCCGTGGTCGTCTTGCCGGTGCCCTGGAGACCCACCAGCATGATCGGTGCGGGGAACCCCTTGAACTTGAGCGGGCGCTCCTCTCCCCCGAGCAGGCGAGTGAGCTCCTCGTGCACGATCTTGAGGACCTGTTGGGCCGGCGAGAGTGAGGTCAGGACCTCCTTGCCGAGCGCGCGCTCACGCACCCTGCTTGTGAATTCCTTCACAACAGGGAGTGCCACGTCGGCCGCCAGCAGCGCGCGCCGGATCTCCGCGAGCGCATCGTCGACGTGCCTTTCGGTGAGGTGCCCCTCCCCCCGCAGGGTCTTGAACACCTTCTGCAGCCGTTCCGAGATCGCCTCGAGCATGCCCCTCCCAGGGAGGGTGGAGTCTACCTCCCCATGGCCCACCCCTCAAACACGGACAGTTTTTCGTCCACTTCGTGGCTTTCTTTGGCCCCGCGGACCTGGAGTTGGGTCTCCTGTCACTGCGTGAGACTCTTTTTTCTTGCCCGGAGGGTGGCTTCGCTCGTTCGCTTCGCTTCCGACGCCTGCGCGAGCGACCCGACAGCGTTGCCCGCCGTGTGGACCCTCGGCGTCGGCATGAGACAGCCGCACCGTCTCCCCACGCCGGGCAGCGCGTCGGGGGCCCGCTCGCTCCGGCGAGATGGCTTCGCCACCCTCCGGGCGGGCTTACCACCCCGCCCCCGTTCGCAAGGGGCCACCCGCGGCACCGGAGGTTTGAAAGCCCCCCTTCCTGAACGCGCTTGCGAGGCGTAGCGAAGCTGGAGTCCTAGCCCGGCCGAACCGTTCTTCCAGACCCCTCCAGGAACGAGTGGGTGGGGGTGAAATCCGCCCCGCGGGCGATAGGAGCCATCGGGCCGGAGCGTGCGGGTCCCGAGCGTGCCGATCGCTGCGTGGAGACGTGGGCGGCCGAAGGCCGAACCACGAGGGTCCGCGCGGCGAGCGGCACCCCTCGGTCGCAGGCGACGGCGGGTCGGAGGGCTGCGCTCGATGTGCAGCCCGAGCGACCGCTCCACGCCCGCGGGGCAAAACAAAAGCCGTCGCGCAGTGAGAAAGGCAAAACCGTCCGCGGGGCGATTGATTACACCTCCGCTGGATTCCGGGCCGGCACCAGGTGCACAATCTCAGGTAGTCGGCACGTTTGTTTTCGCCAACTGGTGTTGCGCCCAAGGGGGGTGACCCATGGAAGTGAGCGGCAAGGCGCTGTGGACGATCTCGTACGGCATGTACGTGGTGACGGCGCGCTCCGGCGGCAGGGCGAACGGGCAGATCGCCAACACCGTCTTCCAGGTGACCGCACAACCCCCGCGGGTGGCCATCGCGATCAACAAGGAGAACTTCACGCACGGCCTGATCCGCGAGGGTGGCTGGTTCGCCTTCTCGGTGCTCGCTGAAACCGTGCCGATGGAGTTCATCGGCCTGTTCGGGTTCAAGTCGGGGCGGGACGTGGACAAGCTCGCGCAGGTCGCCTTTCGCGAGGGACAACGCTGCCCCCTGGTCACGGACCACGCGCTCTCGGTGTCCGAGGCCAAGGTCCTCCAGGAGCTGGACGCGGGCTCGCACACCGTTTTCGTCGGCGAGGTGGTGGGAGCGGAGGTTCTCAAGGAAGGCGCACCCCTGACCTACGCGGGCTATCACGCCCGCAAGGGCCGCGCCCCGAAGAACGCGCCCACCTACCAGCCCGAGGCACCGCGCGAGGTCAAGGAGCCGCCGAAGGCCGTCGCCTCCACGTGGACCTGCGGTGTCTGCGGCTACACCTACGACCCGGCGGTGGGGGACCCAGCCAACGGCATCGCGCCAGGCACGCGGTTCGAGGACCTGCCCGACGACTGGGTGTGCCCGTCCTGCGGAGCGCCCAAGGACGCTTTCCTGGCCGACTAGCGGCCGGGCGCGGTTCCGGACCTCCACCCCGCACGGCGGGGCATCACACCTTCGACTGGAGGTGGGAGACCACGGCCGCAACGAACGTCCTGGCTGCAGCCACGAGTTCGACGGCTTCCTCGCGGGTGATCACCGACCTGAACTCGTAGTCGCTGAGCTGGCGCTTGTCGAACGCGCGATGGAGCTCCTTGCCGAGATCCTTGGCGAGCTCACCGGTCTTGATGAGATGCTCGCCGAAGCCGGTGATGACGGCCTTATGCGACGAGAAGGCCACGCCCTTCGCCAGCAGAGCCGCCTCGGCAAGGTAGAACATCGCGTAGTACGAACGAGACACGGACGAGTCGAAGTCGCCAGCCTCCAGCAGGAGCTGCGAACTTCGTAGGTACGTCTGCGCGCGGTCGATTAGCGACTGGATCTCACCCATAGCTCACGACCCTCGCGCCGGACGTTGAGAAGCAGCGGGCTCTCCACGGTGAGGTAATCGTCCTCGGAGACGGGCATGACCGAGATCAACGTCGAGTGTTTCCAGCCGAGCTCGGTCACGAGGTCGAGCATGCGGTCGATCTCCCGTCCCGGAATGACCGGACCCTCGAGCACCACGAGGACATCGATGTCGGAATCCTGGGTGGCATCGCCTCGGGCATGGGAACCGTAGAGGACGACCCGTCGCAGGCGCTCGCCGAGCAGGCTCTCGAGGCCCTTTCGAAGCTCAACGAGGATCGCATTCAGTGCAGCCATCTCTCATTCTCCACCAGCATCATACGCTCATCGAAACCTCGGAGCTCCACGACGGCCGCTGGTGCTCCCTTTGCTGGCCTCGGGGGCGGGGCGAGATCCTTCAGGTACCCGGAGGGCGCGTTGACCACCGCCGCGCGGGCGCCCGCCTTCAGCTTCATCTTCTTCGCCAGCGCACTTTCAGGCACGACTCCCTCCCCTTCTAAGCGTTGGGCGAAAGTAGCTACCTCATCGCGGCAACTTCCAATTCCGCCGCAACCGCTGGTCAGGCACCGCCGCGTGAGACGTAATGTCGAGCTATGGCGTAGCTGCCACCGAACAGGACGATGAGGATGACTTGGAAGGCTAGAAGCGGAGCCATGGACGTGAACGGCACGAAACCCGCAAGCACCGCAGCGATGTCGCTGGCGACCAGGCCAAGGATGACAACGTTGGTAATGAGCAGAACCCCCCTGCGGTCGACGGGCCGGCGGTCAGCCCACAGGAGCAGGATCGTCCAACCGAGCATGAGCGAACCCCCGAGACCCATTGCGTACCGATAGGGAACCTCTGGAGTGTAGCGAGTGAGCGGGCTTGGATGTCCGAAGATCGCCTGAGAGAGCATGACGGCTGCTGCGCCAGCATCGGCGACGGCCCCGACCCAGTAGCTTATGCGCAGCCAACGCACCGTGGTGTTCATTTGAATTCTCCCTTTTCGGTGGCGCATTACCCAGCCAACGCGCGCCTAACGCTCGGCGTCAGCAACCGCCGCTGCTTTTCGTGAAGCCGGTGCAGGTACTCGTGAACGGTCCTGGCGGCGCGCTTCACCATGTTCGATCTCCGCGGTCATCTCGGCTGCCGATCGCGGGAGAGCAGCCAGATCGCCCAGGCGCAATACGCCGTTGATGCGGGGAACCCGACGTAGGACAACGCGAAAGGGATCGTCGTCGTGCCCACTACGATCGGCCAGTGCTCTACGAGCCTGACCAGATGGAAGATCGCAACCATCAGAAACACGAACCCGGAGAAGATCAGGTACAGCTTCCTTGCCATGTCATCCCTCCTATCAGCTACCTGACGCCGCGCTTCCGTGTCCGCTGCAGGCGCCTGTTAGGTGCCTCCCGGTAGGGTCCGGGGACATGGGTAACAAAACAGTCCAGGGACATGGGTGACAGTTCGCTAACACTGAGGCACCCCGGGAGGTGCCCAGATGCCGTGGAACGAGGTGTCACCCATGGACCAACGCGTTC
>Ga0315293_10003033_pt1 | contig 16164 bp, 16 predicted proteins | sample YL17G13_20_MG_FD_203071 | JGI IMG/M metagenome (GOLD analysis project Ga0315293, IMG submission 203071) | Sediment microbial communities from Yellowstone Lake, YNP, Wyoming, USA - YL17G13_20 | ecosystem: Environmental > Aquatic > Freshwater > Lake > Sediment | place: USA: Wyoming | collected...
AGCCGGTAGCCGAGCTCCATGAAGGCGGCCAACGCGGCCAGCGCGTCCTGAAGGTAGTGGCTCCCGGTGAAGCTGAAGTCGAGCGTGCCTCGGTGGCCGAACGCGTCGACGAGGACGTGGGTGGCGTCGCCGCGCCGCTCCGCGACCACGACGTGGACGTCGGCCTCAGGCCCGCCGAACGTGACCACGCGCCCGCGGAAGCGGCTGACGTGACGGTCGAGCAGCGGCTCCGGCGTCGGGACCACGGCCGTGCCCCCGCGCAACTCATCGATGAGCTCGGCCTTGGCGGTGGCGACGTCGTCCACGGTGCCCACGAGCTCCAGGTGTACCGGCGCGATGTTGGTGATCACGCCGATATCGGGCAGGGCGATGCGGGCGAGCTCACGGATCTGCCCGTGGCCGCGCATCGCCATCTCGACGACGACGACCTCGGTGCCCTGCTCAATGTCGAGGAGCGTCAGCGCGACGCCGATCGCGTTGTTCAGGTTGGCCGTGGTGGCCACGGTGCGCGCCACGGGTCGGAGGAGGGCGGCGAGGATGTCCTTCGTGGACGTCTTGCCGGCGCTGCCGGTGATGGCCACGACCTTGACGCCGGCGCGCCGGCGCGCCTCCGTGGCCAGGCGCTGCAGCGCCGCCAGCCCATCGTCGACGACGATCCGAAGGGCGTCGCCGGGGAGGCCGGCTGCCGCCGCGGCGCGGACCATCACAGCCGCCGCGCCGGCCGCCAGGGCCTGCGCGGCGTAGGCGTCGCCGTCGTACTTGTCGCCGCGCAGCCCCACGAACAGCTCACCGCCCGCCAGGCGGCGCGAGTCGGTGCAGACGGCGCCGACGACGATCTGCGGGTCGCCGCCCTCGAGGCGTCCGCCGCAGGCCGCGGCGACCTCCGCGAGTGTCAACGCCAGCATGTGCTCACCACTCCCCGTGCAGTTCGGCGAGCAGCTCTGCCGCGACGGCGCAGTCCTCGAACGGGATCCGGCGCGCGCCGATGATCTGGCCTTTTTCGTGTCCCTTGCCGGCGATGACGACCGCGTCGCCGGCGCGGGCCTCGCCCAGGGCGAGGCGGATCGCCGCCCGGCGGTCGGGATCGGCGGTGACGACGCCTGCGCGCGCCGCCGGCACGCCCGCGACGATCTCGTCGATGATCGCCATGGGCTCTTCGCCACGCGGGTTGTCGGACGTCACGAAAGCGCGGTCGGCGAGGCGCGCGCCGATCTCTCCCATGAGCGGGCGCTTACCGCGGTCGCGCTCGCCACCGCAGCCGAAGACCACGAGCACCCGACCGCGCGTGACGCTGCGCGCGGCGCGCAGGGCGTTCTCGAGAGAGTCCGGGGTGTGCGAGTAGTCCACGACCACGCTGAAGGGCTGCCCGGCGCGAACCGCCTGAAAGCGGCCGGGGACGCCCTCGGTGACCGCCAGACCGGTCAGCACTGCGTCCACGGGCAGCCCCAGCGCCAGGGCGGCCGTGGCGGCGGCGAGCGCGTTCTCGACGTTGAAGCGCGCCGCCAGGAGCAGCGTCACGCGCGCCTCGACGCCCAAGCGAGGGACGGCGAGAACGAAGGCCGAACCGTCGGCGTCCAGCTCGAGATCGCGGGCGACGGCGTCCGCCGACGGCGCGCCCGGGTCGTCCAGGGCGCGCGGCCCGCTGGCCACGGCGTACGTCCACAGACCGTCGCCGTAGGCAGGCCGGCACTCGCCGGCGAGCCGCCGGCCGTACTCGTCACCGACGTTGACAACCGCCGCCGCGACGCCGTTCCGCGCCTCATCGGGCAGGAACAGCTTGCGCTTGGCGGCGTAGTAGTCGTCAAGGTCCTTGTGAAAGTCGAGGTGGTCACGCGTGAGGTTGCTGAACACGATGGCGTCGAAGTCGATGCCGGCGGCGCGGTCCTGGGCCAGGGCGTGCGAACTGATCTCCAGAGGGCACGCCCGGTCGCCGGCCGCGACCATCTCGCGGAACATGCGCTGCAGGTCGAGTGCTTCGGCGGTCGTGAGCTGGACGGGGTAGTCCCGCCCGCCGATGCGGTTCACCACCGTGCCGAGCAGAGCGGCCGGCCGGCCGGCGGCGGCGAAGATGCCCGCCAAAAGGTGCGCCGTGGTCGTCTTGCCGTTCGTGCCGGTCACTCCGACGACCGCCAGCTCACGCGACGGGTGCGCGTACCAACGTGCCGCGACGAGGGCCATGGCGCGGCGCGCGGACGGCACGAGCACGTGCGGCAGAGCCACGCCGGTGTGGCGCTCGCAGACCAGCGCCGCAGCGCCTGCGGCCGCGGCGCGCGCCGCGAAGGCGTGCCCGTCGAAGGTGAGCCCGGGCACGCAAAAGAAAAGCGTGCCGTCGGCGACGTCACGCGTGTGGTAGGCGAGGCCCCGTATCTCGGTGGCCGGGTCGCCGTGCACGGTGGCGCCCGCGACCCCCTCGAGCAGCTCGGCAAGTTTCATCGCGGCGGATTCTATCAAAACGCCCCACGCGCTCCACCCGCCGGAGAGCCTCCCGTGCACCCGGAAGCGGGGGCCCACCTCACGGCGCGATCTCCAGCTGCTGCAGCGCGAAGTGCATGATCTTCTGCACGGCCGGCGCGGCGATGTCGCCCCCGTAGATGGAGGTACGCGGCGAGTCGACGGCGACCAGCACCACGAGACGCGGGTGGTCGGCGGGGACCATGCCGATGAACGAGGCCACGTAGTCGGTCTTCGAGTAGCCGCTGCCGTCCCGCAGCGGCTTCTCGGCGGTGCCCGTCTTGCCGGCGACCTCGTAGCCGGGGATCTGCGCCTTCACGCCCGTGCCCTTGGCGACCGCGGTGGCCAGCATGGCGCGCACCTCGCGCGCCACCGAGGCGGGGATGACGCGGTGCTTCTCCACGGCGTCGCACACCGTGTCGCCCACCTGCGCGATGAGCCGCGGCTTCACGGCCACGCCGCCGTTGGCGACCGTCGAGAAGGCCACCGCCATCTGCAGGGGCGTCACGGCGATGCCCTGGCCCATCGGGATGTTGGCTATCGAGGTCCCAGACCACTGGTCGGCCGGCGGTACGATTCCGGCCGCCTCTCCGGGGAAGCCGACCCCGGTCGGCTTGGTGAAACCGAACGCGTCCATCCACTTGAGCAGCCGCTTCTTGCCCATCATCATGCCGATCTTCACGGCGCCCACGTTGCTCGACCACTGCAGGATCTCGCGCACCGAGTACGTCACGGTGCCCCGGGGGTGCGACTCGTTGATGGTGCGGTCGTAGATCGTGAGCGACGGCGGCAGCGGGAACTTGCTGGTCGGCTTGACGAGTCCGTCGGCGAGCGCCCCGGAGATCGTGACGAGCTTGAAGATCGAGCCCGGCTCGTAGACGTCGGTGACGCAGCGATTGCTGTCGCTGGCCGGTTTGCGCCCGAAGATGTTGTCCTTGACTTTGGGCACGTTGGCCATCGCCAGGATCTCGCCGGTGCGCGAGTCCATCACGATGGCCGTGGCGGCCGTGGCGCCGGAGCCGCGCACGGTGTGCTCGAGCACGTCCTCCGCCCAGTACTGGATGTCCTCGTCGAGAGTCAGGCGCACCGAGGCGCCGGAGGTGGGCTGGGTCTCGCGAACGGTCCTGAGCGCGTGACCGGCCGGATCGCGAACGATGACTTCACTCCCCGCCACGCCGGCGAGCTGCTCGTCGTACGCCTTCTCGACGCCGGCGATACCGTTGCCGTCGATGTCGATGACGCCCAGTACCTGGGCCGCCGAGCCCTTCATCGGGTAGGAGCGCTCTTCCTCCGCATAGGCGCCGACCCCGGGCAGATCGAGGGCGAGCGCGGCCTTGGCGAGGGCGGGATCGACCTTGCGCGCCACGTAGGCGAAGCCGCGCTTGGGGCGCGCGAGCGCCTTCTCGAGCGCCCGTCGCTCCAGCTTCTTCGTGATCTGCAGCGCCACGGAAAGGGCGCGCGCCGCCGCCTTGGGCTCGTCCAGAAGATAGGGAGTCGCGAACACCGTCTGCGCCGGCTTGCCCACGACCAGCTCGCGCCCATTGCGGTCGAGGATGGCGCCGCGGTGCGCGGGCAGCACGACACTGGCCATCTGCTGCTGATGGGCGATCCTGGTGAGGTTCTCGGACGAGGACGCGAGAGCGACGGCCTTGCCGCCGACCAGCACGAGAAAGACGACGAAGACGAAGCGCAGGAGGCGGATGCGACCGTCGACGCCGCGCCCGCCGGCGATGCCCCCTCCGCGAGCCGCGACCCTGGAGAGCGAGCGCAGGCCGCCGCCGCGCCGGCCGGTCGCGCGACGCCGTCCTGAGACGCCCGCCGCCATCAGGGCCTCTGGGCGACCTTGGCGAGGTGCCCGCCCTTCGTCACCCGGAGGAACTGCACGTGATCGTAGTCGGCGTCCACGAGTCCGAGCTGCGTCTCGGCGATGTGGCGGATGCGCACGTTGGAGCCCATCTGCGCGAGCGTCTCGCGGAGACGCGCGTTCTCCGCGCTCAGGGCGCGCTCCTCGCGCACGACGGCCGCGGTCTGAAGGGTCTTCTGGACGACGGCGAAACTCAGGGAGACACGCCCCACGGCGAGCACGGTGAGGCAGATCACGAAGATGACGAAGACGCGCGTGAGGCGCGCGCGCTCGGCCGCGCGGCGCCGCGTCTGCGGCGCCCGCCGCGCGGCCGGCCGCGCCTGGACGCGCTCCAGCGGCTCCTGTCGGCGCGGGGCCGCAGCCGCGCGCCGCGCCTGTGCGGCTGCCGCCATCTGCCCTCCTAAAGCTTGACGGCGACGCGCAGCTTGGCCGACTTGCTGCGCGGATTGACTTCGGTCTCGCGCGCCCTGGGTGTCACCGGTCGGCGGGTCAGGACGCGCAGCGTAGGCTCGTGCCCGCACACGCACAGCGGCAGGCCCGGCGGGCAGATGCAGCCTGCGGCGTGGCCTTTGAAGAACTCCTTGACCATGCGGTCTTCCAGCGAGTGGAAGCTCATCGCCGCCAGGCGGCCGCCAGGGCGCAGCACGCGGTACGCCTCGTCGAGTCCGCGGGCCAGTGACTGCAGCTCGTCGTTGACGACGATGCGCAGGGCCTGGAAGACGCGCCGCGCAGGATTGCCGGCGCCGAAACGGGCGGGGGTCGGGATGTTGCGCTTGATGACCTCTACCAGCTCGCACGTGGTGGAGAAGGGCTGCTTCTTGCGCGTCAGCACGATCCCGCGGGCGATGCTTTTGGCGTACCGCTCTTCCCCGTAGCGGCGGAAGATGTCGGCCAGTTCGTCCTCGGGCAGCGTGTTCACGAGGTCGGCGGCCGTGACGGCGAGCTCGGGGTCCATGCGCATGTCGAGCGGGGCGTCGTAGGCGTAGGAAAAGCCGCGCTCGCGCCGGTCGAGCTGCATCGAGGAGACACCGAGGTCCATGTAGATGATGTCGGCGGAGGCGTCGTCACACGCGGCCAGCACCTCGGCGAAGTTGCCGTGGTAGAGCGCGCACTCGCAGGGGGCGGCGCGAGCCACGTCGCGGAAGTACTCGGCCACGCTCGGATCGCGGTCCACGGCGATCAGGCGGCCCTTCGGGCCGAGCAGGTCCGCGACCGCCTCGGCGTGGCCGCCGGCGCCGAAGGTGCAGTCGACGGCCACCTCGCCCTCCGCCGGCCGCAGCAGCTCGAGCAGCTCATCGAGAAGGACCGGGGTGTGGGCTAGGGCCATCTCGTACTCACGAAGTTGCAAGCTCGTCTGCGGTAGCATCGGCCTCCTCCTCCAGGCGGGACTGGTAGTCAGCCCAGGCGACGCGATCCCAGATCTCAACGTGATCCTGGACGCCGATGATGCTGACCTCGCGGTTGATGCCGGCGAACTCGAGATGCCGGGCCGGCACCGTGATGCGCCCCTGCCCGTCGAGCTCCTGATGCACGGCGTTGCCCGCCGTGAAGCGCATGAGGTCACGGCCCTTGCTGCTGTTGGGGGAGATGCCCTCCATCTGCCGCTCGAGATACTCCTCGAACGCCTCGGGCCCATACCCGGCGAGGCAGTGTGGGTGGACTTTGGTCACGTACATGCCGCCGGCGAACGCCGGTCGCAGGCGTGCGGGGATGGCGATGCGGTTCTTCGCATCGAACGTGAAGTCGTACTCCCCCACCAGGATCGGTCGCTGCATGGGCGCCACTTTACCCCACTTCTCCCCACATTGCAAGAGTCAGAAGCCCTTTTTCCCCACTGCTTCGCACCTCACGCCACCAGAGCGATGGAGAACGAGCCCGGCCGGGCGGGAGGAGGGGCGTCACGCTGGCCTGGGCAGGGCGGCCGCGGGTGCGGCCGGCGTGGCGGCAGGCCAGACGCGCCGCTGCGGGGAGGTCAGAGAAAGGCGCACGGATCGGCGCCCGCCGCGGCGGGCGCCGAGCTCAAGGGGCCGGCCTGGGGACTTTGACCTTCGTGCCGACGACGAGGGTGCTGCTGCTGATCTTGGGGTTGAGAGCCTCGATCTCGCTGGTGCTGACGCCGAACTTGACGGCGATGCCCGACAGCGTGTCGCCGCTCTTGACGACGTAGAACTTATAGCCGGACTGCGTCGCGTTGCCGCCGCTCTTGGTCTTGGTGGCCGCGGGGGTGGGCGTGACCACCGGTTCGGCCTTGCCGCCGATGACGCCGGACTGGAAGACAATGCTGAGCAGGACCACCACGGCCACGAGGAACACGGCCGGCGCCGCGACGCGCGCGACTATGCGTCCGGCCCGCGGCGCGGCAGCGGGACGTGGCCGCGAGGTGCGCGCAGCCAGGCTAGTGGGGCGCCGCGCCCTGGGCGCCGGGGACGACGTACCCCCGACAGGTCGCGCGGCGGTGGCGGACGTGAGCGACTGCAGCCTCTCGAGGGCCGCCAGGGGATCGTCGGCGGCGGCGTAGACGGGCGGCGCGCCGGGCGGGACGGACGCGCTCTGCCGGCTTCGGGCCTCGGCCGGGAACGCCGCCTCGTCCGGCGCAGGGCGCTGGCGGCTAGGCTGCGGCTGCTTGTCGTTGGCGTCGTCGGTCATAGGGCGAATGCGAGGTCGCTGCGCATAGATTCGGCGGCAGCGGCGGCAGCCCTTCGGTACTCGGCGGTCTCGGCCTGCCACGCGTAGATGATGGAGCGCGAGGCGTTGACGACGAAGCCGGCCGCGTCGCCGGCGGCGAGGCCCGCCAGGGCGTCCGCTCCGGCGCCCTGGGCGCCGTAGCCGGGGACGAGCAGAAAGGCGTGCGGCAGAGCCTCCCGGACCAGGCGCAGCGATGCCGGCGACGTGGCGCCGGCCACCGCTCCCACATCGCTGTAGCCCGCGTCGCCCATGTGGTCGGCGCCCAGCCTGGCGACCAGCTCGGCGACGCGCATGTACAGAGGACGTCCTTCGATCTCTCGCTCCTGGAGGAGAGCCGCCCCCGGGTTGCTCGTCCGCGTGAGCACGAAGACGCCCTTGCCGTCGGCGCAGCGTGCGACGAGCGGCTCCAGCGAGTCGTCGCCCAGATAGGGGCTGGCGGTGAGCGCGTCGGCGGCGAGGCCGGCGACGGGCGCGGCGAAGCCGGGAGCGCCGCCAAAGGCGGCGCGCCCGTAGGCCGCGCCGGTCGAGGCGATGTCGCCGCGCTTCACGTCGAGGATCACGGGGAGCTCGTACTCGTGGGCGCAGCGGATCACCGCGCCCAGGGCGCGCCAGCCCGGGGCCCCATACTGCTCGAAGAAGGCGGCCTGGGGCTTGACGCAGGCGGCGAAGCCGGCGACCGCGTCGATGACGCCGCTGCAGAACTCCTGGAAGCAGGCGGCGACGGCCGCGTCCTCACCGAGCTCGGCCGCCTGCGGCCGGTACTTCTCGACGAGCACCGGCGGCATGCGCTCGAGCGCGGGGTCGAGGCCCACGCAAACGACGCTGCGACGCGCGCGGATGGCCGCGGCCAGTCTGTCGGAGAAATGCTGCATGCCCGCCCTCCCTTGGAGCGCGCCTATCCTACCGGACGCGGAAGCCGCGCGTGAGCGCAAGCGCGACAGGCCCACAGAAGAGCGCGAGGCCGCAAGGGAGCGACAGGGGCGGTCGCGCGAAGAGCCAACGCGAGAGAGCGGTCAGACAGCGTCGGCGACCCGGCCGTCGTGAGGGGGGGTTGAAGCGTCCGCGCTGCCGGCCTCCGCCGCTTGCTGCGCCTGGAACTGGCGCACGTTGCGGCGGATGGTGGCGATCTTGGCGCGCACGTAGTCGGTCGCTTCGTCGCGCGTCTCCTGATCTTCCCCGATCACGCGCTCGGACTCCGCCTGCATCTCGCGCAGGACGCCCATGAGCTGTGCGTCGTCCATGCGAGAGAGCGTGTCGATGTCCCACTTCATGGCCTTGCTGGACGTCTCATGCACCGCGTCGAGCTTGGCGCGGACGACGGGGTTGAACACCGCTCCCGGGTCCACCTGAGCGGTGATCTCGTCGACGTCGCGGATCATGTCTTCGATGCTGGCGCCGGCCTTGGGGATGATCTTGATGCGGCTGTCAGCCTCCTCGACCACCCGCTCGATGGAGAGGTACGCCTTCAGAAAGCCTTCGGTGAAGGCCACCGGCACGGTCACAGCGTAGGCGATGACCTGCAGGACCTCGGCGGCGAACTGGGTGAAGGTGCCCGTGTGCAGGTAGCTGTCCTCGATGAGCCCGAGGAGCATGGACTTGAGGTACGGGTCGGCGCGCATGTCGCGCGCCTTTCCGCCCGGCAGCGGACGGTCAGGCTTGTTCTCCGGGGCGGTCATCTCTCTCCACCCCCGTATCGGCACGCCTGTGCCGAACTTGACCCCGACGACGACCTTCGTTGGCCCCCGTCCGGCTATCGGATACGCTGTGCGTAACGAGCGCTGAAGGAGTGCCATGCCGGGTGGGCAGCTGATCACGAATGGCGAGACCGAGCTCGACGCGTGCCTCGCCGCCTTCGCCGCGGCGCCACGCGCCGGGGCGCTGCTCTGCGACATCGACGGCACGATCTCGCCGATCGTCGCGCGTCCCGGCGATGCGGCGGTGTCGCAGCCCTTCCGCGAGGTGCTCGCGGCGTTGACGGAGCGGCTGGGCCTGGTGGCGCTCGTGACCGGCCGCGCCCTCGAGGACGGGCGGCGCATGATCCCTCTGGACGGCGCCGCCTACGTCGGCACGCACGGCCTGGAGCTTATGACGCCGGGCGGCCAGGTCCTCACGGAACCCCAGGCCGAGCGCTACATCACCGAGGTGCAGGAGGTCGGCGCCGCCGCGGCCCGCGACCTCGACTGCGACGCGCTGGGCGTCGTCCTCGAGAACAAACGCACCGTGCTGGCCGTCCACTACCGCCTCGCCGCCGACGCGGCGCGCACGCGGCACGAGATCCTCACCCGGGTGGTGGACCCGGCTCGCAGGCGGGGGCTGGCCATCTCCACCGGCCACTTCCTCTTCGAGGTGCGGCCGCCGCTGCCGTTCACCAAGGGTACAGCCACGCGCCGCCTGCTGGCCGGCGGAGACTACTTTGCGGGGATGTTCTGCGGCGACGACCTGACCGACGTGACGGGCTTCAAGACGCTGCACGACTGGGCGGCGCGCGACGCGCGACGCGCGGCCTGCGCCCTGGCCGCGGTGACCGCGGAGACGCCGCGCCCCGTCATCGACGAAGCCGACGTGCTCGTGCGCGCCACCCCCGGGGTGTACGAGGCGCTGACGCGGCTGCTGGTCGCCGTCGGGGGCTGAAAGGGGCCGGAGCCGCCGGCCGCAGGATCAGCGCCCGTTGAACTCGGGAGCGCGCTTCTCCAGGAATGCCGCCATGCCTTCGCTCTGGTCCTCGCCGGCGAACGCCAGCGCGAAGAGGTCGCGTTCGATGCCCTGCCCGGTCGTGATATCGGTGTCGGCGGCGGCGTTCACCGCGGCCTTGCAGTAGCGCATGGCCAGAGGGCTCTTGGCGGCCAGTTCGCCGGCGAGCTTGAGGGCCTGGGGCATGAGCTCGTCCTTGGGAAAGACGGCTTGGACGAGCCCGATGCGCAGCGCCTCGTCGGCGCGGATGTGACGGCCGCTCAGGACGAGGTACTTGGCCCACCCGACGCCGACGTTGCGCGGCAGACGCTGCGTGCCGCCAAAGCCGGGCGTGATGCCGAGAGTGATCTCGGGCTGGCCGAACTTGGCTTTGTCGCTGGCCAGACGGATGTCGCAGGCCAGCGCCAGCTCGCAGCCGCCGCCGAGGGCGAAGCCGTTCACGGCGGCGATCCACGGCTGGGGCGCCGCCTCGATACCGCTCATGACGGCCTGGCCGAGGGCCCCGAAGCGGCGCGCCTCCTCCGCCGTGAACCCCTGCATCTCGGCGATGTCGGCGCCGGCCACGAACGACTTGTCGCCGCCGCCGGTGAGCACGACGGCGCGCACGGAATCAGCGGCGGAAAGCTCACGCACCACGGCAAGCAGTTCGTCGTTCGTCTGCGTGTTCAGGGCGTTCAGCGCCTCCGGGCGGCTGACGGTGACGATGGCGACGGCGCCTTCGCGGGTGACCTCGACGGCCATGGCTGACCCTCCTCGACCAAGCGTGGACTGGCTGCAGCAACTCTATCGCACTCTCATCCGAGCGACGGCCGTCGCGGGCTTTCCGCGAATGCGCCCAGACTCCGCTCGCTATTGTCATCCTGTACAGCGGCGACGGTCTGTGGTGAGGTACTCTGAAGAAGTCCGAGCCTTCCGAGAGGAGCCCCCGTGACGCCACATCGAGTCCGCCGCCCCACGTCCCCGCACGGCCGCCGCGCGCGCGGCGCCGCGCGCGCGAGCTTTGCGAGGCCCATCGTCACGGGCCTCATCCTGCTGGCGGTGGCCGGCGCCGCGGTCGCCGGCGCGGCCGCCTGCGGCGGCTCCTCAAGCTCCCCCGGCGCTTCGCCCTCGGCCACGACAACCGCCGGCACGGCTCCGCTGGCCGGCAGCCTGCGTGAGGCCGCCGCCGAGTACTGGCGCCTCGTAGACGCCGGCGACTACGCCGCCGTGGCGGCCGCCGGCGTCCCCGGCGAGCCGCCGAGCGCCACGGCAGCCACAGCCGCCATCAAGCACGCGCGCCTCACGGCGGTCGACCAGGTGATCCGCCAGAAGAACGCGCCGGCCGCCGAGCGCGTCGCCCAGATCCGCGTGTACATCGAGCCCACGTCGGTCTCCGGACAGCCGTCGCCCTGGGGCGGCCCCGGCGAGCACCAGCTCTTCATGTACATGCAGAAGACCTCACAAGGTGGCTGGCTGGTGAAGAGCTGGGGCACCAGCCCGTGAATCCTCGCCGGCCGGCTGGTAAGATGGCCATGAAGATGGCCATCTTGGAGGCGCCCATGGCTCGCGAGTACTCCATCGCCCACGCGAAAGACCATTTCACCGAAGCGGTACGCGCCGCCGAGGCCGGTGAGCCGGTCACGCTGACGCGTCGTGGCCGGCCGGTCGCCGTCATCGTCTCTGAGGCCGAGTACCGCCGGCTGGCCGGCCCGGGCGGCGACTTCTGGACGGCTCTCCAGGAGTTCCGCGCTATCTTTGACAACGAACGCGACGGCATCGAGCCGGAGTGCTGGGAGTCGCTGCGCGACAGCAGCCCCGGACGCGAAGTGGACCTCGACATCTGAGCGATGTTCCTTCTCGATACCAACGTGCTCTCGGAGACGCTGCGCCCTCAGCCCGACAGTGGCGTGATGCACGGCCTCAAACGGCACAGGCGCGAGCTGTCGACGGCGGCGCCGGTGATCCACGAGATCCTCTGCGGAGCGCTGCGCTTCTCAGCGGGCGCCAAACGAAAGGCCGTGCTGCACGAGGTCGAGCACGTGTTCCTCAAGACCCTGGACGTCCTGCCCTACGATCGGCGTGCCGCCGAGTGGCACGCCCGCCAACGCGCACGGCTCGTGAACGAGGGTCGCACGCCTGCATATGTCGACGGCCAGATCGCCGCCATCGCCGCCGTCAACGGTCTTACGCTGGTCACGCACAACGTGGCGGACTTCGCGGCGTTCGAGGGCCTCACGGTGGAGGACTGGTTCGCGGGCTGAGCCGCAGAGCGCAGCGGCCGGCGCCGCCCCGCCGAGCCGCTAGCCGCGCAGCTTGCGCAGCGGCGCCACGCTGGCCATGAGCCGGCGCTCGGAGCCGTCGCCCTCGAAGCGCACGAGGACGATGCCGCCGTGCTCCATGGTGAGCACCGTGCCCTCGCCGAGGGTGGCGTGCAGCACGCGGTCGCCGCTGGCGAAGAACTGCTCGACGACCTGTTCGTCGAGCTCCTTTTTCTCGAGGCCGGTGAAGCGGCGTCCGGAGGCGCCGTCGACGTCGTCGGACGCGTCGTCACGACGACTGCCTGAGCGGCCGCCCCAGGCGCCGCCCCCCGACCCGCCGCGCGCGTCCCAGCCCCCGGCCGAGCGGCCGCCGATCGCCTGCCGCTCGACGAGGTCCGTGGGGATCTCATCCAGGAAGCGTGACGGCGGGTTGTACTGCGACGACCCCCACAGGGTGCGCGCCCTCGCGTGCACGAGGTACAGCCGGTCCATGGCGCGGGTGATGCCCACGTAGGCCAGGCGGCGTTCCTCCTCCACGTTCTGCTCGTCCAGCGAGCGCTGGTGGGGGAACACGCCCTCCTCCATGCCGGCCACGAACACCACGGGGAACTCCAGACCCTTGGCGTTGTGCAGCGTCATGAGCGTGATGAGCGCGCTCGCGTCGGCGAAGGCGTCGATGTCGGCGTACAGCGAGATCTCCTGGAGAAAACCGTCGAGGCTGGGCTCGTCGGCGCGCTTGTCGTACTCGGCGGCGACGCCGGCGAACTCCTCGAGGTTCTCGAGGCGGCCCTCGGACTCGAGCGTCTTCTGCGCCTTGAGCGCCGCCTCGTAGCCGCTCTCGTCGAGCACGCTGCGCACGATCTCCGCGACGAGGCGGCCGGCGAGACCCGCCTGCAGGCCTTCGACGAGACGTACGAAGGCCTGCAGGCCGCTCCGGGCGCCGGCCGACAGGCCGGGCACGTCGTCGGCGGCCCGCATCGCGCTCCACACGCTCTCGCCGAGGCCGGCGGCGTGCGCCATCAGCCGCTGCAGGCTCATAGCGCCGATGCCGCGCTTGGGCGTGTTGACGACGCGCAGCAGCCGCTGCGCGTCGTCGGGATTGACGAGCGCCGTGAGGTACGCGACCACGTCGCGGATCTCGGCGCGCTCGTAGAACTTGGGGCCGCCGATGACCTGGTAAGCGATGCCGTACCTGCCGAACTGCTCCTCGAGCACGCGCGACTGGGCGTTCGTGCGGTAGAGCACTGCGACCTCGTCGGGCCCATAGGGCCTTTCGGCGCCGGCCTCGCCCTCGAACAGCTTCTGCACCTCGCTGGCCACGAACTGCGCCTCGGCGCGCTCGTCGTTGACCTCCACGACCTGGACGAGCGCGCCCTGCCCTCGCGGCGTCCACAGGTTCTTGCCCTTGCGCGTGCGGTTGTTCGTGACCACGGCGTTGGCGACGTCGAGGATCGCCTGCGTGCTGCGGTAGTTCTGCTCGAGGCGGATGACCTTGGCATCGGGGTAGTCGCGCTCGAACTCGAGGATGTTGCGGATGTCGGCGCCGCGCCACGAGTAGATGCTCTGGTCGTCGTCGCCGACCACGGCGAGGTTGCGGTGCTCGTCGGCCAGGAGGTTGGCGAGACGGTACTGCGCGTGGTTGGTGTCCTGGTACTCGTCGATGAGCACGAAGCGGAACGCCTGCTGGTAGTGCCTGAGGCGATCGGGGAAGCTCTCGAGCAGCTGAACCGTCTTCATGAGCAGGTCGTCGAAGTCCATGGCGTTCATGGCGGCGTGACGCAGCTCGTAGCGTTCGTACACGTCGGCCGCCACCTGCGAGAAGCGGCCGCCCTGCTCGCGGAACTCGGCCGCTGTGCGGAGCTGGTTCTTGGCGTCGCTGATCTGCCGGCTGATGGACTCGGGCGGGAAGCGCTTGGGGTCGAGGTTGAGCTCTTCCATGCAACGCTTGATGAGCCGGCGGCGGTCGTCCTCGTCGTGGATCGTGAACGTGCTCTTGTAGCCGATCCGCTGGGCTTCGCGGCGCAGCAGGCGCGCGCACATGCTGTGAAAGGTGCTGATCCACATCGTGCGCGCGATGGGTCCCACAAGGCCGCCGATGCGTTCCTTCATCTCGCCGGCGGCCTTGTTGGTGAAGGTGATAGCCACCACCTCGTCGGGCCGCACCCCGTGCACCTGGATGAGATACGCCACGCGGTGCGTGAGCACGCGGGTCTTGCCGGAGCCCGCGCCGGCGAGGATGAGAAGCGGACCCTCGAAGTGGGTGACGGCGGCGCGCTGCTCGTCGTTGAGGCCGGCGAGCAGCGGGTGCTCCGGCTCTGCCGGAGCTCCCGGGTCCTCGCCGGCCACGCCGCCCCCGGCCCCGGCCGTGCCGGCGGCCGGCTTCTTGCGGGCGGCGTCCATCAGCCGATCCCCCCGCCCAGCAGCAGGCTGATGATCAGGGCGATGACGCCGGCGGCCGCCAGGCGCAGCCCGGACAGCCAGAGGCGCTCGCGCGAGATGGCGCCGAGGAAGACGCCGAGGAAGAAGAGCTCGACCAGGCCGACGCCGACGGCGGCGAAGTAGGCGTCGTGCATCGAGATGACCCCCGTGAAGAGGAATGGGATCATCACGATGAGCGCCGCCAGGAACGGCGAGGCCCCGTCGACCACGGCGATGACGATGGTCGCATAGCGCGACGCCGAGGCGATCGTCGTGTCTTCGAGGCTCGAGAGCGTGGATTCCTCGAGCTCGCGCATGGCCCGGCCGCGCTCGGCGCGCTCCACCAGGTACGAGCCGTAGAACCCGGACACGCCCATGCCCACCGCGGTGCTGAGCACGACGACGAAGATCGCTCGTGGGCTGTCGACCCCTCCGAGGTACCCGCCGACGAGCACGCCGAGCGCAGTCAGAACGCCGTCGAAGGCGTTCATGGCGAAGTAGCGGCGCGCGATCTCGCCGACTTCGGCGATCTCGTGGTAGTGCCGCAGCGTCGCCGCCCGCTCGCGCAGGCGCGTCCCGATGCTGGGCTTGGCCGGGAGGCTCACCGGGCGACCACCTGATTGTCGGGCAAGGCGGCGCTCAGCGCAGCCAGCTGGCGCCGGCGTCCTGCGGGGTCTCGACCTCGTCGATGAGACGCTTGCCGGTCGAGCACTTGTCGATGGAGTGGATGCTGCCGCCCGACTCCTGGACCACCTCGGCGACATCCTGGAAGTCGACGTCGTCGCCCTCGAGGGTGATCTTGATGTTCTCGACCTTGTTGTCGATCTCGATGAGCGTGATGTCCACGCCGTGGACGCCCTCGAGGTCGCCGAGCTTGTCGGCCAGCACGAGCATCGTGGGCTGGTGCGGCTTGAGCACGTCGAGCACGAGACGCCGGACCTTGCTCATGTGGTGATCACGCTCCGTTCACGGGTCGCTGGAGAAGGCTGCAATCGTAGCATACCCACCCTCCGCGGCCGGTCACCAGCTGGGGTGACGATGGCGCCGCCGCGGGCGGCGTCAGATCCCGGTGCCCTGGTCGAAGGCCAGCAGTTCCGCCAGCATCTCCTGCGTCTGCCGTACGGCCTTCTGGCGCTTGCCTTTGCGCTCGGGGTGGATCTCGTCGAGCTCCTGCTCCATCTCGACGATGCGCGCCACGAGGCACTTGACGGCCTCGGCCACGGGGTCGGGCAGGTGGCGGTAGTCGATGTCGGGGATGCCCACGCGTTGGCCCTGGAGCAGCACCGGGCGGCCCGGGTTACCGACCACGGTGGAGTTCTTGGGCACGTCGCTGACGACGACGCTGCCGGCGCCGATCTTGGCGTTGTCGCCGACGGTCACCGCGCCCAGCACCTTGGCACCGGCGCCGAGCACCACGTTGTCGCCCACGGTGGGATGCCGCTTGCCGGTCTGCTTGCCCGTGCCGCCCAGGGTGACGCCTTGGTACATGGTCACGTTGTCGCCGATCTCGGTGGTCTCTCCGATCACCACGCCGGCGCCGTGGTCGATGAACAAGCCGTGACCGATCCGCGCGCCGGGGTGGATCTCGATGCCGGTGAGCAGGCGGTTGAACTGGCTGATCCAGCGCGGCACGATCGGCACGCCCACGCCGCGGAGCTTGTGCGCCAGGCGGTGAAGCCACAGGGCGTGCAGGCCCGGATACGAAGTCACGATCTCGAACTTCGACGTCGCCGCGGGGTCGCGCTCCTGCACCGCCTTGACGTCGCTGCTGATCTCGTCCACGGCCGTGTGCACGTCGCGGCTCAGGCCTCCGACGAT
>Ga0315293_10003034_pt1 | contig 16163 bp, 10 predicted proteins | sample YL17G13_20_MG_FD_203071 | JGI IMG/M metagenome (GOLD analysis project Ga0315293, IMG submission 203071) | Sediment microbial communities from Yellowstone Lake, YNP, Wyoming, USA - YL17G13_20 | ecosystem: Environmental > Aquatic > Freshwater > Lake > Sediment | place: USA: Wyoming | collected...
CACCGTCTGCACACCGTCAAACCATTCGGGACGAAGCTCGGACGCTCCGTCGATCAGATAGGCGGGTTTGCCGAGTACTTCACCAATCTCACGCAATCGGCGGCTATTTGAACTGTTCTGACTTCCCAAGATGATGACCACATCCGCCAGTTCCACGAGTTGTTTGACCGCATCTTGACGATTGGTCGTTGCATAGCAAATATCTTCCTTGGGAGGACTTTCAATGTGAGGAAACTTCAGCTTCAGGGCATCGATGACCATCGCCGCCTCATTTACGCTCAGCGTCGTCTGGGTGAGGTAGGCGATCTTACTCTCGAGGCCGAAACTTAAATTGGCAACTTCTTCAGCAGTCTCGATCAGCGTGATACTTGCCGGAGCTTCGCCCATTGTGCCGATGACTTCGTCATGGCCCGCATGACCGATCAGTACAATATGGTAGTGCTCACGAGCGTACTTGATTGCTTCGAGATGAACTTTGGTGACCAGTGGACAGGTCGCATCAATCGTCGTTAGTTTCCGACCCTTGGACTGCTGTCGAATCTCCGGCGACACACCGTGCGCCGAGTACAACAAAATGGATCCTTCGGGAACCTCGGCGATCGTATTGACAAACTTCACACCTTGTTGTGTGAATCGCTCCACGACATATTTGTTATGGACGATTTCGTGATAAACATAAATCTGAGGACCAAACATCCGGATCGTTTCGTCGAGGCATTCGATGGCCATATTGACACCAGCACAAAAGCCACGCGGATTTGCCAAAAGAATCTTCATTGTTGTGGACAACCAAGCTTGAGGAGTGGTTTGGACTGCGTGATTCCCATGTCGGCGTGTGGCGATCGTATAGCCCGCGTCGGATTGTTGGTATGTGCTCTAAAATCGATTATTCAAGACGACTGCGGATGTGCTCGAGAAGTTCATTCACAGGGACACGGATCTGCTTCAGTGTGTCACGATCACGCACTGTGACCGTACCGACGATCGAAGCATCACCCGCCATGGTGTCGCCATCCACAGTAATGCAGAAGGGGGTGCCGATTTCGTCCATGCGGCGGTATCGCCGACCGATTGCCGCTTGCTGATCGTACTGCACGGCGATCCCCGCACGCTTGAATGACCGGTAAATTTCGGCGGCTTTTTCCGGCATTCCTTCTTTTTTGAGAAGTGGAAACACAGCGACCTTGACGGGAGCCAGTCGAGGATGCAGCTTCAGGACGACCCGCTCCTGCATTTCGCCCTTGTCGTCGGGTTGTCTGTCTTCATGGTAGGCTTCACACAGGAAGGCCAGTGTGGCCCGATCGCAACCCGCAGCCGGTTCGATCACATGCGGCAAAAATCGCTCGCGAGTCTGATCGTCGTAATAGCTCAGGTCCTTACCACTGCCGTGATGCTTCGGCTTGCCGTCAGGACCAGTCTCTACAACAAGTTGGCCGTCCTTCTTGCAAAGCTTTCCTTCAGAATGAGATCTCAGGTCGAAGTCGCCGCGATGTGCCACACCTTCCAACTCTCCGTAGGAACCCGCTTCTAGGAACGGAAAGGCGTACTCCAGATCCGCCGTGCCGACCGAATAATGTGCTAACTCTTCCTGCGCATGCTCCCGCAGAATCAGATTGTTCTTCGCAATACCGTGCCGAAGATACCAGTTGTAGCGCCGGTCGCGCCAGTATTGATACCATGCCAGTGATTGCGATGGATGACAGAAAAACTCCATCTCCATCTGCTCAAACTCGCGAGACCGGAAGATGAAGTTGCGGGGCGTGATTTCGTTACGAAAACTCTTGCCGATTTGGGCAATTCCGAAGGGGATTTTGACTCGGCTGGAATCACAGATGTTCTTGAAATTGGCGAACATCCCCTGTGCGGTTTCCGGCCGCAGATAGGCGGTATCTGACTCGGTTCCCAAGGCACCGAGGGTGGTTTTGAACATCAGATTGAAGTCGCGCGGTTCGGTCAGCTGGCACTTGTCGTGTTCGCCCGGATGCTTGCTCGGCTTGATCGGACATTCGCTAGTGGGGACATGATCGATGCGAAAACGGGCTTTGCACTCTCGACAATCGACCATCTTGTCGCAGAACAGGTCGTAATGTCCGGAAACCTTCCAAACCTGTGGATGCATGATGATCGAGGATTCGAGGCCAACCATATCAAATTTTGAAGGCGCTCCGGCCGGTGTTGAAATGTCATCGTGCTCGGTGATCATATCGCCCCACCACGCCTGCCGCACGTTGCGTTTCAACTCGACCCCGAGCGGTCCATAGTCCCAAAATCCGTTCAGACCTCCGTAGATTTCTGAGGATTGAAAAATAAATCCACGTCGCTTTGCGAGCGCAACGATCCGGTCCATGCGATTGTCGTCAGCCATATTCGAAAACCTTTTGTTCAGAGACCATGCATCAGCAAAATCGGCGATCATTGCTGCAAGGAGTATGGTTAGTGATTGGTCATTCCTGCGACCGTGGAACGATGATCTCGCCCGTGGACTTGATGTACTCGGGAACGATGTCGAACAGATCGTATGTCGCGGCATGTGAAACTTGGTGATCGAAACCGAGACGTTGACAGTTGCGGCCGCCCCGGCTCATCAGGATTGCTTCCCGAATGGCGGCCGAGTCATTGTCTTCAGGAGCCGACGCACGGAACCAATACAGGTCCAGGGCCAGTTGAGTTGGATCGTCATTACAGTCAAAGTTGTCTCCCCCCCCAAAGGTCTCAGCCCAGAGTTGAAGACGATGGCAGATCCCGCCCGCGCACAGAACATCTTCGAGGCTGATTTTGCCCTCTGTTCCGGCACAGACCAGGTGCAGTGGACGCGTGTCGTCAACCAAGGCATGGACCACGGCCTGCAGATTCACGAACGATCCGACGACGATCCGGTCTGCTTCACGGGCTCGCAGCAGCGCCTTGGTACCGTTCGACGTGGTGAAGATGATCGTCTTGCCAGACACGACTTCGGACGAGTAGGCCAGCGGATTGTTGTCGAGGTCAAATCCTTCAATCAGGACTCCCTCACGCTCTCCTCCCAGCAGTACGCGCTCGATAGGTCGAAGAGCCGCAACTTGGCGTGCCTCAGCCACCTCACCGACTGGAATCACAGCCTGCGCGCCGTGGGCCAGTGCGTGCGTGATGGTTGTCGAGGCCCTCAGGACATCGATGATAACGGTGATTCCACCTCGAACCTCTTCGGGTTCGAATAAAGTGGGCAGCAGATGCACTTTCACGTGGCGTGTCATGGTTTTCGAATGATAGGCAATGCCGTGTCGTGCTGCCAGCATTGAGGCGGTCGGAGTAACTGAGCCTGATTCATGCGGTATTGCCACAAAAAATTTGACGGGCGATTGACGCAACGGGCGGCGATGCTCTGTGTGCGGAGATCGGTCGCGAACTTGACGCTGGCCGGCATCGGTGGCTATTCATCATTCCTCGATTCACATTTGCTGTCGACAAGAGAGGCACGCCCTCTTCTGGGGTCGGGTGCTTTCTTTTCCCCGAGGCGGTAGTGGCGAAGGAGGCGACTTTTTTTTCGCCTTGTTGAAGCGTCGTTTTCTCAGGAGCCGATGGTGCCGCAGGCCACGAAGACAATGCCGATGGGGTCATACCGAGTCGCCGTGATTGGGGGCGGATTGACCGGACTTTCCGCTGCGCATCGATTGGTTGAGTTGGCACGACATCGAGAGGCTCCGCTGACGGTGACGGTGTTTGAAGCGGGTTCACGTTTGGGCGGCGTGATGGGAACACGGCGGATCGGCGGCTATTTGGTGGATACCGGAGCCGACTCATTTCTGACGAACAAACCGGCTGCGGTTGCTCTTTGCCGTCGACTTGGAATCGAGCATCGATTGATACCGACCGACATCCGTTATCGCGGTGCCCTCGTGCTCAGCGAGGGACGCCCGGTTCCCGTTCCGGACGGGTTTCAATTATTGATTCCCACCGCAATGTGGCCCATGGTGACAACGCCACTCTTGTCACCATGGGGCAAGTTGCGACTTTTGATGGAGTACTTCGTTCCACCTCGCCGACTCTCCACGGTGTCCACCTCTGACAATGACGGCCGGTCCTCTGCGCGTTGTGAATTGCCTGAGGAGAGCCTTGCCGATTTTGTGCGTCGTCGCTTCGGACGCGAGACCTTCGAACGACTGGTTCAGCCACTCGTCGGTGGCATTTATACAGCGGATCCTGAACGGCTCAGTGTGGCCGCGACAATGCCGCGGTTCCTCGATATGGAACAAGAATACGGTAGCTTGATGCGCGCTGCATGGCATCGCGACAGCGGTGAGAATCACGAGATCACTGCGGCGGAAGAAACCCGCGATGTGTCTAGAAAAAAGTGGCGAGTGCGTCCATCGCGGCAGGGGGGTGATGCCTCGTCCAGTGGTGCGCGTTACGGGATGTTTGCGGGGTTGGCAGGCGGAATGGAGGATCTGCTTGGTGCATTGACATCGCGTGTTGAAACGGACTGTACCGTCCATCTGAAAACACGAATTACCGCCGTCTCACGAACGTCTGCTGCTTCGGCCGGCTATCAACTTGCAGCGTCAGATGGTTCACTGTCGAAGTTCGATGCGGTCATCATTTCCACGCCGGCATACCACGCGGCAACGATGCTTGAACTTCTCGATTCAAAATTGGCACAAGAACTGAACGGCATCGAATACGCGTCGAGCGCGATTGTGGTCACGGGACACAAACTGGCCGATGTTCGTCACCCACTGCAATCGTTCGGATTGGTCGTTCCTCAGCGAGAGCGTCGGCGAATTCTTGCCGCCTCATTTTCTAGTCGCAAGTTTCCTGATCGCGCCCCGGCGGATTCAGTTTTGATACGCACGTTTGTGGGAGGTGCCATGCAAGCGGAGTTATTGCAGCGAGAAGACAACGAGTTGGTGACGCTGGTTCGTGAAGAATTAGCAGACATTTTCGGAGTGCAGGGCGATCCGGAAATCGCACTCGTTGTCCGGTATCCTCGCGCCATGCCCCAGTATCATGTGGGTCATCTCGATCGAGTGGCACGGATTGAGAACCTGACATCGAAATATACCGGAGTCCATCTGGCGGGCAATGCTTATCGTGGTGTCGGAATTCCCGATACCATTCTCAATGGGGAAATGACAGCGGAGGCGATCGTGGATCGGGCCATGAGTTGAGTCGACGTCTGGCGATTCATTCGGAGGCTGTCTCCACGGTGCAGAGTTGGCAGGATTGTTGAGGATTCTCATTGCAACTGTTTTTTCTCCCAAGCTATGATTTGGCCGCCAAATCTCAGCCCAGGGGCTTGGTTCGTTTTCGTTTTTGAAAGCGACGGAGTTTTTTGACAGCAACCGCCGATTTCCTCGCTTCACTTCGACTGGGCCTGACTAAATGTCATGTTCTCAAAATGCGTTTGCTCGTAGCGGTGTCTGGTGGAGCGGACAGTGTGGCCTTGTTACGGGGCCTGCTGGAGTTACAGGAAGACAGGGGGCTTTCGTTGCACGTTGCGCATCTGAATCACAAGTTGCGTGGACCAGCTAGCGACGCGGATGCCTGCTGGGTGAAGTCCTTCTGCGAGACACTCGGAGTGCCCGTGGAAATAGGTACGGTCGACAGCACCGATTTGAATTCTGATCAGTCGGCACTGGAGGAAACGGCCCGAGACATTCGACATGAATTTTTCAATACCACGCTGATTCGAGAGGGTTGTGAGGCAATTGTCTTGGCTCATTCGGCAGATGATCAGGTGGAGACTGTTTTGCATCACATCTTGCGAGGAACAGGAATGTCTGGACTGCGGGGGATTCCGTGGGAACGGAAGTCAGCCTCCAACAGGCCGCTGATCCGGCCGATGCTCGGCATTCGTCGGGAACGGATTGAAGCCTATCTCCACGAACTCGGTCAAGACTTTTGCACGGACGTTACCAACGCCGACGCGAGCATGACTCGAAACTGGCTGCGTCACGAACTCTTGCCCCAACTACGAGTTCGATTTGGAACACGAGTGGATCTTTCTCTGACACGGCTTTCAGAACAAGCGGCCGAGATGGAATCGGCGATGGTCATGCTGGCCGATCCATTGCTCGATCAGGCCCTGTTGCAGACACAGACCAACACGGTTCGTCTCCACGTTGGCGGATTCGTCGATCAACCAAGACATCTCGTTCGTACCGTCTTCGTTCAGTTGTGGCAGCGTCAGCGATGGCCTCGTCAATCGATGGGTTTTGAAGAATGGGACCGATTGACCGAGATCGCCATCAAAGGGGGAGCGGGTAATTTTCCCGGTAACATTGATGCGAGACGCACAACAGAACGACTGATGATTCTTCGCCGGAAGAGTTTTTAGAATCGTGTCATGCCCGGACAGCCGATGCCCCTCGGCCGGATCATCCAATACTCCAACGGTTCCTGACGAAGGCTCTTTTTCACCGGCACAAACTGCGGTCGACTATGGCTCATGCACCATGCGATCGGCATCGTCGTCAGGTGGTCAACGGCAGGAGATGTCGTCTAAGCCCGCCTCATCTGCCGGAGCGGAAGACCGCGCGAGGCGACTCGATTACGGGAGCCTCTTCTTGACAAGGGAGGGGGCAGGGATTTCCCAAAGCGGATCTCAGATGCGCTGAAAAGTCAAGGCGTATTTTCAGCGGCCACGGTCGGGGTTTTATGTGTCGCAGTACCACTCGTCGTGACAGGTTGGCGACGAGTGGGCCCTCGCCGTCACACGTCCAAGTCCTTCACGTCGAGGGCATGTTTTTCGATAAATTCACGGCGAGGTTCGACGGCGTCGCCCATAAGGACTCGGAACATTTCGTCGGCGGCTGCGGCATCCTGCATCGTGACCTTGAGCAGGGTGCGCACGGCCGGATCCATGGTCGTGTCCCACAGTTCCTCGGCATCCATTTCGCCGAGGCCCTTGAAACGAGTGACCTTCATCCCCCGCTCACCGAGGTCTCGCAGTTGCGAGAGTAGTTGGCGAAGGCTTGTCAGGCGGACCGAGTGATCTTCCTGCACGATCTTGAATGGGTAGAAGGTCTCGCCATCTTTGGCGCCGGGTGGATAAAGATCGGTCAGTCGGAAACCGAATCCCTTTAACTCGTGGAGCACATCGTTGATCGTGCGGAGTTCGTAGAGATCGACGACTTGAAGGAGTTCTTCTTTCACCACGGCAGCGGGTTGGTCGTTGGCTGTTGCGGAAGTCTCCGTGGGGGCGGAGGTTTGTTCGTTGGCGACATCCAATTCGCGGCCGCGTCTCTTTTCCTCAGCCTGCACAAACTGTGTGACTTCTTCCTTGTTGTGGAACCACTGTTCGGTCTTGCCCAGAAAAACGCGGTACTGTGGCAACGGTTTATCGGAGTCGTCGGCTTGTCTGTGGAGGAACTTCAGCGTGACACCGCGTCGCTCCAAGAGTTCGATCGGCTCTGCCACTCGCTCCATCAACTTGACGACTCGCCGCAAATGATCACCGCCGAGTTCATCGCCATTCGGGAATACGACTTTACTACCGTTGAGCCCCAATTCGATCAGTTCTGCCACCATCCGATCATGCGTTTGGACGTAGCGCGTCTTGTTGCGTTGGACTACCTTATACAGCGGTGGCTGAGCGATGTAGATGCAACCATGTTCGACGAGGCCCCTCATGTGGCGGAAGATGAATGTTAGCAGCAGCGTTCGGATGTGGCTGCCATCGATGTCCGCGTCGGTCATCAGGATGATTTTTCCGTAGCGTCGCTTGCTGATGTCCTCTGTCTCGGCCATCGGTGGGATACCGATCCCCTTAAAGAGGTTGGCGATTTCGGCGTTGTCCAGAATCTTGACGAGTTGGGCCTTTTCAACGTTCAGGATTTTTCCACGCAGCGGCAGAATGGCCTGAATGTTTGAATCGCGTCCGGTGTCAGCCGACCCGCCGGCCGAGTCCCCTTCGACGAGGTACAGTTCGGTAATGTCGAGTTCCCGACTGCGGCAGTCACGCAGTTTTTCGGGCAGGCCTCCCGAAGTGAGTGCCCCCTTGCGTCGGACCATTTCGCGAGACTTGCGCGCTGCCTCTCGGGCCTCCGCCGCCATCAATGCCTTTTGCGTAATCTTCTTGGCGATGGAAGGATTCTCTTCCATGAACTTGGTGAGTTGCTCGAAGACGATCGAGTTGACGGCCCCTTCGACTTCGGTGTTCACCAGCTTAATCTTCGTCTGGGCCTCAAATTGCGGATCAGGAACGCGGACCGTGACGATGGCCACCAGACCTTCGCGATAGTCGTCGCCCGACGGGATCACTTCGTCGTACAGTTTTTCGCGTTTGCCATAGTTGTTGATCGCTCGAGTCAACGCCGCTCGGAAGCCGCTCATGTGCGTGCCGCCTTCGGCATTGTGAATGCAATTGGCGTAAGCCCGCACATTTTCGTTGAAGCCGTCGTTGTGCTGAATTGTGACAGCGACTTCGGTCGCCTCGTGCTGGCCGGTGATCTTGATGATCTGCTCGTAGAGTGGCTTCTCGGTCCGGTTAAGATACCGTACGAATTCAACGATTCCCTCGGGGTAAAAAAAATCTTCCGAGTCACTCGATCGGTCATCGACTAGCCGAATACGAACGCTGGCATTGAGAAAAGCCAGATCCCGGCAGCGTTTGACAAGCGTCTCGTAGTTGTACTTGGTGTCGGCAAAAATGTCGGAGTCGGGTTTGAAGGTGACCTTCGTCCCCGTTGTGTCACTCTTGCCCAGCTTTTTGAGATCGGTGGTCGGCTTCCCACGGGCGAAATCCATGGTCCAGACGTGGCCCTCGCGTCGGATTTCCGCTTCCAGCCATTCGCTCAAGGCATTGACGGCCTTGATCCCGACTCCATGCAGTCCACCCGTCCCAACTTTGTAACCGCCGTCGCGGTTAAACTTCCCCCCCGCGTGGATGTTGGTGAAGACGACTTCGAGCGCGGACTTGTTTTCTTCATCGGCCATGCGCCCCACCGGAATCCCACGCCCATCGTCGGAGACCGAGACGCTGCCGTCGGCGTGAATCACGACGTGGATTGTTGTTGCTCGGCGACTGGAGCACTCATCAATGCAATTGTCGACCAGCTCGAAGACCAGATGGTGCAGGCCGTTCGTCCCGGTATCGCCGATATACATAGACGGCCTGTGTCGGATCCCCTCGATCCCTTTGAGGGCTTGTAGGTGCGTCTCATTATACTCAGCGTGCTTGGTTTGAGCCGAGTCTTGATGATCGATTGGCAAGTCGTTCAGTTCGGCCAAGGTCTGTTCTCCAGTGGGATTGTCGATCCGCGATCCGAGGGGAAGTGATTTGTATCGATGAGGCTCGATTGGGCATCGTGCGAGTTGTTTTTTTTACATTCCACTCAACCGAAACTTCAAACGTCTTACGTTGAGATGCGGAAACTGCTGTTTCAACAGGCTCAGCAGTTCGGCCTGTTGAAACGAAACCAGTTCGTTCATCAGCGCGGCCCCTTCGACTGACACGGACAGCGTTCCTTTGACGATTTGCATCGGCTTGGCCCGTTTTGCCAGATCGTCTCCGGCAATACTTTTCCATGCTGCATGCAGTTCCTCGTCGCCTCGGACCCTCGCGTAGCCCCTTAGTAAAATCAGTTCGGTCAGTGCCAAGGAGAGTGGTTGTGGTTCACTAGAGCCAGCCATTCCGAAGCCTCTGCATTCAATTGCCTCTGAGCTTGTCTACGTTTGAAGTCGCAACACGGGCACGTCAAGCATCTCGTGACAAGGGCATGATGACGTAGGTGTAATCATCGTCCGTCGCCAGTACGGCCGGATCTTCATGAGTGATCAGTTGGCAATGGAATTGTGATCCGGCATCGAGGGACTTCAAAAAGTCCGCGACGTAACGTGGATCGAAGGTGATTTTGATATCGTCTCCGTCGTACGGAATGGGCATTTCGATCTTCGATTGTCCGATGTCGGCGGCTTGGCTGTTCAACAACAACGTTCCCTTGGAGAATGTGAAGTCGACACCGCGACTGGCCTCGTTGGTCACGATCTGAGCCTGTCGAATCGCGGCATAGAAGGGCGCGACCACCATGTCGATGCTGGCATTGAAAGAATTGGGGACCACCTTACGCCAATCCGGAAAACGGCCTTGCACAAGTTGACTTGTGATTGTCGTGCCTCCGCAACGAACGGCGATGTCGTTGGAATGAATTGCGATGTGAACCTCGGCTTCTCCATCGACAAGACTCCGCTCGATCAAAGTCATCGCCTTCGCCGGTACAACAGGTGCTGTTGCTGGGATGACAGGTGAACCCAACATCTTGCATTCGCCGGAGACAACCGCCAATCGACGACTGTCAGTGGCGGCTAATGTGGCTCGCTCCGGAGTCAACTCAATCTGAATCCCGCCCAACGCGTAGCGAGTGCTTTCAGTATCCGTGGCGAAAATCGTCCGATGAATCAATTGCTTGAGTGTGGATCCCTTGACGACGAAATATTCGAGGTCTTCAAACGTCGCGACGGGTGGAAAGCCTGCAGGGTCCTCTGCCGACAGTCGGAACTCACTGTATCCGCATCGAATCCAGATGGCATCCGAAGTGATCTCTAGCTTGACGACATCGTCCGTCAATTCGCGTAGTACAGAAAGGACTCGTGCTGTGGGCAAGAGGGCCTCGCCACTTGAATCGGCTTCGATGTCTTGCAGGTCGCACCGAATCCCAATTTCGCTGTCATTCCCGATGAGCGTCGCCTTGCCACCGCTGACTTGGAGTTTGACGTTTTTGAGAATATCCTTTGTGGTTCGGGTCGGTACGACACCAGCCACGGATTGAAAAGCACTCGTGAGCGAAGATCGATGACAGATAAGTTGCATGGCAGAACGATGCTCTCCGTAGGGGAACGAGCCAATCCCAAAGACAGTCTTGAACAGGGATCCGCTGCAGAAACGAAAGGCCAATCTGCAAGCGATGACATTGTACAGGATTCGTCGGAAAAGCACATCCGTCCACAGACAGTTTGCGAGGATCTTGCCAAGCCATTGAAAGCGGTTGTCGCAGGAGAAAGAGATTCAAAAATTTCGGCAGACAGAATCACGGGGCGATTCGGGTCATGGGGACGGCGAACGGGCAACCCGCCGTTGAACCGAGAGGGATTTCGATCACGAATCGAGGCCCTGACCGTGACTGCTGCTGTGGGGATTCGAGTCAGACCAATCGATGTCTCTCACCGATCCCCTCTTTACTGTTCAGGGATGCGAATATGCCCTCGGGCAGGCTGATGTGGCGTGTTATCGATTCGGAGGGGCAAGAGCATGGTGTTTCACAAAATCCAGTGCCGTTCAAAAATCAAAAACCGGTGGACAACGAAGAAAGACTAGATCTTGGTGTACACCCACTGCCCCGATCGGTACCGCTGCGCAATCAAGATCGAACGGAGAATGTTGTCCGCTCCCATGCCGATCCAAGCGCCCGTCAAGCCGCCGTTCCAGTGAACTCCGCAGAGGTAACCCAATCCCACTCGAACAATCACGTTGCCGATCAGCGAGCAATAGAGGGGAAAGAGAGTGTCACCCGCACCGATCAGGCAGCAGGAGTAAATGATCAGAATCGTATTGGGAACTTGGTAGAGGGCCATCAATCGAAATGCGGGAATTCCGCTGGCCGCGACTGCGGGACTGCGATGCATCAGGGCATAGATTTGAGGTGCGAAGACGAGGAACCCCAAAGTCATCAAGGCTGCGTAAACCATGCACTGGCGGACTGCTTCACGCCCCACTTCCAATGCTCGATTTGTCTGACCCGCTCCGAGTGACTGTCCCACCAAGGCGGCGGCAGCGATCCCGAAGGCTTCAGCAGGAAGATAGGAAAGTGCTTCAATCCGAATCCCGACGAAGTGCGCTGCAAAAGTGGCTCCATCAAACCCGCGCGACGACAAACGTGAGATCACCATCAAGAAGGCAAAGTGGCCGCTGACTTTGGTGATTCCCGCCAAGGCGGCCGGACCACCGACACGCATGATGCGTCGAGCGGTCGTGGTGTCGAAGCCGAAATCACAGAAACGGACGTGAATCCTGCCGCGGCCGGAAAACAGCAGATAGGCCATCAAGACCGCTCCGCACGCCTGAGCGAACACCGTACCGATGACGATTCCGGTCACACCCATTTCAGGAAAAGGGCCCCATCCCCACGTGCAGACGGATGAGACGACGATGTTCACGCAGTTGGTCATGCCCAAGACACACAGCGGGGTGCGCATGTCACCCGCGCCACGCAGTGAAGCCGCAGCGATTTGGGTGAAGGCTGCAAAGCATTGTGACCAGGCGTCGAATCGTAGGTACTCCACAGCGATTCGATGCTGTTCGCCTTCCATTTTCATCAGCATCGCGAAGGGATTGGAGAGTTCACGCAACAGCACGAAGACAAGCATGCCGACAAACAGTGAGAGGGTCAGTGAGCGTGCCGTGATGCGCCGCGCTTCCGCGAACTCACCCGCTCCCCAGTGACGAGCGACAATGGCACTCGCGCCTGTCGAGACAAGGCAAAAAATGGTTGAGCCGAGCCACGACACATAAGCGGCTAGCCCGATTGCCGATGTTTCCTGCGTGCCCAACTGGCCAGAAAGCAATGTGTCAAAAAAACCAATCCCAAAAATGAGGAACTGTTCGGCCAAGACGGGGAGTACCAGCCGAAACAATTCGTGACGCAAATTGGTCTGTACCCTTGTGGGGTTGTCAGGGGAATCGACGGCAGAGATCAATGGCGTGATTTCGTGGATTGTGTGACCTCGCGTGTACGGTGTTGGATCAGTAGCACGGTGTGTTGATGCTTGCCGCTGGGGAACGTGAGATCGCAACTCTTTCGCCGGCGGGGAGATCGCCCGCTATTCGAGTTCGTGCTGTGCGGCGATCGGCATTCGCCGCCCACTCCCGAATGCTCGAGCGGAGAGTTTGATACCCGGTGGCATTTGACGACGTTTGTACTCATTCCGATCCAGTCGTTGCGCCACCCATCGAACGGTTTCGGGGGGAAATTGCCTGCTGAGTGTGGCCACGGAATCCTCTCGTTCAATCAGCCCCTCGAGAATTCCATCGAGCAGAGGATAGGGGGGCAGGGTGTCTTGATCGAACTGATGCGGTGCTAACTCGGCACTAGGAGGCTTCGTGATCACAGGTTGAGGAATTATTTCGCGTTTCTCGCGCACGTCGTTGATGTGACGACAGATCGCATAAACATCCCTCTTAAAGAGGTCTGCCAGCACGGCGAAGCCTCCGGCCATATCGCCGTACAATGTGCAATACCCGACCGCCAGTTCGCTTTTGTTCCCCGTGGCCAGTGGTAGCCAGCCATGGTGATTGCTGCGAATCATCACAACAGCCCCTCGGATTCTAGCCTGCAAATTTTGATCGGCCACTCCCGCCGGTGCCGCGGCCAAATCGTCACGCACCACAGCCAGCGATTCGTAGGCTTTGTGAACCGCTTCGATGGGAATCAGCTGCGCATCAATTCCAAGCCGTGTTGCCAGAGACATGGCATCGTCCACACTGTGCTGCGAACTATAGCGGCTAGGCATCATGATTCCATGCACATTCGCCGCACCGCACGCTTCCGCCGCAATGTAGGCTGCCAAGGCGCTGTCAACTCCTCCCGAAAGCCCGAGAACGCATCCGTGAAAACCCGATTTGCGCAGATAGTCCTTCAATCCTAGGATCAATGCCTCCAATAACTGCGCCGGTTCAGAGGCGATCGTTGGTGTGATACAGGCTGGCAGATGCGCCAGATCGAGGACATCCAGTTGCGGGGAAAAACCGTCTGACTGGGAGACTTTGTGACCCTCAGAATTGAAAACAACGCTGTGCCCGTCGAACACGAGGTCATCGTTCCCACCCACCTGATTGACGAAGACGAATGGCCTTTGATGGCGGGAGGCATGTCCTCTTAAAATGCTGTCGCGGCGTTGCGGTTTATTGACCTCAAAGGGACTGGCCGAGACGTTGATAAACAGATCGACGCCTTGTTTTGCAAGCTCTGCGACGGGATTGAGAAATTGAATCGGATCGTTGTGATAGAACGTGTCAGTTTCACCCCACCAGGCATCTTCGCAAATATGAACACCCAATTGGAGTTGGCGAAACGAGATCGGAGCCAATCGATCGGCCGGCCGAAAATAGCGTCGTTCATCAAACACATCGTAGCTGGGCAGTAACATCTTGTGGACCGTTGCCTGAACTCTTCCGCCCAAAAGCAGGCTGCAGGCGTTTGCGATGCGTCCCTCGGGAACGCTCCAGTGAGTGGGGTGGCCGACCAGAACACCAATGCCGGATTCGACTTCGGCGGCCAGTTTCTCCACCTCACGGTCACACGCGGCAACAAATCCCTCCCGCAGGAGCAAGTCTTTTGGCGGATAACCACAAATCCCCAATTCACCGCAAACGACAAGCTCCGCACCCGTCTGCTGGGCGCGTTCGACGGCAGAGCGAATTAAGGTGGCATTACCCGACAAATCGCCCACAGTCGGATTGAGTTGCGCCAGCAAGATTTTCATGAGGTTATCGTCAAGAGTTATGCTTCTGTGTCCAGTGGCTGAATCCATGCCGTAGACATCTTCATCGCGAGTACACAGGGACTGGGTTCAGCGATCGGGCCATCATTCAACCCACGCAGAGTCTACGCGGTTCGATCCGCCTGTTCCATTATTAGCGTCGCAGAATCATTTTTCGGACAACGGTGATCCGGAAGCTGTTTTCGCGTATTGAGGCGATCAAAAGAGTTGACCCGTCTCGGCAATTTCAGATTAAAGATGATCCTGTCGGGGCATTTCAAAGGTTAGTACTCTGGTTACTCGACGATCTTTTCTCGCGGTTCCTGCCGTCCGTTCCTTTGTCGCCAAACCCTCTTGGGTTATGCTCCTCCGCGGAGGTGGGGGATTTCGTTCCTTGCCTCGCACAATCTTGGCCCGATGACAAGTTTGACTTTGGAAAGGTTCCAAAGAAATTTCCGCCCCCGCGAATCGAACGGAGTCGAAATGAGCCCCGCTTTTCTGTCGGTGTTATTCCACGTCTTGACAGCGTACGCTGCCGAAGATGCTTCGCAAATCGCGATCAAAGTCAACGGTAAAGCGATCACAAGGGGCGATATTGAGTTTGCAGCAACCACCCGGCAGGTGAAGTCTGAGGACCGTGATGTCGCAGAAGTACAACTCATCGAACGACTGATTGACCGTCAGCTCATCCGCGATTTTCTCCGGCGTCAGAAAATTCAACCGCCCGTTGATGAGGTTCAAGCTCAGATCCAACACGCCAAGTTAGTCCTGCAAAAACGCGGCGAAGATCCGGAGGTCTTTCTGTCAAACATCGGATACACCACGGATCGGTTGCAATCCGAACTGGGGTTGCCGCTGTCTTGGCAGATCTATGTCCGCAAGGTCGTGACGGCACCACACATTCGTGAATGCTTCGACGAACATCGTGCGGAATTTGACGGAACGGAACTGCGGGCTTGCCAAATCTTTCTTGCACTGCGGCCTGACGCCAGTCCGAGTGACGTTGTTTCAAGAACAAATCAAATGAACGAGATTCGAGATCAGATTCAGGCCGGCACGATTTCGTTTGTTGACGCCGTTCAGAAGTTTTCAGAATCACCGAGTAAGGAGCGTGGAGGTGACGTCGGTCAATTTCACTATCGAGGAAAACTGCCTCCGACAGTCAGTCGAGCGGCATTTGCCATGAAACTCCATCAAATCAGCGATCCAATTCTCTCCGCGAAGGGAATTCATCTGATTCAATTAACCGAACGAATTCCCGGTGATCTCAGTTTGGAGGACGCACGTTCTCAAATTTTGGAGCGACTTTCAGACGAACTATGGACCAAGATTGTCGAACAGGAACGCCAGACGGCCAAGATCGAACGTCTGAAATAGTCTTCAGTGGACGTGATCCGACGTTTTTTGGGGAGCTTGGTACATCGCGCGGTGAGCCGGATACGGTTGCGAATTCCCCGCCGAAACCTCTCCCAAAGAACGACTACCGCTCGGCAACCGTGAGGCTGTCGAGCGGCGCGTCTCCCCCCCGGGATTGCAAGTCTTAAAAGACGTCTAACGTGTAGTGATGGCCCATATGGTATGGACGTTTCGACGGATAAAAGTTGTACCAGTCTTTGTTATAGACCGGTATTTGACGGCTCTGGGGATAACGATGATACATATCATTGTATTCCTGTGGAGCCTGATAATTGTGAGGATAGTAGACGTAGGGA
>Ga0315293_10003035_pt1 | contig 16155 bp, 13 predicted proteins | sample YL17G13_20_MG_FD_203071 | JGI IMG/M metagenome (GOLD analysis project Ga0315293, IMG submission 203071) | Sediment microbial communities from Yellowstone Lake, YNP, Wyoming, USA - YL17G13_20 | ecosystem: Environmental > Aquatic > Freshwater > Lake > Sediment | place: USA: Wyoming | collected...
CCGAGATCAAGAAACCGCATGCCCGGCTGGAACTGTTCCCGGATTACTCTCATGCTGCTCCGAGTCGTCTCGTGGCTGCCGGTGCCGAATGCCATCCGAGGTTCAATAACTATGTCATAACGCGTATTCGGCAGTGGGTCGTGCCACGGCGGCCGCACGACAATATCGTCCGCAATACGAATCGGTTTGACCGAGGCGCGGTACTCTTCGATCCATTCGAGATTCCTGATTCGCCGTTCGCTGATTGCCGGTGGGGCGATGCCGCCATCGGCGAGAATCGAAGCCAGGTAGTTGGCCAATTGCTCGCGGTAGCCCGTCTTCGCTTCGTCGACATAGAATTGGATGCCCACCGTCGGCGAATCATCTTCTTCCTCGATCACGATACCACCGGCGATATTCTCGATAATGAAATCACAGACGGCGTCGGCGTACTCCCTCGGCACATCCAACCGGGCCTCAATGTACTCCTGCGGGAGATTTTTCGACATGGTCACACTCCGAGCGACTCACGCAGCCGCTCGAAAAACGACTTGTCCGTTTTCGGAGGTTTGAACCCCTCCGATCGGGACAGCGTTTCCATCAATTTCTTGTCTTCGGCGCTGAGTTTGGTCGGCACCCATACCATTACCTGCACCAATTGATCGCCGCGGCCGGAATGATGCAGGTGCGGAATCCCCTTCCCTCTTATTCGGAGCACCTTGCCTGATTGCGTGCCAGCTGGAATCTTCAACTCTTCCGAGCCGTTCAGGGTCGGCGCTGAGACTTCGCCGCCCATTGCCGCGGTAACAAACGAGATCGGCATTTCGTAGATGATGTTGTCGCCGTGGCGGGTGAATAACTGATGTTCTTTTTCCTCGAACACGGCAATCAAATTCCCCGGTGCGCCGCCGTGCGGCGCCGCGTTCCCCATGCCGTCGACCGTCATGTAGTTGCCGCTTGAAACCCCGGGCGGCACCTTAATCGTAACCGTCGAGCTTCCTTTGGTGCGTCCTTCGCCGACACAAGTACGGCACGGGTCGGCGATTATCTCACCGGTGCCCCGACACAGATTACATGTGCTCACTTGCTGGATTGTACCGAGGAAAGTACGTGAGACCGTTCTCACCTGGCCGGCCCCCTTGCACTGCGTACAGGTCTTTCGAGATGAACCGGCGGCTACGCCGGAACCGGCGCAGACATCACATCGGACAAGCCGATTCACTTTGACCGTCTTTTCAACGCCTGAGGCAATCTCTTCAAGCGTTAGTGCAATTCGCACGCGAAGGTCCTCACCGCGGTTGGAGCGACGTCCCCGCCCGCCGCCGGTGTCAAAGAAATCCTCGAAAATTGACCCGCCTCCGCCGAAATCCCGCATGAACGCGCGAAGGGCGTCACTGAGATCGAATCCCTCGAACCCGCCTCCGCCGTACCCGCCGAATCCCGGTCCTTGGCCAAGACCGGCATGACCGTACTGGTCGTACATCTGCCTCTTCTGAGGATCCTTGAGCACCTCGTACGCCTCGGTCGCTTCCTTGAATTTCTCCTCCGCGTCCTTGTTTCCCGGATTTCGGTCCGGGTGGTACTGCATCGCTTTTTTACGGTACGCCGACTTCACCGCCGTTTCGTCGGCGGAGCGGTCGACTCCCAAGACGTCATAGAAATCTCTCTTGGCGGTCATCTATCGCTACTTCTTGTCGCCATCGACCACTTCAAAATCGGCATCCACCGCGCCGTCCCCTTTGGGGCCGGACTCGGCCGGTCCCTCGGTATGCGCGGACTGCTGCGGACCGGCCTGTGGTCCGGCCGACTGCTGAGCATGCTTGTACATCTCTTCCGCGAGCTTATGCGAGGCGGTTGTCAGGGCATCGCGCGACGACTTGATATTGTCTATCGAATCGCCGTTCATCGCGGTCCGCAGACTTGCTATTGCCGACTCGATGTTTTTCTTGTCTGCATCGCCAACCTTGTCGCCATGCTCCTTGAGCGTCTTCTCGACCGTGTATATCAATTGGTCCGATTCGTTCCGCAGTTGTATCAGCTCCGCTTTCCGCTTGTCCTCGTCGGCGAACTTCTCGGCGTCTTTCACCATCCGATCGATTTCCGAGTCCGACAATCCGGACGATACTTCGATCCTGATCGACTGCTCCTTGCCGGTCGCCATATCCTTGGCGCTCACGTGCACAATGCCGTTGGCATCGATATTGAACGTGACCTCGATCTGTGGAATTCCGCGCGGCGCCGGCGGTATGCCGACCAGGTCGAATTTCCCCAGCGTGCGATTGTCCATCGCGATCTTCCGTTCCCCCTGAAGCACGTGTATTGACACCGCCGTCTGGCTGTCCGCAGCCGTAGAGAAGATCTGCGATTTCTTGGTTGGGATCGTGGTATTCCGTTCGATGAGCGGCGTCATCACGCCCCCCAGCGTCTCGATACCGAGCGACAACGGCGTTACATCCAAAAGCACGATATCCTTCATATCGCCGGACAGAACGCCCGCTTGTATCGCCGCGCCGATCGCCACTACTTCGTCCGGGTTGACTCCCTTGTGGGGCTCCTTGCCGAACAGCTCACGCACGGTATCGACAATTTTCGGCATACGGGTCATACCACCGACCAGCACGACTTCATCGATATCCGAAAATGACAGCTTGGCATCGACAATCGCCTGCTTGCATGGTCCAATCGTCCGCTGCACGAGATTCTCCGTTAGCTGCTCCATCTTAGCCCGTGTGAGCATCAGGTCAAGATGCTTGGGTCCGGACTGATCGGCGGTGATGAACGGCAGGTTGATATTGGTCTGCATGGTCGATGACAGCTCGATCTTCGCCTTCTCAGCGGCTTCTTTCAATCGCTGCAGCGCCATCCGGTCTTTGCGTAGGTCTATCCCCTGTGATTTGCGGAATTCATCCGCCATCCAGTCAATGATCACCTGATCGAAATCGTCGCCGCCCAGATGGGTGTCGCCGTTGGTGGAACGGACCTCGAACACGCCGTCGCCGATTTCCAGAATCGAAATATCAAACGTTCCGCCGCCCAGATCGTACACAGCGATCTTCTCGTTTTTCTTCTTATCCAATCCGTAGGCCAACGACGCTGCGGTCGGCTCGTTGATAATGCGCAGCACTTCGAGACCGGCGATTCGCCCGGCGTCTTTGGTGGCCTGTCGCTGGGAATCGTTGAAGTAGGCAGGGCAGGTAATGACCGCCTGCTTGACTTCCTGTCCCAGATAGTTTTCCGCCGCTTTTTTCAGATATTGCAGGATCATGGCGGAGACCTCGGGCGGCGTCAGTTTCTTGCCGGATACATCCACCAGCACATTGCCGCCGGAATCCTCGGTCACTTTGTACGGCACGATTTTCTCTTCCGCGCCGACCTCGCTGTGATGGCGCCCCATGAACCGCTTGATTGAGAAGATCGTGTTCTCAGAGTTGGTTACTGCCTGCCGCTTGGCTGCCGCGCCTACAATCCGCTCACCATCTTTGGCAAATGCTACCACCGATGGTGTCGTGCGAGCCCCTTCCTGGTTCGGGATCACCACCGGGTCTTTCCCTTCGAGCACCGCCACACATGAATTGGTGGTGCCGAGATCAATGCCGATAATCTTTCCCATTGTCTCTGTCTCCTTCTATTTCAATTCACATCTATCACAGCACATGCTTCGTCACGCTTCTGTCGGCGTGTCCGATCATCCTTTTCCTTTGCTCACCGCCACTCGGCTGTGTCGCAGCACACGGCTTCCCTGCCGGTACCCTCTCGACACTTCCTGCGCCACTATCCCTTCAGCGTGCTCTTCCGATTCTATCTGAAAAAGCGCTTCGTGCAGATTGGGGTCAAACGGCTTACCGAGCGCCTCGATTGGTTCGATATTGTACCGCGCCAGCAGAGCCATCATCTGGCCATGTATCATCTCATTCCCCTTGAGCAGCGTTTCGAGAGCAACCTCGCCGTTGGCGTGTTCGCGAGCCCGTTCGAAATTGTCGATTATTTCCAGAAATTCACCTACCAACTTGTCATTAGCCGCCTTTGCAATCTCTTCGAACTGACGGGCGGTCCGCTTCTTGTAGTTGTCAAAGTCGGCAGCGGCACGAAGCAGTTTGTCCTCCAGTTCGGCGATCCGCTGAGTGGGAGATTCCGCTTCCGTTGAAGGTTGCTCTTCTTCCGCTTCCGTCTCGCCGGAAAAATCCTCGTCCTTGAGCACCGGATCCGGATCAGCGGGCGCCGGGGCAGCAGCATCGTGCTCGTTTACGATTACGATTTTCTCCGGCGCGTCATCTTCACTGCGTATGGTCTTGTCGTCTGTCATCTCTCTACACATCCCGTCTGTAATCCAACCCGGACAGCACTTCAGTTATTGACCGAGCCGTATATTCCACAACCGACACCAATTTGCTGTACGGCATGCGGGTCGGCCCGATCACGCCGACAGTGCCGGTGATATTCCCGATTTTGTATGTTGAACTCACCACCGAACAATTGACAATTTCACTGATTGTATTCTCCCGCCCAATGGTGATAAACAGTCCTTCCTCATGCGCTTGACTCAAGAACTCCGTCAGCACCCGGCCGTCCTCGAGCAGCTTCATCAGATTGGAAAGCTTCTCGCGGCTGGCAAACTCCGGCATCGTGAGCAATTTGTCGGTTCCGGCTACGAACAGATCCTCACTGCGTTCTTCCCGCCAGATCTTGTCCTTGGAATCGATCACCAGACTGAGCAGCCGGCCGTGACCGGTCACGTTGGACATGCGCGCCGAAATTGTATCTCGGATATCAGCCAGCGTCAGGCCGGCGAGCCGCTCATTAAGCGCCTGCTCCACATCCGCCAATGCGGCATCATCGAATGTAGCCTCAATTTCTAATATCACCGACCTGGCCAAACCGGACTGGACGATTACTATCACCATGATCCGGCCTTCGGCAATCGGAATCAGCCGGACATTCCTGAGTTGCCCTTCCTCGAATTTCGGAGCGATTGTGACGCCGAGTTGCTTGGTTATCTCCCCGAGAATCTTCGCCGTCTGCCCGAGTATTTCATTGATACCTCGCCCTTCCCTGAGAATACCGGAGCGGATTTTCTGCTCCTCGGCGGCACTGAGCTGCTCCGGCTTTAGCAGAAAATCGACATAAACCCGGTAGCCGCTATCGGTGGGAATCCGGCCAGCCGACGTATGCGGTTGCTCGACCAGCCCCAATTCCTCCAGGTCCTGAAGCGTGTTCCGAATCGTAGCGGACGACAGCCCCATATTGAACCGATTGGCAATCACCCGGGAGCCGACAGGGTCTGCCGAGGCGATGTAGTAGTTCACCAGATTCGCCAGAACCTGCTTCTCACGCTCCGATAGATGTTCAAACCCGGATACCATAAGCACCTAATTCATTGCCAGACAATCCTGCCGTATTGGCAGTTGTAATGGCAGTCAGATCATAATTTACAGCATTTATAACGTCAGTCAAGCAGAAAGGTTTAGGACAGACTTGTGGGGCAGGTTTGCGCAAGCCCAACTCCAGTTGCGGGGTTGCTGAGGGGATTTCAGCGAATTAGCGTTAGCCTACGGGCAACCGGGCAACACGTACCCGCCCCCAGTGAGATAGCTGACAAGAGCGCTCAGATCCGACAAATCAACGATACCGGCAGCATTAATGTTCGCTTCTTCTTCGCATGGCAGAATATAGCCGCCACCGGTCAAGTAGCTAACCAGCGCGCTGAGATCGCTCAAGTCGACGATCCCTGCCACGTTCACGTTGCCGGTCGTGCCGACGCAGCAAAAGCTGCACGGGCAGCCGGACTCGGTCGCAGCAGCCGTACTCCCAGCCCTTTGGCGCGATGCCGCGCAGGGCATGTGATAGAGGAGAAAGCAATAGCCGGAGCCGGCAGTGTAGCTCTGTCCCGGGAGACCGGAGAATGTTGGCCTAAACGTATACTCGGTGCCATTGTCCACGCTCACCCATTTCCAACTGCCCCCAGGCCGAAAAAAACTAGTGTCGATACAGATATGTTTCCAGTTCATCGCGTCCGTCAGATTCCACAGTGTGATTGTAACCGGTGTGCCGGTATAGCCGTTCGGGAGCCGGCGAATCGGTGACGTGGGGGTGCCGGCCCCCAGTATGCCTATCGTATCGACTCCCAAATGATAGCCGTTCGCCGTTCCCATATAGAACACAACGTCGAAATAGGACGCGAATAAGCCGCCCGAAGATTCCGCCACGGTCGTGCTGTCCCACTGCGCACCGTCAGGTGAGAATACCCTGAAACCGTTGCTGATATCGACATTGCGCCCGGTGTTGTTTGTGTATCTAAGTATGAAATTGAGGTTTCCCGGCAGCAAAACGGTATCACCATTCAACAAGCAGCTCACACGATCTATGGCGATGGCGCCCTGTTGAGCCTGAGTTGCGACCGGCATGGCGGCAACTATCGCAATGGCGATAACCCTGCAGAATACTCTATAATTTGCCACCTAATACCTCCGTCCAACCGGTCATCTGCGAGAACTGCTCCTAATATACCGTATTGTCGACCTTTGCGGCAAGAACTTTGTCGGTCGAACCTGCTGACAGGCACATTCTGCCTGAGACATTCCTAATGATAGTCGAGGGGCGGATGTGAATAGGTCGAGCAACGGCGCGGTCTATTTCTTCGGATTCTCTTTGCGGTCATCGACACCGTTCTTGTTTTTGTCGATGAAGTCATCGAACTTCTTCGGAGGAGCAGGCCGCTCTTTCGGCTTGATGCCTTGCGAGTCCTTCGGCTTCGGCGCGGGCGATTTGGGCTGCTGAGTAGGCGGAGCGCTTTTCGGTTTTCTTTCCACCGCCGGAACAGCGCCGGCGAGAGAGAGCAGCAATAACGTCAAGATAATGTACTGAGCTCGGATTCTCATCGCTGTTTCACTCCTTTGTCCGGTACTTGACCATTTCCTCTATTAAGATTCATCGGTAGGAGCGCCGGGTTGCCCGCACTGACGCGGAACAACCCGACCAAACATACATGTTTCTCAAATTCGCCGCTACAGTTTACCGCCGCCCTTTTCCGCGCGGTGCATCATCCGTGCGAGGTTTGGCTGGAGCCTGCTGCGGCTGTGAATTGCCGTCCGACTTGCTCTTGACCTCAGTCTTCTTTAGTTGGTTGTCGTCAGATTTCTTCCTGGGCTCGCTGCCGGAGGACGTCGTGGTTGAACGCTTCTCGACAGTCTGCTGGACACTCGGTTTCCGCTCGGATTCGCCCCGCCGATCGACCGATGGCGTACTCCGTTTGGGGACGTAGCCGGATTGACTCGGCTGATTACTGCTTTTGCCACTCTGAACCGTCGAGCCCTCCGACTTGCTTCCACGGCGGCTGTCCGACCCGTAGGTGGAGCGATCGGGCGAACCGACTTCGCTACCGCGAGAGCCCTCATTGGTACCCGGCACATATAATTTATTCCCCGGGCTCGCCGGATCACTATAAGCCCTGCGACCAAGAGTCTGACGCCCCAGATCGTCACTGACACCCTTGGCTTCGTATCCGCGATCGGTTCTGCTTACAGGGACGACGGACTTGGCGTACTTCTTGGTTGGCGCCAGAAATCCCTTGCCGACCTCGGCCAGCCGCTCTTTGGTCAACGGTGATTCAGCCGCAATCTTGGAACCGCCATGCAACACGGCCTTCCTGGCTACGACTTCCTTAAACTTGGGGTAACCATTGGTCACAGGATCACGATAGCCGACCAGGCGCACTTCCTTATACTTGGAGACAGTGGTCGGCCGAGTCGTAATGACTGTCCTGTCCAGTACCACCGTGTGGCGGCGCATGACATGAACGTCATCTTCCCAACAATAACCCCACGGATCATAGACGGTGAAGGTGTGCCAGCCGACTAGAATTGTAGGGACATACAGCGGTGTGCAACCCCAGTAGATTCCGTCGATGTAAATCGATGAACCCCACGGGTAGTCAAAGTAGATGTTTCCACAGACCGACCAATGCGGATACACGGGATTATAGATCGGTCTGAAATAATCCGGCTCCCACTCGTTCACGTAAACCCGCACTCGGTCATAGGCAAACCGCTGACCGCCGTACCGTACAAAGTACTCAGAGTTCAGGTAATCCATGTAGTCGTCGCGATCCGAAGCATCGGCGACGAGGCCATTGCGGTACCAGTCCGGTATTGGGAATCGTTCGCGGGAGGCGACTATCTGAATGGTCTCGGTCCCTTCGGGTCCCGTCACGCTCAGATCGTAATCGTCACGGCCGTCAGGCAGACGATAGGTCACGCCGCCCCGTACATAATTGTCGTCGTTCGGTCCATTCGGGAACAACAGGCGAACCCGTCCACGCGTATCGACTGAGTAGATCGACACAAAGGCGTCGTCATTTACGCGATAGTTGAGGACAATGTTGTCACCAATGTAGAACTCGTTGTCACTGTGATTGGTCCACAGTTCAGCGTCGAGGTAGCGATCGATCCGTACACGGTCGCCGCGGTCATAATTCTGGTCTCGTCCGTTGTCCTGATTATCATCACCGGTTTGCAGTTCCTGAGCTGCAACCATCGGCGCGGCCAGCGCCAGCAGCGCCACGAGCGCCGCCATCCACACACGTGTCTTGGAATACATATCAGCCATCCTTTATAAGTCACATCTATTCATAAGCGCGACGGTCGCGCAGTTTTGCCAAGTATTGTACGTCATGCTCCGGGCGAGAGGGCTCTCTCAGAGCCGGAACCAACTCCGGATTGCCGATAGCACTCTGCCACGCCCACTGAAATCTCACCGAACCGGACGGATTGAACAACTCTGCTCGCAGCTTGGCAAAGTGATTGTCCCGCGTCCAGACTATATAAGTATGCCCTTTCACCAACTCCACCCAGGGCAATTCCGCCCAGCCGACATTGACGTCAGTGGATGGCGAGAATGAAATGTCATCGAAACTTGCCGTGTAGCCCATATCCATAATGTCAGTAAACGTGTCCGCCACATTCAGGTAGTAGATATCGGATGTCATATCAACGAAGATGTCAGCGATAATACTAGTGTCGCTGACTGATGACCCGGTCTCGAAATTGAAGCCGGAAAGCTCCGGAGCGACATTGTTGGGAAACAGCGTGGCCACGCCATCGGGGCGAGGAGTGTCAAAAACCTCTTCAGCAGACAGTTCGGACTGCCGGCCATCGGCGTTCATCGCAGAAACTGCATAGTAGTAGGTCGTGCCATTGGAAACAGTGTTATCAACATACTCATATACAAGCAGGTCTTGATTGGGATTCGATACGGCGTCTCGGCGCCCGATCTCCACATAATTGGTCTGCGGTTCCAGCGAGCGCCACACCACATACTGACGTACGCTTCGGTCGTAAATGCCGTTCCAGTAAAGATAGACGGCATGGTTACCCGTGATCGAATACACCCCTTGCGGAGCTGCCGGTACGGGGCTGACAACTTCATCATCGTCGCAGCCAGCTAAGGCGATTCCGATTATTACTGCAGCAACCACTGCGATCATTCTTTTCATTATCATCTCCATGTCACAGTACCTTTCTCTTAGCCCAGTAAGTAACAACAATAGTGCCAACTTGAACAAGTTGTTGCCTATTATGATGTTACGAGTGCTTCGCCAACAGTCAATTGAGTAAGACGGCACAATTGTGGGGCACTAGACAGCATCGGATGCACAAAAATAGTGCGGAGAAACAGAAGAAGGTTATGACCGACCGAGGTCGTACTCCTTGATCTTGGTTCGAAGTGTGTTGCGATGAATGCCGAGCGCCTTGGCGGTCTCCCCTATGTTCCAGTTAAACTGCCTAAGAGCTTTGCTGATGTGTTCGCGTTCCATCGCGGACAGGGGAGTAATGTCTTGCAGTACGCCGGAGTCTGCTGTCATGGTCAAACCAGCCAAATTTTCGGCGGTCACGACGTTTGAGGTTGAAAGAACGACCGCCCGCTCAATCACGTTTTCCAATTCCCTCACGTTGCCCGGCCAGTTGTATTGAATGAGCTTGGCGGCTCCCTCGCTGTCAAAGCCATCGATATGTTTCCCCAGGCGACGGGAGCACTTATCGAGAAAGTGCTTTGCCAAAAGGAGGATATCCCCGGGACGATCGGCCAGCGAGGGCATGTGCACACGCATGACATCCAGTCGATAGTATAGGTCTTCGCGAAATCTCCCGTCTGCAATCAGCTTCTTCAAATCCCTGTTGGTCGCAGCAATAAGGCGAATATCCAGTTTGATTGACTTAACCGAACCGAGCCTTTGAATCTGATGATCTTCGAGCACTCTCAACAGCTTTGCCTGCATGGCTACAGGCATCTCCCCGATTTCATCAAGAAACAGTGTACCGCCGTCGGCCAATTCGAATCTCCCCTGCTTGGTGCGTTCGGCTCCGGTGAAAGCCCCCCGTTCATAGCCGAACAATTCCGCCTCCAGCAACGTCTCCGGGAACGCCGCGCAATTAATGGCAACAAAGCTCTTTGAAGCGCGCGAAGAAAGTGCGTGTACGGCGCGGGCGACCAGTTCTTTTCCCGTTCCGGAAGCTCCCGTTACGAGCACGGTCGAATCACGAGGCGCCACCAGCGAGATCATTCCTCTGACATTTTGAATCGCCGGCGACTCGCCGAGAATCCCGGTCTCCGGGAAAATGTCGGCCAGTTGCTGACTCATCGCCTGATGTTCAACAACCAGTCTATTCTGATTAGCTGCTTTCTCAATTTTGACAACGAGTTCTTCCAGATCTTCAACCGGTTTGGTGAGATAATCATACGCTCCGGCTCGCATTGCCGCGACGGCCGTTTCGATTGAGCCAAAAGCCGTCAGCACGATCACCTGCACAAACGGATTGATCTCCCTTAGACGCATCAATAACTCGAGCCCCGTCATACCGGGCATTTTCATATCTACCAACGCCACGGGAGCAAAAACCGTCGGATACAATTCCAGCGCCTCGGTTCCGCCGGAAGCGCCGGTCACATCATAACCGCGTCGGGTTAGAAAACCGGCAAGCAGGCCGCGCTGGTCTGGCTCATCATCCACTACGAGAAGTCGGGTTCCGGACATGGGAGAAACTTAGGGCAAGCGCAGCGAAACGCCAACCACAAAAAAGGCCCACTGTTAGATGGGCCTCAGAGTCAACAAATTATGCTCCAGATCACTGGCCGGCGCCGAAAAACACCTGAATTCCGGCAGTTAGTGTAAAGAGGCTCAGGTTCTCGCCGAATGTATATTCCCTACCGCCATACTGCTTGGTCAGGTTCTTCGTAAAGCCACGATGGTAACCAGCCTGAAGAAAGAGACCGCCAAGGTCCGAAGTGTAGTAGTGGAGACCCGCTGCGACACCGGCTCCCAACCCCGGTTTGTATCCCAGTTCCCGGTACTTTGGTTCTTCATTGTCATACACGTGAGTTGAGAATTTCACGAAATCCGCTCCCACACTGGCCTCTATGAAAGGCACCCAATCTGAGGAGCCAAATAAATGGTATTTCAGATAGATCCCCGGGCAATACAGGCGGTGGTGCTGAGTAAGCTTCGGGTCGCTCGTGTCAATCCCAAACTGACTGACCGAGAACGTCGCCCCCAAGACCAGGTTCGACGTCAGAAAGTACCCAAAATGGAAGCTACCCGAGAGGCCGCTCTTCGCTCCGAGTGAATCATTCCAGTCCTTTATCGCCCCGAGCGGCATGCCGAGACCGGCGCTGACACTTACCTCAAGCACATCCTTCTCATCGTCAGTAGCCGCCTGTTCCTGCGTCCAGCTTACGGCTGGCAGAAGGCACAGCGTCAAAACTATCAGAGCGCGCGTAAACATCCTCATCAGAACACCCTCAACTAATATCAACAGACATCAATTCTCGATCCTTAAACAACACCCCAAGCCTACTCGGGCCCGGCTACAGGCAACGAAGATACGCCACCCCACAGACGGTTGTCAACGGCTATGTTCGTTGTTTAGAAATGGCGCGACCGGTCGTTAGGCGGACCGGCCGTAGGCCGGTCGGGCGGCACTCTTGATTAAGGACAGACCCGTTTTGGCACAAGACCGATGAGCATGAAACCATCAAGGACAGATCGGACAAGTCGACTATAGAAGCCGACGACATGGCGCTAATAGATCGTAGTGCCCATTAAGTTAGCGTGGCGACTTATCTGCCCCTCAAGCATCGACCGCCTTCGCGCGGCACCAATGAGAGCCGAGTGACTTGTCGGTCAGAGCCAATGATGCAGCCTGACCATCGTAAAAAAGCTGTTGTTCTTTGCCCGGAACCGCATTTACTTCTTTGTTTGGCACGTGGCAAGTTTTTGTAATGAATGTACTGGTAATCGGTTCGGGTGGTCGGGAACACACATTGGTGTGGAAGCTTAAGCAGTCCCGCAAAGTTGAGAAGGTGTTCTGCGCACCGGGTAACGGCGGTATCGCGGCGCTGGCAAGGTGTGTCAACATCAAGACCGATAACACCAAATCCCTGATCGAATTCGCTCAGCGCAACAAGATTGACCTCACCGTTGTCGGACCCGAACAGCCGCTGGCGGCTGGAATCGTCGATGAATTTCACCGTCGTAAATTGAGGATCTTCGGACCCGACCGCAAAGCTGCCCGACTGGAGAGCTCCAAAGTATTCGCCAAAGAGTTCATGAAGCAGTACCACATTCCGACTGCTCCGTTTTGCGTGTTTCAGACTTCGGCTGAGGCCATCGGCTTCTGCAAATCGGCAGAATATCCGCTGGTGCTCAAGGCCGATGGACTCGCAGCCGGCAAAGGCGTGGTGATTGCAAAGAACCTCAAGGAAGCGACCGCCGCCATTGAGATGATGATGACCAAGAAGGCCTTCGGAAAGGCCGGCGAGCGAATAATCGTTGAGTCGTTTTTACAGGGACAGGAAGTCTCCATAATGGCGATTACCGACGGGAAGACCATTTTGCCCCTCATGCCGAGCCAGGACCACAAACAAGCTTTTGATGGCGACCGAGGCCCCAATACCGGCGGCATGGGCGCATACTGCCCGGTCGATTTTGTGACTGCGGATATTCTCGAAGATGTTCAGCAACATATTCTTGAACCGACTATTGCCGGTCTTAAGAGCGAAGAGATCGGTTTTGTAGGAGTCCTTTATGCCGGCCTGATTCTAACCGACTTTGGGCCGCGCGTGTTGGAATTCAATTGCCGCTTCGGCGATCCGGAGACACAAGTCGTGCTGCCTATGCTCAAGAATGATCTCGTAGATGTATTAAGCGCTGCAGCCGACAAGAAGCTGGCCGGCGCCGGTAAACTCGAGTGGCGGAAGGGGGCCGCGGCTTGCGTAATTATGGCCTCGCGCGGTTACCCGGCCAACTACAAAACCGGATTCCCGATCACCGGTCTGGACCATATAAAAGACAACAATTGCCAGGTGTTTCACGCCGGCACTCGGCGCGACAACGGCAAGCTGCTCACGGCCGGTGGGCGAGTATTGGCGGTTGTCGGCCTCAACAATGACCTCAGGGGAGCGCTTGATCGGGCATACAGTGCGATAAGAAAAATCCGTTTTGAGGGGGCATTTTTTCGAAAGGATATTGGATTTCGGGTCCTGCAGCAGAAAGCAGAAGCACAGGGATAAGATATGCCTAAAGTTCTCATTATTATCGGCTCCAAATCAGATATGGAATACGCGGAAACTTGCAAGGCTGATCTGGCCAAGCTAATGGTAGAAGCGACCATCGAAGTCTCGTCAGTTCACCGCCACCCCGAGCGCACCGCCGATCTTTGTGCCGGCGCTCAAGCACGCGGATTTGAAGTTATTGTCGCGATGGCCGGTCTTTCGGCGGCACTGCCGGGAGTGGCGGCAGCACATTCACTGCTGCCGGTTATCGGTGTCCCCTTACCGGCAGCGCTGAACGGACTGGACAGCCTGCTCGCGATTACCCAGATGCCCCCTGGGATTCCGGTTGCGGCGGTCACTATCGGTTCGCCAGGCGCAAAAAATGCGGCAGTGTTGGCTGCCCGGATTCTTGCCCTGAAATACCCCGAGGTGAAAGCCGCGCTGGAGGCTCACCGTAAAGCGCTGTGATTGGTTTGAACAATCCAGGCCCGAAATTGTATATATATGAGCAGTTTGAAACTTGATAAGGAGAGTACATGATCAATCGACTCGGCAGTTTTCGTTTTCTTCTAGTTGTGACGCTTGCCCTCTGTATTCTGGCGGCCAGCATCGGCAATCTGTATGCCGTAAGCGACAAGGCCAAAGAGTTCTTTAATCAAGGCGTGACCGCTTCCAAGTCGGGCAAGACCGATGACGCCATCGCCGCCTACAAACAGGCGATCGCCGCCGACGCTAGCTATTTCGATGCCTACATGAATCTGGGCGCCCTGCACTTCCAGAAAGGACAGTATGACGACGCCCTCAGGATGTTCCGGACGGCATCGGAAAAGGACCCCAAGAGCGTTGACGCTTTGGTTAATATAGCTCAAGTGGAATACAAGAAGCGGGCATATATCGAATCCGAGGCAGCGTATAAGTCGGCAATTGCGCTTGATCCCAGCAACGCGAAACTGAATCGCGCCCTGGCCAACGTCTATTTCTCTCGCGGCGGTTGGTCGGAATTGGCCCAGACGGCAGAGAAACTGCATCAGATGAACTCGGTCGACGATACGACTTGGTACTGGCTCGGCAAGGCCAACGAGAAGCAGGACAAGACCCCGGATGCCATCGCTGCCTACGAGAAGTCGATTTCACTGAAGCCCAAGAACTACCGGGCGAATTTCGCCATCGGTCAGATCTACTTGCAACAGGAGAAGTTTGAACCGGCCGCCAGGTACTTCAAGGCCGCGCTGGCCGCCGACCCCAAAGGGTATCGCGCTGCGTATAATTATGCGGTGGCGATGGAGACCATGAAGCAGGACGCCTACGCCCAGAATATCACGAATTGGCAGGAGTTTGTCCGAATTGCCCGGAGTATCCCGCAGGCCAAGAACGATGTCGCGATCGCTCAGAGCCACATTAAGGACCTTCAGGACGCCAAGACTAAGGGTGGGCAATAACTGTTCCTGACATCCCTATTGGTTTTGTACAGCCCCCGCCCGTCGCGGGGGTTTTGCTTTCTTTGAGGACGATTACTGCATGTTGTGGCACACATTTGTAATTGCCTTTGTCGTTTAAACCGCACTAATTCGGCCAGAGCAATCCATGAGGACCACAAGGAGGAATCGATGAATTTCGGTTTGACCGATGAACAGACATTTGTTCGAGATGTAGCACGCCGGTTTGCCGATGAGAAGCTGTTCCCTCGCGCCGGTGAGTTCGATCATAACGCCAAACTCGACCGCGGTATAATTCGAGAGATGGCGGAACTTGGTCTCATGGGGGTGAAGGTCCCGGAAGCATATGGCGGCGCAGGGCTGGATAATCTGGCGTATGCAATTTCAATCGAGGAACTCGCGCGCGGGTGTGCTTCGCATGCGCTGGTGGCGGCTGTGCATGGCTCACTGTTCGCCATGCCGATCCTTGAATTCGGCACCGAGGAACAAAAGCGCAAATATCTCCCGCCCGTGTGCTCCGGCGAGAAGATGGCCGCCTATTCCCTTTCCGAAGCAGGGGCCGGTTCTGATGCCGGATCGTTGACGCTCGCGGCTCAGGACGACGGCGATTCCTATGTTCTCAACGGTACCAAGCTCTGGGTAACGCACGGTTCGATCGCGGATTTCGTTATTGTATTTGCGACGGTCAATCGGGAGCTTCGGACCAAAGGGATTGCCGCTTTCATAGTCGAAGCGGATAAACCGGGATTTCAGGTTGGCAAGAACGAAGTCAAAATGGGGTTCAAGGCATCGCCGACCTCGGAATTGGTTTTCACGGACTATCGTGTGCCGAAAGCGAATCTTATCGGTCAGGTAGGGCGCGGATTCAATATTGCGATGGATACCTTGAATCACGGGCGGATATCGGTCGGAGCGCAGTCGGTCGGAATGGCGCAACGAGCCTTTGAGATCGCCGCTAAATACTCGCTCGATCGCAAACAGTTCGGAGCCTCGATTTCGACATTCCAGGCGATCCAGTTCAAGTTGGCGGATATGCAAGCCAAGATTCACTCTGCGCGATTGGTGACATATGAGGCCGCGTGGCGCAAGGACCAGGGGTTGCCGGTTGCGAAGAACGCGGCGATCGCCAAGATGTACGGCTCAGAGATTGGGACACAGGTCGCGCATCAAGCGATACAGATCCTTGGCGGCTTCGGAT
>Ga0315293_10003036_pt1 | contig 16153 bp, 11 predicted proteins | sample YL17G13_20_MG_FD_203071 | JGI IMG/M metagenome (GOLD analysis project Ga0315293, IMG submission 203071) | Sediment microbial communities from Yellowstone Lake, YNP, Wyoming, USA - YL17G13_20 | ecosystem: Environmental > Aquatic > Freshwater > Lake > Sediment | place: USA: Wyoming | collected...
ACCGTTAACGTCTCCCGAGGCCATCAGGTTTTGGCCGGCCGCCGGGCAATCGAAGCAGGTGTCCGGCGGGGCCGTGCCGCCTTTGAGATAGGCCACGCCATAGGTGACATCGATGCCGTTGGCAAAGCCGTTGCTGTTGATATCGCCAGGGATATATTGGCAGCCGCTGATAGCGACCATATTTATTGAGACCGGGGTGGTTTGTCCGGACAGGACAACGATATTCGAGAGATCGGCTTCATCGTATCCCTCTTTCGAGAAGTGCTGCCGGTAAGTTCCCGCATAGAGGCTCACTTGATACGCCCCCGCAGCATCGGTGGTATCGGCTTCAACACGCTGGTCGAGGCTGTCGAATGTTTCAACAAAGACATCAGCGATTGGAGTGGTCCCATCTTGCTCAAAGACCTGACCGGAGATTGTACCAGGAACCGGCAGAGCGGTGCCCAGCGTGTCGCCCTTGGAATAGTGGATGTCATAGTAGCCGGAAGATGCTACGCCCTCGTTCCAGAAGACATGCAGAGTATCCCCGCGAGAGACAAAAATATCTGGCCTATAGGCTCCGTGGCCATCGGGATAGCTTAACAAGTCAATATCGGTATTGCCTGTCCAGGTGACGCCGCCGTCATACGAGTAGCTGGCAAATATCTCGGCTTGGGAAAAGCCGGTTGGGGTTTCATTCCATACAGCGGCAAGATTGCCCTCCGATGTAATGGCTACCGCAGGATAGCTAACACCAGAGCCATCCGCAGTACCACGATCAACAAGTATGGGGCCGGCTAATCCGGTCCAATTGGCTCCGCCATCTGTGGATCCTGAAAAGAAAACCTCGTAATAAAACGGTGCAGCCGTGGCCCTGGTTGCCCGCCAGATGACATAAATGTTGTTTTGAAGGTCTGCCAAAATGTATGGATCGGTTGAAGACCGAATTCCTGTTGAAATGGGAAGATCCGTTGTTTCCGAATTAAAAGTAGCCCCTCCATCTATAGATTTACCGTAATGTATTTTCTTACTTGTAATATCGTCGGATTCGCTTTCCGCCCAGACAACATAGATATTATTATTTCTGTCAATAACAATATCCGGATTTGCCGCGGCATAGCCGTCATCAAGAGAAATGATTCTATCGGCCAGCGAGCCGGTCCACGTATCGCCACCGTCAGTCGATTTCGATATATGAATCTCGGCATGGCCGCTTGGGGCGTTTTGATGCCAGACAACGTACATGTTGTTGTCATAGTCTATGCCTAATGAGGGGTCATAGGCGTTAACATTCGGTACGCCGGTATAGCTTACAGGAAAATCTGCATCCGAATGTATCCAGGTTTCGCCCTGGTCGGTTGATTTCAGGAGCATAATTTCATATGCGTCAGTAGTCCCCAATGACTCGGCCCATACAACATATAGATTTCCTGAATTATCCATGTCCATATCAAGAGGTCTTTCGCCAGCCACAGGGCTGCCGCATGCATGCTGGCCATCCTGGGCGTTTATGTAGCGATCAGCAGTCTCGGATGACCATGTGGCGCCGTTGTCAGTTGATTTCCCAAAATAAATTTCGTAAGGGGGCGCGGGAAAGCCCGTGCCACCACCCTGGCGCCATACTAAATAAATATTTCCCTCGGGGCCCACCGCCGCGCGGGCATACTGAGCCATAACAAAAGATGGCTCCGGGATGGTGAGGTAGCTGACATTCCTATCCGCCACGGCGCCTGTCCAACCTGCCATTGCACCTGAGCCAATGCTCAACACCAAAACCATCACCAATAGTGCCTTTTTCATAACGTCCTCCAATTCTTAAAATCGTCACCCGGCATCAAAGAAGCAAAACACAAAGAAGCCTTAAAATCAATATACTGCGACTTGACGCAAAATCAACATAATATGGCACATATATGGTTCCAAAATCGAAAGGGCGTCCGGGAACTCGGACGCCCTGGCAAGCCAATGTACATTAACGTATAAGGCCGCGGCGGTTTTTCACCGGACCAGCAGTATCTTCTTTGTCACTCTTGTGTCGTTAAAGGCCAGGCGAGTATAGTAAACGCCGGAGCCGACCTCCTGCCCGCCGTCTGTTCTGCCATCCCAGGACGCCGTATGGTAACCAACATCGAATTGCCTATCGAGAAGCGTCCTGACTTTCCGGCCAAGGACATCGAATATCTCAAGCCTTACCCAGCCGATATCAGGCAAGCCGAACCGTATCGTAGTCGAGGGATTAAACGGATTCGGATAATTCTGCATGAGCGTGACCCTCTCGGGCAGGCCGGAATAATATTCCGACTCCACACCCACTCCCGGCGATAGCGTCATCCGGAACATCCAGTCGTAGAATGGGTAGAGGTGCCATCCGGTGGCATCGTTATGCCAGTATGAGAAACGATCGAGTGTCCCACTGGCATCAGCTCCGATATAAGGGCCCGACGCCGCCACATCGGGCCAGTGAATGACAATCCACAGCGGCTCCGCAGCCAGCAGCGGCGCTGAGAAATCGAAGCTGGCCCAGTTGTCTGGCCCGGGAAGCTCGGGATTTTCGATTGCCGCGTAGTAATTGGCGGTATCGGGCAGGCCGTCGAGCTCCGCTGTCACCATCAGGTAATCGAGCGAGCCGTCGTATGGCGCCGGCGCGACATAGAGCCTGACATTGGTGATGGTAAACGGGCCGGGAATATTTGGATCGAACCGTTCGGCAAATTTACGGTTCGACGAGCTCGGGAAAGCATCCACCCAAATCGAGACGTCGGGGCGGCCATCATCGTATAACATCTCCTGGACCACGTGGAATTCCTTGGTGATGGCGTTGTCGGTGGGCGTATAGTCGCTGTCGACTGCGGCGGTAAATATCGCTCTGTAAAGCCCGTTGACGTTAGGGGTCCATCCCTCGAATTCCAGCTCCTGATCGGCGTACGGTTCCAGGTCGTAAACCGATGCTATTGTCGAGAACACTTCGGCGCCCGCGGAATCCTGGATAGACAGAGTTACGTCGATCGTCTCGTAATAAGAGCCCATGTTCTTGAATGTAGCCTTAGCCGTTATCGGCCATTCGATCGTCGTCTCGTCGAACGGATATTGGACCGATAGAGCCTGGATATCGTGCCAGCTGCGCAGCATGATAGCCATATCGTTGTTGGTCAGGTCCTGATCGCCGGCCATGGTCGCCGAGAACTTCACCCGATACCTGCCGCCGCCGGGCATCGTGAACGCCGGGTAAAAAACCGGATAAGTCTGGAAGGAAGGGAGATTGGTGACGTTTACCGCGTTACCGTAGATTACTTGATCATTTTGCATATTGATCACGGTGCAGGCCGTGGCGAATGTAGCCTGTTGGCTTCCGACATTGATATATGTCGCGGAGGGGATGGTGACTTCTCCCGGAGCCAGGAATTCGCCCGGCGCGTCAATCGAGGCCACGGCGACATCGTTTGTCAAGGGATCGCGTATTTTTATGGAGTAGAGCATGCCGCCATTGCCCATTTCCCTGGCGTGGACAGCCTTGCCTCCGGCCGATGCGTAATGCCCGGAATCGGAAATGGCAACCGAGAACACCGAACCCGGCTCGTCGAGATCATCGGGCAGCTGAAATATCGGCACGCTGCTCGTTCGTATGAAGCAGGTGACGACATCACCGAATGTAAAGCCGTATTGGCCCCAGCTTCCCGCGATCGCGTACTGGCCGGTCAAAGAAAGCGCCACCGAGGCCACCATGTCGCCGTACTCGCTGTAATCTATCAGCTCGGTACCGCTGTCACCATCCCACATCTGGAATTTGCCCCCGGCAATCTGCCCGCCGACAAAATCGAGCGTCCCACAGACAACAGTCGAGCCATCATCGGAAAGATCGACAGCCGTCACCCAGTCATGGCCGGTGGCCCGGATCCATTGAGTATCGTATGTGGTGCCGTTCCACTGGTAAAGATAAACTACGCCGGTATAATCACCGTTGGCGATACGCGAGCCGTCGGATGATACCTTGGCGATTCCTTGAGAGTAATTCGGCAGAGCCTCTCTGATATTACCGCTGGGGATCTCATAAACATAAAGCTGCCCATAATTTGATACCACCGCCACGCTGCCATCAAGTGACAGATCCACGCCATAGAGACCCTGGGTCGGCACAAAATGGCGAGTGAAAATGGTGTCTTCGGCGGAAATGTCGTAGATAGCCAATACTCCATCGTTTTGGCCCACCGCGGAGACTATTGCCAGCAGGTTGCCATTACCCGAAAAGGAGACTCCGCCGCCATTATAATCGGTATCTAACGCATATTGGTAGTATGGAAGAGGAGAATCATGATTCCACATGAAAATAGGCAGGTTGGCGCCGGTGCCGGCGAATTTCGAATTGGAGGCTCCAACGGGCATGGTCCATGGGGTTTCGACATTGTACCGCCACAACGGGTATTCCAGCCCCGCCGAGGCGTAGGCGGCATAACGCATGTTGTTGAGCCACCAGCCGGCGAAAATCATCGAGCCATCCGGTGAGGTTGTAGTGTTTTCCGCCATGGCAAATTCGTGGTTGCGATCCACCCAAACCACCTGGCCCAGAATGCTGGGGTTCCTGATCGGCAGTCGGCGCTCGAAATTCGCCGGAACATATGTTTGCCCGGGGGTCGTGGCTCTCATCAACTGCTGGCCGTTCCGGCTTGTAAAATCATACCGGATCAACCCGGTGTCATCCGATGCCAACGCTACGGAGCAAAAGCCAACGACTAATAAAACTGTCAGCAAACTTCTCATTTACCCTCCCATGTTCTGGAAAAGCCTCAATGTTATAATTCATACTTGATTATTCAAACGCAATTTTCAGGCTCCAAACTCAGGAATTGCGGCGAAATCGATTGGCCGCTTTCCTGTCTAAAATATAAGGATAAATGTGTCTAATTCAAGGAAAATGCATCGGAAACCGGAAATATTCACCCGGGGCGCCGAAAGGCAGGATTTCGGCGTGATCGAGAGGTTTGCCGGAAAGGCATCAGCCCTGGATCGCAAGCTTATGTCTCGGTCGGGCACTTCGTTATCTATTGACTTGACGGCATCGACACCATAAATTTTCCAACAGATGAAGCTCTTAAAGGAATTGGAGAGGGATAGCAGGAATAAGATCTTGGGGCTTCTGTTATTCATTCTCGCGCTTTTGCTTCTTGTAAGCTCGGTCTCATACTATTTCGGACAGGACCACTCCAGTATCCGGGCCAGTATCAAGGCTGGCAACTATTCCCAGTTATGGCACGCCGAGCCGTCGAACCGCGGCGGCATGCTGGGTGGGACCATTGCCGCATTCCTCGACATAATCTTCGGCATCTGCTCGATATTTATACCTTTTGGCCTGGCCCTGTGGGGGATCAACCGCTTTTTCGGCCATTCCGTGGAGGATCTGACCAAGAAGACCGCCCTGACGGTTTTCTTCCTCCTCACGCTGATTGTCCTGGTATCCCTTTTTCAGGCCCGTTCGGAATTCTCGCAGTTGGGGCTGACATTCGGCGGCGCGCTCGGCCATTTCCTCGCGAGAGGGCTTGTCACTTTGGTGGGCAGCCTCGTAGCCTTTACCCTGGTCCTGTCCCTTTTCATAACCGGCCTGATATTTGTTGTCCCATCGATAGTATCCGGCGGCAGCAAGAGGATTTTCGATTCGGCCGGCGGCATTTTCAGAGCCGGTCTGCAACGGTTCAGGCCCGCTCGTAAGACCAGGGCCAGGGTGCTGACCGAAACAAAAATTCCCGACAGCGGCGCTGTTAAGATCAGGAAAAAAGGACAGGGCGAAGAAGAGATAATCTCCTCGGATGACAAAGCCTCATCGGAAAGTTCCATCACATCGGATACGCCTCGTATCCCGCGGGCCGATCATCCGGAGGTCTCGGCTCTCAATCGTGTCAAGAGTGCCCGCGTTACGATAGAGAAAGGCTCTTATCGTCTTCCATCGATTGAACTTCTGAGCGAGCCACCCAAGGACGGGCCTGTGGTCGATGACTCCTACTACAAGAAGACCGCCGAGGCCCTCAGGCACACGCTACTGACTTTCGGCGTGGAAATCGAGGGGGGAGAGGTCAATATCCTGCCCGGCCCGATTATCACGCGGTTCGAATTCAAACCGGCCTCCGGTATCAAGGTGGCTCAAATCGTGAACCTGGCCGATGACCTGGCGCTGGCCATGCAGGCCGAGCGGATCAGGATCGTGGCCCCCATACCAGGAAAGCCTGCTGTTGGTGTCGAGATTCCTAACAAGGTCAAACGCGGCATTTATATTCGCGAAATTGTCTCCTCCGCGGCTTTCATGCAAGGTGAGGGCAGGCTTCTCTTGGCGCTGGGCAAAAGCATCAGCGGCGAACCATACGTGGTCGACATGGCCAAGATGCCGCATTTGCTAATTGCCGGGGCTACCGGCAGCGGCAAATCGGTCTGCCTGAACTGCATCTTGACCAGCCTCATCTACAGGCTCCATCCAGACGAGTTGAGATTCATCCTGATTGATCCCAAGCGCCTGGAACTCTCCATCTATGACGGCCTCCCGCACCTCGAAAAGCCGGTCGTGACCGAGATGAAGGATTCCGAGAAGATGCTTTCCGACGCCGTGCTGGAGATGGAAGAGCGCTACCGTCGCTTGGCCAGGGCCGGATGCAGAAATATTATCGAATACAATAATCGCGAGAAGGAGATATTGCCTTACCTGGTTATCGTTGTTGACGAGTTGGCCGACCTGATGATGAGCGGCCTCTCCCGGGTTGAGGCCCTGATAACGCGCCTGGCGCAGATGGCCCGCGCTGTCGGCATACACCTGATATTGGCCACGCAGCGGCCATCGGTTGATGTTATCACCGGGCTTATCAAGGCCAATTTCTCGACCCGCATCGCATTCCAGACAGCATCGAAGGTCGATTCCCGGACCATCCTCGATGCCAACGGAGCCGAGAAACTTCTGGGCCGCGGCGACATGCTTTTCTCCAGCCCGGGTTTCGCCGAGCCGTTGAGAATACATGGCGCCTACATTTCGGTGGAGGAGACCGAGCGCCTGGTGGAATATATCAGCCAGCAGGAGTACCGCACCAAGCCAATCGAGATTTTCGAGAAGAGCGAGGAGGAATCGATCCCCGGATTCGATCCGGCCTCCGATCCTCTCTTCAAGGAGGCGGTCGAGCTCGTCATCCGGCACAAACAGGGTTCGGTCTCGCTTCTGCAAAGGCGGTTGGGAGTTGGATACCAGAGAGCGGCGCGCCTGATCGATCAGCTCGAGCAGTACGGTGTGGTCGGCCCCTACGACGGCAGCAAGGCCCGTGAGGTCCTGGTCGATGAATCTTTCCTGGAATCAAAAGAGTATAAGAAATAACATTGGGAAGCTGTAGGTCGGGTTCATCGAGCGAGTCCATCTGGACGAGCGGGGGAACCCGACATTTCTGAGATGAAAACGCTGCGCCGAATTGATTTGAGGGAAAGGCTGTATTTTTTAACGGTGGTGGCCGATGGCCGCCGAGACCTGCTCTTAAAGGACATGGACATCTTCTGGCAAAGCTGGGACAAGCAGGAAATGGATGCGTGGATTATCCTACCCGAACATTTCCACGTCATGCTGGCCAATGGCGATCAGAGCATTTCGGAGATCATACACCGCTTCAAGCGCAAGTACTCGACCCGGTACGCTTTTAAATTCGGGACGGGCCGGGTGTGGCAGAACCGGTTCTGGGATCACATCATCCGCGACAAAGACGATTACCACCGGCACCTCGACTACATCCACTATAATCCCGTGAAGCACGGATTAGTAAAAAGGGCGCATGATTACCCGCATTCGTCGATCAGGAAATTCACGGACTGGTACCCGGAGGATTGGGGCGTTCTAAATGACGAGGAATTGAATGGAGATTTCGGGGAATATATGAATGTCGGTTCCGCCGCATGCGGCTGCCGCGCCGCAGCAGGCGCGTGCGCCGACCTCGGCCTGCGGCCTCGGTCTCCATGAACCTGACCTACTGGAAAGACATGCGGGAAAGTCGAATTTAACGACCTGATAGGAGCACGAATAAAATGTTGCCCATTTTAATACCCCTTGCCCTGCTCAACCTCACCGCCGACCCCCACGGCGATGAGCTCCTGAGCAAGATGGCCCAGCGCTATTCGGCGGCCGAGGGTATCCAGTGGACGATGCAATCATCGGTTCATTCTCCGGCTTTCGATGAGACCGAGACCACGCCGGTGGAATTCACATTTAATGCCCCGGATACTTTCTATTTCAAAAGCCCCCAGGAAGAGGTCCTGGGGATTGCCGACACCATCTGGGTCATGTCGAAAAGACATAAGCAGATTCAGAAAAAACTGACCGAGGCTTATGTCATGCCGGCCGACCTAATTATTAACTGGCACGACCGCTATGAAATCGAGGGGTATGCGGTCCAAAAGACAGGGAATGAGTTCGAGCTTGCCGGACACGAGGGCGTAATGCCTTCAGCCCTGAGGTTGACTGTCGGCAAGGACGACCGTATCCAGAAAATTTATTACAAAGACTCGTCGGGCAATGATGTTACCCTCAAGATCAAAAGCGAGAAGCTGGTCCGGGCGCCCAGGCTCAATCTGTTCCACCACAAGGTGCCTAAAGGCTATAGAATCATCGACTTAACCGAATAGATATTACTATCCAGGTTTAATGATTTATATGGCAATTGTATCCTAAATGCTTATATTTTAATAATGAATACCGCCAAATTTCGAAAGGGATCTGCCGCGTAATGGGGGAAGCGATTCAAAAAACCTATTACCTGGCGACCCTGGGCTGTCCTAAGAATGAGGTCGATTCCGAAGCTGTTGAGGCCGACCTGATCTCGGCCGGATTGATTAGGGCGGGCGATTCAAGGTCTGCGGATCTTATCATCGTTAACAGCTGCGGCTTTGTCAATGATGCCAAGGTGGAAAGTATCCATACGGTGCTGGACCTCAATCAGGACCGACGTAAGGATTCTGTCCTGGTGCTATGTGGATGCCTTCCCGCCAGGTACAACCTGACCCGTTCATTGGACGAAGTAGATATATTCCTCCCCTGGAACAAGCATGGTGAACTTCTTCAGCGGCTGGATGAGATTGGATGGCAGATCGGAAAACAATCGGCAGAAAACAAACGGGTGCGTCCCACAACACCTTACGGATATATTCGCATCTCCGAGGGTTGCGACAACCGCTGCGCCTATTGCGCTATTCCCGCTATTAAGGGGCCGTTTGTAAGCCGCCCGCCGGACGAGATTATTGAAGAGGCGGAATTTCTATCCGCCAATGGGGTCAAGGAGTTGGTCCTGATTGGGCAGGATACGACCCTCTACGGTAAGGGGCTGGCTGAGCCGACGTCTCTCGGCCGACTCTTGAACAAGCTCGCCGAGCTTCCATTCGATTGGATCAGGCTGCTTTACGCCCATCCGGCACATCTCGACGATGAGACGATCTCGGCCATGACTCAAAATGACAAGGTGGTAAATTATATCGATCTGCCATTGCAGCATATCAACGACAGGCTGTTGAAAAAGATGAATCGCAAAGTGACCAGGCACCATGTCGAGAAGCTAATCGATATGCTGCGTTCCAGGATACCGGGGATCGTGCTACGCACTACCTTCATCGTCGGGTTTCCCGGCGAAACCGACCAGGAATACGCCGAGCTTCTGGAATTCTGTGAAAAGACGGAATTTGACAATGTCGGCATTTTCAAGTATTCGCCAGAGGACGGCACCCCGGCCTACAGGTTCCGCGGCCGGGTCGCTTCGGAAACGATTGAGGAAAGATACTTGACTCTGCTCGATGCACAGAATATGATTTCCGGGAGGAAACAGAAGGCGCGCCTGAAAACAAAAGAGCGGGTTCTGTTACACGCGGTCGAACCCGATGGCAGGGGGTATGCCCGAGGCTGGTTTCAGGCCCCCGAAATCGACGGGCAAATTATTATCGAAAACTGCAAGGCGACCCCCGGCGGGTTTATCGACGTGGTGATTGAACGAAACGATTCGTACGATCTGTTCGCCAGGCAACTTGTCCGGCAATCCTCTGACGGAATAGATGGGAGGTAACGTGGCTCTGACAGGCAAAAAAATAAGAACGTCGGGAATAATAGTTTCCCGTCCTGTTAGTTTTACCTTTATACTAATCTACTTCCTGCAAGCGTTCTGCATCGTCTGGCTTATTTACCAGTATATCGAGCATCAGAAAACGATAACCGACCAACAGAAAAAGATCGAGGAGCTCGAGCAGAAGGTCAAGATTCTCGATATTATCGAGGAATATCAAATCGGCTTCAATGATCAGGAGGTCGTGACTCTGACCAATGTCATATTCGACGAGAGCAGCAAATTCGGCCTCGATCCGCTTTTGATACTGGCGGTCATAATTTCGGAAAGTTCATTCAGGAAACACCAGGTTTCCGAGATGGGCGCCGAGGGGCTGATGCAGCTTATGCCTAAGACCGCCCAAACTGTGGCGGCCAAATGGGGAATAGATTGGCCCCAAAAAGAGGGCCTTGGCAATCCGGGGCTGAATGTCAGGGTGGGTACGGCATATCTGTTCGAATTGATCCTTGAATTCAAGGATGTCAAGCGTGCTATCACGGCCTACAATATCGGCGTGGGCGTGACGAAGGAGTACGCATATTTTGGAGCCACCCCGCCGGCGAGGTATTATAACAAGGTCAAGAAGATCTATCAGGAATTGCGGAGCCGCTTTGAGGAAAAATAGATTATTTGCATTCAGCGGCTGCCTTCTTGCACTTTCGATTTCAACCGCATCCGCCGGCCCGATATCCAACGAGCAGGTCGTGATAAATGCCACCGCCCGTGCGGTCGACAGCGTATATACGAGAGTGACACCGCAGGATTTGAATATCATCTCCGATAGCGGCAGCCTGGATAAGCTTGTTTTATATGGGATCTCCGAAGGCATGAGGGGGAAATTCGATCGCATCATGTTAGCCCAGGGCCCGGAGTCTTCCGGCTACAATCTCTACTTTGACGTGCTTGGATTCGATCTGGGTTACCGCATGGGATCGTCAAGGGGGTTTCTAAGGGGGCGAAAGATCAGGCGTGAGTTGCAGTGTGAGTTGCGTATAAATATCAGAGATGGCAGGGATGGCGCGCTTCGCGAGACAAAAAATCTGGGTGTCAGCTATGTCGATGAAATCGATCGCTCCGATATCAGTTTCGTGAACAGTCGCAAGATACCCGAGCTGGCCCCCGAGCCGCCCGGTTCGAGCTGGTCGCGCTATGCCGAGCCGTCGCTTGTGGTCGCCTCCGTGGGCGCTTTGGTTTACTTGTTTTTCGCAAACAGATGAGGTCGTCTTGATGAAACGTCTGATTTTACCGGTTATTTTAATTGGATTCCTCGGCATTTTGCTTTCCTGCTCGCGAGGTGGCGTCAAGGAGTCGCTGGGGCCCAGGGAGCAGTTCCAGAAAGCGATGGCATATTACGACAATGGCGACTACCTCAAGTCCCAGGCTGAATTCCAGAAGGTGGTTTATGGTTTTCCGGGGCAGCCATTCGTGGACACAGCCCAGTTTTACCTGTCGATGTCATATTATCAGATTGAGAGCTATCCCGAGGCGATCGGGGAATTCAAACGCCTGCTTCAGGCTTATCCGTCATCGCCGCTGGCCGATGATGCCCAGTATTATGTAGGCATGTCTCATTTCAACGAGTCGCCGGGATTCACCAAGGATCAGACCGAAACTTATGCGGCTATCGACGAATTCGGGGTCTTCCTCGACAGGTTCCCATCGAGCTCATACGCCGAGGACGTTCAAGCCAAGCTCGATATACTCTATGACAAACTGGCCAGGAAATTATTCAAGAGCGGCCAGTTGTATCTCAAGCTCAACGACTTCGAACCGGCGCTGATATATTTCGAGCAAGTTAGGGACAATTACCCGCAGACAGAATGGGCCAAGCTGGCTCTCTACTATACCGGCGAGGCGCAACTTAAGCTCGGTCGCAAGTCTGACGCTCTGGAGACGTTTCAGAATTTCGTTACGGCCTTTCCCGACCACAAACTGACAAAAAAAGCCAGGGATCAGATAGAGAAGCTTAGCCCCGTTCAGGCAGGGGGATAAGATTGGCGCGCGTGGGCATACTGGGAGGGACTTTCGACCCGCCGCACAACGGTCATATCGCCATAGCCAGGGCCGCGCTGGACCAACTGCGGCTTTCGAAAATCATTTTCGTACCGGCGCGAATTCAGCCCCATAAGGTGATGACGATCACTGCCCCGGCAGAGGCCAGGATTAACATGCTGAGGCTGGCATTAGATCGCGATGGGGCTTTCGAGATATCCGATATCGAGCTTCGGCGTGCCGGCCCTTCATATACGGTCGATACGCTGGAGGAGCTCAGGAAACAGCGCCCTTTCGACGATCTCTTCCTTATAATCGGAGCCGACAACGTTTCGGAGATAGAGACCTGGCATGATCCCGGCAGGATATTCGAGTTGGTCACGGTTGCCGCGGCAAATCGTCCCAATTTCACACCATCGGGCAAATATATGCACGCAATTGTCTATTTTTCCATGCCGCCGACCGATATCTCCTCGACCGAAATCAGGGAAAGAATCGTGACCGGCCGGCCGATTTCGGATATGCTGCCACCCGAAATAGAAGAATATATCAAGGAAAACGGACTATATTCCAATGTCTAAGTTGATTTTGATAGATGGCTCGGCGGTCGCCTACAGGGCGTATTTCGCTTTCATCCGCAACCCGCTTATCAACTCGCGGGGGGAAAACACGGGCGCGGTTTTTGGATTTGTCAACTCCCTCATGAAAATCATCAAAGAACACAAGCCGGATTATATCGCCGTGGTTTTCGATACCGCCGCTCCGACCTTCCGCCACAAGATTCACGCCGATTATAAGGCAACGCGCCCGCAGATGCCCTCGGAGCTGATCGAGCAGCTTCCCTGGATTAACCAGGCGATCGATGCATTCAGAATTAAGACATTGAGAATAGAGGGTTACGAGGCGGACGACATAATCGGTACGCTGTCGGAGAGAGCCTCCAAGACGGGGATGGAAACGCTGTTATTCTCCGGGGATAAGGACTTTTTCCAATTGGTACGCGACGATGTGAAGATTCTTCATCCAAAAGACTTTGCCATCCTCGATGCCGCCGGTGTCAAGGAGCGTTTTGGAGTCCTGCCGGAGCAGGTGATAGATACCCTGGCCCTTATGGGTGATACCTCCGACAATATCCCCGGTATCCCCGGGGTTGGCCCCAAGACAGCGGTCGGCCTCATAGAGGAATTTGGCAATCTCGATAAGGTCCTCGAGGAGGGACCGAAGAAAAGGAAGGGCAAACTGGCCGAGCTTCTCAAGGAGCATGCCGACCTGGCCAGACTGTCGCGGGAACTGGCGACAATCATGACCGACTGTCCGCTCGAATTGAAATTCGACGAGCTCAAAGCGCGCGAGCCCGATCTGGGTTCGCTTGTGCCGTTTTTGCGAAGGTTGGAGTTCAAGGGGATGGCTGATAAATTCGCTGCCCCCGCGGCTGAAAATTTATTCGATAAGCAAACCGAAAATGCAGCCTATAATTATAAGGCTGTCCAGACCCTTAAAGAGCTTGATAGTATCCTCGCCGAGGCGGGGAAAGAAAAGGAGATCGCGCTCGACACCGAGACCACGGGCTTGCAAGTTATTGAAGCCGGCCTGGTCGGAATCTCCGTCAGCTTGAAGGAGGGGACCGCATTCTACATACCGGTCGGCCATACCGAGGGCAATAACCTGCCAATGAGCGAGGTCTTGGAACGATTTTCGCGCTTTTTCCAATCGAAAACGAAAATTATCGGCCATAATATCAAATTCGACCGCCAGATTTTACGCAATCATGGTGTCAAGATGAGCAACCTCTCATTTGATACCATGATTGGCGCCTATCTTCTTGAGCCCGGGAAGCGCTCCTATGATATGGATTCGCTCGCTCTCGAGTATTTCAATTACCGGAAAGTTTCGATTACGGAGCTTATCGGTTCCGGCAAAAAGCAGATAAGTTTCGCCCAGGTGCCGATCGATAAGGCAGCGCCATACGCTTGTGAGGACGCTGATTTCACGCTGCGATTAAAATCGCACCTGGAGCCGCAGCTTGCCAATCTCAAGCTGCAGCCGCTGATGAGCGAGATCGAAATGCCGCTGGTGCCGGTGTTAGGCGATATGGAGGCGGCCGGAGTGCGGATCGATATCGATTTCCTGAAGGAGCTATCGCAGGTCTACGGGCGGAAGATGAAAGAGGCCGAGGAGCGAATCTACAAGGAGTGCGGCGAGGTTTTTAATATAAATTCTCCTCAACAGCTCGGGAAAATTCTTTTCGACAAACTCAAACTGGCCTCGACCAGGCGCACGGCAAAGGGCGGGGCCAGGGCAACCTCGGTTGACGTTCTCGAAAAGCTGGCCGAGTCTCATCCTGTTCCTAGGATGGTTCTCGAATATCGTCAGCTCATGAAACTTAAGTCCACCTATATCGATACCTTGCCAATCCTGGTGAATCGCAAAACCGGAAGGGTTCACACCAGTTTCAATCAGACCGTTGCCGCCACCGGCCGGCTATCATCATCCGACCCCAATCTACAGAACATTCCTATCAAGACTGAGGAGGGGCGCGAGATCAGGAAAGCCTTCATTCCCGGCGATACAGACCGTCGCATACTCTCGGCCGATTACTCCCAAATTGAGCTTCGCATAATGGCCCATTTCGCCAACGACAGCACTATGATCAAATCGTTTCAAGCCGGCGAAGATATCCACCGGCGTACTGCCGCCGAGGTTTATGGAGTTGATATCAAAGACGTTACTCCGGAACAGCGTCGCGCCGCCAAGACCGCCAATTTCGCCATCATCTACGGTGTCTCGGCTTACGGATTATCGCAGCAGTCGGAGCTGTCGCTTTCGGAATCGAAAGATTTCATCGACATCTATTTCGAGCGCTACCCAGGTATCAGGAAATACACCGAAGACATAAAAGAATTCGCCCGTCAGAACGGCTACGTGACGACGCTATTCGAGCGTCGCCGTTACCTTCACGATATCAATGCCAAATCGGTTCAGGCGCGGCAGTTCGCGGAGCGGATGGCGGTTAATATGCCAATCCAGGGTACCGCCGCCGATATGATCAAGATCGCCATGATCCGGATTGCCGAGAAGATGCTGGGGATGAAATCGCAGATGATTTTGCAGGTGCACGATGAGCTTGTGTTCGATGCCCATGATGTCGAGATAGACCGCCTAAAGGATTTGGTTGTGCGCGAAATGGAGGGGGCGGTTAAGCTTCGGGTCCCCATCAAGGCCGATGTAGCAGTGGGCCAAAATTGGCTGGAGGCGAAATAATTTAGTCGATCGAAAAACCAACATCCTGCAAAAGGGAGGGAAGAATGAAAAAAAGTGTTTCCATCGATGCGCTGGCGGCTTCACTGGTAATCTTATTACTGGCGGCGATTATTTTATCTGCTGGTGACGCCTTATCATACCCGCCGGCGGTTGGAATCAGCGGTAATTCCGAGAACTGCCTTTCGTGCCACGTCGATAATGGGCCGTGGAAAGACGATGAAATGACCATAGTCGATATTCTCGATAAGGCAACCGGCAAATCGCTGCGCCGACGCGACGGTTCGTTTTTGATCGAGGTTCAAAAGGGCGAGACCAGAAATCTGGTCACTGTTCTGGGGAGAAAAGCGGGTGACACTGCCGAGCCGCCTCAGCGCAACGCCTGGGTTTACGTGGACAAATCCTCGTCCGTGCTTTCGAGATTTCCATCGGGGTGGGAGACCAATATCCAATATTCCTGCCGCGTGATCGGCGATATGCTCGAGGGCTTTGAAGGCGCCAGGATCACCGCGGCTCCCATGACAATCAAAGCCAATAATAATGCCACCGACGCTGAGTTGGATTTTCAGGCGATGATTACCAAAGGGATGTCAGTTAAGGGAAACGCCAAGGAAGGGCTGGTCGGAAATTTTCTTACGCGCAAAATTCACTTAAAGGTGGCGAAATAATTTCGGCACAATGAAAATCGGCGGCAAGAATAGGCTCGTAATTGGCCTGACCGGAGGCCCCGGGACCGGGAAATCGCTGGCCGCTAAATTCATGCAAGAGAAGGGCGCAGTGATTCTCTCGGGTGACGAGGCTGGCAAGAGGGCGGTAGAGACTCGCCCGGTGCT
>Ga0315293_10003037_pt1 | contig 16152 bp, 12 predicted proteins | sample YL17G13_20_MG_FD_203071 | JGI IMG/M metagenome (GOLD analysis project Ga0315293, IMG submission 203071) | Sediment microbial communities from Yellowstone Lake, YNP, Wyoming, USA - YL17G13_20 | ecosystem: Environmental > Aquatic > Freshwater > Lake > Sediment | place: USA: Wyoming | collected...
ACTTGTCACCGACCTTGGTCCGGACGAGCCCGAGGCCGGATTTTTCCAGGGCCGCCTCGAGGCCCATGTTGCTCATGGTCGTAGCCACGACGTCACTCGTCAGCAGCCGGCCGGTCTCCTTCATGTGGAGGGCCTGGACGAAGAGCGTGTGGTCGCCGTTAAGGAGGCGGCCGCTTCCGTCCACCCACAGAGCGCGATCGGCGTCCCCGTCATAGGCGATCCCCATCGCAGCGCTCGTCTCTCTGACCCGCGCGGCCAGGCGCTCCGGATGGAGCGAGCCGCAATCGAGGTTGATATTCGTGCCGTCCGGTGCCACGTGGAGCGCCTCGACCTCGAAGCCGAGCTCGCGGAGGACGCGAGGCGCCAGCGCGGAGCTCGCGCCGTTGGCGCAATCGACGACGACCTTGAGTCCGGACGGCGGCCCCGTCAGGCGAACCCGGCTCAGCAGGTAATCTGCGTAGTCGCCGGCCAGACCAGGGTTGACGGCGACGTCCAGGTCGTGGCCCGGCAGCCGCCCACGCCCCCCCAATACGTCGGCCTCGAGCTCGAGCTCCCACTCGTCCGGGATCTTGATGCCGAGCGGCGAGAAAACCTTGATCCCGTTGTCGCGGAACGGGTTGTGGGAGGCTGAGATGACCGCCCCAGCCGAAAAGCCGTGCGTTTTCGTCAGGTAGGAGACGGCCGACGTCGGGATGACGCCGGCGGACACGGTCTCGCCTCCCGCGGCGCGTACGCCGCGGGCCAGGGCCCGTTCCATCCACGGCCCGGATTCCCGGGTGTCCCGGCCGATGAGGACCTTCGTCCCGAGGCCTTTCCTCTCGAGGAGGCCGACGAGGGCCTGCCCGAGCCGCGAGATGGTCGGCGGGTCGAGCGGAAAAGCGCCTGCGACCGCCCGTATTCCGTCGGTTCCGAAGAGCTTTTTCTTCACTACTTTTTCTTGACGGGAGGCGTTTTCGCATCTCCCTTGTCCTGCTCGACGTGGACCGTGACCCGGGCGCTCGTCTGGGGCGAGACGAGGCGGAGCTCCGGCCGGGGGAGGATGATGTCCACTTCGAAGACGGTGGACTCGGTGAGCCGCGATATATCGATGGGCGCCGTGACGGCCGCTTCCTTGACCCGGATGCGGCTCTCCGGTCCCCGGACCCGGACGCTCGTCGGCTCGATCTCGGCCCGGGCGATGCGGAATCCCCGGCTCACCTTGCCGCGGAACGTGGCCTGGACGTCGAGGGTGGCTTCGCCCGTCCTCTCCAGCTTGATCGTGACCTTGTTGGGGTTGATTTTGATGACTTCGGCGCCCGGGGGGACGGCGATCATGGATTCATTGAGCGGGTATTCCTGCTGGAGGACAGAAGCCCGGTCGAGGTCGATCCTGGCCACGAGGCCTGATGGCCCGATCTCGTCGAGGAGACGGTTGGGGGCCCGGAGCGTGATGTCGATCGTCTCAGCCTGCTGCTCGACGATCTCCAGTCCGGCGGGGATGTTCCGCGTCTCCAGAGGGATGGTCAGAACCTTCTCGGAGTACATTTTCTCAGCCGGGACGAGAATGAGCCAGAGGCCGAGGGCCAGGACGAGCGAGACGAGTTTCAGCTTCCAGTCCTTGACGAACCATCGTGTGAAATTTCGTTTCATCGGTTTTTCAGGTATCCGAGCAGGCGTTTTTCCATGACGTCCTTATCGTCGTATTTTTCGAGCTGGCCCTTGATGGCCAGAGAGACGATCCCGGTTTCCTCGGAGATGACGATGACCGCCGCATCCGTCTCCTCCGAAAGCCCGATGGCCGCCAGGTGCCGTGTCCTCGTCTGGAGCGGGCTTTTCAGCCTGTGGGTGGCCGGAAGGGGGAGGAGGCATCCCGCCGCGACGATGTTGTCGCCCTTGATGATCACGGCCCCGTCGTGGAGGGGAGAATGGGGGAAGAAGATCGCAACGAGGATGTCCTTGGAGAGGAGGGCGTCGACTTCGATCCCGCGGTTGGCGTAGGTCGAGAGGGAGATCTCTTTCTCGATGGCGATCAAGGCCCCTATCTTTTTCTGGGAGAGGTAATCGATGGCCTGGAAGAGGTCCTCGATCTTCTCCTGGAAAGACCGCAGGACGAAGGGCTTGCGGAACGTCCGCGAACCGATCTCGGTCAGGAACCTCCGGATCTCGCCCTGGAAAAGGACGATGATGGCGATGATGACGTAGTTGATGAAAGACCGGATGATCCGGTTGGAAACGCCGAGGCGCCCCCACACCGTCAGTAAGTAGAGGGCGCCGATGAACGCCAGGCCGACGGCCGCATGGTAGGCCTTGGTGTCCCGGATGAGCAGGATGACGTAGTAGATCATGAAGGCGATGAGGAGGATGTCGAGAACGTCGACGACCGTGATCTGGCGGAGTATCGTCCAAATGTCAGCGAACATCGCCCGCCTTCCTCTCGACGGCGTTGTCGTTCATTTCGGCGGCCGCGGCGGCATCGGCCCCGAGGCCCAGGATAGCCTCGGCGGCGCGGACGGCTCTGGCCACCGGTCCGACGTCATGGACCCTCAGGATGTGCGCGCCGCGTTCGACCGATAGGACCGCCGCCGCGATCGTCCCCTCGAGCCTCTCCTCCGGGGGGAGGCCGAGGAGCTGGCCGAGGAACGCCTTCCGTGAGAAGCCCAAGAGAAGCGGCCGGCCGAGCTCGTGGAAGACCTCCTGGCGGCGGAGGAGGACCAGGTTGTCCTCGAAGGTCTTGCCGAAGCCGATGCCCGGGTCGACGACGATGCTCTCCCGGGGGATCCCGGCGGCCTCGGCCACCCGGATCCTTTCCCCGAGGAAAGCGCTGATCTCGTCGAGGAGGTCGCCGTAGCGCGGCGACCGTTGCATGGTGAGGGGCGTGCCCTGCATGTGCATCAGGATGACGCCCGCCCCGGATCGGGCGACTTCTCCCGGCATAGCTGGGTCGAAACGGAAGGCGCTCGTGTCGTTGACGATGTCGGCCCCAGCATCGAGGGCGGCGCGGGCGACAGCCGCTTTTGTCGTGTCGACGGATAGAAGACAGGTGATCCGCTTCCTCAGCGCTCCGATGACGGGGACGACCCGCCGGAGCTCCTCGGCCTCGGGCACGGGGAGCGAGCCGGGCCGCGTACTCTCCCCGCCGACGTCGAGGATGTCCGCGCCGTCGGCGGCGAGCTCGAGGCCGCGGGCGATCGCTCGTTTGGTGTCGAAGTACCGCCCGCCGTCGGAGAACGAGTCGGGGGTGACGTTGATGATGCCCATGATCCAGGTGCGAGGACCGAGAAAGAAACGCCGCCCCCGGATGTCCAGGCGGCGCGTTTCTCTGTCCATCGTCCTCAAACCTGTCCGGGCTCTTCGTCCTTGGTTTCCCGGGCCGGGACCGCCGCCGGGGCGGGGAGGGGCATAGCCGCGCCCATCGGGGCCCCCGGTTTCGGCTTGCCGTCGACGACCTTGTTGATCTCCTCGGACGTGAGCACTTCCTTTTCGAGGAGAAGCTCGGCGATCCGGACAAGCTTGTCCCTGTTGTTTTCGATGAGGTCCTGGGTCCGGGCATAGTTCCGCAGGACGATCTTCTTGACCTCGTCGTCGATCCGCTCGGAGGTTCTCTCGCTGTAATTCTTGTTCACGGCCAGGTCGCGTCCGAGAAAGATGAGGTCGTCCCGTTCGCCGAAGGTCAGCGGGCCGAGGTCCGACATGCCCCACTGACAGACCATCTTCCGGGCGATCTCCGTCGACTTCTCGAAATCGTTGGCCGCGCCAGTCGTCGTCTTTCCCAGGAAGAGGATCTCGGCGACCCGCCCGGCCATGAGCACGGACAGCTGGGCCTCGAGATAATCCTTCGTATAGGTGTAACGGTCGTCGAGAGGGAGCTGCTGGGTCAGTCCCATGGCCAGGCCACGCGGAATGATGCTAACCTTGTGGATGGGGTCGGCCTCGGGGATGAGGGTGGCCATGAGGGCGTGGCCGGCCTCGTGGTAGGCCGTGTTCTTCTTTTCCTCGTCGCTGATGATCATGCTCTTGCGCTCGACGCCCATGAGGACCTTGTCCTTGGCGAATTCCAGGTCCTTCATGGTGACGTTGTCCTGGCCGTTTCGGGCCCCGAGCAGGGCCGCCTCGTTGACCAGGTTGGCCAGGTCGGCGCCGCAGAAGCCGGGCGTGGAGCGGGCCAGGATCCTGAGGTCGACGGCTTCGGCCAGGGGGATTTTCCGGACGTGGACGCGGAGGATCGCCTCGCGGCCCTTGGCGTCGGGCATGGCGACGACGATCCGCCGGTCGAAACGGCCGGGCCGGAGGAGGGCGCTGTCGAGGATGTCCGGGCGGTTGGTGGCGGCGATGAGGATGACGCCCTCGTTCGAGTCGAAGCCGTCCATCTCGACGAGGAGCTGGTTGAGCGTCTGCTCGCGTTCGTCGTGGCCCCCGCCGAGTCCGGCGCCGCGCTGGCGGCCGACGGCGTCGATCTCGTCGATGAAGATGAGGCAGGGGGCGTGCTTTTTGCCCTGGTCGAAGAGGTCGCGGACGCGCGAAGCTCCGACGCCGACGAACATCTCGACGAAGTCCGAGCCGCTGATCGAGAAGAAGGGCACGTCGGCCTCGCCGGCCACGGCCCGGGCGAGAAGGGTCTTCCCGGTCCCGGGCGCGCCGACGAGGAGGACGCCCTTAGGAAGCCGGCCGCCGAGCCGCTGGAACTTGCGCGGGTCCTTGAGGAACTCGATGATCTCCTGGAGCTCGTCCTCGGCCTCCTCGACCCCGGCGACATCCTTGAACGTCACTTTCTTCTGCTGGGCCGAGAAGAGCTTAGCCCGGCTCTTGCCGAAGGACATGGCCTTGTTCCCGCCGGCCTGCATTTGGCGCATGAAGAAGACCCAGAAGAGGATGATGAGGAGGATCGGGAACCAGCTGACGAGGATAGCGAAGAGGGGACTCCGGGCGTTGTCCTTGACGACGATGTTGACCTTGTTGTCGCGGAGGATCTTAATCAGGTCGTTGTAGCCCGCGGGCAGGACCGTCCTGAACGTCTGGCCGTCGGTGAACTTGCCGCGGAGCTGGTTTTCCTGGATGGTGACTTCTTCGACCTTGCCCTGCTCGGCCTCGGTCATGAACTGGGAGAATGTCACGTCCTTCTTGGCCATCGCGGGCGACTGGAGGAGGCTCCAGAGGAGGATAATGAGCATCCCAGCGGAGATCCAGAAGATGAGATTTTTCATGGATTTATTCGGAGTCTTGGGCATGATTATCAATCCTTTTAGGGGCCATTTTAGCATGTTTTCCGGCGGAAAAACAGGGGGGGACGGAGGAAAGGCGCATTTTGGGCGGCCCGTTGACGCCGGCCAGCCCGAGGTGATATATCTTTTTGATGTGAAGCGTGAAGAGGGGACGCGTGCCGGAGGGACATGTCCCTCCAGTACATGTCCCCGGCTGAAAGGGCGCCCATGAACCTCCATCCCGTCGACCTCGCCATCATCGCCGTCTACCTCCTCGGCGTCGCCATGATCGGTGTCGTCGTCCGCAAGCGGGCGACGAAGAAGCTCGACTCCTTCTACCTCGCCGACCGCAACGTGCCCTGGTGGATGCTGGGCTTGTCCGGGTGCTCGAGCTACATCGATATCGGGGGGACGATGTCCATGATCGGGCTCATCTTCTACCTCGGCCTTAAGTCGATGTGGGCGACGCATATCTTCTGGGGCTGGTTCATGATCTCGTTCTACATGGCCTTCCAGGCCAAGTACATCAGGCGGTCCGGCGTGATGACCTTCGCCGAGTGGAACGAAACGCGCTTCGGGGCGACGAAGGACGCCGAGGCGGCCCGCTTGGCGTCGTCGATCTTCCTCCTCGTCCTGATGATCTGCAACCTGATGTTCATCAGCGTCGGGACGGGTAAGTTCGCCGAGGAGTTCCTGCCCCTGCCGCGCTGGGAGGCGACGCTCATCGTGCTCGCCGTCGTCGGCGTCTACGTGACCCTGGGCGGCTTCTTCGGCGTCATCCTGACCGACGTCTTCCAGACCCTGCTCATCGGCGTCGGGGCCGTCATCATGGCTGTCATGGTTTTCGCCAAGCCCGCGGCGATGACGTTCATCCACAAGGACCCGGCCTGGCTCTCGCTCGCCCCGACCTGGAAGCTGTGGACGGGCTTCATGACGGATACGCCGCCGGCCTACCAGCATTTCGGGCTCTTCGGCCCGCTCTTGGCGGCGGGTTTCTTCTGGATGGTCTTCCGGCTCCTCAGCGGGCCGAACGTCTGGGACTTCCAGTTCTTCCTATCGACGCGGACGCCGCGCGACGCCCAGCTCGCGGCCGGGATGTGGACGGTTGGCTACAACCTGCGCTGGGTCCTCGGCTGCGCCTTCATGGTCCTGGGGATCTTCTACCTGGGATCCCAGGCGGGCTTCGACGCCGAGAAGATCATGCCCCTCGTCCTCCTGAAGATGCCGGTCGGATTGCGGGGGCTGTTCATGGCCGTGCTCCTGGCCGCGCTGATGTCGACGATCAGCGCCATGATCAACGTGACGAGTTCGGTCGTCATCAACGATTTCGTCAAGCGCTACTTCGCTAAAAACATGACCCAGAAGAAGCTCGTCCGGCTGGGTCAGGTGGCCTCGGTCGTCGCCGTCCTCGTCGGGTTCGTCTTCTCGCTGTCCTTCACGAACATCGTCACGGCCTGGGAGACCATGGTCTTCGTCGTCGTTACAGTCATCCTGGTGCCGGCCACCCTGCGCTGGCACTACTGGCGGTTCGGGGCCAAGGCCTTCGTCTGGGGCATGGGCGCCTCGGCGGGGCTGATCATCCTGCGGCTCCTTCTGCTCAAAGGCCTTCACGCCTCGGCCAGCCTGGCCATCGACGTGGGATTGAGCCTCGCGGCAACGCTCGTCGCGGCGGCGATGACGAAGCCCGCGGACATGGAGGTCCTGGTCAAGTTCTACGCGAAAGTGCGGCCGTTCGGGTTCTGGGGGCCGGTGAGGCGGGAGTGCGTGCGGCGCGGGCTCGTGCCGGCCAACGACAAGATGCCGAAGATCGACATGCTGAACGGCCTGATCACGGCCGTCTTCCAGTTCACGCTGGCCATCCTGCCGTTCTACCTTTTCCTCCGCAACTGGAAACAGCTCGGCCTTTGGGCCAGCGCCGTGGCCGGGCTCGCGGTCATCCTTTATTTCACCTGGTATAAAAATCTCCCGGCCAAGGACGAGGAATGAGCCGGAAAAAGCAGCCCGAAGGAAGAAAGGGGACACGTACCTCCGGTACATGTCCCCGAGAAGAGGGCCGCAAGAAGGGGAGACAAGTACCGCTTCGAGAGAAGCGGCACGTGTCCCCGAAAGGACGCCGGCAGGAAGAAGGGGAACACGCACCGGCGGGACACGTACCTCCGGTACGTGTCCCCGAGCCTAGGCCGACAGTCCACCTCATCTGTAATGCCCACCTTGACCCGGTTTGGCAGTGGCGGTGGGAAGAAGGGGCGTCCGAGGCGCTGGCGACGTTCCGCAACGCCGTCGACATCCTCGACGAGCACCCGGACCTCGTCTTCTGTCACAACGAGGCCGTTCTCTACCAGTGGGCCGAGGAGCTCGACCCGGCCCTTTTCGACGCGATCCTCCGCCACGTCCGGGCCGGCCGCTGGGCCGTCGCGGGCGGCTGGTTCATCCAACCCGACCTCAACCTGCCGGGAACCGAGTCGCTCGTCCGGACGATCGCCGAGGGGCGGATGTATTTCGGCGAGAGGTTCGGCGCCGTGCCCCGCGTCGCCTACAATTTCGACTCCTTCGGCCACAGCGGCGGCCTGCCCCAGATCCTGCGCCGGGCCGGCTATGAGATGTACATCCACATGCGGCCCCAGGCCCACGAACTCTCGCTTCCCGCCGACCTCTACCGCTGGCGCGGCGTCGACGGCACGACGATCCCGGCCTACCGGATCGCCATCGGGCTCTACCACACCGAGCGGGATAACATCGAGGATAGGCTGCGCGCCGGCGTCGCGCTCGCCTTGAAGCTCGGCCGCGACGTGCCTGTGTTCTGGGGCCTGGGCAACCATGGCGGCGGGGCGACGCGGCGCGACCTCGGCGTAATCGACGCCTTCATCGCCGGCGAAACGCGGGTCAGGGTCCTCCACAGCACGCCAGACAGGTTCTACGAAGCGGTGAAGGACGCCGCGGCCGGAGCGCCCGTCTTCGACGGCGACCTGCAGCGCTCGTTCACCGGATGCTACACCTCGCTCTCCCGGGTCAAGCGGCGGGCGGTCGCGAGCCTCGGGCGTATCGTCCAGGCCGAAGCCTTCTCCGCCGCTTCCTGGTGGCTGGCCGGAGTGGGTTTCCCCGAGACCGAGCTCGGCGAAGCCTGGAACATGCATAATTTCAATGACTTCCATGACATCCTCACCGGCTCCTGCGTCGAGCCGGCCGAGCGGGACGCCCTCGACCTATACGGCCGGGCCGAGGACATATCGCGGTCGGCCGCGCTCCGGGCCGCGGCGTCGTTGAACCTGGGCAGCGCCTCGAGCCCCGCGCTACCCATCACCGTATTCAGCGCCAACCCGTCCCTCCGCCGCGTCCCCGTCGAGTTCGAATGCATGGCCGACTACCGGCCGTTTTGGAAGGGCAAGTGGCGTCTTCGTCTCTTCCGGGCCGACGGCCGTGAGGTCGCCTGCCAGGAAGAGCAGCCCGAAGCGCTCCTGCCGTTCAACGACTGGCGGCGGCGGGTGAGCTTTATCGACGACCTGCCGGGGGTTGGCGTTTCGCGGTACTTCATCAAGGCTTTTGAGGAAAAGCCCGAAAAGAAACGGGGATACGTACCGGAAGTACATGTCCCCGAGTCTTCCGCGCTCGTCCATCGCATCGACCGGATGACCGGTCTGGTCACTTCGCTCAAAGCGGGTCTTGCCGGGGAAGTTCTCGCCGGCCCGCTCCTCGAACCGCTGGTTGTCGAGGACACGGCGGACTCGTGGGGAACGGGACGCACCAGTTACCGAAAGATCGCCGGGCGGTTCCGGCCGGCCGGCCGTCCCTCCGTCATCGAGCAGGGTGCCGTCCGGACGGTGACGCGCTCGGTCCTCGTCTACCGGAACAGCCGCATCGTCATGGACGCCGTGTCCTATCCGCGCTGGCCTGTCCTCGAATTCCGGATCCGCGTCGTTTGGAACGAGGAACGGCGGCGGCTGAAGTTGCGCGTGCCGACGGCCCTGGCCTCGGCCGGCCTTCTCTGCGAGGTTCCCGGCGGCGCCATCCGCCATCCGTCCGACGGCGAGGAGCACGTCCACGGACGCTGGCTCGTCATCGAAGGGAAGTCCGGCAGGAAGGCCGCGGCCATCGGCGTCGCGTCGAGCGGCCAGCACGGCCTCGATTTCCTCGACGGCGAGCTGCGGCTGTCAGTTCTCCGGAGTTCGGCCTACTGTTATGAACAGGGGTTCGACCTCGATGCGCAGGCAACTAAGACGGGGGCACGGACCTCCGGTACATGTCCCCCCGGCGCATGTCCCCCGGCTTGGAAGTTCGCGGATATCGGCGTCCATGAGTTCCGCATCCTCGTCACCGCCGGCAGTCCCGCCGCGGTCGGGGCCATAATGCCGGGCCTGGCCGACCACCTGGCCGCGCCTCCCGCGGCTTACCCCCATCTGCCCTACGACTCCGGGCGGGCTCCCTCAATCGAGCCGCTGCTCGATGTGCGTCCGGCTTCCATCCGTCTCCTCGCCTGCAAGCGCTCGTGGGACGGTGAGGCCCTTATTGTCCGGCTTCAGGAGGCCGTGGGAAGAAAGACGAAGGCCCGTCTGAGCGTGGCCGCATGCGCCGCGAAGGCCGAAAAAGAAGAAAGGGGACACGTACCTTCGGAACATGTCCCCATCGTGGACCCCGCGCGGGTCCCGGGCGGCCGAGAACGGGGACACGTACCGGAGGGACAGGTCCTTCCGGTACGTGTCCCCCTTTCTTTCCAGCCCTTCGAGATCAAGACGCTGTGCGTCGAGAGGGACGGGACCTGCCGTCCCGTCCGACTTATCGAGGAGGACGGATAACGGCTCGCCACTTACTTGATCGCCACGCCCATCGTGTCCCGGTGCATGTCGATGAGCGTCCTCATGGTGGGACCGATCTCGTCGGGGCTGTTGAAGCCGGCTTTGCGCGCCGCCGCCGCCCTTTGTTCCTTGGTGACCTCATCCCCCACGGCCCAATGCTTGATGTCCCGGTAGCACCCGAGCGTGAACAGGTCCCAAACGGCCCCCTGGTCCCGGACGAAGATCATGTTATAAGGCCGTCCCGTTTCGACCGCGTAGACATTCTCCATCTCCCGCTCCTTGAACAGCTCTTCCTGCTTTCCCGGGAGCGAGACGAAGATCTCGATGTGGTAGTAGGCCGTGCCCTCGAACGCTTTTTTAACGAATTCGAGCGGAGGTCCCATGACGAAGACGTCCTCTCGCCAGGACGAACAGGCATCGAGTTTTCGCGCGAATTCCTCCTGGGAAAGGCCGGACGCCTCGGCGGCTTTCTTCCTCCGGGCGATCTTGTTTTTCGCGTAGTATTCGGCATAGCTCCCCATGGGGGAGAGGAGCATGAGGTCCCACTGGTCGCCCTGAGTATGGCGCCACCAGAAAGGGCCGGCATCCCCCGAAGCCTCGATGACCGCCATCCGGTCTTTGTTGAGGGCGATTAGGTCGAGGAGCTTTCCGGGCGCCGCCCGGACGAAGGTGGTCTTGTACAAATAGACCGGTTTTGTCGACGGCGGCGGTCCCGTCACCTCCGAGGCAGCCAGGGATAAGAAGACGAGGAGCGTGAAGAACAACGAGACCAACGACGTTTTCTTGGAACGATTCCTCATGAGTTCTCCTTGATAAAACGGATGATTTTCCCCTTATGATATCAGAAGTAGGAGACCGGGGGCAAAGCGCGGACGTTCGAAGGGAGCCCAAGGATCCTATGCCTCCTTCTTGACACCAGCCCGCGGCCGGCTCTATAGTCTTTTCAAGATGGCCGCAATCGATCAAGCTCCTGGCGCCATGAACAGCCGCGAACTCTTGAAAAATATCGTCGCCCTGCGGCCCGGGCCGCGCTGCGGCCTCTGGCTCGGCAATCCCCACCCCGACAGCTGGCCCGGTCTTCACCGTTACTTCGGCACCAGAACCGAGGAGGAGTTCCGGCGCAAGCTGGGGGACGACTTTCGCTGGATCTCGCCGAGCTTCATGGAGTCCACGTTCCCGAACCAGGCTTCGAAGGGGATTTTCGGTTGGAGCGCCGGGAAGACGAGCCACGGCCAAGCGGGGCCGCTCGCTGGGGTCGAGGACCCGGCCGAGCTTGACGCGTTCGACTGGCCGGACCCGCGCGCCCTCGATTTTACCGGCACCCTGCGGGCCCTCGACGAGGCTGGCCCGTATTACCGTGCGAGCGGGTTCTGGACGCCGTTCTTTCACGACCTCATGGATTTCTTCGGTATGGAGGCGTACTTCGTCAAGATGCGCACGCACCCCGAGGTCGTCGAGGCGGCCACGGACCGGGTCTGCGGGTTCTATTACGAGGCGAACGAGCGCTTTTTCGACGCCGCCGGGGACCGTGTCGATGCCTACTTCTTCGGCAACGATTTCGGCACTCAGCTCGACTTGATGATCAGCCCCGGCCTCTTCGACCGGTTCATCCTGCCCTGGTTCCAGAAACTTACCGACCAGGCCCGCCGCCGCGGCACCCAGGTCATCCTTCACTCGTGCGGTTCGATCCACCGGGTCATCCCCAAGCTCGTCGCCGCCGGCGTAAACTGCCTCCATCCGCTCCAGGCCAAGGCCGCTAACATGGACGCCGGTACGCTGGCCCGGGATTTCAAAGGGAAGATCGCCTTCCTCGGCGGGCTCGACACCCAACGCGTCCTCAACTTGGGTACGCCCGACGAAGTGAAGGCCGAGGTCCGCCGGATCAAGGACGTCCTCGGACCCTGCTTGATCGTCAGCCCCAGCCACGAAGCCATTCTGCCCGACGTCCCTCCCCAAAACGTCGCCGCCATGGCCGAAGCCGCGGCGGAGTGACGCCGACGGATTATTGCCCGACCCTCCGGATCCGCGGGTCGGTGAAGAGGTCGTTCTCGTCTGTGCTCGTGGATGAGAATTCCGAGACGATGGCACCCTTGTCGCCGGCCTGGAACCAGTGGAGGGCGTTTGGGGGGAACGTGTACTGATCGCCGGGCCGCAGGACGATCTCGTGCCAGACCGTCATGAAGGATCTGTACTTCTTCGGGACTTTCGCTTTCGGCTTCAGCGTGCGTTCGCCGGAGACATAAAGATAGATCTCACCGTAGCGGCAGCGGAATGTCTCCTTTTTCCCGAGATTCCGGCCGTTCACGCGGGGATGCCTGTGCTCGGGGCAAGTCTGGCGTGGCAAGAGGATGAGCTCCTTAGCGCAGTAGCGGTCGTTGTTCTCGTAGACGATAACCTCGAGCCCGAGGTTTTTGATGTCGCCGAGGCCGAGGTCGGCCACCTCCATGGTCTCAAGCTCGCTCCGGGTGACCGCGATCCGGGCTTTCCGGAGCATCGTTGCGGCCAGGACCCTTGCTTGAGCGATGTCCTTGGGTTTCATAGCACGACCTTCTTTCCCGCCTTCCGGAGGACGTACTGCTCCGCGATCCAGGCGTAGGTCTTGGCCATGCCCGCGCGGAGCGGCGTCGACGGCTCCCAGCCGAGGACCTTCTTGATCATGGTGTTATCGGAATTCCGGCCGCCGACGCCCTTGGGGGCGCCGAGGTCGTAGCTCCTCTGGACCTTAAACCCGGCGATATCCTCGATGATGCCCAGGAGATCGTTGACCGAGACGAGCTCGCTCGAACCCAGATTGATGGGTGTCGCGACGAGTTCGTCGCAATGCATGATCATGTCGATACCGTTGAGGCAGTCGTCGATGTACATGAAGCTCCGCGTCCGCGTCCCGTCGCCCCATATTTCGACGGCGTAGCTGCCGCTGTCCCTGGCCTCGATGACCTTCCTCGACAGGGCGGCCGGGGCCTTCTCGCGGCCGCCGTCCCAGGTGCCGTCGGGGCCATAGACGTTGTGGAACCTGGCGATCGCCGTCCTGAGGCCGCGCTCGGCCCAATACTCCTGGCAGACGATCTCCGAGAAAAGCTTCTCCCAGCCGTAGCCGCGCTCGGCGTTGGCCGGGTAGGCGTCGGATTCCTTGAGGGCCTGGCAGTGGGTGTCTTGCTGGAGGTCGATGTTGTAAGCGCAGGCGGAAGAGGAGAAGAAGTAGCGGTCCGCGCCCGCCCGCTGGGCGGCTTCGATCATGTGCGTGTTGATGAGGACGCTCCGCAGGCATTCGACGCGGAAGCGCTCGATGAAGCCCATGCCGCCCATGTCGGCGGCCAGGTTGTAGACCTCGACCGCGCCTTCGCAGACCTTGACGCAGTTATCCCGGTAGCTGACGTCCAGGCGGAGATTTTCGACGCCGGGCGTTATCTGATACCACTCGTCGAGGGGCTTCTTGTCGACGGCCCGGATGCGGCTGAATCCCTTGTCGTGGAAGAAGCGGACGAGGGACCCGGCGATGAAGCCGCCGGCCCCGGTGACGACGAGGAGGTCGTCCTTTTTCCTCATGTCCTCGATCCGTTTGGGCTTGTTCTCGGCCATGGCCGATCCTTTCGTCCGGATTCGAAGCCATTATAATGCGGCCGGCGGCTTCATCCAACCGTTTTTTATCCGGCCGGGAATCCGCAGCGGCTCAGTCCGCGATGTAGCCCAGACGATGGGTGACCTTGAGACCTTCGCCCTTGACCCTGATATCGATCTTCTGAAAGCGGCCGTCCGCCCGGTAATCGAGCGGCCGGTAATATACGAGATAATAGTTGCTCGAGGCTTCGGCCGCCTGCCGCAAGGCGAAATTCGGGTTGGACGTGCTCTCGGACAAGCCGCCCGTCGCCGCCGCCATTTCCTTGAAGGAGGCGTAGATGTCGGCCGATAGGTCCTGGAGGCGGGAGGCGAGGAGGGAACCGCCCGGGTTCATGGGGTTGAGGGCGAAGGCCGGCGTCTTGGTGATGTAAAGGCAGTGGATGGTGATGGAAGCGTCCGAAAAATACCGCTTGATCTTGTCCACGTCGAAGCTTACCGGCTTGAACAGCTCCAGCTGCCTGTCGTCCGAAAATTCGTGCCCCGGAAGGACGTCCTTCTGAAAGATGAGGAAAACGTGTTTCTCTCCGTCGAGGGATTTCAGCACGTCCGCAAAGCCTATCACCCGGCTTTCCGTGATTTCCGTCAGGTCCCGCATCTCTCTGGCGAGATCGAAAAGCATGTTCTCCTTGACGTCCGCTTGCTCCGGGGGGAACTCCTCCTCTTCCAACTGATAGAAGTCCCTCATCAGCTTTCGATATTGGGAATTCCCGGCCTGGATGTCGACCTTGAGTTTGGCCTTGAGCCGGTCGGCGATCTGACGTCTCGGCACGAGGGATAGGGCCTCGGACTTGAACCGGTAGGTCTTGACGGGCGTGACTACGAACAGCGTATCTTCGGGCCCGAGAACGTCGCCGAAGAAAAAATCCAGGGCGTCCCCGACCTTGGGGAGATACTCCTTCAGATCGAGATAGAGGACATAGTGCCGGGCACTTTGGCGCGGTGACGGCGCGGCTCCCGCGGTCTTCTCCTCCCGGAGGACCTGCTTGTCCTTGATCAGGTAGACGGCTTCGATATTCTGGCGGACGCCATTCTCGAAGACCTCGAAATCCGCGAGCGTCAGGTTGTCCACGAAGGCGTTCTTTTTCATGACCCGGACCGGGACTTCGATGTTGACGACCGTCGATTCATGCTGCGGGGGAGAGATCTGAGTCTGGAGGGGCTCGCTCCGCTCGGGCGCCCCGATCCCGGTCGGCCTGGCGACGAACGAGTCGCCGATCAGGACGATGTCCCCCCCGAGGACCTTCTTGACGAGTCCGATGTTACCCGCGGCCGTGATCGCGGCGACGAACAACAACACCGCGGCCAGGGCGCCGCTCTTCGCTCTCTTGGACATCCCCACCTCCTGAGGCCGGGAGATCCAACCGCCGCCGAGGCGAACCGGTTATTGTTTCCCGGCCAGCTTGACCTCGGTTTTGGTTGTCTGGGTCGTCGGGATGGTCATCCCCGCTGCGGGGACGTCGATGGACATCGCGGCCGTCGATTCGGACATCGCCTTGACGAAAATCCCCGCCTTGACCGCGAAGTACCAGACGTCCTTGCCCGTGCTGGTCCCCGAGAAGGTCAGGTCCGCGCCCATCTGGTTCCCAGTGCCGGTGATGGTCCCGGTGACCTGCGAGGAGATCCGGGCGCACTCCATCCCCTCGACGGTCTCGAAGCCCTCGAGGGTGTTGACGTTCTGATAGTCCATCCGGATGCTCATCGAGCCCGTCTTTTCTTCGTTCCCGGCGCTCGAAGGCCATGTGTCCCCGACCTTGACCGGCTTTCCCGGCAGGTCGGGGAAGAACATCTTGAAGCCGGAGGAGAGATTGCGGGTTTCGGTGGCCATAGCGTAGGTAATGGCTTCAGCGCCGGAGACGTCCACCTCCGATCCGAGAGGGGAGAGGACCATGTCGAAGGACTTTCCTTTGACCCCGCTCATGTCAGGGGACATGTCGCCCTGGGCATCGCTGGCCATGGTCGCGGCGATGTCGTCGATCGTCACGCCCAGGAGGAAGTTCTTGTCCTTGAGGCCCTTTGCCTTGAAGGTGAAGGTGCCCGTGTTGGACGTCTGCGTATTCATCGATTGGCCCTGGATCTCCATGACCAGCGCCTCCTCTGACTTCATCTGATACGTCAGGGAGCTGCCGGCCGGCATCTTGTATTCGAGGACGATGGCCGCGGCGGGCGCCGGCGCGGGAGCAAGGGACGTCGCCGGGGCTTCGGGGGCGGTCGGCGTCGCCGGGACGGCACCGCCGGCCAGGACGAAGATGATGGCGACGGCCGCGGCCAGGGCGGGCCGGCCGGTGAAAGCGTTCTTCAATCTCATGATCGGACCTCCTTATCGATCTTCTCCCTATTCTATCATGAATAGGGCGTTTTCCTCCCGCCCGGGGCATTACCGGGGGACGAGAAGCCCGGCGAGCGCGAACGCGAGCGTTAGAAAGATGGTGAGCATCCAGAGGCCGTGGAGGCGGCCCGGCTTTCCGGTCTCTTTTTGCGTGGTCTCCTTGTAGGCCGACAGGTATTTGAACGGATAGATGCGGGCTACCAACATGTTGGTTTTGATTCCCCTGCGGTCGAGCGCCGCC
>Ga0315293_10003040_pt1 | contig 16131 bp, 23 predicted proteins | sample YL17G13_20_MG_FD_203071 | JGI IMG/M metagenome (GOLD analysis project Ga0315293, IMG submission 203071) | Sediment microbial communities from Yellowstone Lake, YNP, Wyoming, USA - YL17G13_20 | ecosystem: Environmental > Aquatic > Freshwater > Lake > Sediment | place: USA: Wyoming | collected...
CTGGCAGTTTCTATAGCGCGTGTTTTTGTACTATGCCATATACTATTGACGCGTATGCCAGCTTTCTTAAGGAATGCCGCGGTTTTCTGAGAATCTGCCTTCCCTTTTTCGGTAAGTGGCCTATCCGGATTTACATCCTTTGAAGTGGCCTCGCCATGTTGCACAAGATACAACCTCATATCTACCCCCTACTTTTTATCTGTGTATCTGCTTCTCGGACCGTTTTGACTCTCCCTTATCAAAGTGTCCCATCTCTAAGCTTCAAGCTGTTCCGGGGGCACTTTGAAGCGTAATCCTGGGACAGATAAAGTTTTTTCATTTTATACCACCCTCTTCATATTACCATCACCCAAGCAACTATCAATTGTTTTTTTATTTATCTTTATCTCGTTTTCTTATACAATCCAATAAGCTCGGCTTGCTCTAATATGTGCCCTTCCATCGCTTTTTCTAATTCCTTCTTGGCTATGCCTTCGGTTAAATTCAGTATTTTATCGAGAGCATATATCTTAAAGAAATAGCGGTGCGTTCCCGAAGGCGGGCATGGCCCACCGTAGTCATTTCTGCCAAAATCGTTACGCCCTTGTTTTCCCGGGATACTGTTTTCTTCTATGCGATTAACAAGCGGAATATCAAAAACAACCCAATGGACCCACGTCCCCATAGGTGCATCAGGGTCGTCAACGATTAACGCTAAACTTTTCGCTTCTTTAGGTATATCTTCAATAATTAAGGCTGGGCTTACATCCTCCCCTTGGCAAGTAAACTTCTTGGGAATAAATCCATTGTTCTCAAACTCTGGGCTTAATATTTTCATACTTACACCCCCTCTTCTTCAGCATTAATAATTCCTAATGCTACAGGCATAAAAACTAACAACAGAATTGAAATCATTCTGCCAGTCATAGGAAATATTGCTCCTAATTGAGTTGCCTTATTAATCCTCTTCTATCTCAAAGCGACAGCCACATATATTGCACTCATAAGCTGACATTTCCTCATGAGATTCAACAAACCGTGTGTCTTTACTGTTACAGTGAGGGCATTCCCACATATTTTCATCACCGGAAATTGTAGTGCTTGCGCACGGGTTTTTTAATATCCCAGACGCAGGAAAGACCTTTCGGGAAAGTCACAAAATCCCCCTTACCGAAGCTTACCTTCTTTCCATCCTTAGGCTCTACCACAACTTCGCCTTCCAGAAGATAACATTCCTCCACGGAGTCATAATGCCAGTCAAACCGCGAGACCTCTTTTGTCCAGATAGGCCATGCAAGGACACCCATCTTCTTAAGCTCCTCCTGCCCAAGTTTTTGCACCTTTATTTCCATGTCATTAGCTCCTTTTGTACACTTTCAGCTTTGATTTGGAAAATCTCTGCACAATGCCGAAATAGTCTGCCCTGCCTGACCAGCTCTATTTCTGTTTTCATTTCGATATCCTATCTAAGAATTTATTAACAAGCGCCCAGTGTGTGCCTCGCCAGTAGATCTTTTTGCATTTAGGGCACCTCATAAAGTTTTCCTGTATTTTGAAGACACAGTGCGGCACTTCGTCCTTTACGGAATCTTTTTCTACTCGCTCCAGCGGTTCGTTACAAAGAACACATATACTGAATAAATTGTTTCTGTCTATCTCTAAATTGAGCTTTCTTATCAATTGCTCCAGTTGTTCTTCCACAAAGTCGCTGTCTATCTTTACTATCCTGATTCCAGTAAACCGGGAGAGCTTGGAATCTCTAGTGAGTATTATCCTTTCCTCTCTTAGGCTTCTTATTACGAGGTTAGGTCTATTCTTTTCTAAGACCGTGTCAAATCCCAGTATCCGAAGCCACCTTGAAAGCCTGCCGAGTTCATCAGTAACTATAAATCTCATCAATCTTTGAGGCGAGCTTTTTGGTGCTATTCCAATTATGGGATGGCACTTTATGGGCCGTCTCCTATTACACGCTTTTGGTTTTTATAAAATTTTCCATTGACCGGTCATAGGTCCGCTCGGTTTTCTTATCAAAATAGCATGCCGGCAATTCATTGCTTGACCGATGATGGGCAAGGCATTCACAACATATCCCATACCTCGGGCATCCGGGATATGTGCAATTACAGGACGCTCTATTTTGTGTAAGATTTATACATTCTGCCATGTTATTGGGTCCTTTTCCTGTCATTTATTTGCCCTCTTTCTTATGTTAACCACAAAAAGCAACCCCAGCCTACGCCAAGATTGGCCTCGCCCGGAGGGCTCGGCACTTCCTCGGACATTTCGTCCTCGGTCGCTTCATCGAGACCTAAAAAGCAAGGTGTTTGGATAGAAATGAATTAACCTGCTTAATGTTTTTTAGCCCCAGATTCGCGCCTTTTTGGGTGCAGATTAGAGCGGAAACTGCTGAAGCGAATGTCATATTGGGCTTCATATTGGAGAAGAATTTAGCCCTTCCCTGCTTTATCAGCCTATAAATAAGCCCTGCTGTGAAAGCGTCGCCCGCGCCTATAGTGTCTGCTATTTTGACCTTAAAAGCAGGGATCGCAATAACCTCCTCCGTTCGCCGAACGGAAAGGTTTCCGTTCGGCGAACGGTAATGGTAATAAATAGCGCCTTTTGAGCCAAGCGTTAAAACGAGCTCGCATTTGACCATTTTTTTAAGGGTTTTAAGGCCTTTTTCAGGGTTTTTTGTGCCAGTCAGGTATTCCAGGTCTATTTCGCTTAATTTGGCCAAATCAGCCAGCTTTAAGAGCTTTAAAACCCTGTTTTTAACGCTAGTTTTATTGCTTATATTGCCAGGCCTTATATTTGGGTCATAAGAGATAAAGACCTTTCTTTTTTTAAGGTATTTTATGAACTTTAAAGTTTCCTCAAAGGTTTCTTTCTGATAAGAATAGCTCGAGCCTGTATGAAAGACTTTGCAGGAATTTAACAGGTATTTTGGTGTAGATTTTATTGGAACTACCGAATCTTTTGGGGAGTTTTTGTAAAAGGTGTATTTTGCAGTTCCGGATTTGTCAATTTTAGCTATCGCAAGCGGCGTATCAATACTCGGATCTTGTATAATGCCCTTTGTATCTATGCCGGTTTTATGCAGAAAATATATCGCGAAATTACCAAAGGAATCTGTCCCGATTTTACTTAAAAGCCCTGTCTTCAGGCCTAATTTTGCGGAAATAATCGCGGAATTAGTAATAGACCCGCCTACTGAAGCGCTAAAGCTGGTTTTGCCTCCCTTCTGCTTTTTATCTCGGATTAAGTCTATTGAAGTGCCGCCTAAAAATAATACTTCCGCAGGCATAAGAATATAAATAACACTATTATTTGTCTGAATGCTTTAATACCACCAGCCAGAAAGCGGTTGCCCATACAAGGAGCATTATGGTCAATACGTTTGTCGTTATGCAGTGCTTGCTGGAGCATGCATCCTTTATATATAGTAAGTTAGTGATTATGAGGATGCTTACCAAAATAATTATTACAATTTCCAGCAGTTTGAATAATCCCTGCTTTTTTTGTAGCATATTTAGTTTAAAAAGCAGTATAGTGCCGTTATACCAGTACGCTGCTTTTTCCCAAAGACTTAATTAGTTTTCCGATGTACAAAAGATCCGGATTTAGGAATTTTATGCCGGCTTCAAAAACAGAGTCTTCTTTTTTATCCATCGGAGCGTCCCAAATCCACATTACTTTACCCATGCATCTGAATATCATATCCGTGCTGGGCTTAAATATTTCCAGATCCAGCAATGCGCCCGGCTTTACTTTTTTTAACAAAGGTATTCTTATCCCGCCGCCGCTTATGTTTCTGGTAGTGCTGCAGAATTCACCGTCAGCGCCTTGCGGGCTGTACCTTACCGCGAGCTCCCCGCTAACTCTTTCAAACAACCTGTTATTGTTTTGGGCAAGCATAGAACGCACCTCCTTTTTAGGGACTTAATCTAGTCCCGTCGTATGGACAATAGTTCACGGTGCCGGGAAATATCCGCCTGCATTTCCGGCACATGACCTTCAATGGCCGTTTCTGGGCTTCTCCTCCTTCCGCAGGTTTTGATATAGTTGGCGTTGATTTCGCGTCTACCTTCGCTATTATAAAAGGGATTTGCTGCTCCATCATCTCTATTCTTTTTGACGTGTACGGATGACTGCGCAAAAATATCGGCCCCATGTCGGCCTTGTCCTTTTCTTTAAGCTTTTTTAAAAATGTTATCATTGCCTTGGGATCGTATCCAGCTTTATAAGCGTATTTTGCGCCAAGCCTGTCTGCCAGGAGCTCATCTTCTCTTGAATACCCAAGTTCTATCAGGTTAAACGTAACGTCTACGGCTTGCTGCATCTGCCTGACGCTTGCGTTTCGAAGGGCGATGTTCATTAAAATATCATAACCCAGCTGAGCCTGGAGTTTTTTCGCGATGTGCCTTGCCGCGACATGGCCTATTTCATGGCCTATTACACAGGCGATTTCATCGTCATTGTTTGTTATAGCAAGGAGTCCTGAATTGATATAAATATATCCGCCCGGCATCGTAAACGCGTTTATTTCCTTATCTTCCACTACGGCAAAATGATATTTAAGATCGGTCCTGTCTGATACTTTTGCCAGTTTTTCGCCTATCTCTGTTACCTTATCCACTTGCTTGGGATCTTTTATGAAAGTATACTGCTTGGCTACCTGTATAGCGGTATTTTTGCCAAGCGCGGTTTCCATGGGGGTTGTTATCAATACGATCTCTTGTTTTTCAGTGGCTGGATTATATAAAGTGGCACAGCCTGACATCAAAAGAGAACCAGCGGTTAATAATGCGGCGCAAACTCTCATGAATTTCATTCTTCTTTTTTGTTCTCCGTGTACATGAGGCTGCATAAAAATTTCAGGAAAGTATTTTTGTTATCTTCTTCTATTTTTTCAAAATCAATGCCTGCGCTGTGAGAATAGCCTTTTGCGGCCTCTGCCAACTCTTTCGACCACACTATAACGCCTTTTATGTGTGCAGGATTTAGCGCTTCCGGCACGAATACTTTAAGATCAACCTTATCCCCAAATTCCAGCTTTTCGCTTGTTAATAACTGCATGCCTTGCGCGCTGATGTCTTTAGTAACGCCGAATTTTTCTATCTTCGGTTCTTTTTGAACGATATACGCGGTTTTTAAAGCAATCTCAAATCTTATAAATCGCCTTTTCTCTCGCATCGTATAGACACCTCTGAATTTTGTCCGCCACAGAATTTTGGCGGACAAAATTGGTTAAGGAATTCATGATACAGACTAATCTAATTTTGTTATGCTCAGTTTCGGGGCATCTATCTTTTTATATTCTACGCCCGCTTCTTTAAATAACGCCTCAAAACTTTTGTCCGCGTACTGGCCGCAGGAGACGAATTTTTTTATCTGCGCGTTCACTATCATTTTTGCGCAAAGTATGCACGGCGAGTGAGTGCAGTAAATTATGCTGTCAGCTATATTTATTCCATGCAGCCCCGCCTGTATTATAGCATTTTGTTCCGCGTGTATCGCCCTGCATATTTCATGCCTCTCTCCCGAAGGGATGCCTTTTTCATCTCTTAAACAGCCCAATTCCAGGCAGTCTTTCACGCCTCTTGCGGCCCCGTTGTAACCGGTGGTGAGTATTCTTTTGTTTCTCACGATAACCGCGCCTACGTGATGCCTCAGGCACGTGGAGCGCTCAGCCACAAGAAAAGACATCTTTAAAAAATATTCATCCCATTCGGGTCTTTTGAATTTTTTCGATTGTTTCATCTATTTTTTTATGCAGATTTTCCAGGCCGGAATCATTCATAAGCACGACATCTGCCGCCTTCAGGCAATTTTCCAACTGCTGGTTTGTAGAGCTGACTATGTTTTCTTTTCTTTCTTTTTCCGTGAATTCTTCCAGCGTCCTTGGGTCTCCCGGCCTGTTTCTCGCGATGGCCCTCTTAAACCTTATTTCCACAGGCGCATCTATGCCTATCAGAGTAAAATTATTTAATTTTCTAAGAGCTTTTATTTCAAAAGGGTTTCTTATCGAATCAATTACGTAATTATTCCTGTCCTTAATCTTTTTTGTAGTTAAGTCCGCCAGCACCGAAGGCCCGGCCTGCCCCCTTAATTCGTTGCCCAGTTTTATCAGGTTTTCCCGCGACGGCTCTATGCCTCTCGCCCCTGCCTCCTCTCTCAGTATATCAGAAAGCGAATAATATTTGAAACCTTTTGATTTCAAATAGTTTGCCATCTCTCCTTTTCCTGAGGCGTTCGCGCCTGTAAGGCCTATGATCATTTTACGAGAGAGCCCGGGGCAACAGGCCTGTCAGGCGAGAGGACAGCCAGCGTCTCTCCGTCCTGAGCCGCAAGGATCATGCCCTTGCTTTCCACGCCTCTTATTACAGCAGGCTCAATGTTCTCAACCACAGCCACTAATTTGCCCAAAAGCTCTTCTTTAGTATACGCTTTTTTTATTCCCGCTACAACATCTCTCTCTTCTTCTCCTATCGCCAGGCGCACGATATAAAGCCTGTCCGCATCAGGGTGGTCGGTTATTTCTTTTATGCGGGCAATCCTTATGTTGAGCTTTCTAAATTCTTCTATGGTTATCATGGAGTTCTCCTAAGGCCTTTTCAGGGTATTTAAATGCGTTATCAGCATGGCTTCTGATTCCGGATTGATCTTTCCAAATCTTAGTCCCGTATAAAATAGTCTTCTCCCGTCTTTATCAGGAAGGCGCAGTTCTTTTACCCACATAACAGAACCTGTCAATCTCACGGGCTTTGGAAAACCGGGCACTTCTATCTCTACATCAAGAGTATCTTTCTTTTTGAGCTTTTCGTAAGTAGAAATGCACAGGCCTTTTTTGGATATATTTTTCATCCGGGTATCGTCTTGGATTGAGTTAGATTCAATACGGGTATATCTTATTTTCATGTTTTCCTGAAACCTTACAAATCTCCTTTTTTCTCTCAGGACCCAGTATTTATTTGCCAAACCTTGCGTCATGCCTTTCCTTGTCATGATCTCTTCTTTTAAGGTAAGGCCCAGTATTAAAACTAATACTAGAAGGATAATTGCATATGCCAGATACATTTTAAATCTCCTAATGAGCACGCCATTATTTCTGTGCGGGCGAATTGGACCCTTGACACGGAACATCAATATTAAAACTTCGATTCTTTCGTGTCAAGGGTAAATTCAGCCATAAACTTACGTTCGCTATCGCTCCGTAAGTTTAGGCTTCATTTAAATCTCCGTCAGTTCGTACTGACTGACCCCTAATTTTATTTTTTCAGCGTGTCTTATTTGCGCAAGCGGGTCTATTTCAGGAAACATTTCTTTAAATTTATCTATGCCTATAAGATCCATCGAAGCCTTATCCACTGCCACCGGGTCTGCGCCGCATATTATTCCTATGTCAGGCGCTACGGGCGTTTCGTTTTTTGACATGCAGTCGCAGTTTTTTGTCACGTGCTCCAGGAAATTTAAATACACTGCTTTGGAGTTCAGCGCTTTTTTTACGCCTAAAGCATATTCTACCATTTTTTCCTGGAATTTAACAACATTTTCGTCATATTTTATCTCTATGGCGCCTGTCCTGCACGCTACAGTGCATTCTCCGCAGCCGATGCACCTCTCTTTTACAAGCATGGCTTTTTTCTTTTTTATGCATATGGCGTTCGCCGGGCATACGATCATGCACGCGCCGCAGCCGATGCATTTTTCAGCTATTATCTCAGGGAGAGTGCCGGAGTGCTGCAGGAGTTTGCCCTGGCGCGAAGCGCAGCCCATGCCGATGTTTTTAAGGGCTCCGGCAAAACCTGACTGCATGTGGCCCGTTACATGCGATAAAAAAATCGCGCTATCGCTTTCGCATATACCTCTGGCTATCTTGACGTTCTCAAAATGATCTCCGCGTATTGATATGTTCTGCCCATCGCGTCCGGCCAGGCCGTCAGCTATTATCACCGGTATCCCGAGCTTATCAATGCTGTAGCCGTGGCTCGCCGCAACGTGAAGATGCCCGACCGCATTAGACCTTTTCTCTCTATAAAGCGTATTGGTCTCAGTTATAAAAAGATTTTCCGTTTTCTGTCTCAAATGCTTTATAAAATCCGCCAGCCACGCAGGTTTTATATACCCGTCAGCGCCCTCTTCTCCAAATGTCAATTTTATGGCGGTAAAGCTGTTTTTATCTATAAAATCAATCGTCGGCTCCATGTATTGCCAGGCAGATAAAACACCTTCGCTTATTTTTTGATCGCTGGACCAGTCCTGAAGCCTTTTAATATATACTTTACTTGGGGTTATTTTGGGAGCTGTTTTTGAATGATTCTGCAAGAGCTATCCTCCTCGCTTTGGCTTTATTTTGCATAGTTCATATAGTTGTTTCTTATGGTGTTCAGGATGTCTATATATTCTTTGCTCCTATAATCCGGATATGTCCATTCAAACGGTTCAAACCCGCCTTTTCTCCATTTGAGCGTAACCTCCGCGTATATGCCGTGGTCTAAATATATCCTGTGAAAATAATCTTTTGTGGTGGCCAGAATAAGTTTTGAATCAGAGACATAGCCCGGATCGATGTTTATCTGCCTTTTTTTATCCGCGCTAAGTTTCTTTTCAATGGTATTGGTTAAAAGTTTTATCTTTGCGATTTTTTCAGGAGAGATGGTTTTCTTAAAAGATATGAAACTTCTCTTTAACGGACTGCCTAATTCTTCTTTATAATAATCCGTGTAGTCAAAAGGAATGACCCGGCTTTTATAATCTATGGGGCCCAGGTCTTTAATAAAAAACTCTTCGGCTTTATCGAAGAGCTTTTGGCTTTTAGCCAGCATTCCCACGATGAGTTTTACTGCTTTCGGCTTTTTGGCTTTACCCATTTATACCCATGCGTTACTGGCTTATCTGTATCTCTGCGGGATCCAGGTTGCTGGAAGCCACATAATCTTCCGCTATCTTCTGGTCTTTTTTAGAAATGTCTGTAAAGAATATCGCTATGTTATAATGGGCTTTATCAGTATCTTTTATTATAGCCGGTTCCGATCGGACAACTACGCCCTTGCATCTTATTTTTTTTGTAGGGCTTCCGCTGTCTTTCCCCGGCACAAGAAGCACGACGTCTATCTTTGACATTGGGAGCAGGTTCCTGGTTACTCTGCAGTAGGCCCCGGACGAGCTTATATCGACTGTTTCCGTTATAACGTCAAAGGTAGAGTCCGCGAGTTTGAGAGGTATGTGTTTTTTTGCCCTTATATCTTTACGGCGATCAATCATAAGTTACGCTTTTGCCTCTTTCTTTTTTGCCGCTGCTTTGACAGCCTGCTGCCAGCAGCCTTTGGAACAATAATAACCGTTATTTTTATAATACCATGCTTTTCTTTTAAGCCTTTTATTGCATTTCATGCAATTAGTGGGCTTTTCTACCGTTTCCGGAGCTTTCTTTGTTTCTTCCTGTTTCTTTGCTTCTTCCGGCATTTTCTCTCCTCCGTACGCCTCTTATGGGGCATATGTTGCACAATGGTTGCTTTGATTTACATATTGATTTTCCTAATTCCACTATTAATGCGTGAAACTCATTGAATAACCGGACATCTTCCGGAAGATTATTCATGAACAAGGACTGCATTTCCCTGTATTCCGCCTCCTTGCCTATAAAACCGTGCCTGGAAAGCATCCTTTTTGTATACGCATCCACTACAAAAGTAGGTTTATTCCCCGCATACAAGATAATGCTGTCCGCTGTTTCCCTGCCTATGCCTTTAATAGCCAGCAGTCCTTCTCTTAATTTATAAAGATCCTTCTTGAACATCCTATCGATGGAGCCTTTATAGCGGCTGTTCAGGAATTCAAGGAAATTTTTTATTCGGCCCGCTTTCACGTTATAATAACCGGAAGGCCTTATTAACCCGGCAAGCCTCTTTTCAGAGATACTGCGAAGTTTGTTTACGCTTAACACCCTTGCTTTTTTTAAGTTTTTTATGGCCTTTTCTACATTGCTCCACGCAGTGTTTTGCGTAAGAATCGCGCCTATTATTATCTCAATTCTTGTATTGCCGGGCCACCAATGCCTTGGACCAAACCTCCTGTAAAGTAAATCGTATATCGTTAATAAAGACCTGCCTATTTTTTTATTTTTCAAAGCTCGGCGCGTTCTTTTATTTTTGAAGCAAGATCCGCTAAGTCGCCATAATATTTAGATTCTCTCGCAATGGGAAATTTTACCTGTTTCCCTTTTTGAGAATGCTCTTTGAATCCCGTTATGTTCAGTTCGCTGGCCCCGCTGTTATTTTTTATTTCAATAGATACGACGATCTTGTGTTCGATTTTAGCCATGGCGTCTGCCAATAATTCTTTCATGATAGAAAGCTCTATGGGTTTTGTAGCTAAAATAACGCCGGTTACCCTGCTTGAAAATATTACAGAGTAGCCGTTTTCCCTTAAAACCATCAGGGCATATGAAAATACAACGCTCGGATTCGTGTCTATGCCAGCGCTTACAGCGCCGCTTCCCTGCGTGACTTGAATCCTGCCCGGTTTTACTGTTTCTACCGGCGCCATAGAATCAACCTCGGCGCCGGACCCTAAAAGAGTTGTCCATTTGGATTTTTTTGGTTCCTGGTAAGTTTTTTTAACAATTAAAACGTTATCCCCTTCTTTAATCTCCCTCTCCGTATTTAAAATTTCTGCCGCGGCTACTTCCGGCCTGACTTCTATGATCTGGGCCTCGGCTATTTTTTCGCCTTCCCTGTGAACAATAAGCCCGTCGCCTATTTCAACGCCGTCAGCCTCTCCCGCCTTGATTATAAGATATTCTTTATCAGGGTTTACGCTGATGACCTGTGAATCGATCTCTGTTTTTTCCTGGCAGAAAGCAACTCCTGAAAAAGATGCGCAGAAAAAACATAAAACTAAAATATTTTTCATCATATTAGCTGTATTTTAATACAGGAAAACAAAAAACACAAGAAAAATTTTAATTGTAATATCTGAGCCAGGCTGGGGTCTGAAACACATCAGAAAAATTTTGCCAAATGTCCGCAAGGGATTACCCCGTCCCAAATCTAAGAGATAGCTTTAAAAGATGCACGCAGATTTGGAACGGGGTAAACCGTAGCGGACGGCAAAATTATTTCAGTGTCGAATGGCCCCAGCCTGGCGAAGACAATAGTATTTCAAGAGAGATTATTATTAATTAATGAAGGGAATATTTGCAGCCTTTGTCAAAGGCCTCTTTGAAATTGTATCTATCGTGGAAGTCTTCTTTGCGGTCTTTTTCTGTCTTGCCTAATAATCCGGAATCTATGAGATTAAAGACTATCTCGCCGAAATCATTAGTTGATTTAATGCCCCATTTTTCAAGCACAAGCCTTGCCAGCGGACCGAATTGCTCCAGGCAATAATCCTTTACGCCATCTGAAAGCTCTTGTCCTGTCACGTGGCCTTTTCTTTTGAGTTTTTTCATGGTATAGTCCAGGCCTGCCATGATAAAAGAATACGCTTCCGGATCGTATCTTTTATCCTTATCAAGTATCGTTAATAAGGCAAAAACCTTGTTCATGCTTTGTTTGTTTTTTTCTTCAGCCATAAGTGATAAGAAGTATACCTTGTGATATTGGTTTTGTCAAGATTGGGGCACTGATTTGCGGTAAGGCCATTAGGAGGCCATGAGAGGGTCTAAAAACCTGGCGCCCACCTCGAATCTTTCAGAATAAGGCTGGTTCGAGACCCAGACAACTTCTGCCAATGTTTGAATTGGCTCTAATTGCCACGGAGAGCGTAATTCAAATACAAGATGAGAGTTTTTTGGGATAAATTCGTTAGAAATAAAACCTATACCGCTATTGCTTATGTCTTTTCCTACAGTATCGCTATATTTCGCAGCGCCTTTCTGGTGATAGCGGACAGGGGAATTAAACAGTATTCTTGGGGCAATTCTTTTATCTACTTCCATACTGCAAGTTTACCACATAACTCTTTATTTGTCAAACGGTTACTGAGTATCTACGATTTTTTCTATTATGGAGTTTATCCTTATGGCATCTTTTCTTTTTAAATTTGTAAATTCCAGGCCTGTGTCAAAGGATTCTGACTTTTTGTCTTCTTTGCTGGCTATAACCCACGCCACTGTTCCGTCGGATTCTATGACAGGCTGCCCATCAAGTAAATCCAGGCGTATCTCCACAGGAGCAAATATGCCAAGATCTTTTGGCAGTATTACACATATGCCGCCTACCCCTATATTCTCGGTATGCGTAGATAATGTGTCCTGCTGATCTTTTCTTTTTACCGTCAGTATGCACGGGTAACTAGCCCTTGGAAACTTCCTTCTGTTTATTCCGCCCCACATAGTATCCTCCTATTTGGTTTTGAATAAATTATATAGCTAAAGCCATTATAATTCAAGAAAAATATTACTAAAAAATGTAATACTTTCAATGTTAGGTTACGTTTTAGCTCTGCCTAGCCAGCGGGTTTCAAGGACGCAAAATTTCCCCAGCGAGGAAATTTTGCTCCGTTTTGACGCTCGCTCGTCCTACAGGCAGGCTGGGGTTTGAGGCACATCAGAAAAGTTTCGGCATTAATAGTATCCTTGATACTAAGTGCGCAAGGAATTACGGCGAAGTTTTTATACCGTCAAGACTACCTTCGGTATAAAAAATGAGCCGTAAACCGCAGCGCACGGCGAAACTATTTCAGTGCCGAATGGCCCCAGCCTGCCTGCAGGACACCGTGCCCGCTCGCGTCAAAGAGGCCTTTCAACCCGCTGGCTAGGCAGAGCTAATATGAGCAAAATATAACCTAACTATTCAAATAATACAAATAATTACTAAAAGATTTCTTTCTTTAAGGCCTTAATAGTGCTATAATTCATAATGACATGTATTTAAAATATTACAACTTAACTGAAAAACCTTTCAACGTAACAGCTGACCCGAACTTCCTCTATCTCAGCAAAAAGCACAAGGAAGCCATCAGCCACATGCAGTATGGTATTCAGGAGCGAATGGGTTTTCTGGAGATTACCGGCGAGATAGGCGCTGGAAAGACAACTGTGTGCAAGGCCCTTTTGAACCAGCTGGACATGCACACGAAAACAGCTTTTATTCTTAACGGAAACCTATCGGAAATTCAGCTTTTACAGGCCATTATAGAAGATTTTGGCATACAGGTAAAAACTAAGAACAAGATCACTATATTGAACGAGCTGAATAAATTTCTACTGGAGCAGCTGAGGCACAAAAATAACGTAGTGCTCATTATAGACGAGGCTCAGAATTTAAAACCAGCTCTTCTGGAGCACGTGAGGCTTTTATCAAACCTCGAGACGGAAAAAGAAAAATTGCTGCAGATTATTCTGGTGGGCCAGCCTGAATTGAAAGAAAAACTCGCGTCCAGAGAATTAAAACAATTGCGCCAGAGAATAGCTATCAGGTATCACATATCCCCCCTGTCCAGAAATGAAACCGAAGGCTATATATCTCACAGGCTTAATGTGGCAGGCTGCAGCAACGGCGATATTTTTCATAAAGACGCGCTTGAAGAAATATTTAAATTTTCAGGAGGCATACCGAGATTAATAAATATACTATGCGACAAATCGCTTTTGGCAGGTTACGTCGCCGATAAAAAAACAATAAATTCTGACATAGTTAAAAAATGCGCTCAAGAAATCGAGGGGGTGTTTGATGAGCATTGTCAATGACGCTTTAAAAAAAGCCGGGAAAGAGTTCGAATTCAAAACTCAAGACGTAATAACTTCAGGCCGCGAAACAGCGCCGGGGCCCGATAAGAAATGGCCTGTAATAATACCCGCGATCTTTATTATCATGGCGCTCGCCGTGGTGGCCTTTATGTTATACAAAAATGCTTCCAGGCCGAATCCTGATTACGCGGCAAATGAATCCGGTAAACCTGCCTCCGCAGTCCAGTCAGCCCTGAATAATATAGAGCAGAAAAATATCGTCAAATCCATGAAATCCCAAGATATCGCGAAATTAAACGGCATTGTTTACGGCGATGAGGGTAAATGGGCTATTGTCAATGACAAGATTGTCAAAGAAGGCGACAATCTTCTAGACGGAGAGATTGTAAGCATATCCAGGGATTTCGTAAAGATTCAAAAGAAAGACGGAAGCGAATTGACTCTAAGCTTAAAGTAGGGGACGGTTTGAAACCGTTCCCTGCAAGATCATTCGGTTTCTGATTCCAGCGCAGAAAGGGCTTCCTTGGCAGATGCCTGTTCCGCGCTTTTTTTGTTAGGCCCGGACCCTATCCCACATCCCCTGCCGGATACCATCGCCTCTACAATAAAATGTTTTTTATGGTCAGGCCCTATTTCTGAAAGTATTCTATAAGAAGGCGTGATTTTAAATTTTCTGAGCACAATCTGCTGAAATACCGATTTATAATCTTTCGCCCCCTTGCCTTCTTTCACGAGCTGTATTTCCGGCCTAAAAACCCTGCTTATGAAACCATGCGCAGACTTTAGCCCTCCGTCTAAAAATATAGCACCTATGACAGCTTCCATGGCGCACATGAGGTTCGACACATGTTTTCTGCCGCCGGACGCCTCTTCTCCTCTGCCGAGCAGAAGATATTCGCCCAGCCCGAGTTCCTTGGCTATCTTGCCGAGAGTTTCTCCGCTCACCAGCTGAGATTTATAGCGCGTCAGGACGCCCTCGTCTTCCCCCGGGTATTCGTTATAAAGCGTATGGCTCATGACCACGCCTAGCACGGAATCTCCGAGGAATTCCAGCCTTTCATTATCGCTGGAACGCTCCATGTTCTTCTCATTTGCGTAGGATTTATGCGTAAACGCCTGGTTTAGCAGGGCCTTGTTTCTAAACCCGTATCCTATAGATTTTTCAAAAATTTTAAGTTTTTTAAAACGGTCTTTATCTTTTTTTAGATGCATAAAGATCCCGGACGGATTTCTTTATTAAATGCCCGGGGATACCTTCTTTTACCACAACCTTGCCTATCCTGACTGGTAAAACAAAACGGTTTTTACCGTGAATAAACTTTTTGTCGCGGCTTTCGGCTGATAAAATATTTTTCAAATCTACGCCTTTCAGTTTAACCGGCAGGCCTACATTTTTAATGATATTTTTTATTCTGCATCTGTCGGTTTTTGTTAAAAAGCCCATCTCCTCTGATATGCGGGCGCTGGACAATATCCCAAGCCCCACTGCCTGGCCGTGATTATAAGATTTGCGATAACCGGAAGCAGCTTCTATAGCGTGGCCTATGGTATGCCCCAGGTTTAAAATCACCCGCAGATTTTTGCTGTCCAACTCGTCTTTTTCAACAATCCCGGCTTTTATAAGGCTGCATTCATGCACAATGCGCCGCAAGGATTTTTTATCGCGTGCCAGGATATTCTTATAATTTTTCTCAATGAATCTGAAAAGGCCAGGAGAAGTTATTATCCCGTATTTAATAACTTCCGCAAGGCCTGATGCCAGTTCTTTTTTAGGCAGGCTTTTCAGAAATGATATATCGCTGAAAACAAGCTTTGGCTGATAGAATGCGCCCACCAGGTTTTTCCCTGCGCTTAAGTCTATGGCTGTTTTTCCGCCTATCGCGGAATCCACCTGGCTGAGAAGAGTTGTCGGGACCTGGATATAAGGAATGCCTCTTTTATAGATGCTGGCGGCAAACCCAGCCAGGTCTCCTACCACCCCGCCGCCAAAAGCCACTATAAACACCCTGCGGCTGGTGTCGAATTTGGAAATATTGTTTAATAGTCTTACGCATTCTTTCTCTGACTTGGCTTTTTCGCTATCCGGGGTTATTTCGAATCTTACGGTAAAGCCTTTGGAAATAAGCACCTTTTTTATCTTGCCGCCGAAAAGCTTTTTTATGAGAGGGTTCGTGACTATTACAGCGTCTTTGCCTATGTTCAGGCGTTTAAGACATGCCCCAAGCTTATTGAGCTCGTTTGAGCAGATTAATATATCGTAACTATTCTTTCCTAGATTTACTTTTATTTTATTCATAATGCATCAATTCCTTAGCCAATTTCGTCCGCCAAAGTTCTGTGGCGGACGAAATTCAGAGGTGACTATGGTGAGACTATACATGTACACCCAATACATGTGCCAGAAAAATAACGACAGGCCAGATTATAGTATTTATAAAACCTATCCACAGCAGGCCGAA
>Ga0315293_10003044_pt1 | contig 16121 bp, 18 predicted proteins | sample YL17G13_20_MG_FD_203071 | JGI IMG/M metagenome (GOLD analysis project Ga0315293, IMG submission 203071) | Sediment microbial communities from Yellowstone Lake, YNP, Wyoming, USA - YL17G13_20 | ecosystem: Environmental > Aquatic > Freshwater > Lake > Sediment | place: USA: Wyoming | collected...
GGGCAAATATTTTTGCTGCATTTAACGCTTCGGAAGCAGAAGTACCGTACTCTAGGGCCAATCCTATTAAAGAAAACTTCAAATTATTAAATTCTTCAGTTGTACCTTTTCCAACAATTTGAATTCTAGCCATTGCGTCTTCCATATCGACTATAAATTTTAATTGATTTTGAATAAGACTAAAAACAGACATCATTGCATTCCTGACTAACATCCATATAGGGGCTACTATTGCGGCTCGCTGCAATATCCCCATTAATTTGGACATACTGGAAACAGCAACCGGTAGTCGGCTATCTGCTCCTAAACTACCCATTAATTTGCTAATTTGCGGTTGAGTTGCTCCCGCTTGAACTAAGGAAGTCTGTAAACGATTAACCGAGGCGGCACTTAATTGAGCCAGAGGAGATATATTTTTAAAATTTTGGGTAACTTGTTCTATCTGCTGGGAACTAAACCCAACTTTCTTCATTGAATTACTTAGCATATCCATTTGAGCCGCCAATCTGGCGGGAACTTTTGCCTTACGTTCCATAGTATCAAAGGTTTGGTTAATAGCTACTTCTGTATCCACAATCTCCTTTTTTGCCTTCTGCGCTCCAAGAACTTCATATACAACTCTAATTAAACTACCAAATGTATTTTCAGCCATTTTAAATTCCCTCTTTTTCTGGAAATTTTATTTTATTATCTTTTGAAAAAATTCCGCTAAATTTTCTTGTAGTATTTGTTTTACCTTCTTTTTTTATATTTTCTTCTTTACTTTTATAATAACTATAGGCATTTTCATAAATCTCATTATTTAATACCTTTTCTGACACCTTTTTCATCGCGATATCTTGATATAAATTATAATAAAAATATAAATATGATACAAATGTATTTTGTAATTTACTAAAATTTAATTCATTTTCAAAAAATCTAATTCCATTAATCTCTTTGCTCGCCACAAATTGATTTAATATTTCCGATTTCTTTGCTAGTTTACGTAAATAATAATTAAAATTTATCATTTTACTTGTAATTAAGTGCCGCAGAATATATTGCGGCCAAATTTATTAATTTGGTATTTGAGACCAAAAAATCGTCTATATTATAAAATGCTCTATTCCACTTTTCTCCTATTTGTATATCCAAACTTAAATAACTCAAAATTTTTGCTTCGAAGTCCATTAATTGATTCTCTAAACTAAAAGTTAATAATTGACTCTTCTGAATTGTAGTTTCATATAATTTTTCTAATAAGATTTCTATTTCTTCTTTATAAGTTTTTAAAATACTATCCGTGGGATTTTCTGTTAAAATTTTTCCTAATTTTATATTTAATTCATCTACTTGTCTATTAATTCTAACTATCTCCTTATCTAATTCTTCTATATCTATTCCTCTTTCTTTATATAAACTTATTAAATCTTTTTCCATGAGTATATCTTTGTCTTGTAATAATTGCCCGAATTTTTTTCTCCGTAAAGTATCGAATTCGTCTTTTTCTTTTTCATTTAACAATCTTGTCCGATACTGCCTGCCGTCTATTAATTCTGGAAATAAAATTTGATTATTTTTAATTAATTCCCCAACTTTGGAAATTCCATACTCCTCGTTCATTTTCTCTAATAATTTTTTGGCTTCTTCTATTCTAGTTTCTTTCCTTACAGACTCTTCCATTTAATTCTCCTTTTTTATATCAAAAATAATTTTATTTAATTTTTCTTTATAATAATTTTCCCAATAAGTTCTGTTAGAATTCGCTCTAATTATTCCTACATGACTTATGTGTTTTCCACAATCAATACATTTATTATTGTGAGTTTTATCGTGTTTAAAATTGGGATTATTTATGCCTTTAAAGTTTTTCATTTTTATTTTGGAATTCAAATATCATTTTTCCAGTCGCAAAAAGTTCATATAAATCCCTTGAAAATTCATAAATAAGTTCTTTAGAGTCTTTCTTTATCTCATCTTTATTCTCCAATACTTCAAATCGTTTACACACTTTCCCCACAAGTTTTTTGGCTTCTTGGTCCAGTATTACCTTAAAAAGATTTAAGTCTAATAATATTTTATTTTCCATGTATTCCTTTAAATAAAAGAGGCAAGTCCGATTAGTAAGAAAGGGCTTGCCTCTATGAGTTTCTAATTATCCCTTACCTTACTAGCCGTTAATTATTATTGGCTTAACGGCTAACGCCTTTGTGAATTGCCTACCTTTGGTAGACCACTTGGGAGGGAAGATTTTTAGTCTTCCCTCATTATTTTTATGCGTGTGCTATAAACGCTATTTCAGATTCATCAGAACTAATTTTAATATTATCTGACTCCAAAGAATTGGTTTGTTTATTATAATCTTCAATTGCTTGAGAATTACCCACCGCTGTGGGAGACAAACCTGTAATCAAATAACCCATTTTAAATACCGTATGAGTACTATCCGAATATATTTTTACCATAATCTGAATGTCATCCGCAAAATCTCTAGGGTCTATATAAGGATAGGCGGTATCGCTTGCTAAAATAGTTTCAATTGAATATCCTTCATTATATCTATCTAAATCAACCTTAACTGTCTTCGATTTAACTCCTCTCTGTACTATCTCTTTATTACCTATTTCTTTATAATCAGTTCTATCAAATGAGACATCAATTCCTATGCTCTGTAACTTATAAACCCTTGCGCCCGCAGCTACTGTAGCCTTCATATATATCTCGCAAGAATCCGCGAATAAAGCGTCGGAATCTACGTCATTATCCGTCCATAACGTTGCATAAGCCGTAGCGGAAGGATAAAAAACTTTAATAATATCTCCGTCTTGACAATCCTGTACAATAACTGTACCTGCTGTATAGCGCCAAGTATCATCTGCATAAGCAGAAGAATCATCTTCCGTTAAAACTGTCGCTACACCTGCTCTACTTCTAATTACCCTAAAAATATAATCTCCAGACGCCCATTGAGTAGCAGTTTGAGATAAAGTAACTGTTTTTGAACCTGACCCGGTCATAGTAACGGTATCATAATTAAAATATTTTCCTACCAGAAACTTAAAATCTTCACCCACTAAATCAAATTTTCTCGTTACTGCTGCATCTGGGTCGCCGATTGAGAGAGAAAATCCATTAACTCTCAAAGAAGGAAACCACATAGTTCCAACAAAAGTATTATCGTCATCCGTCAAATAAGCAGTAATATCGAAAGTTTTAGTTTTAATATCATCCAAATCAATACTATTATCCAACCCCGTAGAAGCCGGGTCGGCAATATTGGCTAAAGCATACCAAAAATCCATTGACCCATACTCGTACTGAGTCATTGGATAAGATAAAGAAGGAGTTTGCTTTCTAACACCTAACTTTCCGTCTCTACCTACTTCGTATAACTTTTCTTGATTTAAAGTTAAATCTCCACCTATATCCTGAGCTCGGTCAATCTGTTCAGGAGACCTCGCACTAGCGTGCGGGAAAATCCTGGGTTGACATAATTTTGCATGAAGCATACTCATATTTTTGCCCTCCAATGGCTAAAATAAGTATTGGGTTGCTCTGCTCTTCTTAGCAGAAATATTTATCTCCGTACTTGCACATCTTTTACCCGTGATTTGCTTTACATTTTCCTTCCATCTTTGCTAAACGTTCACCATTCGTACAAATTTCTCCCCTCATTTCGTTAATTGCATCTTTAATTTCATCTAGAGTTTTTTGTACATGAACTAAATCATTCTTCAATACTTTAAGAAATCCCCCTATTGATACAATAAGAATAAGAACATTAAAACCTAACGAAGCCATAGGTATCCATTCCATAATTATTCTCCTAAAGAGTATTTGCCACTTTGCATCTAAGACTTAATAAATGGCGGAATTTATCTACTTGAGATAAATTTTCTATATTAACAAGTTCTTTGCGATTTGTTTCTATATTTAAAATATTTATTCTTCCCGTTAAAGTTTTTGTAGAAACTATTCCCGAGGTAATAATATAAGAATAATAATCAACTCCGCCCATTATTTCATCCGTTAACCAATCTTTTAAATCTTGTCTATTCCCCTCTGACGTTGCAAATATTCTAATATCTAAGATTAAATAATTATGTAAAGTATTTGAACCTAATTCTCTTCGAGAATCTGGACGGTCAAATACATCCACAGTAATGCAAGGTGGAGTTCCATTATATGCTTGAGAAAAGCCTTTTTCTACTCTAATACCAGTCCACCCATCTGTAACAAGCTGAGAAGTTATAAAATCAACTATACTCGCTTCTACATTCCGCGAAAGCCGATAAGCCATTTCTTTCCCCTTTATTTTATAAAGAAGTTGTACTTAATTCTTTTATAAATTGTGCTATTTTCTTTTCTATATGATTTTTAAGGGCGTCAGCGCCGATATCCACAAATTTTAAAGGTTGAATTGGTTTTTGTGGTCTCATATAGTAAGACCCTCTTTCTTTTCCAGTATGAATCCAGTTTTGACCAGAAGACCCCGCATTTGGGGGTGCTTTATCTCCAGATAATCCACTACCACTTGTAAAATAACCCCAGTTTTTTGGAGGTAACCAACCATCATTAAAAGCGCTCCAATAATCTCTTCCTTTTTCATCTTTCGGCAAATCTACCAATCTACCTATCTCCATTCCAATACTATTTTTAGAAAATCCAGTACCTTCAATCTCTGTAGCTTGTATAGCATTTGCCAATTTATCTAATTTATATCCCGATTGCAATAAAATTCGCCTCATAATCTCCGCCGTAGCTTGAGCGCTTAATTTTATCTCATTTTGCAGTTTAAAATGAATCGACCCCGTAACTTCAGTTATCCATTCTACTGGATTTCCTTTTGTCTTTTTTGTTATAGTAATCGAATACATTTTATGCGTTTGCTGGTTTTAATTCTAGGATTATAACTAAATAATCCATTCTTGTAATTATTCCAAAACCTTTCGTATCATCCTTATAGGTTTTATAATATTCGTCTCCTATTTTTATTTTATCTGCAACTTTAAATGTATTTTTGTAACGTTTCTCTACAATACATTCTTTTGAACCCATTGGAATCTGTCCGAAATATTTCCAAGTAAGTGCTTCCGTAGAAACATCTCGAATTAAAGCATCTACAGAAATGGGATTTAAATATGATAAAGTTTTTGTATGCTCATATGGGTCACATTCTGTTTCTACCGCAGGATAAACTATTATTTTTTCTAGTTTTCCTTCCTGACGAAGTAATGAAAATATATCTACCCTTTTTTCATACATAGGATATTCCTCATAAGATTTCTATAAAAATTCTGCCAAACGGTTCGATTCCAATTAGCCCTTAGATTACATCCAGAACATAAGGTTATTAAATTATTTTCATTACAGTTTTGTTTATCATAATCTAGGCAATAAAATTTGTCTCTGGGCATTTCTCCGCCTCTCTTTTTCTTCTAGTCTCTTTTTCTCAGAAGGTTTTTGAAAATAACGCCTTAAACGAACTTCATCTAATATTCCGTCTTTCTTAATTTGATTATTAAATCTCTTTAACATTGCCACAAAAAGCGGGTCTACATTAGTATCGTCTACAAAGGTTTTCATTTAATCCTCATCATCGTCCACTTCGGCCGGTTCGTCGTCTAAATCTACATAATCTAATACTCCAAAGCTCTTTTTAAATTCACTAACGGTTTGTTTTATTCTTTTTGATAAGGGTACATTTTCTTCAAAAGAAATTTGAAATTCAGGAGTTCTATAAGATGTAATAGACCCTTTTATTAAAATTGCGGCTATAACTGCTGCTAAACATTCTTCTTCTTCAGTAGGAGTAGGAAAAATATAGGTAGGCGGTCTAATTGTAAATACTTTATATTTTTCTATGGAAATATGATAGAGAGCACTTCTAATATATCCTTGAAGTTCTGCGTCTGAATATTTAGAATATGCATTATAAGAAAAAGTAAGTACATATCCCGCAATTACTATTCCCGTTATTGTTACTCTACCTGTAGTGGAAGAATATGTATAGTTTGTGCTAGTTGGATAACTACATGTCCCACTTATAGAACTCGCACTGACACCGGTTACTGTAAATGTACTCGATGTTAAAGTTGTTACTAAATAAGTACCTAAAGGAAGAGCACCTACAGCACTTGAAGTAGCTATTGTTATAGAATCTCCAGTAATAAGCCCATGTGCCGCCTTTGTAATGGTAACTATTGCCCCGGACCTTGTCCATGCTACCGAAACTCCAGCGGGAATAGTAGCCGACCAAGTTACTCCATTATTTAATACTACTAAAGAACTAATATTTGCATATTCTAGCGTAAAAATATGCGAAGTAATATAATCTTGCGTTTCAGTAATATATTTATAATTATCCTGAATGATATCCCGAAGTTTCAATACGATATTTGTCATATTTGGCTCCCTTAACTAAGTTCTCATTTACTACAAATTTTTAATGACACTTGAATTCCTTTCTCTTTGGGAGAGGGATTTCTCCCTCTCTTTGACTCTAATTCTTTATCTCACAAGACTAAGCAGGTGAGCAAAGTTCATCGCAAAAACAAACAGCCAAATAATTCGTAACAGCTTGGATGTTGCACTCATAACCAACCACACCAAAACCTAAAATATTTTTGTGATTGTTAATAACCTGCAATCCACCGATAGTAGTTACTAATCTTTCAGCCTTATCAGGTTCAATTCCTAACTGAGCGGCAACTTCAGGATTAATTTTACGTCTTACGAACAAACAAGGTTTACCTGCCTTAAGCTTTGAATCGCGGGCAACCATGATTGCTTTTGTAGCGGAAAGAACAACAGCGCTAGAAGAAGTAGTATCTATAGCTACTGTAACACCAGACGCTACCTTTATAACTTGAATACCGAATTCACGCATCATCTCTTTAATAGGAAGCCTATACTCAAAAGAAGTAACGTGGTCCCTATCATAAGAGTTAATTTTTTCCCAAACGGTAGAACCAGCGAGAAGTACAAAATTGTCACCGTAATCAACAATTTTATGTACCATCTTCATAATACCACTATAAATATCATCAGCAGTAGCAAGTTCAACTTCCTGACTCGATATTCCTAAAATAACATCAAGCAATCTCTTTACTTCATATTTATCCATTGAACGACCGATAGCCGCTTTCTTACGAGCCAAACCAGACTGGTCCCTTGCATCCTGCAACTCGTTAATGGTAACATAAGCTAAATCGGACTGCAATCCTACAAAAGTCAAACCAGTAGCACCAGTAGGAGACTTCTTATTTGATGTAACTTCGCCAGAGTCTCCAGCAGTATAAACGATATCCGTATTGTTATCATAAGCTGCAAAATAATAAACATCTTCACCAAACTCCGCAGTTTCGAGGTCGCAAATTTCGCTAATCTCGAAAGGAACGGGCAACGTCGCATCGATAGGCTGACCGATAACTTTTGCTATTTCCAAGTTATTGATTTCCATTTCGTGTTCCTCTTTTAAAAGGTTAATAAAATTTATCTACCCTGATTATCATGACCATAAGCTTTCATATTTATCTTTTTCCTTCTTTCAATAACAGCATCCATTCCTTTTGTCGCTGCGCTACCAACTTCTAAATCTGGTTGCGCTTCTACCACTTTTGCTTTCTCAACTTTAATACTTGCTAACTCTTGAGATACTTTCTCAAGTTCTTGCTGTTTTGTTGCAATTTCTTTGTCTTTAATTTCCTGCAAAGTTTTTATTTCTGCATCTTTTGCCGCTATTACTTCCGCCTTCGCTTCAGCAATTTTCACTTCTACTTCAGCTTGGGTGTAGCGAGTCACAATATCGGAATCTTCTTCTACGATTTCATTTGTTCCATCAGAATATTCTGTAGTCATTTTTAGGTGCCGTTTTCTCTGGCATACTCCTTCAACGTCTACACAAATTTCACTATCTTCTCTTATTACTCTTGTTATTTTCTTTGGTTCGACAGGTTGTTCCACTACTTGAGCAGGTTCGGGAACGGGCGTTGCCTCTACAATAGGCGCAGCCGCGGGTTCGACTACTTGTGCTGGTTCGGGAGTTACCTGAGTTTCTTCTACTTTTTCAACATTATTTGCCTGAATTTCTTCCATGATTATATCTCCTCCTTCATTTTTACATGTGCAGGAATTACAATTCTTGCAAACTGATTGTTCTATTGCTTGACTTGCACATATTAAATCTTCTTCGAAAAGTTTTTCTATTATACGTTCTGCATCTATAAGTTCTTTACTTCCAATCATTTTAAAAATTTTTGCCTTTGGACAAGCCGGAGGATTGACCAATAATACTCCCGTACCGTGAAATATAATAGGATTTATTGCTCGACTACCGTCCGCTAATTCTGTGACTACCGATTCTCCTGTTTCTGGATTTCTATTCCAAATTTCAAAAGAAACCGCGGCTTCTTTAGTTTTTATTTTTTCTCTTAATTCTGCAATTTCTTCAGAATATAAAGATTTAAATAGAACATTAATAGTTTCGATTTTATCGCCATTCCTTTTTGCAGAAATAGTAAACCCACATATTCTCCCTTTTCCGTCGTGTTCCCAGTTGCATTGCTTCCCGATTAAAGTTTTCAATCCTTTGTCAACTGCTTCTTTTGGAAGTACGACACCATTTAAATTCTGTTTATCTACTTCTGCATAGATAGTCTTCATAACTAAAAAATCTGGAGACGGTAAACTAATTCCCACTTTTTTAGCCGCATCAATAAGTTCTTTATCTTCACCAACTTCGATAAAGGTTGTTTCTGACCTATCTCTTGCTATTTCTAATAGTGCTTCTGATAAGAATTTATCCATTATTTATTTTCTCCTTTATTCATATGTCGCCTCATCCATTTTTTTAGGGCGGCCCACGCACCTGCGAACGCTCTCGCTTCGTCTTTATGTTCATTATATATAGAATTAAAAACTTCCAAAAATACTCGTTGCGCTCCTTCAGGATATTTTTGTACCGCAGGAGGTAAATCAGTTATTTGATTATAAGGAGCTATCTCAAAATCTTCACCCGCTTTATTCATAGTAGGTGGTTTCTTTTCTTTTTCTACTTGTTTTTCTGTCTGTTTTTTTGTAACAGGCGCCGGAGATACGTTAGAATCAGGGGTATTTTCTTGATTCTGGATAAGATGAGGATAATAAATATCCCTTAAACCACTATCCATTTCCTTTTTCATTCTTTCTAATTCTTGGTCCGGGTCTATTCCTAACCTTTCTTGATAAGATTGAACTGAAATTACCCCATAGACATAAGCAGACCTAAAGGTGTCCATTAAATTTTCTACATTAATTGTAATAGGAGAACTAATAATTCTTAATGGGTTATTTACAGAAAATAATTTTTTATGGTCTAATTTATTTTCTTCAATAATTGAACGAATAACATCCATTAACATAGACCTAAAACCATCTACGCCTGCATTGACTTCTGCTACAAAAGGTTTTGGATTTAAAACTGCCTCTCGTCTAGTGGAGGTAACTCCCTGAATAACATCCACAAAACCCAATCCCGATAAAATGGCTCTCAGTCCTTGCCTCGATAACTCTTCATTTAATATATTTTTTAAATCTGGAATTAGATGACTATATTTCTGGTCAAAAGGTATACCTGCAACCGGAAGGTGTTCTCTTTCATTTGTATATCTTTCCGTTGCACTTTTAAAATTATCTACCATTTTCTGTAATTCTGTATCCGAGTACGATACATCTTTTTGCAAAAATACATCTTTATCCCCTTTTTCTATTACAAATAAATATGGTAAAATTTTTGTAATTACTTCATCCGCTTTACTCTGTAATATTTCTAATGCTCTCCAATTTTTATAAACACCTTTCTTAATTAAATAAGGTGTGGGATATTGAGTAAACCATCTATCAAAAGGTTTCTGTACTAATACTTGTCCACTTCCTACTGGAAGTTCAGTACCTCTTTTCATAGACTCGTCTAAAAAATATAAATCCGAACCTAATTTAAAATTTCTTTCACTTATTCTTTTAATATATACTGAGGCTCCATTTACAAACCATAAAACTGTGGGAACAGTTATTGAAATTGCTCCGATAGAAATCTTTTCCCATTTAGATACTTTCAATAAACATAATGACGAACCCGCCCATCTTTCTTTATAATATTCTCTGGCAAGTTCTTGTAATCCCGTTGGAATTCCATTTATATTAATATTTATTCTTTCTAACCATAACGTCAATAAATCTTCTAAAGTAGAATCGGAGCACTCTACTTTAAATTTAGCTTCAGAAGCGGAATTAATTGAGTAATCTATAATAGTAGATACTACCCCGGAAATATCATTATCTAACATTGTACTAACAACCCCGCATCTACCTTTAAAATCCCCGGGAACACTAATATCTCCAGTTTTAAACATATAAGAGATAAAAGCTTCCCAAACTCCCGTCGCAAGTCCATTACTCATTTTTAACTCCTATCTTATTTTTAAGAAATTCCTGATAATAATTTCTATCATAATTGCTTCTAATAAGCCCCCAGTCCGGGTTTTTGTATTTTATCTATTATAGTTAATGTAGATAATCCGTCGGTTATCCACTCTAAAATAGCGAATACTTGAAAACTTTGAACGTAATGGTCCTCTGTAGTAGAACCATAAATTATTCTATTACCCGATACCGTACTAACATAAGAAGAAAACTGAACTTCAAATTTATAATCATCATCGGGAATATCAAATTTTTTATCAAAAAATAATTCATTTAATCTACGTACAGCAAAACCCATTGTATCTTCTTTTTTTTCTATTAAATTACCATTTTTATCCTTCAGTACTCTTCCTTTTTCGTCCTTTTCAAAACCCGTAACGATTCCTTCATTAAAAGCACACCAAAATACTCGTTTATTAATTTTTATAATATTTCCCTTTTCATCTTTCTCAACTTCATCCAATCGAGAACTTATAATTTCATAAACTGCTTTTCCCATTATCGTACAATCTATACTCATGACATTTGCCCTGACAATTCTACAAATCCACTCTAAAATATCAGGGAGCTCTTGTGTCAGAGATAATCTATATGTAGTAATATTATAAATTAAATGATATCTATTATTTATTTTAGCAATTACAATAATTTCCGTGGCAGCGGTATCTCCGATATCGGCAGTTACATAAACTTTATCTGCATTTATAATCGGTTCAAGAATTAATAAAGATTTGAAATCTTTAAAAGTTTTTTTGGTAATCTCAAATCTTTTTGTAGTTCGTTTTTTATTATAATTAGTTTTAATCCTTTCCATATCAAAGGCTCCTTGAGCACCTTCAACTAAATCCGCCGCTACATTTATTTTAAAACCTGTACTTTCTTGACCTCCATAATCTCTGATTCTTCTTGCTTTGGTAGTTTCATCCCAGATACCGCTAACATATTGTGGCAATCTTATTACATTTGCTTTCTGTGTTCTATCATGTAAAATTCTACCTAAAGGAGAAACCTTTGTAATTAAAGGAATTCCGCAAAGAACTTCCAGAACACCAAAATCTGAAACCGCATCTATTTTATGAGAATAAGCCGTTTCTGTTTCAGCTTGAATCTCATCTTGAAAATTAATATATGTGTGATGTCCCCACCAATTTTCTCCCGGGGATTTTCCTTTTACTGTTTCATTTATACCAAATAATTTGTTGCCATTCTTTGTCTCTATTTGATATTCCGGGCTTCCTCGAATTGATTGTTTAAAACTTTTATAAAAATTATGGTATACAAAAAATTCTTTTACATTATCTAATACTTTATTCACATGCTTTTCATCATAAGAAGCCATCGTCATTTCTAAATCTCGATAATGAACTAATTTCATTAAAATATTTGCCACCAAGGCGATAAAAGTTTTTCCGATTTTCCGAGCTGAAACTACAATTCTTGTTCCTGTATTTATTCTACGTCTAAAATTATATAACTCCGATAACTTATCGTCATCTTCTATTGCCGAATCAAAACCTAGAAAAGGTCTTTGATATAATCTGAGTTTAATACAAGGTTTATTATCATTCCAGTTTCTCGGAGTTCCCTTACTAAACGTAGATTCAACAAGGCACCTTGCATTATAAAAAGAAGTTACAAAAAATTCTTCTTCTTTACTTAACGGTTTAATCATCTATATCCTCTTCTATCTCCTCGAGAATATCTTGGTCTAGAGGATAATTTATTTGTAACCAATTTATATAGTCCTGAGTAGCGTTTAGATACCGAGCTGCTTGGTCTACGGAAATTTTTCCTATTTTTAAATCTTCAAAAATTTCCTTATTCATTAATATTCCACCTTGAATAAACCAAGGATGTTCGACTACCTCATCTGTTATTTTATCTAATCTCTGTCTCAATAAAAATAATTCTCCGCACTTGGGACAATTATGAACAATTAGTCCATTAACTATAAAATTTTTTGAAGTAGTGGTTAAATCCCATACTCTACTTCTACCTACATTTTTTATTGAAATTATTTTTTGGTGTTCTGTCCTTCCAACTAATTTATGAAGACCAAAAAAATATTTTAAATATCTTTTAACTTTATTTGATTTTGGACAATTAAATGGCAAAAAAGTAGTCTTAAAATTATAACATCTCATTCTATTATAAGTAGAATATTTTGCATCTATCTTTAAATTTTTAAAAACCTTATCTAAAACTAGGATAGCATCACTATCTTCTTTCTGAAATATTTTCCAACTACCATATTGACCGAATGATCCGTCTCCTAAACAAAATCCACATAAGAACCCCATTTGAGTATCTTCATTATTTTCTAGTAATTTATAATATTCTGTAATTTTACGAGAATCTTCTGCATGAATATAAAAACTAAAAGAACCATAAAATCCCTTTAAAAATCCACTTTTCTCCGGAGTTTTATTTATTTTTATATTTAAATAATTTAAAATCCATTCTAAAGTTTCTATTTCTGTTTTTTGAGAAATATTATAAATTAAACTAAAATTCCATTCAGGATGTAGTTTATCTATATTTTTACTTTTCCAACCGTCCGATTCTATAAATCCAAGTAAAACTCCTTTATAATAATCAGAAATATTTTTAATATATTTTAACACGGGGATTTTTTTATCAAAACCGTCTCTAACTTCATAAAAACTATGATAGGTTCCTGCCCTAACATGACTAAGTATTTGATGATCCGGAGTTAATACTAATTTTACTCCTTTCTCCGTTTCTATTTCGCAAACATCTTTTATCCCCGAAAAATTTTTTGCAAGGACAGTAGATTTAATATAATAATAATATGAGGATCTTTTATTCTGGAATTTATCAATTCCTATAATCTCATCTCCTATATTAATATCTTCAATATTCTTTGTAGTCCAATCTGACATTAAAACTTCAGAACCTTCAGATATGCATTGGAAATCAAAATTACTCCGGTTATCTGGGTGATTTGCCCATTTATGAAATCGACCCAATAAATTATCCACGATTTTTACGGAATCTTGTTTGTCTCCTTTATTCTGAATTAACCCCAATTTATCCTTCAATTCCATTATTTGGTTCGTCAATTCCGTTACTTGTTGAATGAACGGAATCGGAATCGAGGGATTAGTTTTACCGTATTCGCTATTGAGTTGTTTCTTTATTCGTTCTAATAAAACTTCTAAATCGATTAGATGTTTTAAAGTATCTTTTTCTGATGCTGATTCTAAAGTACTTTCCTCTAAATATTTATTTAAAAGTTCTGTAGCAAACTTCCTCTCCTCAGATAAACAAAAAGTTAGAGAATCCAAAATCTCCTTTCTTTCTATTTTCTGTTGAGCAACTTGCCGCAGTTCATCTTCCGTCTTACCTGCATTTTGCGTAAGATGTCTAATTTGATTTACTGCTTTTTCTAAATTATCCATAAATCCTTCTTTTTATCCCACTATTCCAAATATATCATTTGTTTGTATAACTTCTTGTATTATAAAATTATCTAAATAAAATGTATTTTCTGCATCTGCATTAAGAATCTCTATAACAATTTTGTTTACCGCATTTTTGGTCGCATCTTCGATTTCAGAAATATCCCAGGCTACTTCTTGCCATTCATCGGCTGCGGAGATATTTGGAGTTATGTCTGCAACCTCCCCTGGAAGTTGCAATACTATTCTTCTTGCACACATATATGGTCCACCATAATTATCTGCAAATTTAAAAGCATAATATCTATATCCGTTTCCATTTGATACATCTATATATTTCGGGTCCGCAACATTACCAGAACCGTGAATATCGAAAGTTGCCTGGGTCGTACTTAATTGAACCCACGTTCCATTATTTGCATAAACTAGGTCTGCAAAATCATCAGCATCATTTGAGCCCCAAAAAGTAAAACTTTTTACACCTGAAGTTAAGTAATCTCCCGCCGAATGTCCATTCTCATAATAAATTTTATTTACTACTTTTTCTGCACCAAAATCTATATGAAATCTTTGATTTGTGGTAACATCGGTAAGCCAGCTATTGCCATTCCACGAATCAATTACAGAATTACTTATATTTGTCGCCAAATATGCTCTAAATAAATCAGAAACATCCAAATAACTCGTGGCTTTTACATATGTATTTGTATTTGCCGGAGGATATGTTGAAGAACTATTTTTTTCTATTTTTAATTTAATATTTGAACCTGTCCGACTTGCCCTGATATCAAATCTTAAATTAGATACGCCGGTTAAATTAGAACTATTACCTAAAACTCCAGATAATACTTCACCTAAACTATTTGTTATAGCGGCTATAATTTTTAATGAATAAGAACCTTGTTGTTTAATAGTTGGTTCTGAATATACTTGTAAATAAGAAGAATTACTACTTGTATAAACAGCCTGAGCTATTATATCAGAAACATATTCCATTCTATCTATTGTTAAATCTGCCATTTTAAATACTCCTAATCTATTGTATATTCAAATGTGATAATAACTCTCGTTACATCTCCCGATACTGACGTAGTTTTCCAACCTAAATAATTTCCAGAAGTTATACTATAATTAATTAAACTACCATCGTCATCAACATTTGTACTGGCAATTCCTGTAATATCGTCATCCAATGTTGACCCGTTTGCTCCATTATTATCATATTCATATAATTGCCCTATAATATTTGTTCCCCCTATACAAAGTACATGAATTGCTATAATTGTAATTGCATAAGGAACCCTCCAAATTGGAGAATCAGAATCAGAAGTAGGATTGGTTATCACAAATGATTTTGAATATGTAGGATTAGAATCTGCTCCAGTTGGACCTTGTATGCCCTGAGGTCCGGTAGGACCTGTAATGCCCTGTAGACCTTGAGGACCGGTAGGGCCCGGTACTACTGATACTGGTCCTGTTGGACCGGTAGGGCCCGGTACTACTGATACTGGTCCTGTTGGACCGGTAGGACCCGGTACTACTGATACTGGTCCTGTTGGACCGGTAGGACCCGGTACTACTGATACTGGTCCTGTTGGACCGGTAGGGCCCGTTGGTCCAGTTATTATACTTGCAGGACCCGTAGGTCCCTGAGGACCCGTAGGTCCTGGAATTGGAACCGGAATATCAGAAATAAGGGCTAGTGTACCGCTATTATTAGGAAATGTAAATGTTTTATCAGTTGATGCAAGTTGAGAAATATCTAACTTCGCAGAAATACCAGAACGTCTAATTATTACTTTCCCATGAGGACCAGAACCGTCCCCGGAGCCCGGTTCTAAAATAATATCTCCCCCGGAATTATTATCTGCCGTAGAATTTCCACTTAATATTTCAAGTGTACCTCCCTGAGTACCGTCTCCTGAGAAAAGTTGGGTACTTCCTCCAGGACCAGAACCTTGACCTTGACCTGCTCCAATTTCAGCATTTCCCCCTGCATAACCTGCGTCTCCCTCTCCCGCATAAATATAAATGGGATTTCCAGAAGCACCGGAACCATCTGCACTTTCTATATTACTTACTATTAATATTTGAGAATTTAAATCTACACTAGAAGTAGCTCCAGTATAAGTAACTAAATTAGTAATACTAGGAATGGGTCCCGTTGGACCGGTAGGGCCCGGTACTACTGATACTGGTCCTGTTGGACCGGTAGGGCCCGGTACTACTGATACTGGTCCTGTTGGACCGGTAGGG
>Ga0315293_10003045_pt1 | contig 16120 bp, 19 predicted proteins | sample YL17G13_20_MG_FD_203071 | JGI IMG/M metagenome (GOLD analysis project Ga0315293, IMG submission 203071) | Sediment microbial communities from Yellowstone Lake, YNP, Wyoming, USA - YL17G13_20 | ecosystem: Environmental > Aquatic > Freshwater > Lake > Sediment | place: USA: Wyoming | collected...
TACAGAAATTTGGGAAATCATAGTGAAAAAATACCAACACTATAGGTTTTGTAGTGCCCGAAGGGCAACGAAACCTATCTAGTGTTGGTATATTTCCCATAGATGATTTTCTCGACTTATCGAAATTGAGAAAATCATATGGGAAATACGGAGAGGGTGGGATTCGAACCCACGGTCCCGGTTTACCCGGGACAACTGCTTAGCAGGCAGCCCTGTTCGACCACTCCAGCACCTCTCCATATCTGCCGAGGAGGGGACTCGAACCCCTACAGGCATAAGCCCACAAGCACCTCAAGCTTGCGTGTCTACCAATTACACCACCTCGGCCTGTATTCGGCAAATAATTCTTCTATCTAAAAGGGGGTCGTCGCAAAAAACTCAAATCGCCTATTTAACGGGATTCGATTTCGGCTGTTCCTTGGCCGCATCGCTTCCGGATTTGAGCGGTTGCGATGTCTGAGTCCGGGCCGCCGGCTTCTCCTGTCCCAGCACCGAGCCCGATTTGCTTTTGTGGGCCGCGATGACTTGCAGTAGTAGCGAGGTCACCATGAACAGAACCGCCAGCGTGGTGGTAATCTTGGAAAGGAGCGAAGCCGCGCCGCGCGGTCCGAAAGTCGACTGGCTGCCATAACCTCCGAAAGCGCCGGCCAGATCAGCACTCTTCCCGCTCTGCAACAGGACAACAATGATCAGAAAGAAACATACCAGTATATGAAAAAAAAGTAGAATGCCTTGCAAGTTTCCTCCTATTGCTTCAAAAGCTGTACGCAATTTTGGATTATAGCAGAAAACGATTCGATTTTCAAGGAGGCGCCGCCGACCAAGACTCCGGCAACATCCTCCTGCGCCAGGAGTTCAAGGCTGTTCTCCGGCTTGACCGACCCGCCATATAGGATCTGCAAATTCTGACCCGGGGCCAATTCCCGCCACAACCCCTTGATGAAATGATGCACTTCCTGGGCCTGCTTCGGCGTGGCGTTCAGTCCAGTGCCGATGGCCCAGATCGGCTCGTAGGCGATGATGATTTTGCCGCTGTCGCGGCTGGCCACCCCGTGCAGGGCTTTTTCCAGTTGCCGCTCGATCTTGGCCCTCGTCTTTCCGGTCTCGCGTTCCTGCAGGGTTTCTCCAACGCACAGGACTGGCAGCAGGTTGAATTGCAGCGCCATCCGGATCTTTTTATTCACGTCCTCGTCGCTTTCCTTGAAAATCTCCCGGCGTTCCGAATGGCCGATCAGCACATAATCAACCAGCTCCCGCAGCATCAAGGGAGATATTTCCCCGGTGAAGGCGCCTTTTTCCTCGTAGAACATGTTTTGGGCACCGATTTTTATTTTCCCATCGAGACCGCGCAGCCCGGCCAGGGCGGTAAAAGGCGGAAAGACCGCCACCGCCAGCCCTGGAACCTGCGTGAAAGTCCCGGCCAAGTCACTGACGAAGGCGCGGCTTTCAGCCGCGTTCTTGTACATTTTCCAATTGCCGGCGATCAAGTACTCCTTGCCCATCATGCCTCCGCCAGCGCTTCAATGCCGGGCAGCTTATCGCCGGCCAGAAATTCCAGCGCCGCCCCCCCGCCGGTGGATATATGGCTGATTTTGTCAGCGACACCGGCCTGATGCACGGCGGCAATCGAATCGCCGCCGCCGACAATGGTGGTTGCCGATGCGGCGGCAACAGCGGCGGCAATCTCCATGGTGCCGCCGGCGAATGTAGCCACTTCGAACACCCCCATGGGGCCGTTCCAGAAGATCAGCTTGGCACGGCCGATCTCGCCCTGGTAAAGTTCGACGGTTTCGGGCCCGATGTCCAGTCCCATCATGACTCCGGGGATCTCTTCTCCGGGCTTGATGATGCGCACGGTGATATTGGGCTCGATCTTGGTGGCCGCGATATGGTCCCGGGGCAGGAGTAGGCGTACGCCGTTCGCCTCGCCCTTGCGCAAAAGTTCACGGCACAAATCCAGGCATTCGTTCTCCACGCGCGAGGCGCCGACGTTCATCCCGGTCGCCTTCAAAAACGTGTAGGCCATGGCTCCGCCGATCAGAATGGTATCGGCCTTGTCCAGCAGGTGGGTCAGCAGCGGCAGCTTGTCGCTGACCTTCGCGCCGCCGAGAATCACCAGGTAATCATCGGGAGGATTTTCCGCGGCCAAACTTAAAAAATCAATTTCCTTCTTGAGCAGCAATCCGCCGACAGCGACCGGCACCAGGCGAGCGATCTGGTCAATAGAAGCGTGGGCCCGGTGGCAGGCACCGAAGGCGTCGTCGACGTAGACATCAATCCCCTTGGCCAGCTCGGCGGCGAAGGCGGGATCATTTTTGGTCTCGCCGGGATGGAAGCGCAGGTTCTCCAGGAGCAGAACCTGGCCGCGCTTCAGCGCGCCCTTGGCCTTTTCCGCCTTGGCCCCAACCGTTTCCGGGCAGAAATCGATATCCTGCGCAACGCCATCCAACAGCTCGGACAGACGCCTGGCGACGGGCGCCAGGCTGCAGTCGGGAATCACTTCTCCCTTGGGGCGGCCAAGGTGCGACGAACAGACGACGCGCGCCCCGTTTTCGATCAGGTAGCGGAAGGTGGGCAGCGCCGCCCGGATGCGTGTGTCGTCGGTGATCCGCTGCCGCTCGTCCAGCGGCACATTAAAGTCGTTGCGCAAAAAGACCAGCTTGCCTTTCACCGGAACGTCGGTAACGAATTTCTTGGCCATTTCAGTTTTTTGCTATCTTCAGGATCAGGTCGCGTACCCGGCAAGAATAGGCCCATTCATTATCATACCAGGCGAGTACTTTAATGAGGTTCTTTTCCATGACCAGGATGTTTTCCATGTCCACTACCGAAGAACGCTCGTCGCCCTTGAAATCGATGGAAACCAGCGGTTCATAGGTAAAGCCCAAGATGCCTTTCATGGGCCCGTTAGCGGCCTTTTCGATCATTTGCCGAACCTCTTCAACCGAGGTATCCTTGGCCACATGGACCACCAGGTCGACCACCGACACGTCGGGGGTAGGGACACGGATTGAAGTCCCATGAATTTTGCCCTGCAGGTCCTTGATGACCAGGCCGACAGCCTTTGCCGCACCGGTCGAGGTGGGGATCATCGACAAGGCGGCGGCCCGGCAGCGGCGCAGGTCCTTGTGCGGCAGGTCGAGGATGCGCTGGTCATTGGTGTAGGCGTGGATAGTGGTCATATTGCCCTTGAGGATCTTGAAATTGTCGTGCAAAACCTTGGCCAGCGGCGCCACGCAGTTGGTCGTGCAGGAGGCGTTGGAAATGATATGGTGCTTGCCGGGATCGTATTCGCCGTCGTTGACCCCCAGGACGATGGTGATATCCGGATCGGTGGCGGGAGCCGATATCAAGACCTTTTTGGCTCCGGCCTTCAGATGCTTCTCGGCATCGGGCCGCTTGGTAAACAAGCCGGTGGATTCGACCACCAGATCGATCCCCAGTTGCTTCCAGGGCAGCTCCTCGGGGTTCTTGATGGCGGTAACCTTGATCTTGTTTTTTCCGACCTGGATGAAACCCTCGCCATGGTTGACATTCTCCTGAAAAATCCCGAATATCGAATCATACTTCAACAGGTGGGCCAACGTCCTGGCATCGGTGATGTCGTTGATGGCCACGATCTCAATGCCCGGGCTATTGTGTGCCGAGCGCAGGAATAATCGACCAATCCGTCCAAAACCGTTTATGGCGACTTTAAAACTCATGGTGAACCTCCTAAAATGGAAACGTAGCACAAACACGCGTTATTTTCAAGTTCGCAAACGCCCTACCTTGACTGAAAAGGAATGATCCACAGCGGCTAGGCTGGCAGGAATCCTTCGTCCAACCTTACTCTTTCAGCGCGGCACTGAACTCTATTTGCTTTTTTCGGCGCTATTTTCTATAATCATCCCGGAGGTTAACCATGGACATGCAGGAAAAAGCCCGGGGGAAAATGAATTGGTTCGATAGGATCTTGCTCAAAATACCAGGTTTCAAGGGCTATTATGAAAAGGAGTTTCGCCGCGACGCGGACCGCTTGCAGCGCGAATTCATCGTCAAGCAATTGCTGGAAGGGAGCAAAAGCCTGAACGAGACGATTCAGGCCGTCAGCCGCCAGAAAAACCTCGCCCTGCTGACCGAGTACGACCTGTTTGCCAGGCGCCTCCAAAAGACCAGCAATGAGATCCGCTACGCCGACCGCGGCTACAGCGGTTTTTTTGATCTGGTCAAAATCAGGGAAAGCGAACTGGACGCGATCTATCGCCTGGATAGTGAAATGATCGAATTGGCTGGCCGCTTCAACGATGGAGCCCACAAATTGAGCGCTGCGGCCGCAGCCCCGCCGCAGCTTGAAGAGTTGGGGCAACACCTGTCCCAGATCGATGCCATGTTCGCGAAACGAACAGACCTGCTCAAGGGTTATCGAGAATAAGGAGAAAAAAATGAAATTGGAAATCCTTAAATATTTTGATCAAAGCGGCAAGGAAATTTCCCATCGCATCCCCGAGGAAGGCTCCGCTGATATCAAGCTGGGCGCCCAGCTGATCGTCCAAGAAAACCAGGCCGCCGTGTTTTTCCGCGACGGCAAGGCGCTGGACACCTTAAAAGCCGGACGCCACGTGCTTTCCACCATGAACATTCCCTTGCTGACCCGCCTGTTGTCGCTCCCCTACGGTTTCAAATCTCCGTTCCAGGCCCAGGTCTACTTTGTCAATTTGAAGACCTTCCTGAACCTGAAATGGGGGACCAAGGAACCGGTCAGTTTCAAGGACTCCGAACTGGGTTTCGTCCGCCTGCGGGCGTTCGGTATCTTCTCCATCAAGGTCAGCAACCCGCAGGTATTCATCGCCGAGGTGGCCGGGACCCAGGCGGTCTACACCTCGGATCAGATCGAAGATTACCTGCGCGACCTGCTGGTTGGCCGCTTGAATGACTTTCTGGGTGAAACACTCAAGACCATTTTCGAACTGCCGCAGTATTTCGACGAAATGGCCGCTGGATTGAAATCGCGTTTGAGCGATGATTTCGCCAAGTACGGCCTGGAGATATCCGATCTGGTCATCAACTCCATCACTCCACCCGAGGAAGTGCAAAAAATGATCGATGAACGGGCCGGAATGGGCGCCATCGGCGACATGGGAAAATTCATGCAGTTCAAGGCGGCCAAGGCTGTGGAAAAAGCCGCGGAGAACAGCGGCGAAGCCTCTTCGGGCATGGGGCTGGGCATGGGAGCGGGATTCGGTATGATGATCCCCGGAATGATCAACCAGGCCGTCGAACAGGGGAAAAAGGCCGGGGCCGCGGCGGCCAAGGCAGATGAAAGAACCAGGCCATGTCCAAAATGCAAGAAAGAGGCCCCCGCGACCGCCAAGTTTTGCCCGGAGTGCGGCAGCGAATTCCCCCCCGGCTCGTTCTGCTCCAAGTGCGGCACCGAGCTGCAACCCGGGACCAAGTTTTGTCCGGCCTGCGGCCAAAAGAATTCCCGGAGCAGGTGAGCGCGACTCAAGAAAATCCGTCCCAGCCAGGTTACGATAGCCAGCCATGAACTGCAGCTCTGAAAGGATTCTGGTGATATTGAACCCGGCGTCGGGATTCATTTCCAAGGACATCACCACCGCATCGATCATCCGCAAGCTGAGCCGGCACTTTGCCAGCGTGTCCCTGGTGCATACCAGCTCGCCGGCCCATGCCAACGAAATCACCCGCCAGGGGCTGCCGCATTTCGATATTTTTGCCGCTTTCGGCGGCGATGGGACCGTCAACTCCGTGGCCACTTCCCTGCTCAACACCAATAAGACGCTGGGGATCCTTCCCGGCGGCTCCGGCAACGGCCTGGCCCGGAACCTGAATATTCCCCTGTCCTGGCGGCGGGCGCTGGATACGCTGATCCACGGTCAGGATGTGTTCATCGATGCGGGCAAAATCAATCATATTCTTTTTTTCAACGTGGCGGGTATCGGCTTGGACGGCTTGATATCCAAAAAATTCAATCGGGAGTCCAAGACACGCGGCATCCTCCCCTATTTTTATTTTGCCTTGAAGGGAATTTTTGAAATGCCGACGTTCCATGTCCGGGTGACCACCGCCGAAAGCGAATTTGAGGACGAAATCATGATTCTGGCCATGGCCAATTTCAGGGAATACGGCGCCAATGTGGTGATCGCACCCTACGCCTCCCCCTATGATCACTTGCTCGATTTGTGCATTCTGAACAAATTCAAACTGATCCAATCTCCCCTGAGCCTCCAGAGGCTTTTCACCGGCAACATTGACAAATTCCCTTTTTACCGGTCATTCAAGTTCGACCGCATTCACGTCCGCTCCTTGCACGGGCCGATGCCTTTTCATTTCGACGGTGAATACGGCGGCAGCGAGCTGTTGGATTATGACATCACGGTCATTCCCGCCGCCGTCAAGGTGCGCATTCCGCTGTAAAAAAAAAGGGGAAGAATTTCTTCTTCCCCTTTCTATAGTCAGAATAATGAAATTATTCCATCGATGATGCTTTTTGCTCTGTGACCAAGCCGATGACTTCAATCTGGGCATCCTTGATCGCGCTCAGCACATCGACTACTTTGCCGTAGGCGGCTTGCAGATCAGCCTTGAGCAGGACTTTTTTATCCGGTCTCTGCAAATCTTCCAGCTTATCGATGATCATCTGGCCCAAGTTTTCCAGCTCCTTGACCTCCTTGTCATCCAGGTAGACCTCACCGCTCTTCTTGATGAAAACGGTGAGTATCTGAGCGGGGTCGGGTTGACTGGCAACGTATTTGGCTTCGGGCAAAGTGACGTTGGCTCCTTTTGAAATCATCGGCGTCACGACCATGAAGATGATCAGCAACACCAGCAAAATATCGCAAAGAGGAACCACATTGGGTTCAGATTTTGCAGATTTAGAGCCAATTTCAACACTCATGATCTGCTCCTTATTACTTCGATTTCAGCTTGATAAAATGATCAATCAGTTCCGAAGACGCATTGGCCATTTCACCGGTAAAAACATCCACGCGGTTGAGCAGGATATTGAAGAACCAAACGGCGACGACGGCTACGATGATACCGAAGCCGGTGGTAACCAGGGCTTCCGCAATACCGCCCGCGACCGCGCCGATCCCGCCGGAACCGGACACACCCATGCCCTGGAAAGCGGTGATGATTCCAAAAACCGTGCCGAACAGGCCGACGAACGGACCGGTTGAGCCGATGGTCGCCAAGCCGTTCAAGCCTCTTTTAAATTCCTGAACGCCTTTGATGGTGGCTCTTTCGATGGCTCTCTTGGCGGATTCGACGACGTCAGCATGGCTGGACTTGCTGTCCGTCGGATACTGCAATTCGTTCAAGCCGGCGACCAAGACTTTGGCAAGGTGGCTGTTTTTGAATCTTTTATCAGCAGACAACTTGATAGAATCTTCAACTTTACCTTCCTGCCAGAGCGCGGCGATAAGCTTCAATAAAATCCTGGACTGCTTTTTCGCCTTGCCGAAAACAATGAGCCTCTCAATGCCCGTGGCGAAGCAATACACCGACATCAGCACCAGGGTGATAACAACGGCCTTTGGAATAAGACTCATACTGTGCCACATTTCAACTAAATCCCATGACATAATAGACCTCCTAAATTAAGATTTATTTAAAATTCCTTATGGGCAAAAATACCGTTCGTCACTGGTTTTGCAGGGTGAACGTCACCGTGGCCGTGAAAATGACCGGTTTGGGTATGCCGTTCAAAATATAGGGTTCATAGACCCACTGCTTGATGGCGCTCAGCGCGGCATCGTTGAGCAGGGGGTGACCGGAAATGACCCTGGCCTGGCGCACGCGGCCGTAAATATCGGTCATGGCCTCGATGATGACCACACCCTGGATGCGGGCCGTCAGGGCGATCTGCGGATAGACCGGCCGAGTCTGCTTGATCAGCCTGGGCCTTTGCACGCTGGCGACCCGGATGGCTTGCTGGGTGTTGTCCATGAGCGTTCCACCTTCCACGCCGCCGAGAACGCCGCCTACGACGCCGCCTTCGACGCCGCCTTCAACACCGCCTTCCACGCCGCCTTCGATGCCGGCGAAATTGCCCACGTCTTCCTCCTGGATGATGGTGGGGACTTCGATCGGAGCCACCAGCCTGCCGGCGATGATCGGCCTGCTCTCGGCGGCTTTCTTGGCGCTATCCGTCGCCTTCTGTTCCCCGCTGCCCCGCTTCTTGGCCGCGGCCGGAGGCGGCGGCGGCGGAGGCGGAGGCGCCATGACGAAGACGTTGGTCACCTTGACCTGAGGAAGATTCGTATCGGCCATCATCAAGGGAACGACGACAACCGAGGCGATGAGTAAGGCATGAAGCAATAGAGAAATTGGCAAAATCAACCATTTCTGAGTATGTTTGCGAGTACCGGAAGATATTATTAACGAATCCCCGAACATGCTATGCCTCCCTGTTAAATTTTTTTAATATTTCCAAGCTCTTTTATACAATAAAAAAAAGAATAAAGCAAGCACATTTTCAACTTTTTTTTCTTTTTAAGAAATATCTTTCCCAGACTTTCAACCAGGCGCAGGACTGGTAGATGGTCGAGTAAGACCCGGCGATGACGCCGACCAGCATGGTGAAGGCGAAAGGCCTGATCACTTCCCCACCGAAGAGGAAAAGGGACATGACGGTCAAGAAAACCGTCAACGAGGTGAATATCGACCGGCTCAGGGTCTGGTTCAGGCTCTTGTCCAGGATGGCTTCGAGGTCGTCCTTTTTCATGATCTTGAGATTGTCGCGCAGACGGTCAAAAACCACGATGGTATCGTTGATCGAGTAGCCGACGATGGTCAGGATGGCGGCGACCACCTGCAGCGACATTTCAATCCTGAAAAACAGGACGAATGACAGGGAGACCAGGACGTCATGGGCCAGGGTCATGATGCCCGACAGGCCGTACAGGAATTTAAAGCGAAAGGCGATATAGACCAGCATGCCGATCAAGGCCCAGATGCAGGCCAGGGCGGCCTTGCGGCGCAGTTCCCTGCCCACCTGCGGGCCGACGAATTCTACGCTGAGGAAGGTGAATTTGCTCAGGAAGGTGTTGTCGCGCAGCATGGTCATGACCCGGTGCTTGATGCCGACTTTTTCCAGGGCGGAAAAATCGCTGATGATACCGCTGCCGCTCTTGCGCAAGCCGATAATCAGCTTGGCGCTCTCCTGGGCGTCTTCATCGCCCAGGCCCTTGTCGCGCAGGAAACGGGCGATCTCGCCCTGGGCGGTGTTGTTCAGGTCGATCTTACCGGCCGCAGCCTTGTCCCTTTCAGTATCATCGAGCATGCTGTTGCGCATTTCCCTGGCCACGAGCTCGTACTCCTCAACGGCTTCCATTTTCTCCGTATTGGGGAGGTTCAGCTTTTTCAACGAGGCCAAGGTCTTGATGAAAAACTTGTTTTCATTGCCGATGCGCGTGATCTGGGCATCGCCCAGGTTGATCCTGTTCAACATGCCGCGGACCTGCGGGATGGATGTTGTTTTCAGAAAACTGACCTCGATCAGGGTGCCGCCGGAAAAATCGATGCCCATGTTGAAGCCGCGGGTAAAAAACATGTAAATCCCGGCCAGGATGATCAGGCCTGAAAGTGCAAAAGCATAATACCTTTTATTAATGAACTTGATCTTGGGTTCTTCCTTGAATATTTTCATCTTCTGCTCCTATATGCTGATCTTGGCCAGCTTCTTGCGCCGGCCGTAAGTCAGGTCGAAGATTACCCGCGAGACGAATATGGCGGTGAACATGCTGGCGGCGATGCCGATGATCAGGGTGATGGCAAAGCCCTTGATCGGCCCGGTCCCGAACTGGAACAGGAAAACGGCCGAAATGACCGTGGTCAGGTTGGAATCGAAAATCGTCCAGAAGGCTTTCTTGAAGCCGGCGTCGATGGCCGATTTGGGCGACTTGCCCAAGGTGAGTTCCTCGCGAATGCGTTCAAAGATGAGCACGTTGGCGTCCACGGCCATGCCGATCGACAGGATGATGCCGGCGATGCCGGGCATGGACAGGGTGGCCTTGAAATAGGCCATGATGCCCATCAGGATCAGCATGTTCAGCAGCAGGGCCAGGATCGAATTGATGCCTGCGGCCCGGTAATAAACCAGCATGAACAGCACTACCAGCAGCAAGCCGCCGATGCAGGCCATGAGCCCCTTGCGGATGGAATCGGCGCCCAGCGAGGGGCCGATAGTTCTCTCCTCGATATACTTCAAGGGCGCGGGCAGGGCGCCGGAGCGCAATACCAGCACGATGTCGTCCACTTCATCGATGGTAAAACGTCCATGGATGATACCGTCGGCGGAGATCACGTCCTGGATCGTAGCCACGCTCTCGATGCGGTCGTCCAGGACGATGGACAGCTGCTTGCCGATGTTGGCGGCGGTGAACTTTTCGAACTGGGCAGCTCCCTGGGAATTAAAGGAGAAGCCGACGGCCGGGGCGCCGTACTCGTCCTGGGCGCGGCGCGCGCTTTTAAGGTCCTTGCCCGGGACTACCGTGGCCGCTTTCAGCACGTAGAAGCCCTTGTCCAGGCGCCGCGGATTGGTCTTGACGATCTCCAGGTCTTCGGGGAGCTGGCCGTTGTAGTCCTTCAGGGCCGCCTCTTCGGTCAGGAAAGGCCCCGAGACGACGGAACGGAATTCCAGCATGGCCGTGCTCTTGATCAGGCTCTTGACCCGCTCCGGGTTGTCGATGCCGGGGAGCTCGATCAATATCTTGTCTCCGGCTAGGCCCTCTTTCTGGATCGTGGGTTCGGCCACGCCGAATTCGTCGACGCGGTTGCGGATGGTTTCCAGCGCCTGGTCCACCGATTGGTCGCGCAGCTGCTGCTCGATGTTGGGACGCAGGGCCAGCGATACCAGGTTGCCGCCGACCGTGTAGGTCCAATCGCGAAAATCATCGTCCAAGATATCCTTGATCCGGCGCTCGTCATCGAGCAGCGAGCCGGTAATCTCTATTCGGTTGAATCCCCTGCGGATGATTTTATCAAACTTGATGCTGCCGTCCTTGAACAAACCTTTCAATTGGGCGACGCTCATGTCGGTTTGGATGGCAATGGCCTCGTCGGTCTCGACCTCCATGATCAGGTGCATCCCGCCCTTCAGGTCGAGCCCCAGATTGATTTTTTTGTCCAATGGCCAGAGCAGCCAGATCGACAGGGCGATCACGGCCACGATCAAACCAATTTTCCAGGTCATAGACTTGTCCATCTTTTTCTCCTTTAATCCTTTTGCAGTAGCCGTTTAAATAAGGCCATCAGTTTTTTTTCGTATGCAGCTGGCTAATTTAAATTATTTGGTTTTGTCGCCGCCCATTTCCAAGACCGAGGCGACGGACGACTTGGTGATCTGCAGCTTGGTATTGCCGTCCACCTGGATCTCGAAGCGGTCATCCATGACCCGCGAAACGGTTCCGAAGATGCCGCCGGCGGTGATGATGCGCTCCCCGCCCCGGAGTGAAGTGATCATGTTCTGGTGCTGCTTTTGCTTCTTGCGCGCCGGCATGATGATCAGCAGGTAAAAAATGCCGAAGATGACGACGAATGGAATCAAACTAATTAGCATGCTTTGTGGGGGAGCACCACTTGTGCTTTGTCCAAAGAGATACATCATATTCTCCTTTTAGTAAAGAGCCAAGAAAGTCTCTTTAAAATTTAATGAAGCTATTTGAAACTATAGCATATCTTATTTTAGATATAAAATCAAGGTAGTGTGTGGCGTATGTTTTCAATTTATCATGCAGACCAATATGGTCTTGCTTGCCAAGACCATCTCACCTTAACAATAAAAGCTACCATAGCCAACCACAAGAAATTGAATACATAGAAAACCTGTATGCGCGAGATCTCCTTCCTGGGTGTCTAGGCCTATTTCAAATAGTCAATTACTACATACGTTCTTGTGCTAGGCATTCAGTTGCATTCTCAATTGAAACTAAAAAAGAAAAATAACACAGCAGCCCATTCTCGCTTAACACTTTTAGCATAACCCATAATGCGAAAGTTAGAGTCCAGGATCCTGCCGTCATTTTTCATATAACCCAGGATTTTGAAATTTCCGTCCAGCACTATCCCGTCGCTTTTTACATATCCCACTATGTAAAACGAACTGTTTTGAATGGTCCCGTTTGGCTTGATATATCCAATGATTTGGAAATTTCTATTTTGGATAGTGCCATTGCTCTTGAAATAGCCAGCAATCATGAAATTGCTGTCCTGGATGATTCCGTTGGGCTTGATGTAGCCTATCGTGTTGAAATTTCCTGATTGAATTTTCTGTGCATGAACAGCTGAAACATTAAATATGATGAGGCATAATGTGAAACATAAAACCTTTTTTATGTTTTTTCTCATTTACAGAAAGCCATCCAAGAGGGCCAAGCATAAGCCCTAAAACTATTTAAGCAAACTATCTACTTTCTTCCTTTGCGTTTTCCTAATAATTTAACTACTAAATAAATCACGCCTATAATAACCAGAAAAGGAATTAATTGAACTAACATGTTCCCACTCGGAGCAGCCATTAAAACCTCCTTGTTAAAAGGCTCTCAATTATATTTAGGAAACCACGCTCGATTACCGTAGCTTTATTATATAATTTACTTAATGCTCGTTATTTCATTTACTTCTGATGCGCCGCTAACATCGACATCTTTAGGCGGATTCTCCATTGTTGTCACAGTTCCATTTACTTTACAGGGATCCCCTTCTTTGCAGGTCTCTAGAATCTTTTTGCCAACAGCTGAATCAATTTTAAAGAAATAAGGTACCCAATCCCCTGAATCTTCACCATAATAGTTAATTGCACCCCATTCCCCGTAAATTTTAAGCGTACCCTCTATAATCATCGTTGATTAATCAGCAGCCTGACTTTGAGTATATACTTTAGGACTTGCCTGTTCTGATTTCGGAGTAGTTTCTTCCTTTTTGTCGCCACAATTTACTGAAAAAATCAAAAGAGTGAAAATTAGTAATGAGCTAAAAATCAAACTTATAAGGGACTTAAAAGTTGAACTCTTTTGTGAAACCATTTTTGCAGTCAACAAAATGACCTCCTTAATAATAAATATCCCAGGCTATGAAAACTCAAAGCCCGGGATACTATTTCTTGTTCTAATGATAAAAAGCAATCGTGATTATGCCTTCTTCTCTCTGAGCATCTTGCGAATTACTTGAATTGCCTTCTCTGCGTTCGTTGTTGGAATATTGGCACTTCCTACTCCCATTATTTCCGCAAGCTTCGGATCTTTCAGGAAAACAGTAAAAGATGTACCTCCAGTCGTTGTTAATGTAAATTTTTCTGCTTCATTAAATTGAACTTGGCGCCCTTTCCACTGAAAGGAATAACTCTCCGTTTTTGTTGATGCAGACACAACATCTTTGTAAAAGAACTCATCAGTTCCTTCATTGAGCATTTTTCCTGTCGTCATATCTAGCAGGCACTCATAATACAAAAGTTGATTAGCTCCAAATCCAATTGAAGCGCATTTTATGGGAGTATATCTTAACACTCCGTCTTCCCCAACTTTTGCCGCTTCAGTTTCAGTTCCAGTTCTAAAACCAGGGCCATAGACATACTGACTTTCACCAACGAGTTCACTCTCGTCCATTCCAATCTTTTTCAACATTTGCTTGATAATCATTGCTAAATCTTCTTTCAAAAAATCTTCCATTTGCGCATCGGTGGGTTTACCCCCAGTACCCGAATAAATACCAAATGCCCCGATAGCTATAAGGGCAATCCCAACGATAAGCATAGTGCTTTCGCTGCTCCCAAGAATAGCCACTCCAAGCCCAATCAAAATGGACCAAATCGCCCATTTTGGGAAGGGTTTGAAATACTTCACGATCGCTGCTCTCTTTTCTGTCTCAGTCATGGTTCTATCCTCCTTATTTTAAACAAGAACTAAATTAGATAAAAATAATTGTTGACTCCCAACTTTTATTGAATCAAATAAACGTTCAATCTCTTTTTTACTTATCTCACTCCCTTGGATATTATTTAAAATATCTGAAAAACAAGGAGGTTGGACCTTAAGACCATTCATTTCAAAATAGTCTCTCTTTAACATTGCCAAAAGAAGCTTATACTGAGGAACACTATCATCAAGTTGAATAGCAGTATTCAAATATGTTTCAATTAATTTGGCCTCTTTTAAAGAAATTGACATGAGCCGCCTACCTTTGATAAAAGATAGTGTAAAATAATAATAAGATTGAGAAATTTCGGGAGAATGCTCAATTATTTGCTCGAAACATTTTTGCGCTAATGGATAGGTTCCCATTTGTAAATAACACAATCCAAGACCAAGTAAGCCTTCTGTGTTATTTGGTTCTTTATTAATTAATTCTTTGTAATACTTTAGATACTTATTAAAACTCCCAGAATCCATATTCCCGAGATAAGCGATACTGGTGACAAAGAACTCTGATTTACAATAATTACATTTTTTATCGGATGGCTTAGCAGCCGCTCCGCATAAAGGGCATTCACTTATTTCCATTTTTTATCTCTGGATTAATTTGTTTGCAATCAGCTTGGTTTTTGCTGTTAGAGATTTAGCAGTATCAACTAAGAAATTAACTTTTTCAGTATCACCATTTTTATCTTTCACTAAATTTGATATTGAGTCAGAGAGATTTTGAATCTCAATGCAAAATTCTTGATACTGAGGCGAATTTGACAGTGAAGTGTTCTCATTTAGAGAAAATTGAACAGTTTCTTTTAATTGTTTAATATTTGATTTAAGGTCCTTATAACTGGGATTTTGAATTGAAGTTTCACAAAAGGAAAGGATATTTTTAACTTCTATTGGTGTTATTGCTTTCGATCTATCAAAGACCTGCCCAGAAACAGCAGCCTCACGAGATATCGATAAAAATATTATATAAATTGCAGCAAGTACAAATATAATTATTTGAAAGACTAAGTGTATTCGATTGACAATATCACTTTTAATAAACGAATTAGCCACCATGGCTATAAAACTCAAAATAGAATAATTTATTACAATTACAGAGATTGTTGGTGTTATTCCACCATAACGAGTTTGAGAATCATCCTTTGTAAAAAAGAATGAATAAAGCAAAAGGCTGCCCCAAGAGAATATACAAAGTATCTCAGTCCATAGAATTCTATATAAAAAATGATCGGATCTACTTTGAACTGGAACAATAATTAATGCAATAAAGACAATCGCTATCGCTGATAAAGCCCAGCCAATAAAAAGTGAATAGCGAGAAATATTCTTTGGATTCATTTCTTTTTCTCCTTACATTGAATCCAAGATTTGTTGTTTTTTTATTTTAAATTCTTCTGCACTGATCAAATTAGCATCAAGCATTTGCTTAAGTTTTTGAAGCTTTGCAACAGGATCATTCTGATCTTGCTGTTGCGGTTTCACATTCAATACCCCACCAATTTGCTGACCAATTGGAACGCCTGCGCCAAGGCCAGCACCAAGTCCGAGCCCAGCACCTAATAGTTGTCCCGCACCACCGCCTTCATTTTCTGCAGCTTTTTCCAATGTGTCGAAGGAACGCATGGTTGAATAAGCTGGGCCAACTTTGGCTTGACTGATTTGATCGATTTCCATCCGTTTTCCAAGTATTTCTTGAAATTTTTTCTGTTCTTCTTCTGGGATACTTATACGTTCAACATTAAAATTAATGATCTCAATACCAAATCTCTGAAACTCAGGTGAAATGTCTTGAGCAATAAATGAAGAAAGATCATTTAATTTCGCGCTTGCTTGGAAAATGGAAACATTACGTTCAACAAAAAATTTAGCCAGAGCATCCGAAAGACGCTGAATGATTTCTCCAAGAAAATACTCTTCTACTTTCTCAATACCAAAATATCCCTTATCGGATGTCGTAGTTTGGGAACCAACAATTTGAACAAGAAAGATACGCGCCTCACTAATTCGTAACCCCCATCTTCCAAATGCCCGGACACTCACAGGGTAATTATATAAAGGATCAATGACTTGAATTGAACCTTTTGTTCCCCATTTCAAATCACGTTTTACTGTTTTATTAACGTACCAAACTTCAGCTGAAAAGGGTGTTTTTCCACCATATGCCAATTTAATTAATTTTCGTTATAAGGGTAAGTTTCGAG
>Ga0315293_10003047_pt1 | contig 16118 bp, 15 predicted proteins | sample YL17G13_20_MG_FD_203071 | JGI IMG/M metagenome (GOLD analysis project Ga0315293, IMG submission 203071) | Sediment microbial communities from Yellowstone Lake, YNP, Wyoming, USA - YL17G13_20 | ecosystem: Environmental > Aquatic > Freshwater > Lake > Sediment | place: USA: Wyoming | collected...
CCCCGATTGCTTGCCGAGGCGGCCGTTGCGAGCTTGTCCGAGGCAAAGAAAGGCGAAGATGGAATCAGCTACCTACTGGGGTTCATCAATTCTGGCGGGGAGACCTCATTGACGCAGCAGTACCTGGCAGAGATCTTGTCGACTACTGGAGCGAAGAGTCTTGAGGATGTCTACCAAGTCGCCATACCATCTGTTTCTGAAAGAGAGAGTGTGAACACATGAACGCGAAAATCAACAACCAAACCATCGATCGTGCCATCAAGTCATTCCCCGGCAAGGGTGACTGGAAGTGCAAGTCCCTATCCAGTCTCCGCAAAGGGCGAGGTAACATCGCGTGGGAGGAAATGGCCAATCTCCGCAAGAAGGGCGGAGTCTACGCCTGGTCCTTCCCAAGGCGCCTCTTCGTCAAGAATCTACGGATCGCGCTCCACGGCCCCAAGAACACCGACAAGGTCATGTTCCATTTCTCCGCTACCGATCTCCCTGCCATCGCCAACGGCAGGATGGTTCTCTACGTCGGTCGTGCAACGGACCTGCTCAAGAGAGTCAAGCAACACCTGCGACCCTCGGGCAGAACTTCGTTTCAGGTTGGCAAGGGACTGAGGAATTGCGGATTGACAAAGCATGAATGTGAGTCCCGGGATTCCATGTTGGAGCATGTCTGTTTCCACTACCATATTGTCGATGGCAACGAGAACGTCGTGAATCGCGACTTGATAGAGGCCGGGCTGGTCTCCAAGTACCGGGCGCCGTTCAACGTTAAGGCTGAGCACTGAGTAGGGGCGCGGCTGATTTGTGTCCCGCAATGCAGTATTTCTCTCACAGGAGTTGTTAATGCCGCAGCGTCAACCAACAGCAAGCACTCGTCGGTCCTTCAAGGCCACCGGCAGCTACGATTCCGTGCTTTTCAGCATGATCTCACTTCTTGAGCAGGCGCGTCGAGCATCGGCGCGTGCTGTCAACAGCGTGATAGCAGCCACGTACTGGGAGATTGGTCGCCGCATCGTGGAGCACGAGCAAGAGGGCGAGCAACGGGCAAGCTATGGTAGCGGGCTTCTCGAACGCCTTTCCAAGGATTTGACGAGTCGGTTCGGGCGCGGATTCAGTGTGGATGGTCTTGAACGGATGCGCCGATTCTATCTGGTGTACTCTCCCGAATGGATTTCCGCAACACTGTTGCGGAAATTGTCGGGCAAGGTCGGCGAAAAAGCAAAATCCGCAACAGCGCTGCGGAAATTGCCTCATGGCAATCGAGTGAGCTTCACGTTCGATCAGCTGGGTACGTGCTTTCCTCTGCCGTGGATGGCGTACCTCAGATTGCTGTCCGTAGAGAATCCGCACGCACGCGAGTTCTATGAGGTGGAGGCATTGCGGGGCGGCTGGTCGGTGCGGCAGTTGGATAGGCAAGTGAATGCCTTGTTCTACGAGCGAACAGCGCTATCTCGCAACAAAGTGGCAATGCTTGACAAGGGCGGTAGGGCGCGATCCGATGACCTGATGACTGCCGAGGAGGAGATCAAAGACCCGCTGGTGCTGGAGTTTCTTGGCCTGAAGGACGAGTACTCAGAGAGCGATATGGAAGATGCACTCATCGGGCATCTCGAGTTATTTCTTCTTGAGCTTGGCGGCGATTTCGCCTTTATCGGTCGACAGAAGCGCTTGCGTATTGGTGACGAGTAATACCGGGTCGATCTTCTGCTCTTCCACCGCGGCCTACGGTGTCTTGTGGTTATTGACCTGAAACTGGGCAAATTGACTCACGCGGATGCTGGGCAAATGCACATGTATCTCAACTACGCGCGCAAGCACTGGACTCGTGTGGATGAGAACCCGCCAGTGGGTTTGATCCTCTGCTCCCAGCCCGACGCGGCCATTGCCCAGTATGCGCTGGAAGGGTTGCCAAACAAGGTGCTTGCGGCGCAGTATAAACTGGCGTTGCCCCAGGAGAAGGTGCTGGTGGAGGAGATTCGGCGAACGCGAGAGAAGACTGCAAATCGGCAAGCGCTTCAGACTGCGGTTCGGGGTAGCACGAAGAAACCGAAGAGATGATTCCCAACAAGAGGACCATTGTCGTGTCCACAACATTCCCTTTCCTCACCTCCTACGACCCTCCAGGCGCCAGTGAGGGCACGCTCGATCCTCTGGGTCTCTATCAGATCGCCGACCAACTGGCAGTCCAGTTGGTGCCTGCGGTACGAGAGCGCATGCAGCGTATCCGCTTTCTCACTGCAATGGCAGTGGGTGCCATGGTTACGGAGAACATCGAGGAGGATCCGCGCAAGCGCGATGCTGCGCCGTGTCTGGTATGGGAGTGGCTGGTGGTAGAGGCATTGGTTCGGTGCATGGACGAGGGGATCTCAGAGCGAGGGGTGCCTGGCTCGTCTGTGGCGAAGCGTGCGGTGAATCAGCTTGGGTATGTGGACGCACGAAGCTATCTCAAGCTCCCGCGGATCTACGGTTTCAATGGTGTTTACAAGCGACTCGCGATACACATTGGGATAGTGGATGTCAATCTTGGACCAGGGCCGAACGCGGAGTCAGTGGTTGACGCATGGGCTCGGGGCCAGGGCTTGGGGGGGATCGACGGCGCGAAGCCACTGATGCGCAAGTGGAAAGATGCAGTCAAGGGTAGCATGTTGGCGAGCCCAGCGCGAACAGATCCGGGGTGGAGGAGCGATGCCTGGGAGGAGTTGGCACGGGCGTTTCGGCCTTCCGATTGTCGCACGCAGGAGAAGAAATGCCTGCGTAGGCTTCTGCTTCCGGAGAGTGACAAACTCGGAGCATTGCCCGCGATCTGGCAATTGCAGGAAGAATCGGAGAATGAGAGTCTGATCGACAAGGTGCTGCACGAATCGCTTGAGCAACGCCGGCCGGAGTATGCGCCGCTTCTTCAGGCGATCAGAGCCTACGAAGCGTTCGCTCGGAGCTTGCAGGATGCCTTCGATGTGATGAAGGCCATGGCAGCGACGTCAGTCGTGACAGGAATCTCTCTGCCTTTGGTTGGGAACGATGCTGACTTCCAGGAATCTGTGGATGGTCTGCACCTGCGCTTCGCAGCAGCGCACCAGGCTCTCGGCGAAGTGTCGGCAGCACAGATGTCTCTGCAGAACCTTTTCAGCGAGCGATTCGCGGCGTTCTCCGGGCCAATGAGCACCACGACGTGCGCCACGGCGTTGTGGGCCCACCACGAGGCGGTGCAGAAGGCGAAGTCCGCAGACGGGAAGCGATCCTGGTTCGATCGCATCGGTCCGGATCGCATCTGGACAAGGTACGCATATCGTGAGCCAAGACGCGACATCGTGCCGGGAGCGTACGTGCACGACTACCGGGGCAAACCCATCCGAAGCTTCTGTGAGGATTTACGATGAGCAAGCGCAACAAGACTGCTTCGGCACCGTTGCTCGACATGTGGAGGCCCCCGCATGGCGCAGGGGAGCCCATTGGCTGCCTTGCGACCACATTCACGTTCAAAAAATCGGATCTGTTCTCTGAACACTGCCTTGCGCGCTTCCTGGGTATCGAGTCTGAGCCCGATCGCGAGGATCTGGCGTTCCTGCTTGAGCGGGAGACGCGATTGGGGGGTGTGTACGCAGGAGTCCTTGTTGACTACTCGCAGGCTGGCGTTGAGCATTCGCTCCGGTGGGACGTTCTTCCTGTGCGGATTCGCGGGGGTAAACAGCACGCGAAGCTGAGCCTGTTAGTGTGGCAGTACCATATTCGGGTCATCATCGCGTCTGCCAATCTTACAGAACAAGGGTATCGCACGAACCTGGAGGTTGCATCCACGCTGGATTTCTCGGCCGATGATGAAAACACCGAACTGCTGACTGACACAATCGCATTCTTGCGGAGTCTGCTCGTCTTCGTGCCATCCTCAAGAGAGAAGTCGCCGGAGCTTAGGCGAGCAGAGGAGTTCCTGAGCACAACCGAGAAGCGCGCCGAGTCCGGTTCTACCGGTAAGCGCGGACGCACCATCCGTCAGAATCTTGTGGCGACGGTCCCTCACGTTGAGGGAGGAGAAGCTCCCCGAAGCAGCCTTGAGGAGGCATTGGAGCATTGTCGCGCGCGCGGCGGATCGCCCAACGAGGTGTGGGTGGCCTCGCCGTTCTACGATGCAGAGGACCGTGCTGCCAGGCTTACTGCAGCATTGTGCAAGTCAATGGCTCGCGGCGAAAAACGGCGACTGTGGTTCTGTGTTCCCGAGGTGCGCGATGGCAATGAGACAACGGTTCCGCGGTTGGCCGCACCCAAAGCGCTCTACACTGTGCCTCAGGAGTACAGCGGAACTGTCACGGTGGAGACGCTCCCCGAGCTTGACGGAGACATGAACCGACGCCCGTGGCATGCCAAGATGCTTGCGCTCAAGAATGACGACTACAGTGCAGTGATGATCGGTTCATCCAATTTCACCGGTGCCGGGCTGGGAATCGATCGATACAGAAACGTCGAAGCGAATCTTCTCACTATTGTTGACATAGAGAAGTTCGACCGCGATAGCGGTCAGCTCGAAGGCGTTTGGCCGACAATGGAGGAGGTCGACGACCCCGACTCCGCCGAGTGGCTGGGCATGCAAGTTGGGCTCGATGATGGGGAGATGAGCGACGCACCGCCTATGCCCCCTGGTTTCCTGTATGCAACGTACCGTGCCGGGGTGAACAGCCGCATTGTGCTCCATTTCATTCCGACTGAACTCCCCGATGATTGGTCGATATCAGCGACAGGTAACGACAAGCGCGATCTGTTGAGCGTTCAGGCATGGCGCGATGGGGGAGCGGCGCCGCAAGTGGAGATCTCTTGGGGGCTGCCGCAGACCCAAGTGCAGCGTTTCGGGTATGGGCGAAAAAACAGAAGCCAGCCGACGGTGCCTTTGACCCAGATCTTGACTCATCAACACCTGTTGACCTTGACCCGCTACATCGCTATGACTTGCAGGCCACCTTCCTGCACCGCGTGCGGGGGCGCGCGCGCGTCCTCGCCCAACTACGTGTGAATCTGGAACGGCCGGTGTGGAGTGCGCAGGCGCTGGAGTGGCGCTTGCGCGGGCTCGTGGGCATCGCCCCACTTGCGGACAAGTATCTGAAGGAGTTCACTGACGCTGACAGAAGGAGCGACGAGAAGCTGTTGACGTTGGCGGACTTTCTCATCGTTCTGCGCGAGGTAGACTACCACGAATCTGCGGAGTCCCTCAGCAAGAGAGAGTTCGACCAAGTTTACCGCACGTTTGTGCGCGAATTGGTCGACACGCTCAACCAGGGCGTGAATGCTCACCGAGAGAAGGTCTCTTCGGACCTTCTTGGCTTCTGGAATCGAGTGGTGCAAAAATGCCAAGCATGAATGACGCGTTTGCCATTCCTGAAGAGTTGGTGTTAGGAGCCCGCATTTCCGAGCGGGTTCCAGCGGCTGATCAGAAACGACAGCGGGCCGAAGTTGAGGAGATCCTGAGGCGGTTGCGCAAGCAGCCGGGAGTCATCCTTGCTGACGAGGTCGGCATGGGGAAGACATTTGTTGCTTTGGCTGTTGCGTACACCGTGGCCACGCAGAATCCGCTGGGTCCGGTGGTCGTGATGGTGCCGGCCAACCTGGTTGATAAATGGGTTCAAGATCTGCACACGTTTTGCGAGCTGTATCTCCATGACGTTGCTCCCCGCCAGAAGGACCGGGAGTCGCAGCAGACCTTCAAAGCCCGCAATGCACTCAGGTTTGGGGTAGCGCGCCATAGCGTCGAGTTTCTGAAGCTGCTGGATGATCCGGTGCGGGAACGTTGCCACTTGGTCTTCTTGACTCACGGCGCCCTATCCAGAGGCCAGACTGATAAGTGGATTCGGCTGGCCTTGATTGCCGAATGTCTCAGAAAACACGGGCGAGGTCGGGCGACTCGCTTGATTCAGGTGAAGGAACAGATACACCGATTTCTTGGGGAACTGCTGCGGGCAATCGGCGAGGAGCGTGCTCACGGCCATGAGGGTGAGCTCTGGCGGAAGCTCATACACACTGATCCAGCCGCGTGGAGGGAAATCTACAATCGTGAGATCGAAGAGCCCGACCTCCATCTGGCTGACGACCCTGTACCCAAGTCGGTTGCCCGTGCTTTACAGCGCGTTGACCTTAAGCTGCTTGCCGACGCACTCACCGAGATGCCTGTGAGGGCGGCGGGCGGGAAGGATCGCATCAAAGAACGCGTGGCCGAGGTGCGGCAGCAGTTGCGTGCGGTAGAGGAGGAACTCTGGACTCTTCTTCTCAGTCAGGCACGGTGGCGCTCGCCCCTCCTGGTCATGGATGAGGCACACCATCTGAAGAACCCCGAAACATCACTCGCGCGACAACTGCAGAGCCAGAAGGACGATGCTGGCCTGCGTACGGGTGACGGTTCGATGACCAGGGCGTTTGACCGAATGCTCTTCCTGACTGCCACTCCTTTCCAGCTTGGACACCATGAACTCGTGCACGTTCTGGAGCGCTTCGGCGATGTGAGATGGGATGAGGGTAACCTTGGCACCGTCGAAGACTTCAGGGAAGAGTTGCGCAAACTGGGAAGCAATCTCGACGAGAGCCAACGGACTGCAATTGCCCTGAAGCGGTGCTGGGCTCGCCTTCGAGGTGACGATTGCCCTGGTGATGTGAACGCTTGGTGGACGGAGCTTCAGCAGTTGCCCCGCGAAGGCCTTCCCGCTTGCCATAGGGCAGTTCTGGACGCATATGCTGCTGCTCATGTCAAGCGAGCGGTCGCCGAGGAATCTCTGCGGATGTGGATCGTGCGCCACAACAAGCCAATCCGATGGTCGGGAACTGCCATTGTCAGGCGTGAACGTCTCGTGGGCGCTGCGGTTACCGGCGAAGCCGCCTCCGGCGGGCTCCAGATCCCGGCAGAGCAACTGCTGCCGTTCTTCCTGGCTGCGCGCAGTGCGACTAACCCTGGTCAGGACTTGCTGGGCGAAGCGTTGTGCTCATCCTATGAAGCATTTCGGTTTACGCGGGAGAAGGATGATGGCGATATCGAGACTGACGAGGAAGGCACAGTTGTGGTCGATCCCGACCTGAGTCGCACAACCTGGTATCGGGAGGAGTTCGACGCGGCGCTCAAAGACTGCACGGGTGCAGCGCACCCCAAGATGCACGCAACCGTGCAGAGAGCAGCGGATCTCTGGGAGAACGGCGAGAAAGTGCTTGTGTTTGCCTTCTATCGCCAGACTTGCCGGGCGTTGCGCATTCACATTGGCAAGGAACTCGAAAAACGATCGATGCTGAGTGCGCAGCGACAGGTCGGCGCGGGTAGTCAACAGGACCTTGGAGCATTGATCAAACGTGTGCGAGGGCGCTTCTTTGGCGACTCCGACTCGCCCGGCAGGCGCGCAATCAACGCGGCCCTTGAGGCCATCCTGCTGCAACAGGTTGTCCTTCCCAGCTACGAAGGCGTGACTTCCGAGCAGCGTGTGCTGCTTCTGGACGTGTTGCGAAGGTTTCTGCGTGTGCAGACAACTCTTTCCCGCTGCTTCCCGCTGGCTCTACTCGACAAGATCACGCCCGACGACGCTGTCCAAAGGATGCTGGACTATGTAGACGCCTCTGGGCTTTCATGGCGAGACAAATTTGCTGGGTTCGTGCGCTTCATTGTCGAACAGTGTTCCGTTGATGAGCGGACGCTCTATCTTGAGGCACTGAAGGGGATTCGAACCGGCGGCATCAGGGTCGAGGACGACGACGGCAAAGAGTCCAGCGCCGATGATGGTGATACGGCAATCGCCCTCGCAAACGTGCAGGTCGCCACAGGGACAACCAAACGCGATACTCGCGCACGACTCATGCGCGCGTTCAACACTCCGTTCTTCCCCGACATCCTCGTGTGCAGCGAAGTCATGGGCGAGGGTGTCGATCTCCAGCGCTTCTGTCGACATGTCATCCATCACGATCTCGACTGGAATCCAAGCAGCATGGAACAGCGCACGGGCAGAATCGACCGTCTTTCATGCAAGGCAGAGGGTCGCCACTCAATCGTGATGCACCTGCCGTATCTGGCCGGCACCGCGGATGAGCGGCAGTACCGAGTCATGACCGATCGCGAGCAGTGGTTTCGTGTGGTGATGGGGCAAAAGGAAGTATCCAAGCTCATTGCGAGAGACTCGGAGTGCGAGCTGCCACTGCCGAAGGGGATTTCGGAGGGGTTGAGTTTCAGACTTGATTTGGGTGCGAAGTAGCCGGACCCCGATCATGCTGCGTCGGCGAAGTCATTCTTGACAGTGGCACTGAACGAGGCGAGTTTATTCAAGAAGCAGTTTGCTGGTTTGCCATGGTCGGAGCCTTCGGGGGAATGAAGAAGGTGCGCGGGATTTTGCGCGGGCTCTTGAACTCAAGTGTCAGTGGACAAACATGAAACTGCGTAGCAGAAGCATCAGTGCGTCCAACCTCAAGAAGGCGAGGGTTCCCCTTTCTCCACTCCCCGAACAACACCGCATCGTCGCCAAAGTCAACGAACTCATGTCCCTCTGCGACCAGCTCGAATCCCAGCTCAACACATCCCCCAATCCGACACCGGCCATCTCCTGGATTCCCTTCTCCTCGAGGCGCTCGGCTTGGCGCCAGCGAGCTCGAGGTGAAACCCCGGCGGTGGAACACTGTCTCGCAGAGCCAAGTTCCGGATGGTGGCTGGTTGAGCGCAATCCTCGTACCGTATGTATTTTGCCTGTTGACTTCGGGACCCTCACGGCATAGAATCAGGTGATGAGTGGAAGGTGGCCAGACTTCGTGAAAATATGGGAACCAGAAATAGGTGAGGGCCTCTACACGACCTCCGATGTCGTGATGTTTGAGGTATGTCCATCGAAGGTTAACCGCTGGCTCACCAACTACTGGAAGCCTGGCGGTTCACCCCAACCGTACATACTTGACAAGAGATCAAAGGTGTTCGGATTCCACGCCTTCATCGAGCTCTACACTATCGCAAAATTGCGTGAAATGGGTGTGTCATTCAGGAGAATATACCAGGCGAGGTCGGTTCTCGTTCGGGAATTCAAGACAGTCTATCCGTTCGCATTGGGAGCCTTGCTATCTGACGGCAAGACGGTGTTGGTCGAGGTCAACAGCTCGACCCTACTCAATCTGAACAAGCACGGGCAGTATGAACTCACCGATGTGCTTAGAGATTTCTGTAGGAAGATCGACTTCGGCAAGGAGGACAACCTCGCGGAACGGTTCTGGCCTTTGGGCAAGGACGCTGCCATAGTTGTTGACCCCAGGATTTCTTTCGGCCGGCCCTGCATCAATGGCACGGGCGTCCAGGCAGACGTCATCTACAATCTGCACAGAGCTGGCGAGAAGAAATCTGTCATCCTGGATGGCTACAGAATAACCGAAGCGCAGTATTCAGACGCACTCTCGTTCGCTGCGAAGTACAGGGCAGCTGCATGAAACTGTATTTTGATGAGAATTTCTCCTATCGTCTATCAAATGCTCTGAAGGAGCTTGAGCAAGGAGCCCACGATGGGGTTGAGGTTCATCACCTGACCGAGGAGTTTCCCAGAGGAACGAGCGATGGCGACTGGATTCCTGTCATTGCACAGAAGAATGGCATTGTAATCACTCAGGATTTGAATATTCACAAGACGCGATCGCTGAATCTTATCTGTGAGAAACACCGTTTGTCGCTGGTGCTCTTCAAGCCGCCAAAGAAACGAAGCTACACGTACTGGGACTGGGTTGAGGTTGTGGTGGCGAAATGGCGAACTGTCAAGGATGAGATCAAAACACACCGGGGACGGTTCGTTCTCGAAATAGCCGATCGCTCGGTTCATGTGCTGTCTTGATCGGTGAATGACATGCTTCCGCATCCCTTTCACTACTCCGGCCCATGGCAGAACGCCCGAGCGTGGGACGGTCCAGCCGCAGAACCCACATGGGAAGCCCTTTGAAGCAATGCGTTCAGCGCGGACCCAATTGTTCACGCACCCTCCCTTGTTATCGCAGCACCAATCCCCATGACCGGGGGATTATCTCTGTCAAGTATATTGGAACGTGGCATGCTTGACGTTTGGTGCAGTGCCTTCGATTGTGCGGACTGTGAATTCGACCATCAAGGAGCCCGTCGCACATGCCGCTGATTAAGAGGGATTTCACACGCACTTCCGGCAACCGCGATGTGCGGCTGGTGGTGATCGCCACTGAGGGCGAGATCACCGAACCGAAGTACTTCGAGGGTCTGTGCACCGCTCATCGCAGGCCGTCGGTGCATGTCGAGGAGTTGGCGCGAACGACGCAGGGGTCCTCACACTCCTGCGTCTTTCATTTGACGGCTGCCCGAGAAAGCACGAAGGGCCACGGAGCAAGTCTGCGGCCCTTCGTGTCCTGCCGAGTGATCCACGAGTCCCAGCTCGCGTCAGTTCTTCTTGATCGTCCCGTTGGTGATGCTCTTCGCATTGCCCCCATTGGCATCGGTGACTGTCAGTGTGAAGGTGCCCTCTGCGTAGCCGGTGCCGTCACTGTTGGAGCTCCAATGCGTGATGTGCACTGTGCCGCTGCCACCGGCGTTGTTGGTGGACCATGACTGTGAATCGTCAAGTGTGTACGCAGCCACGCAGTCGGTGGCCGGCAGCGTCACGTCAAACGGCGTGGACCTTCCTGAGGCAACAACGATGTTCATCGTAATAGTCTTGGGAGAGGCGCTGGTTGTGGATGCGGAAAGCGTCATGACGTCCGTGCCACTCACCGCCGGCTGCACCACGCAGCTTGCGGACGTGCAGTTGAAGCTGACACCATCGACCTTGGCGGTGACCGTGGTCATGCCCGGCACCTTGGCAATGTTGGAGAACGGGTTATCGCATCCCGCCAGACCCATACACCCGACAACTGCGCAAATCAGGAGCTTCTTCACCGCGACATCCTCCGTGTGTGGTGTGATGTTCACGTGGATCATGTTTGGCCACAGGACGATCATACCATCTGCGGGGTCGGCGTGGTAGGGAAATCCTTCACATGACGTCGGGGTCACTGTGGCCCAACCAAGGCCTTCTCCGCATCATCCAGAACACTCGGCAGCCCAATGCGTATGGCCAGGCCGAAGACCCAGGGCGGGATCCACACAACCGGATCCCCCTGCGCGTAAACGGCAGCGCGACATGCCGACGGGCCCGTGCTCCAGATGCACCCAACCATGCGCAGGTTCTTCACTTCCACGCTGAACCACCCGCGTTTGTCTTCGCGCCACTTCGCGTTGAGGGTTGAGTCCTGATTCTGACTCACATACAGGCGAAACCCCGAGGAATCCGGCGCTTGCACCGAATCGATGTTGCCGATGCCCCACACGCGCACCATGGCAACGCGCCCCTCGCCAAAGTAGGTGCCCAGAGGCTGCACTATCGACGATGGCTCGCGGACGCGCTCGAAGCGGTGCACGTGCTTGAAGATATCGGGATACCGCTCAAAGCCCATCATCAGGTCGCGCACTCGGGGGAGTGGGTGGTCCAACGAGCAGGCAATCCACGCACGATAGCGCAATGGCCCGCCTCGCACGCGCTCGACGTGGACTATCTGCTTTGACGAGGCGCGGCAGTCGGCGAATGCCTGCTCCGTCGCGTCAAGAGTGTCGGTCCGGGCATGGGCTGCTTGACAGATGGCCAGTATGCACATGGTCACGACGACAAAACGCATGGGAGACCGTTCCAGTGTGAGGGACGCGCTACTGGAACTTACAATGGTCGGTGGAGGAATGCAAGGGTTGGATTCGAGTGGGAGTGCCGCTCGGGCACCCCCAGCCGACGGCATTTGACATGGCCCCGTCAACCCAGTATGTTTATGAGCAGGGCCGGTCTCCGCAACACGGCGGGCTTCCGGCTCGCATCAGACAAGACCACCACGCGCGGCTCGAACATTTCGGAGGCAAACCATGTGCATCGACCACGAGACACTCCACGCACTGTCCCACGAAATCAACGTCATGGAAACCGTGCTGCGGGGCTACATGTCCGATAGCGTCAACAAGAACGCGCAGGATGGAGTGTGGGCTCAATGGCAGCGTTTGCGCGAGATGCTGGAGGCTGAGGTCATCGGCTCTGATTTCGAGCACACGCACGACCATCCGCATGGTCACGAGCACCCGCACCCGCATACGCACTGATGGCAGGGGAGCAGTGTCCTTTCGACGATCTCTGCGATCCGGCAGATCCCTCGGTCGACTCCGCAGACGCACCGTGGTATGATTGCCAACATGGCACGAAGTACCGACGCACATGCTCGGTCAGAGGCGTTCCTCGCAATCTCATCGCAGTACCGCCTTGGAGCGCTTCCCACCGAGCAATCGCACCCTCTCACCCGCGAACTGTCAACACTCGCACAGAACGACCTCCCCCGGGCTATTGCCGTCCTGCACCAGATCGACTGCAACGCACTCGGCGTTGTCGTGGACTGCATCCCCGCGATCCAGACACTCTCTCGCAGCATCGGCAAAACGCTCGATGCCGGACATCGCGTGTTCCTGTGCGGCTGCGGCGCCACAGGTCGACTCTCGCTGGCATGCGAGGCATTGTGGCGCATGGAACACGACCGGGACGTTCTGGCCGACCGAGTGGTCGCCTTCATGGCCGGTGGCGACGCTGCGCTGGTGCGGTCTGTGGAGCACTTCGAGGATCGCTCAGAGTACGGCGAACGGCAGCTCCGGGGTCTCGGATTTGGCGCTGAGGATCTGCTTGTCGCATGCACCGAGGGCGGCGAGACTCCCTTCGTCATTGGCGCAACACTCGCGGCTGCGGACCTGTCGCGCAATGCCCCGTTCTTCCTCTACTGTAATCCCGACAACGTGCTCCGCGCCGCTGCGCAGAGGTCGGCGCAGGTCATTGACGATGCGCGCATCAACAAGATCTGCCTGCCCACCGGCCCCATGGCATTGGCGGGAAGCACGCGCATGCAGGCAAGCACCGTGTTGATGCTTGCCGTGGGCAGTGCACTGCAGCACCACCGCGATCCGCAGACAGTGGGGGAGTGCGCCCGCTCCCTCACAGCATTCTGGCAGCACGCAGCGTCTGCGCTCATTGAGCCGCTGATTGTGCGCGAGGCCGATTGCTACGCGCGGGGCGGCTACGTCGCGTACGAGGCAGACCCGGACTGCGCACTCACCGTATTGACAGACACGACTGAGCGCGCTCCTACATTCAGCATGCACCCCTTTGAGAACGAGCAGGATCCGGACTCCCCGTTGTCCCTCTGCTGCTTCGTGGTTCCGGGGGCTGCCGATCGCGTGGACGCGTGGCAGTCGATACTGCGGCGAGCTCCCCGGCCACTGTCATGGCCGGACACTGGCGGCGTTGCGTCGCGCGAACGACTGATGGGCTTCGACTTCTCCGCCGCGCACGTCCGGTGGCGGGAACGCCTCGCACCCCGCGCCCGACACCGACGATTCGCAGCAGGCATCGAGGGAACGCACCTGCGACTCTCGCTGGACGACTGCGCATGCACCTTCCCCGTGGACGGTCTGACGCGACTTCAAACGCAGCTCGTGCTCAAGATGCTGCTCAACACGCACTCGACTCTGGTGATGGGGCGGCTGGGACGTTACAGCGGCAATGTCATGACCTGGGTGCGTGCGACCAACAACAAACTTGTCGACCGTGCCATCCGCAATGTGGCGATCCTGCTTGAGAACCGAGGCGTTCGCATGACCTACGAGCAGATCGCCCATGCGTGCTTCGTGGCTATGGAGACAACGCCGGCCGACGAGTCTCTGGTGCTCGCTGCGGCGCAGATCCTCGCCCAAAGAGGCTGCTGACGCCCACCGCACGCGTGTACCGGTCGCGTGAACCACTATATTTGCAGTCCGGCCTCCCCGGGCAGAATACGTCGGGAATGGTCGTCCGTCAACCCGCACTTCCGCGAAATCGTCGCTATGACTCTCACCGAAGAACAGCACACCCGCCTCATGCAGGCGCTCGCGGCTACCGATCCGCTCTACGATGCCCACGAGCGGATGCTGAGCGTTCCGCTCGACCGGCACCTGTGCCACACCACCTTGACTGATGGTATGGTGCATGACACGCGCGCATCCCTGCAGTACGCAGTGGCATTGTTCGACTCGGCGGAATCGTGGCGGATCGAGCGAGCGTGCGCAGTCGTGCGTCGCGCGTTGGAGCTGCAGGATCGCAGTGCCGACAGCTCCACACGGGGCATGTGGCCGTGGTGCTCAGAGGAGCCTCTCGCAAGCGCACCACGGCGGTCGTGGAGCTGGGCCGATTTCTGCGGCATAGAACTGGTGCAGATCGCCCTCGATCACCACGCCACCCTTCCCCTTGACTTGGCACGAGGTGTGGACGATGCCATCCGACTTGCGGCGGAGTCCACGCAGGCTCGCAGCTCCAGCGCCGATGACGAGAGCATCGCAATTATGGGTACCTACGTCCAGCTTGTGGCTGCCGAGAGGTACTCACTTCCGGGCCTGTGGGACCATGCCTACGCCCGCCTCACGGGCATCTTCGAGCGTACCCTCGATCAATGCGGCACTCTGACCGCAGGCAACAGCCCTCCCTGCACGCTTATGGCGCTGGAGGAGATCGGGCGCATGTACCGCGATGTGCAGAACCCCGAAGCACGTTTGCTGGCGCAGGGCCTGCATCGCGTGCTGTGGGAGGAGATCGCGCTGCATTTCCACCCGCCCAGCAGGCAGTGGGCGGGCCCGCACGGCAGGAGTCTGCACTCTCTGATCGAGACGGACACTCTGTCGCTGCTGTGGCGGGGTCTGAACGGTCGGGTCCGGTGGAGCCGCGAAGCGTCGGATCCCGCCATCAACGAGCATCGGCTTTGGCTGATGTGCCCTACGGATCTCCCTCACCTCTTCGATGTCCTTGACCAACCGCGAACCATCGTGCGGACCTACACGCGCGGAGCTCCCTCTGTGGTCGGAACCACCCATCTGGCGCCGGATTTCGCCCTGGGGAGCCTCAACGTCGGCAGCCTGTGCAATCAGCGACGTCCGCTGCTTGCGCACTGGGGGTCGCCCGGCGCGGCATCGTACTTCCGCGTGCGCATGCTCCGGGATGGCCACGACCTCGCCGCAGCTCTGCTCTACTGCGTGCAGCGCGAGGGATCGGTGCTCGGGGCTGTCAATCTGGCTGTTGACGGAGGCCAGCGCTGCATTCGACCGGGTGTGTGGTTCGCCGGCGCGGGGTTTCGTGCGCGCGATCTCCGCGTGCGCTTCGAGATCGGGGGTGCATCGGGCCAGTGCGTGCAGAGCGCGCCTGCAGACCTGTCGTCGCCGGTAGTGCTGAACACGGGCAGCGTTGCGCTCGGGCTGTCAGTGTCCGTTGCGCGCTTTGGTGAGTATCTGGCGCGTTGGGAGGCGGGCCGGAGTGTGGAGGAGGGGACCTCGTGGCTTGACGTGGTGCTCTATTCGGGCGACGAGCGGGAGTTTCGTCTCGGCGAACGGGCTGAGGCAGCAGTCGGGTTCGCTGTGCGCATCGGCGGCTCGGGCACGCCCCTGGTTGACGCTCAGACAGTGGACGGACGACTCGCCATGTCGTGGCAGGGATTGTCGTTGAGCATCCCGACGAGGCCGGCAGTAGCCTCGGAGCTCACCGCAGCCTTCGAGGAAGTGCGGAGTGCGGAATGGGGAGTGCGGAGTTGAGGAAGTGATCCCGACCAACCGGCGAGTGCATTCCTGCGGAACGCCTCCACATGTTCGTCGAAAACAGTCCTCAACTCCGCACTCCGCATTGCGTGCGTCGTGCTACTCCTTCGTCGTGTCCGGCAGTGTGAAGAACTTTCCACACTCCTTGCACTTGAGCTGCTGACCCGGCACATCGGGCATCTGGTCAAACTTCGGGTCTCCCAGAATCGCGGTCACATTGTATCGCTTGCCGCATCCCGGACACACGGCGATCGTCTTCTCCGGGGTGCCTTCCACCTGGGCCATAGGGGGTATGGTCTCTGCCGCGGAGGATGCACCGACGCTTGACGCTTGAGTGAATTCGCCGTCTGCACTGCCGTGCTTCGACTTGCCCAGATACTCCGGCAGCTCCATGCCCGACATCTTGAAGAGTTCCTGCAGCGGCGGCACCGAGCCGATGAGCCCGGAGAGGAATCCGGCAGTCGACGTCTTTCCGTCTTTGCCAACGCCATTGTCCCACACCGTGATCTTGTCGATCTTG
>Ga0315293_10003049_pt1 | contig 16115 bp, 10 predicted proteins | sample YL17G13_20_MG_FD_203071 | JGI IMG/M metagenome (GOLD analysis project Ga0315293, IMG submission 203071) | Sediment microbial communities from Yellowstone Lake, YNP, Wyoming, USA - YL17G13_20 | ecosystem: Environmental > Aquatic > Freshwater > Lake > Sediment | place: USA: Wyoming | collected...
CGGACCGCCTTTTTTCGGCCGGACAAACTGCGTGAGTCAAAACGGCAGGTTATCGCGGCCAATCTGGACCGCCTGGCGGTGGTGGTTTCGGTCATTTCTCCGCCGCTCAAGACCGGATTAATTGACCGTGTGATGATCGCCGCCGAACTCGGGCGCTTGACGCCAATCATTGTAATCAACAAGATAGATCTGGGCCAGGATGATGAATTGACTGACATTGTCCGTACCTATGACTCACTCGGCTATCCCACGGTCGTGGTGTCCGCGCTCACAGGTTCGGGAATTGAGGATTTGAGAGAGCAACTGAAGGATCACCGGACGATTTTCGCAGGGCATTCGGGGGTCGGCAAATCGACTCTCCTGAACGCTTTGATCCCCGGCCTCAAGCAAGCAACGAGTGTGGTCTCGAGCCATTCCGGTCGGGGGAAACATCGCACCACCACAATCGAGTTATTTGAAGTGCCGAATGGCGGATTTGTCGTTGACTCTCCGGGGCTCAAGGTCATGGGGCTATGGGAGCTTGATCGGGAGGCAGTGGCGGACTACTATCCTGACTTTCGTCCCCACGCTCCCAATTGTCGTTTTCAGCCGTGCAGCCACTCCCATGAGCCGGGTTGCGCCGTGAAGACGGCGGTGGAACAGGGTGCGGTGAGCCGTTTCCGTTATGAGAACTATCTGGCGATCCGAGAGTCACTCGAAATCGACCTGTAACTTAAGTTCAAGGTTTTCAGCAGGTTACCGACAATAATTGGTATCAGATATGGCTACTCGCACTAACGTAGAATTTCGTGTGGGTGTTGTTGCCCTGCTTGCTCTGGCAATCCTGCTGCTCTCGCTCTACTGGCTGCAAGGGTACAAGCTTGAGCGGAACGCTCAGAAAGTGAATGTGCTGTTCAAAGATGTCGGCACGTTGTCGGTCGGAGATCGCGTCACCGTATCCGGTGTGCACCGAGGCAAAGTAAACCGCCTCTCTCTCACCGATCGGGGCGTGCAGGTGGAACTGTTGCTCTATCGCGATGTTATTCTCCATCGCGACGCACAATTCATTATCAAGAATCTGGGTTTGATGGGAGAGCGGTTCATTGCCATTGAGCCCGGCTCGGACAAGATCAAATTCGATACGGCGGTGGTGGCGAGAGGCTCTTACGACACCGGGTTGCCGGAAGTGATGGGGTTGATGGGGGAGATGATCACGGAGCTCCGGAATCTCGTATCGACTTTTCGTCGGACTGTCGGGTCCGATTCATCGCTGGAGAAATTTAACCGGATGGTCGCGAATATGGAGCAGATGTCCCATTCACTGGCGCAATATGTGTCGCGCAATGAAGTGAAATTGGACCAGACGGCTGAGAACTTCTTGAACGCCTCGCGGGAATTCAACCGGATGTTCAGTCGCAACAGCGCATTGGTTGATTCGACCGCCCAACGCTTCGACCGCGCCAGCAGCCGGATTGAGGCATTTACGGGTCAGCTTGATACGATTGCCCGGTCGGCACGGACCTTTGCCGATGCGCTCAGCAACGGTGACGGGACATTGCAGCTATTGGCGGAAGACCGCCGGTTGTACGATGATCTTCGCAAGACGGCGAACAATCTCGACGATCTGGTAAACGATATCAAGGCGAATCCCCGTAAGTATATTAACCTGAAAGTGGAACTGTTTTGAGTATGCCGAAATTCAAGCTCGCCTTCGGCCTGCATAATCATCAGCCGGTCGGAAATTTCGACTCCGTGTTCGAGCAAGCGCATGGGGATGCTTACGCTCCCTTCCTGGCCTTAGTCGAGCGGTTTCCGCATCTCCGGCTGTCGCTCCACCAGTCCGGAATACTCTGGGAGTGGCAACGGAAGGCGGATCCGGGCTATTTCAAGTCGGTCCGGAGGCTGATTGAACGCGGGCAGGTGGAGGTGTTAACCGGCGGGTTCTATGAGCCGATTCTGACAGCCATTCCGGAGCGGGATGTGCGGGGTCAGATTGCGATGCTGACCGACTACCTACATCGCCATTTCGGCGTGGCCGCGACCGGTCTCTGGTTGACCGAACGGGTTTGGGAGCCGCATTTGCCGAAGACACTGGCCGACGCCAACGTACGGTTTCTTCCGGTCGACGACACCCACTTTCTGTATGCTGGATTACAGCAAGCCCAGTTGACCGGGCCGTTTACCACCGAGCACGAAGGATTCACAGTCACGTTGCTTCCGATACAGAAGCGGCTCCGGTACCTGATTCCATTCGGGACAGTGGACGAAGTCATAGCCGAACTTCGATCCCAGGCCGACCGGAATCCGGAAGGTCTGGCGGTTTACGCGGATGATGGAGAGAAATTCGGTGTGTGGCCGAAGACCCATCAGCATTGCTTCGGTGATCGGTGGCTTGAAGAGTTCTTCAGTGCGCTCCAGCGTAATGCCGACTGGCTGGAGCTGATCACGCTGGGCGAGGCGGCATCGCTGCCGACTGTGGGACGGGCATACCTGCCTTCGGCGTCGTATGCGGAGATGCTGCACTGGTCGCTTCCGGCGACGGCGTACTTAGAATATGAAGACTTTGAACAATGGCTGAAACAGCACGGGGCGCTTGAAAAATACGGCCGATTCGTGCGCGGCGGGCACTGGCGCGGATTTCTGGCGAAGTATGAGGAATCCAACCTGATGCACAAGAAGATGCTCGCGGTGTCAAATTCTTTGGCGGAATTCGAAGTCACCAATGCTGCGAGCATTGCCGACAAAGTGCGCGATAGTCTTTATGCCTCGCAGTGCAACTGTCCGTACTGGCATGGCGTGTTCGGCGGGCTGTATCTGCCGCATATCCGTCAGGCAGTATTCGGCAAGATGATCGAGGCTGAGCATGAATTGCGAAGGCTCCGTAAGGAGACCGGCGTGCGTATTCGGACGGCCGACTACGATGCCGATGGTCACGATGAAATACTGGTAGCGACCGATCGATTCAGCGCAGTCCTGAAACCGAACCGAGGCGGCACGCTTGTGGAGTTGTCGCTCTTGAAAGAGCATTTCAACCTCACCGATACGCTGTCGCGGCGTAAGGAAGGATATCACCTGAAGCTGGACAGGGCGGTAACGGAAGAGACCAGCCAGGGGACAGCGTCGATCCACGACCTGGTACTGGCGAAAGAACCGGGTCTGAAATCGTTTTTGGTCGAAGATTGGTACCTTAAGCGGTGCTGCATCGACCATGTTCTGTCGGAAGGAGTCGGGTTTGAGCAGTTCCAATCCGGCGCTTTCGGCGAGGACGGTGATTTTGTGTTGGAGCCGTACCGAGCCCAGCGCGCTCCGGGTCCGAATAGTGTTCTGCTGACCCGCGACGGTCTGGTACGCAGGCCCGGACAGATCATTCCTCTACGCATCACCAAGCAGTTCAGATTTGAAGAGGACTCGAACTGTATCGAAATTTTGTATGAGCTTAGCAGTCCACACGGCGCGGCCGCAGAAGTAACGTTTGCGGTCGAGAACAATTTCAATTTTCAGGCCGGGCACGCCTATGACCGGTACATTCTGTTCGACAATCAGCGGTCCGACAATGCCTGGCTTGATGCTACCGGACGGCGTGCTCATGCCTTCGGGGTGGCGATGGTCGACGAATACCGTAATCTGGCGGCAGCCGTAGTCTCAGACCGAGAGGCTGAACTCTGGCATCTGCCTTTGTTCACCGTCTCTCTTTCTGAGGGGGGATTCGAGAAGGTATATCAGGGGACGACGCTTGTCCACGTGTACCGGGTCAATTTGTCGGACAGCCCCGTTAGATTGGCCTTGTCATTGCATGCCGGGCCGATGGCCCAGACCTTGCGCGAAGCGTTTGCGGCATCATCAGTGTCCGCTCGTTAAACTGCTCTTGGAGAATTGAAGTCAGCCGCTGAGTCGCTCAGAATTCGGTTGGTGGGCCGAATGCCGAACCGTATCTTAGTGAAATGTTGGAGGAGCTGGCCAAACGTATTCACGACGCCCGTGAGGGGGTAGTACTCACCGGCGCCGGTATCTCCGCCGAGTCGGGAGTTCCGACATTTCGCGGCAAGGAGGGACTGTGGGGGAAATTCAAACCGGAAGAACTCGCCACTATGGAAGCATTCATGGCCAACCCCAAGATTGTCTGGGAGTGGTACAAGTGGCGCCGCGAATTGATGGGCAATGTGAAGCCAAACGCGGGGCATTTCGCGCTCGCGGAACTGTGCAAGTGGTTTGAGCAGTTTACGGTCGTGACCCAGAATGTCGATGGTCTCCATCGCGCCGCCGGTTCCCAACGAGTAGTGGAGTTGCACGGCAATATTCATCGCAACAAATGCTCAAAGTGCGACAACGCGGTTCCGGAGAATCTTGAAATCGATCCGTCCCGCATTCCCTCTTGCGCAAAGTGCGGAGGGAAGATCAGACCCGATGTTGTCTGGTTCGGAGAATTGCTGCCCGAAGGGGCAATTGAAGAGGCGTTTGCGGTGAGCGAACGGACCGACATCTTCTTCTCAGTCGGAACTTCGGCGTTGGTGCACCCGGCTGCATCGCTGCCGGTAATTGCCAAGCGAGGGGGCGCGATTCTCGTGGAGATCAATCCGGAGGAAACGCCGCTGACGGAAATTGCGGACTATTCCTTCCGGGCCAAATCCGGGGAGCTGTTGCCTGAGTTGCTGTCGGTACTGCGACGAAAGGTTGACTCTTGATTCGGAATCGTTCGGACGAGTTGTGCGCGTGTATAAGGGATGACATAAGAGCGTAACGACCATGAAGATTCGCCGATTCTGTCAAGTCCCGTTGCTGGTCTTGATCTGCCTTCTGCTTAGCGCGGCAGGTTGCGTGTATTACAACACCTTCTTTAATGCCCGGCAGGCGTTCGATGAAGCTGAAAAACAACGCAAATCAAAAGGTGTGGGCAGTAGTGGCGGCTATCAGACGGCGATCGACAAGGCGCTCAAAGTGGTGGAGAATCACCCGAACTCCGGGTACTATGATGATGCGCTGTATGTGCTCGGCGTCTCCTACTACTACACGAATCAGCCGCTGAAATCAGAACGTCGCTGCCGCGAGCTTCTGGCGAACTATCCGGAATCGAAATACGCCAAGGAGATGATGCTGTATTTGGCTCGCGCCAAGCTCAAACTCAAGGAAGAAGAAGAGGCATTCAAGTTATTCGAGGAGATTTTCGAGGGAAAGTACAGCAAAGAGTACCGCGCCGAAGCAGCCATCGAACTCGGTCAGTACCAGCGGGAGCAGAAAGAGTTTGCGGAGGCGGAGCGATATTTTCGCGCGGTTCGAGACTCGCTGGGGAATGACCGGCAGCAGTTGGCAGCGCAGAAAAACCTGGCGGATTCTTACTTTGACAGCTACAAGTTCTCCGATGCGCTGAGCGGGTATCTGCAGATATTGGGTATGAAACCGGATAAGAGCGAGAGCTATCTGGCGCTGTATCGCTCGGCGTTGTGCTCATATCGTCTGCAGCGAATCTCCGCGGGTATGGACTATCTCGACAAGCTGATCAAGGATCCGCTCTATTATGATTCCGTCAGCGCTCTGCAGATCACGGTTGGGCAGGGATACGAGTACTCCGGCGACCTGGTTCAGGCCGAAGCCACATATGAGGAAGTAGCTACTACGACGCGAAACCAGGCGAAAGCGGCCGAGGCTTACTACCGACTCGGACTTATTTATCAGTTTGACTATGATGATCTGGCCAAAGCCAAATGGTACTATGACAAATCGGCTGAGGCGAATCGGACTACCGATGCGGGCAAAGATGCCCTGCAACGGGCCTCGGATATCGCTAAGATGCAGAACCTGAGCAAGTCAGCCGAGGAAGCTCTTGCCGCTGAGTTACAGTCGATGAAAGACAAAGCTGCCAAGGATAGCCTTTCAGCGGATACAGGAATCCACGTTGTGGACTCGTCTGCACACGACAGCACGAAAGTTGTGGCCGACAGCACGCCGACGGCTCGTGACACGATTACGGCGCCGCGTGACACCGTTGGTCCGGCCCCTACTTATGACAGCACGGCGCCTGTCAGAAACACATTGACTACCCCCGTTGACACGAGCGCGATAGTTGTTTCGAAGGACACCGCAGCAGCCGCGAGAGATACATTGACTACTCCCGCTGACACAAGCGCAAAGGTTGCCGCCACGGATAGCGCGACAGCCGTGAGAGATACGTTAACTACTCCTGTTGAACCAAGCGCGACATTTGTCGTTCCCAAAGATAGCGCAGCCGCTGGCAGAGGTACAGTTACGGCACCACCTGATACCACTAAAGCTGCCGTGCCGAAAGATAGCTCCAAGGTGCCCGGGGACAGCACGACTGTTTCTTCAGATACTGTAGGTCACAGCTTAGGTGCGGAGCAGGTGGCGGATTCCGGCAAGAGCGTGCCGCCAGCACCCGGTCATGCGGCGTTTGGAGTGAAAGAGAACGCCGACTCGCTGGCGGCTGGAAGGGCGGCAGCCGACTCAATAGCTACTGCCAGGAAAGCAGCCGCCGATACCTTGGCCGCGAGGAAAGCAATTCAAGACCGGATGGACAATGCCGGCAAAACGCTGTACCAGTTGGCCGAACTTTTCTGGTTTCAACTCGATAAACCCGATTCCGCCATTAACGAACTGGAGTTTCTGCTCGACCACTATTCGACCTCAGCCGTCGCGCCACGCGCGCTCATCGCCCTTTCCCAGATGCGCCGGGACTATCTGGCTGATTCGCTCGGTGCGGACTCGCTGCTTCGAGTGCTTCTCAAGCAGTATCCCCGCTCCGAATATGTCCCTCAAGCCCTAACCAAACTCAATCTGCTGGGCAGCCCGGCGGACACCGGATATGCGAGCCTGTACTTTGATAAAGCCGAGAATTTCCTGATCGATTCGGGAAATGTCGATTCGGCGTTGTACTACTATCAGTATGTCGCAGACCACTTCAAGGAATCACCGCTCTACCTGCAGGCGCGCTTTAGTATCATCTGGGTCACCGAGAACTACCGCAGCCCAGGCGACTCCTCAGTCTTCGCTGCGTACAAGATGTTCGCTGATTCGTTTCCCGGCAGCCCCTATGCTCAGGAAGCGACCAGGAAGATCACCTACCGGCCGCCGGAAAAACGGCCGGCAAAAGAGGACAAGGATGAAGTTAAGGGCAAGGAAGAAGAGGGGCCCTTGGTTGCCCAACCGGCCGCACTCAAACCTGAGGAGCCGGATTCAGCCGGCGCGTACGTTGATCCTCGCCTCCGCGCCAGCATTGGCCCGAAAGGGGAGGACCTTATCACTCTGGATATTGAACCGGTCGTAATTTCAGTGGAGTTTGATTTTCCGGCAGAGGCATACGGCGAGCAGCAGGATGAGTACCAACTGTATTTTCAAATCCTGCTTGATTTCTCCGGCAAAGTAGTTGATTATGAACTCAAATTGCCGTGCTCTGTAGAGGAGATCAATAAGCGAGCGCTTCGGACGGTTGGGTCCATGGAATTTGACCCGCTGGCGGTGAATAAGGAGTTGACTTCGAAATCTCTCGATTTGATTCTTCCCGAGGACAAAGCCGACCCGCGAGGTCGGTGGTATGTGTATAAATTCGTAGTGAAGAAGCCAGGTCACGCTCGATGATACATCCGACGTGCAATGTCACGTTACTGAAAAGACACCGCGATCTGAAACATGGCTACCATTCGCTGACTTTCGGACCTTACCCGCGGGCCGCCGAATGCCGCCCCGGAAGCTTCATTCATCTCCGGGTTCCCGGAAATGCGGTCTATTTTCGTCGGGCCATGTCGGTGGCGGCCGTCAATGTGAAATCGAAAGAGCTTGAGATCATTTTCAAGGTGTTCGGCCGAGGCACATCGATTCTGGCTGGCAGCCGTGAGGGAGACGAGTTTGACATCCTTGGTCCTCTCGGCAACGTATTCACATTTCCCAAGAAGAACGAAACGGCTGTAATGGTCGCCGGCGGGGTTGGGTTTCCGCCCCTCATGTTTCTCTCAGAGGCGCTGGCAAAAGGCGGGCATGACCCTAAGAAGATGGAGTTCTTTTACGGCGGGCGGACAGCCGGAGAAATTGTCGAGCGCGCGCGGATAAAGAAGTCCGGTCTGCGGTTTAATGCCGTGACAGATGATGGTACCTACGGTCAAAAGGGGTTGGTGACCGGACCGGTCGAGAAATTCATTACGGCGCACAAGGACCGCCGCTTGCGCATCTATGCGTGTGGTCCCGATCCGATGCTCAGCGCGGTCAACGAACTCGCGCTTCGACTCGGTGTTCCGGGACAGCTTTCGCTGGAAGCTCCCCTGCCGTGCGGGATTGGCGTCTGTCTTGGTTGCGTAGTGCCGCTTACCAATGGTAATTATGCCCGGGTCTGCTGCGAAGGACCGGTGTTCGATATCGGCGAGGTGAAGCTGTGACCCCGGACCTGAGAGTCAGGATTGCCGGAGTGGAGTTCGCTAATCCGGTAATGACCGCCTCCGGCTGCTGCGGCTACGGCGAGGAGTTGGGGGCTGTTTTCCCTCTGGCAAGACTCGGCGCGCTGGTCACCAAGTCGATCACCCTGTATCCGCGTTTGGGGCATCGTCCTCCCCGTACGGCGGAAACCGCATCGGGGATGCTCAATGCGATCGGGCTGGCCAATGTCGGGATCGATGCGTTTGTGCGGGACAAGATTCCGTTTCTAGAGAGGCAAAAAACGAAAATCATCGTCAATGTCGCCGGTTCAACTTTGCAGGAATACATTGAAGTCTGCTCCGTGCTGGCTGATTTTGAGCGCGTTGACATGATCGAACTAAATATCTCCTGCCCCAATGTCGACAGGGGTGGGATCGAATTCGGGGCCGATCCGGTAATGACCGAAAGAGTGGTGTCCGAAGTTAAGAAGGTGTTTCCCCGTCCGGTGATAGCCAAATTAGGACCGATGGTTACCAGTATTGTCGCGATAGCTCAGGCTGCGGAGCAAGGGGGCGCCGATGCTTTTGCGATCATGAACTCGGCCTACGGCACGGCAATAGACACCGAGACCTGGCGGCCCCGGTTGACGTACAATCGTGGCGGGCTTACCGGACCGGCCATCAAACCGATTGCGCTGGCGCTGGTTGATGCCGTCTATCAAAAATGTAAGCTGCCAATTATCGGAATCGGCGGTGTAACGACGGCCGAGGACGCGCTCGAGTTCTTTCTGGTCGGTGCCACAGCCGTTCAGGTTGGGACAGCGCTGTTTGTCCAACCGGATGCTCCGATTCGCATTGTCGACGGGCTCAAGCAGTATATGAAACGAAGGAAGCTTGCGACCATAGCCGATATGGTCGGCAAAGTGAGGAAGTGGTAATGTCGGCTCTAAATAATCTGCAGAAGACACAGCAAAAAAACCGATCCATAATCTGCCTCGGACTCGATCTGGATTCCAAGAAGATGCCGTCGGAATATGCCGGATCGATCAAAGGAATGTTCGATTTCGCTCATCGGATTATCGACGCCACCGCCGACCTGGTGTGCGCCTACAAGCCGAACCTGGCGTTCTATGAGGCGCTCGGGGCGGAGGGGCTGTCGCTCCTTCGTCTGATTCGCGATCGGATACCGGAAGATATACCGGTTATTATGGATGGCAAACGGGGGGATATCGGGAATACGGCGCAATACTATGCCGAATCTCTGTTCGATAAGCTCCGCGCCGATTGGGTAACGCTCAATCCGTACATGGGGTACGATTCGCTGCGTCCGTTTCTGGAGTACAAGGAAAAGGGAGTCTTTATTCTCTGTCTGACCTCCAACGCCGGCGCCAAGGATTTTCAACTGCTGGAGGTCGGAGGCAGACCGCTCTACACCGTAGTCGCAGAACGAGTAAGCGGCTGGAATAAAGACCAGAATTGTGGCCTTGTAGTTGGCGCCACGCATCCCGGCCAATTGCGGGAGATCCGTGATCTTGCGGGGGATATGCCGCTCTTGATCCCCGGTGTGGGTGCTCAGGGGGGCTCGCTTGAAGAAGCCGCCACACTTGGCACCGACGGTTTTCGCAAGCCGGCCTTGATAAATGTATCGCGCTCAGTGCTATACGCTTCGAATGACAAGGAATTCGCGCAGCGAGCTCGTCAGGAGCTGGAGAAGCTGAATGCGACTGTGAACTCGCTTCTGCCGGGCAAGCAACAGAGCCAGTCACCGACGCAAGCCTCGGTCGAGCAACCAGTTACACTGCAGGAGCCATCGGCCCCGGCAGACCATCCACCCGCCCAACAGAACGGGTAGACGCACCCGTGCCGTCGGCGCTTCAGGATTAGGGCTTGACCTAATATGTCCGGGTCAGCCAGACCGCATGAACTGCGAAGATTTCTTTTTTTTTGCCCGACCCTGCAATAATAAGCCGGATTTTTCGTCCTTATAATTAAGGGCGTCAGGGAAAGCTCATATCTTGGTGCCCGAGAGATGCGAAATCCACAAAGTGAAGAGGTCAACATGAATAGCTCAAGCAGATTGCCCCTTGCCGTTGCATTCCTTCTGTATGTAATGCTCTGGTCAGGGTCGATGGTCGCGGCGGCCGAGACCGTCCCAGCGCCGGCCTATGAAAACCACGCCCAAATGTATGTTCCGCCTATGTCCAGCGAACGAGTTGGGGAGTTCCTCGCGGGCGGCTTCGATATAGTCCGACAATTGGCGGATGGCGGCTACGAAGTGGTAGCGACACCCGGTGACCGGGCCGCACTCGTCGCTCGGTTCGGGGCGAATGTGACAATTGACAATATGGAGGAGTTTTATCGCGCCCGGATGGGTGCGGCTCAGCTTATGGGCGGATTTCACACCTATTCGGAGACCTTGGCGGAGTTGGACAGTATTCATACGGCGAATCCGGCGACGACTCTGGTGGACACAATCGGGTATTCGCTGGAAGGCCGACCGATAGTGGCGTTCAAGATTTCCGATAATGCAGCGATTGACGAACCGGAAGAGGTCGAGGTCATGTATTGCGGGCTGATTCACGCCCGGGAGCCGGTCACGCTCGAAGCGATTCTTGTGCATATACACCACCTGCTGGAGCACCCGTCGGACACGGAAATTGTTCGCCTGATTGAAACATCGGAAATCTGGTTTGTTCCGATAATCAACGTTGACGGGTACGTGTACAACGAGACCACCAATCCCGACGGTGGCGGGATGTGGCGGAAGAACCTGCGAAACAACGGCGACGGTTCATATGGCATCGACCTAAATCGCAACTGGGGGTTCCAGTGGGCTGCGTATGCGAATTCGTCAAGTAGTGGCTCCTCCGAAGTCTACCACGGCACGGGGCCGTTCTCCGAGCCGGAAACTCAGGTCATGCGGGACTTCGTCAATGCCCACGAGTTCACCGTCGCCGTTAACATGCACGCATATGGCAATTTCTACAATTGGCCGATGGGCGTATATCAGATAGATGGGTGCCCGGATAATCCTATCTTCGTAGACATGGTAGGTACAATAGCCGGGGAGATCGGTTATGCTTCCTCGTCAGGGGGGACGGCAGGTTTTGGAGGCGATGCTACCAATTGGCAATACGCTGAGCAGACAAGCAAGCCGAAAGTGTTCGCGGCCCTGGTTGAATCCGGCAGTTGGTTCTGGCCGACAATAGCCGAATCCAATCAACATTGTCAACTCCAGTTGCAGGCCAACATGCAATTCCTCCGTCGGGCGCACGAGCTTCAGACCAAGCCTTCGCGGTGGCTTTCGGCCTCAGTTTCCTTCATGGATACCACCATCAACTACTGCGACACAGAGTTTACCAAGACGTTCACCTTCAGGAATCGGCATCCCTCGCTACCGATGACGGTCGGAATGGCCTTTTATAACTACAGTTCGGCGTCCGGATGGTGCACGGCGCATCCGTTCAACGGGACGATCAATCCACTGGACAGCGTAGTTGTGCCGATTGATTTCGTGCCGTCGGCTCTTTTCGGCAGGCCAAGCGGTTTTGCGGCCAGTGGCTTGCTCTATGTGATCGTGCAACACGTAGAAACCGGTATGTTTGACAATCTGAGCTTCTGGGTGTACGAGCGTTTTATCCGCGACGATGCCGACGGGGATACGCGAAGCGATGCGTGTGACAACTGCCCGACGGTTGCCAATATAGAACAGATTGATGCCGACAATGACGGTGTCGGCGACGTGTGCGACAACTGCCGGGTGACCGCGAACGTGACCCAGACCGACACTGATTCGGACGGCGTCGGTGACGCCTGCGACAACTGTCCGTTGGTTGCCAATGCTGATCAGAAGGATGTCAATCAGAACAACGTCGGCGATGCCTGCTGCTGCGTCGGGGTGTCGGGGAATGTGAACGATGCGGGGATAGTCGATCTGGCTGATCTCAGTTCGCTGGTGAGCTATTTAACGGGTGGTGGTTATGTGCTGCCGTGCCCCAAGGAAGCGAATGTCAATGGCAGCGGGATTGTCGATCTCGCCGATTTGAGTTCGCTGGTGAGCTATTTGACGGGCGGCGGTTATGTTCTGCCGACCTGTATCCCGAATCAGGAAGCGAAAATGGTTATCGGAGCATCTGCTCCCGGCACACCCGGCCCGGTGAAATTGGGAATTAGTTCGTAAGCGCGTCGATTTCCTCGAACGCTTCCGGCAGATAGGTGATGATGTCGCCCGCGATCATGGCACGCTGGGTAAGAGCGTCAGCGGCCAGATCACCCGCAAGCCCGTGGAGATAGACGCCGCACAGGGCGGCATCCAGAGATGAGAGTCCCTGAGCGAGAAACGATCCGATCATTCCGGAGAGCACATCTCCGGAGCCGCCGGTAGCCATGCCAGCATTGCCGGTCGGGTTCAGATAGCAGGCTCCTTGAGGTTCGGCGACAAGCGTCGGACTTCCCTTGAGGACAATGACCGCGGCAAGTTCGCGCGCCGCACGAAGAATACTATTGATTTTCTCCTGCACATCTTCCGGAACAATCACGCCGGTCAGTCGGGCATATTCGCCGGGATGCGGCGTAAGCACGAGGTCAGAGGTTCCGGACCTCTGTTTCAGCAGGTCGACAGTCCCTTCAAAGGCGTTGATGCCGTCGGCGTCGACAATCGCCGGTCTGCTCAAGTTTGGAACGAGTCTTCGCATCAGTTCGCGCGTTTCGTGATGCGTGCCAAGACCGGGTCCGATAACGACCGCATCATGCTGTTCGACATATTTCCTGATTTCACCAAGTCCCCTGAGCGCCAGCACGCCCCTGCGGGATGCTTCCGGCAGAGGAACGGTCATGATCTCAGTCAATTTCGTGGCGAGAATTGTTTGAGTCGAGGCGGGAGAACCGAGCTTGATCAAACCGCATCCGGAGCGTGCTGCGGCCAATGACGCCAGGGTGGCAGCGCCGGTCAGACCGGTTGACCCAGCTATGAGCAGTAACTTGCCGAAATCCCCTTTGTGGCCATCAGGCTTTCTGTAGGGAAGCAATTCAGCAACTAACTCCGGCGTAATCAGAATAGTGCTCAGGTCCTGCTGCGCGATCGCGTTCTCCGGCAGGCCAATATCGACCACTCGTACTTCCCCCGCAATCTCCCTTCCGGGTGAAATGTAGAGACCGATTTTCGGAAGTCCGAGCGTATAGGTACAGCCGGCCGTTACTACTGCGCCTTCGGCATATCCCGTGTCGGCGTTGAGTCCCGACGGTAAGTCGACAGCCACCACCAGACCATCCTGGAAATTGATGTACTCGATCAAGCCGGCTGCCAGCCCTTCCGGCGTGCCGCTGAAACCGGTGCCGAGAACGGCATCGACCACAAAGTCAGCTTCGAGATCAACGGGAAGCTGGTCAAGGGAGTTCAATTCCGTAATCCTGACTTCGGCCTCATGCGCGTGGTCTAGATTGAGTCGAGCATCTTCCGATAACTTGTCTGCCGGTCCCATAAAAAAGGTCCTGACTTTTACGCCGGCTTCATGCAGGTAGCGTGCTATTACGAATCCATCGCCGCCGTTATTTCCTTTGCCACAGAATACGGCGACCTGGGTTGATTCGGGGGAGTCAATCAAGTCGGAAAGCATCAACTCGGCGATACCGCGCCCGGCGTTCTCCATGAGGGTTGGCCCGGGGATTCCGTGATGATCGATTGTCTCGCGGTCGATTGCCTGCATCTGGGCCGCGGTGACCAATTTCATGCAATTCCCCGCGGCCGACCGGTCATGACCGACTGGCCTTTTTCTGGGTGAGCTTTCGTTTGGCGCATTTGCCGTCAAGCGCGAACAGGATAGCTGGGATGACATCGGAGAAGTGCTTAATTGTCAGCTTTTTGCGAATCTCCGGCGGCAGTTCCGGAATGTCCCTGCGGTTGTCCTCAGGAAGGATGACAACTTCCACACCGGCTCGCACGGCGCCGAGCAGCTTCTCTTTCAGCCCGCCAATGGGCAATAGTTCTCCGCGCAGAGTGATCTCGCCGGTCATCGCCAAGCACGGCTTCACCGGCCGCTTGGTAAAGAGCGAGGCCAGCGCCACCGCCATGCTGATGCCCGCGGATGGTCCGTCTTTTGGTGTCGCCCCGGCCGGGACGTGAATATGGATGTCCCTGTTATCAAACGCCGCCGGATCGATCTTCAGATCAGCCGCATTGGAGCGAATGAACGACAACGCCGCCTGCGCCGATTCCTTCATGACATTGCCGAGATGGCCGGTCAAAGTCAGCGTGTTCTTGCCGTTCATTGAAGTTGCCTCGATAAACAGAACATCACCGCCCACCGAAGTGTACGCCAGTCCCGGCACCACGCCGATTCTTCCCTGCCGCACGACTACCTCGCGGGAGAAGCGCTGCGCTCCGAGCAGTTTGGAGAGGTGAATCCCCTTGACCACATTCTTGCCCTTGGTCCCGGATGCGATCTTGCGGGCGATCTTGCGAGTGACCGATGCGATCTCCCGTTCCAGATTCCTCAATCCCGCTTCCCGAGTGTAACCGTCGATCAACAGCTTGATAGCGCTGTCGTCGATCACCAAATTGGACTTGGTCAAGCCGTGATTTTCCACCTGCTTGGGAATGAGATGCCGCTTGGCAATCGCCAGTTTCTCGATGTCGGTATAGCCGGGAATTTGAATTACTTCCATGCGGTCCAGCAGCACCGGCGGGATCGGTTCGAGCCAGTTGGCGGTGGTAATGAACATGACACGCGACAAGTCGAACGGCACATCGAGATAATGATCGGTGAACGTGTCGTTTTGCTCCGGGTCAAGCACCTCCAGAAGCGCCGAGGAGGGGTCGCCGCGGAAATCGGAGCCGAGTTTGTCAATTTCATCGAGCATGATGATCGGATTGTTAGTGCCGCACCGCTTGATGCTCTGAATCACCCTTCCGGGGAGCGAACCGATGTAAGTCCGGCGATGGCCGCGGATTTCGGCTTCGTCGCGCATCCCGCCAAGGGAAACACGCGCGAATTCACGCCCCATAGCTCGGGCGATGGATTTTCCGAGAGATGTTTTGCCCACTCCGGGCGGGCCAACAAAGCACAGAATCGGCCCCTTGATTGTATCTTTCAGTTTTCGCACTGCCAAATGTTCCAGAATCCGATCTTTGACCTTCTCGAGATCATAATGATCTTCATCCAGAATCTTCTTGGCCTTGCGAAGGTCCAGAAGATCCTTGGTTGACTTACTCCACGGCAGCATCACTAACCAGTCAAGGTAGGTGCGCGAGACAGTGTATTCAGCCGACGACGGTGTCATATGCGACAGGCGGTCCAGTTCTTTATAGGCGGCCTGCTCCGCCTGCGGCGGCATACCGGACGCCTTAATCTTCTTTTCAAACTCCTCGATTTCCCCTTTGTCATCGCCGTCGCCAAGTTCCCGCTTGATCGCCTTGAGTTGTTCTCTCAGGATGTAGTCGCGTTGCGATTTCCCCAATTCGCTGGCGGCCTGCGCCTGAATCTTCTGTGACAACTCCAGAACCTCTATCTCTTTGTTGATCGCGTGGTACAGCAACTCCATTCGCTTGTGAACATCCAGTTCTTCAAGGAGCTGTTGTTTCTGGTCAATTGAAACATTCAGATTGGAGGCGACGTAGTCGGTCAGCTTGGAGGGGGTATCCTGGTTGATCGCCGTGACATGGAATTCTTCGTTCAAATAGGGAGCGAGGTCCACCAGCGTCTTGATTCGCTCCAGGAGGTTACGCTGCAATGCTTCCAACCGGACGCTTTCCCTGACAATCTCAACCTACTCCTCGATTTCCGC
>Ga0315293_10003050_pt1 | contig 16113 bp, 14 predicted proteins | sample YL17G13_20_MG_FD_203071 | JGI IMG/M metagenome (GOLD analysis project Ga0315293, IMG submission 203071) | Sediment microbial communities from Yellowstone Lake, YNP, Wyoming, USA - YL17G13_20 | ecosystem: Environmental > Aquatic > Freshwater > Lake > Sediment | place: USA: Wyoming | collected...
GACATTTGTGAACTGATAAATCCTGACTATTTTGATACAGATATTAAAAAATAGAACTAATAGAGACTGTTCCGAAAAAACTTATAAGTTATTAAATAGAGGAGCTAAAAAAGTGAAAGAACAGCACATTCTTTTTATTAATATGCCGACTTTACCACTCTCGAATCTTATAAAAGGAATGACGGATCGTGCAATTAGATGTTTTCCTTTTGGGATTTTATATCTTTCAGCAGTTCTCAAAAAGCAAAAACACCAAGGGCATATCGCCTGTGTGGATTATCTTGTGCAGGATTCAGCGAGTTTTGCGACAAATTTAGATGAATTGATTATGTCCGAAGCTATTAATGCTATATCCCCGCATATTCCAGATATTTTAGCCTTTTCTTTTTCTTATTCAACACAGCATGAATTCTTTTGCCATTGCCTACCTCTCTTAAAAAATATCTGGCCAGGCGCTACAGTAATTGTTGGCGGAATCCATGCCTCCAACGCTGTTGAGTATCTACTTGAAAATCATGATGTTGATTATGTTGTGGCAGGTGAAGGTGAAGAAAGTTTTCCACTTCTTCTTTCTTCATTGTTACACCAAGAAGAAAATCATGATATTAAGGGCGTTTATTCGCGTGATGCAATTCGGTATGATATAACAGGTAAACCTGAAATAGCTACTCCAGTAAAGAATTTAAATGACCTGCCGTTTCCCGATTGGAGCATACTGAAAGAGGAAAGTTATATGGGGCAAAATGCTGAAGGCGCACAGCTTTTTGGGGACGAGATAGGCGCGGCTGGTGGTCAACATCGGCATGCGTTTCTATTTACAACAAGAGGCTGTCCATTTAAATGTACGTTTTGTGCTTCTCATTCTATACATGATCGAAAAATGCGTCAAAGAGATGTACAAAATGTGATTGAAGAAATGCGACAATTAAATAAGTCTTACGGAGCCAATTATTTTCATATATATGACGATTTGGCATTCCTGACAACCAAAAGGGCTTTGGAGTTGTTAGAAGGCATGAAAAATTCTGGTATAGAAAATTTACAAGTATCCGTTACTCAAACATTATCGGTCAATTGTACCAACGAAGACACCATCGATGCTATTATTGATTATATTGGCATTTCCACGATTTCTTTTGCGGTCGAAACTGCCCATCCAGGGACTCAAAAGCGAATAAAAAAAAATGTAGACCTAGATAAGGCAGAACGCCTAATACGTTATGCTCAATCTAAAGGACTTATAGTCACCATTAATATAATTATGGGTTTTCCAGAAGAGACAAGAGAACAGATGTTGGAATCAATTTCTTATGTCAAGAAACACCTTAAGCCCAATTGGACACAGTTTTATATTGCAACACCTATTATCGGCTCAGAGATGTATGAGCAGTTTATTGAGGCAGGTTGTATCACCAATTCCCCTGAAGCGTGGAATAAAACGTTGATTAATTATCGATATTTTGATTCACCTTGGATCACTGCTGGCGAATTGAATGAATTGCGCTACAGAGCTAATTTAGAATGTAATTTTGCTGATAATTATGATCTTCAACGTGGTGACTATAACAAAGCCCTTACTTTATTTAGAGGTGTAATTAAGCTTTATCCTTTTCATATTTTTGCTTGGGATGGAATCCGTCGTGCAGAATTGCTGTCTGGAAACGAGAAAGAGGCTCAAGCTGCCGAACAAAAGATAAGAGAGCGTGTCCTAAATGACTCTCGATCCAGGGAACTTTTAGAAAAATACGGAGATTTATTTCCTAAAGTTGTTGAAATATGCAGGGCTTCCTGAAGAAAGAACAGCAAGGTTGGTGATTGGAAATTAAGAAGATAATTAATTTATTAGAATCTTTAATTAAAAATCCATCAAAAGGATTTCCGGAAGATGTATTGTCTTGCCCCAGTTGGAAAAGGAGTATTCCGCCGTTATAATAAATAACTAAAACAGAGGGACACCATGCCGATGAAGACAATTCCTTCTTTAAAAAACCGGGCGCACTTTATTTGGCCACTATACGAAGGTACATTAATTAGTTCACTCGATGAAAATCTTAAGTTCAAAGAGGGATTCCCAAACCGGGAGAATGGGCGCGGCAAAGCAAGTGTCCGAACGACTCGGTGGCCCTTCATGAGAAGTATCGGAAATTTATTGGCTAGATGGGGAACGAATGGAAAATGTTGAAAATACTCATGCATTTCTTGAAGGTTTAGTGAGTATTATAGTTCCTGTATACAATTGCGAGAAGTATCTTCGCCTTTGCATCGATAGCGTCATTAATCAAAGTTATAGAAATATTGAATTAATACTCATCGATGATGGTTCGACCGATGGGAGCGGCGAAATATGTGATGGCTATGCGCTCCGTGACCATCGGATCAGCGTAATACATAAGAAAAACAGCGGGCCGGCGGCTGCGAGAAATGCAGGCATAGAGAAATCGAGAGGGAGTTTCTTGTTTTTTGTTGATGCGGATGATTCCATTGAGAAGAATGCCATCCGTTCGGTAATGGAGAACTATGGCCGGCGTAAAGCCGATTTAATAATAGGGGACTTTAGAAAAATAAAGGAAGATGATATCACTGATTCGGGGCATAATCGAGTGTTTTCAGACAGCAAACTGCTAACTAAGGAAGATATTATAGCCTATACCCGATATTACCTGGGAAAACCCAACCGATTCCCCCTGTTTGCATATTCATGGGGAAGACTGTTTAAGTCCTCGATCGTCAAGGCTAACCGCATCCTTTTCAATACCGGTTTGCATACCTTTGAAGATGTGGCCTTTAATTTTGATTATTTGAATTATGCCAACGAAATCTTCTTCCTGAAGGAAACGATTTACGACCACCTGGTTCACGACAACTATGCATCAGCAACCATGACGATAGGCAATGATCCCAGGAAAATGTTTGGGTTTAGACAAGCTCTCGGCAACATAGGTACTTTTCTGGAAAACTGTAAGAGTAAGGCTGAGATAAAGAAAGAAGTTGGCCATGCCTACGTTTGCCTCACGATAATACAATTCGTTCGCATTTGCGGGCAAATGAATAGTGGCAACGAGAGAATGATTTATGAATTTATTGGGGAAACGATTAATGATTCAAATCTTAGAGATAACTTGCAGTTTTACTCACCGACGCAAGGGGATAGTAGAATTCTGCCGATCTTGATGAAATTAAGGCTCGTTTGGCCAATTATCCTAGTTTGTAAGTATAAGGCTAATAAAAGATATAGAAAAAGAGGTGCCGGTAGATGAATTCGCTTCGAGACTCATTAAACCGGGAAGTTATTGAGAATATCCGGAGAGAACGAATTCCTGTAATAATATTCGGTGCGGGTATTGTTGGGGAAGCGATATTCCGGGCTTGCCGCGATGCCGAAATTAAAGTCGAATGTTTTTGCGACAATAATATCAACAAAACAAAGTCTTCGATGTGTAATTTGGACATAATCCATGTCCAAGACTTAAAAACGAAGTATAAAGACGCCCATTTTATAATATCAGCCGCCGACATTAAAGATGTTGTTGAACAGTTACGTGATTTAGGATACACCAAATGGCAAGCGAGCAGTTCGTTGTTAAGAGATTTTGATGTGTCTCAATACGAATTCAGTGCGCCCACGGACTTTGTGGAATTTGCAGTCAGCACATGCCTTTTATGTCATGATAGTTATTTGGATCCGGGTAAGCTTTTTTTCAGGAGTGTGGATATCATTATCACTGAACGCTGTTCTTTAAAATGCAGGGACTGTTCCAACCTTATGCAATATTACAAAAAACCCAAAGATTGCAGTGTAGAGGACTTGGCGCAATCCATAGATGCGTTTTGCTCTTTAGTGGATGAAGTAAATGAATTTCGAGTTATCGGCGGAGAGCCATTCATGAATAGAAATATTCATTTAGTGTTAAAGAAATTAATTGATGAACCTAAAGTGCGTAAAATCGTAATCTACACAAATGGAACCATCATCCCCAAAGAACACCAAATTCAATACTTAAAGAACGATAAGGTGCTTCTCCTGATTACAGATTATGGCATGCTTTCGAGCAAACTAAATATTTTAACCCAACTATTAAAAGAGCATAATATAGCTTTTTACGTACTGAAGGCTCGGGGATGGTCGGATTGCACTAAAATAATGGGGCACCATCGTAACCCTGAACAACAGAAGGAAATATTTAAGAGTTGCTGCGCTAAAAATCTTGTAACCTTATCAGATGGCAAACTGTATAGATGTCCCTTTTCGGCAAATGCTGCGAGACTTACGGCAATTCCGGATTATGAGAATGATTATATAGATATCCTTCGAAATACACAAGAGGGCATGGATATCGATGAGATGAAAAAGAAAATTAGGATGTTTATGTTAGAGAGAGATTTTCTTGAAACATGTGATTACTGCAAGGGAAGGCCATTTGAAGCTCCTGAGATACGACCCGCTATTCAAATCGATCAACCTTTGGAGTATGAGCCGTTCTATTCAAAATGATGTGCTGGGCATGGAAATACTATACATAGCGTCGTAAATAATTGCGCATGCCGGTAAATATTCTTTTCGTAGGGGCGGGGTTCACCCCCGCCCGATGGCTCCGATTCGCCGGGATTGCGGGCGGGCGTAAAGCCCGCCCCTACAGGGAGGATTTTGGACCATCACGGGCAAGAAATAATGACGCTGGGTATAGAAACCTGTGAACATACGGCAGATTAATAGAGGAGCAAAGACTATGGCAACTCGACCGGGACGATTAAAATCAAGTGAACTTGAAAAAAGGAACTCGCTAAAAAAAGAAAAACCGTATGTCTATGAAAAAATTATAAAATATGATGAAAAAGTTAAAAGGGGAGAGAGCATTGCTATAATCCAATTTCAATACGATTACAGTTGTAATTTTCGTTGCGAGCATTGTGACATCACCAAATTACAAGCTAAAAAGAAAGATAGATTTTTTAAGATTGATGATGTAAAGGAACTTTCGCAACAAGCGGACGAAATGGGGCTGGCGCATATTGTAATTACGGGGGGAGAACCGTTGGTATTCCCGGATTTTGACGATATCGTTAAGGCGATCGACCCACAGAAGTTTTACATAACTTCGGATACGAATGGATGGTTTTTGGATGCGGCAAGAGCGAAACATTTAAAAAGTATCGGCGTTGATAAAATTCAGCTGAGTCTGGACAGTCTTTCGGCACGTGAACACGATGAATTTAGGCGCAAGACGGGTTCGCATGAAAGAGCCGTAAGAGCCATTGATGCATCTTTGAATGCCGGTTTAAATATTATTTTAGCAACGGTAGTTACAAAGCAACGAATTGGATCACAGGAGTTCATTGATTTTTTGGAATTTGCCAAAGGAAAAGGAATAGGGGTATTTGTAACATATGCAAAGCCCGTCGGAGCATGGGAAGGTAAATTCGATGTTCTCATTGATAGGGATGATATGGATTATGTAAGAGAACTCGAGAAAAAGTATAATGTGTTTACGCATCTGACCCCAGCGTATGGCCTTAATTTGGGCTGCATCGCCGTTAAAAGAATGGTGTCTATTACAAAATATGGCGATGTGATGCCATGTCCATATATCCATACTTCACTTGGAAACTTTTTTGAAGAGCCATTAAAAGACATTATTGAAAGAGGGCTAAAAATTAAATATTTTGGGGCATATGTTGATACATGCCTTATTGCGGAGGACAGAAAATTTATTAATGACTATGAGAGAAAGAAAATATATGGTAAATCAACTCCGGTGCCTTATTCTGAAGTGTTTACAAGTGAGGATTTTATTGATGTGGGTGAACGGCAGCTTTTTCGTCGTTAAACCGGTAGGCATGATTTGGGAGCATGACCGGGTAGCACGCCTTGCGGCAGAAGGCCATTTGTATGCCTATGAGGATAACGGATTCTGGCAGTGCATGGAATACCCTTCGTGAGTGAAATACCTGGAGTCACTCTGGGAAAGTGGGGCTCCGCCCTGAAAGATTTGGTGAAAGGAGGTATTACTCATGGGTGAAGTACGAGCAAAAGTCAAACTCATAAATGCGCTTGACGAGATGTTGGCGCGGCGCGGCCAATTGGCCTTCGGGCAGGTACGAGTTTATGAAGCCGATGCCTTGGTGGATACAGGGTGGGTGCGGTGTGTGCTGCCTCCCCACGTCGTTCAGACCCTGGGCCTACAGACCATCGGCCAGCGCGTGGCGCAATATGCTGATGGTCGTTTGGATGCGGTAGATCTTACGGAGCCATTTACCCTGCGAGTCTTGGGTCGGGAAGAGTTGGAAACTGCCATGGTCCTAGGCGATGAAGTGATTCTAGGCCAGACCGCCCTTGAGAAACTAGACTTGGTTGCGGATTGTGTGAACCAGCAATTGGTGCCCAACCCGGCCCATCCCGATCAGCCTGTCTCCAAGGTCAAGTAGCATGAGTAATCCTTTAGCAAATGATCTGGATCATATTTTGGCCCACACTGAAGGATTGTGGGAAGAATTACGAGGTCATCGTATATTCATTACCGGCGGCACCGGGTTTTTCGGCTGCTGGCTTTTGGAGAGTTTTGCCTGGGCTAATAATAAGCTCGATCTTAATGCAACAGCCCTTGTCCTTACAAGGAATTATGATGCGTTCCAGAAGAATGCGCCACACCTTGCTGCCAATCCGGCAATCCAATTTCATATTGGGGACGTTAGGAATTTCAATTTTCCTGAGGGGGAATTCTCACACATCATTCATGCCGCCGCCACCTCGGCCGTGGCCACGTTCAATAACGAAGACCCCCTGGTAAAATTCGATACCGTTGTCGAGGGGACAAGACATATCCTTGATTTTGCTGCTCAGCGTCATGCCAAGAAGTTTCTTCTGACCAGTTCCGGGGTTGTCTATGGCAAACAACCGTCCGACATGACGCATGTTTCAGAAGATTATTGTGGTGCCCCTGATACTACCGATCCTAATTCAGCATGGGGAGAGAGTAAACGGGCAGCAGAATTCCTCTGTACGAATTATTCTCGAAAGTATGGCATCGAAACGAAGATTGCCCGTTGTTTTTCCTTTGTTGGCCCTCACTTGCCTTTAGACCTGCATTACGCCATTGGAAACTTCATTCGGGATGCATTGAATGGCGGCCCCATCCATGTCAACGGCGATGGAACGCCTTATCGATCTTATCTCTACGCCGCTGATTTAACCATCTGGTTATGGACGATCCTTTTTAAGGGCGAGTCATGCCGCGCGTATAATGTTGGCTCGGAAGAAGATATGACTATTGTGGAATTGGCTAATACGGTGGCGCAGAGTTTTCAGAAGCCTATTGAGGTGAGAATTGCCAGGACACCTGATTCAAGCAGGCCTACAGAACGATACGTCCCATCGACAAACCGGGCGCAAATAGAATTAGGAATCAGCCAAATCGTTAATCTCAAGGAAGCTATTGAACGAACAATCTCTCATGTTCAAGCCCACAGGGCGTTATATTTCGCTGAGAGCTGTACCCCGGAATTCGGACAAGCGCATAAGATATTTAATTTAATAGTATAGGAATTTCCTTTTTTATTCTTCCCCCTCACCCCCGCCCTCTCCCCCGTTTCCGGGGGAGAGGGGAAGGGTGAGGGGGCTTAACTGGATTGTATAGGAAATTTCTTTTTGGACACGGATGAAGTCGGATTATCAGGATAGGCGAAAGAAAATGATTATCTGTGTTTATCTGCGAAAATCTGCGCCTATTAAACCTTGACAAACAAATGAAGGTTAAATTGTTTCGCTGCCCTGACAGCAGACATCAATTCATCAAATTCTTGTTTGTTGGCGGTTTGAATACTGCTTTTGGGTACTCTGCCTATGCAGTGCTGATATATTTGGGCATCCATTATTCTCTAGCAACCTTGACGGCAACGATCCTCGGTGTGCTATTCAACTTCAAGACAACCGGGAGGCTGGTTTTCAGAAAGCGGGATAACAGGTTGCTGTTAAATTCATCGGGGTATATGCAATAATATATGCCATTAATACTGCCTTCCTGGGAGTATTTAACCTTTTTAGGGCAGATATGTATGTGGCAGGGGCTATGATGCTCCTGCCTATGGCGGCAGTAGCCTTTGTGCTGAACAAAAATTTTGTCTTTAAGGGGTAGAGGATGAAGCTTATCAGCGTTGTTACAGCATGTTTCAATGAAGAAGAAAATGTAAAAGAACTTTATGAACAGGTAAAAGCTGTATTTAATGATTTACCCCAATATGAATATGAACACATTTTTATCGATAATGCTTCAAAGGACCGGACGGTTGCAATCCTCAAGGAAATTGCACAGACGGATCATAAGATCAAGATTATTGTAAATACCCGCAATTTTGGCCATATTCGATCGGGCTTTCATGTGCTGATTCAGGCAAAGGGTGATGCAGTAATCATGATTGTTGCCGATTTACAGGACCCGCCCATCCTGATCAAGGATTTTATCAGAAAGTGGGAAGAAGGATACAAGATTGCTATTGGCATCAAGACGCAAAGTGAAGAATCACCGCTCTTTTTTGCTATTCGCAAGGCGTATTACAATCTTGTCGGTCGTCTTTCTGAGATAGAATTGATTAAAAACTTTACAGGTTTCGGTTTGTATGACCAAAAAGTGATCGAGACCTTGCGCAGTATTAAAGACCCGTATCCTTATTTGCGGGGATTAATCTGTGATATTGGCTTTGAAAGGGCCGTTATTGAGTATGTGCAGCTATCACGAAAAAGGGGATTTACCAAGAATAATTTTTATACTCTGTACGATATGGCCATGTTGGGTATTACCAATCATTCAAAAGTGCCCCTCCGTTTGGCGACTATGACCGGTTTTGCGGTAGCGTTTTTCAGCCTGGTGGTGGCTTTTGGATACCTTCTTTATAAGGTGATCTTCTGGGACAGTTTCACGGTGGGCATTGCACCTTTAGTGATTGGATTATTTTTCTTCGGTGCAGTTCAACTGCTTTTTATTGGGATCATTGGAGAATACATTGGCTCTATTCATACCCAGGTTTTGAAGAGACCCCTGGTTATTGAAAAGGAGAGAATCAATTTTGAACCTGACGATTCGGGGATTGGTCAGGACTGAAAAATGTCCGGGCTGATCAACTCTTTAGCTGAGTTTAAGACCCGGCATCAGGTAAAGACGAAATTTGTCCTTGTTGGCATCTGGAATACTATTTTCGGTTATGGTATTTTCTGCCTGTTTGATACTCTTTTCGCGTGGCTGTTTTCAACAAGATCTGCGGCATATATGTGCGCCATGGTGCTGGCCCAGATGCTGGCGGTCATCAACGCCTATATCGGCCACAAATACATTACCTTCAAGTCCGAGGCAAAAGGCAGGGCAATAATCGCTGAGTTTTTCCGGTTTTCAGCAACTTATGGGGTCACCTTCTGTTTGAGCCTGGCTTTGCTCCCCGCTCTTGTTGAAATCGGCCACATCCCCCCCAAAATATCCGCAGCAATCATTATCCTCATATGCATGGGTATCAGCTATCTGGGACATTCGAGGTTTTCGTTTAAACTGCAATAATATGAAAATTTGATAATAACAAAGGGGGATGCCCTTAGTAGCGGTCTGGTAAGGCGGCATGGTTTTATAGGTGGGAAATCACATATGGCCTCAATTATTCTTGCAAATGCAGAAGGAATTTGCGGAATGTCGGCCGCTATTGACTCACTTCTGACTGGCGGGAGTGCGCTGAAGGCCGTGGAAGAGGGCATTCGGGTTGTTGAGCTGGATCCAACAATATCGACAGTCGGATTCGGAGGTGCTCCCAACATTCTTGGTGAAGTAGAATGCGATGCTTCGATAATGTGTGGCGTAACTCTAAGAACGGGCTCAGTGGGTGCCCTTAAGGGCTACTTTCATGCAATTTCCGTCGCACGTCAAATTATGGAACGCATGCCACATGTTTTACTCGTAGGCGAGGGGGCTGCCATGTTTGCGGCTGAAATAAATGAGAGTCGAGGCCGTATGCTATCACCTCGCGCCGAAACTGAATACGAGCAGTGGATCAAAAAAACGTTCCAGCTCATTCATATTCCAACTGGCCAGATATACCCCTTATCCCTTTATCATGGACTTCCGCTAAGCTCATTACGAAAACAGGTACAACATGCTTTCTTGTAAGAAAAGATGGGAGAGACTTAGCCGGAGGAGTAAGCACTTCGGGTTGGGCATACAAGTATCCTGGCCGATTGGGAGATTCTTCAATCATAGGAGCAGGCCTATATGTCGATCATCGATATGGTGCAGTAACCTGCACTCACACTGGAGAAATGACCATCCGGGCAGGAACATCAAGAGCAGTAGTTGCTTATATGAAGAAGGGGGTTACCGTACAGGAGGCATGTCATGAAGCGCTTGATGATTTGCGTGCGCTCAGGGGAGGATACCTTGGGCCAGTTGTGATTCATGCCTTAGATAAAAAGGGTGATCCCTTCGTGTTAAGTACAGAAAATACAAATGATCCACACTAATGGTTCTGGGCTGAAGGTATGGAAAACCCTGAATGCAGGCGACCAATAATTGAATCTCTTTAGGTAGGGATATTGCAGGATAAAATGGTGAACACTGCCCCCACCCAATCATCCCAGTTTTTGGATCATCTCCAAATTAGTTGATCGAATATTTTATGAGAGCATGGCAAGGGCCCGGAAGGAAAGGCAGATTGCGCCGCAAGCCCTGTACCGTGCTGGTGCAGGGCAAGCCTCGGCGGGATATTGCTTTCTATAACCCCCTTGCTGGCCTTCCGCAAAGCGCAGCGGGGGCGGCAAAAACAGGTTCGGAAGATAAGAGGACACCCCCGCCCCAGCGTAGGAGAAATACGTGCCTTAGGCGGGACTGACGTCTAAGGACTGAGGTCTGAAATCTAAGGTCTGACGTCTATTGTCTCACTGTCTGAATCACAGATCGTCTTGGGCGAAAGCTTGATCTTTTTGGGGGGCCATGATATCGTATATCTGCTGGAGGGGATTGGTTCGAATGGTACGGTGTCATCCTTTGCGAATGCGGGACCCGCGCGGAGAGCTGGGGCCAAAGAGCAAGGAATTGCTGACGACGCTCGGCTGCATCTTGGCACAGACGACGAGGGGTGCCAAGAGATTTCCGTCACGTGATCCCGATTCGGCCCGCTTTGCTGCCCCATGGGATAACGAAAAGGCCCAAAGAAGGCTTTGTCCTTTAAAGGGGAGAGCATTGAATACGTTCGGTGCCTTCTATACAATTCGAGTGCAAGAATCTATGATTTTTTAGATGCTGAAGCAGTACAAAGATTAGTGGATGAACACCTTAGGGGAAAGGAGAAAAGAAGGTTATTCATCTGGTCGTTGTTGAATTTTGAGCCCCTGCGATTGGCGAGTTTCACAGGGTTTGTCTGTGCATTTTTAAGTTTAATTGTTGCAATCGGTTATTTTATATACAAACTGACTTTTGGGGGCGAGTTTCAGCTTGGTATTGCTTCCCTGATGATAGGTTTTTTCTTTTTCATGGCCGTCCAATTGGTCCTTATCGGCGTGATCGGCGAGTACATTGGCGCCATTTACACTCAGGTTAAAAGGAAGCCACTGGTAATAGAAAAGGAAAGAATAAATTTTGACTAACACTTAAAAAGACGATTTACCACGGAGGGCACAGAGGAAAATTTAGATAAAACAAGAAGATAAACTCCTTTTCTCCGCTTTGCTCTGTGCCCTCGTTAAGTGGAAACAATACAATATTCTAACTGCCGAATTTATTACCTGAGGACACAGAGAAAAGATTGTTCTTATTTTGTTTTTTAACTATGAAATTATTCTCCGTGTCCTCTGTGGTTTAGAAAAATCGCTCAATTTAGGTCCTTGAAATTTAGAAAAAGCGAGGACGGGGTTTTTTTAATGACCAAGGGGTTCAGGTCCAAGAGAAGGGTATCAGGTAACAAGGGGAACCCCATAGTATCCTCGCTGGCGTCTGGTCAGGTAGAAACTTTTCTCCGGAAGCCTGTTGTCCATATTTTGATCATTGTCATAGCGGGTTTTCTGATATATTCAAATACCTTCAAAGCCCCATTTATATTTGATGATGAAGACTCTATCGTTAATAATCCTGCCATAAAGGATATCCGACTTTTCATCGACCCAGCGCGGGCGGAAAAGGATGGGCGATTTATCGGGTTTCTGACCTTTGCTTTGAACTATAAAATGCATGCGCTCGATGTGACGGGCTACCATGTTTTCAACCTTCTCATTCACCTGATGAATGCCCTGCTTGTCTACTGGTTGGTTGTTCTCACCTTCAGGACCCCTTATGCCTCTGATTATGTTCAGAGGGACATTTTCAAGCCTTCCGATGTTCGTCATCAGATTGCCTTATTTACGGGGCTTCTCTTTGTCAGCCATCCGGTTCAGACGCAGGCGGTGACGTATATTGTGCAGAGATTTGCGTCGTTGGCCACGCTGTTTTATCTGTTTTCTCTGGTCATGTATATCAAGGCAAGGGGTTCTGAGTCATCCAACAAAGCCAGATATGCATTCTATGCGGCCTCTATCCTTTCCACCCTCCTGGCCATGAGGACCAAAGAGATTACCTTTACCTTGCCGGTCATGATTATTCTCTATGAATGGATGTTTTTTAAAGGAATTATTAAAAGAAGGCTTCTTTATTTGCTGCCTTTTTTGCTGACGATGCCCATTATTCCCTTGACATGGATGGGAATGCCCATTATTCCCTCGATGCGCACGGGATCCGAAGGCTTATTGTCTCCCTTCATTAGGTTTGAGGAAATTACCAGGATGGCCGTGATTCTGTCGCGGTGGGACTACCTGAATACGGAATTCAGGGTCATCGTTACCTACATCAGGTTACTGTTTTTCCCGGCCCATCAGAATCTGGATTATGATTATCCCATCTATCGTACCTTTTTCAATCCGGAGGTTGTGATATCCTTTTTATTTCTTTTGGCTCTGTTTGGTTTGGGTGTCTATCTGTTTTATGCTTCAACGAGAGTGGAAAAAGGCAACCGGTTCTGGTTGAGGTTGGTTTCTTTGGGCATACTCTGGTTTTTTGTGACCTTATCGCCTGAATCGAGCATTGTTCCGGTTTGGGATGTCATTTATGAACACAGACTATACCTTCCCTCGGTGGGGTTTTTTATGGCGTTGATGTCTGGGATAGTTTTTATAAGAGCGTGGTTGGGAAGCCGGACGAAGATGGTCGAGAAGGCATTTATGCCGGCGATGATTTTCGTGGTAATCGGTTTATCCGCGACCGCCTATGCGAGGAATACGGTCTGGCAGGATGGGGTTACCTTATGGGAGGACGTGATCAAGAAGAGTCCCAATAAGGTTCGCCCTTACTCGCACCTTGGAGGATTTTATCTGAAGCAGGGGCGCATGAATGAAGCCATCGCCGCATATCAGGCGGCCATAATACGGAAACCGGACAATGCCGAGGCACATAATAACCTTGGCATAGTTTATCGGAAACAGGGTCGTTTTGATGATGCTGTTCAGGAAATTCGAACGGCATTAAAGTATGGTGGGCCCGGTTATGCAGAGGCCCATAGCAACCTTGGCCGGGTTTATTACGATCAGGGTCGTTTTGACGATGCGATCAAGGAATATCAGACGGCGTTAAAGTATAAGCCTAATGATGCTGAGGCCCATAATAACCTTGGGGTACTTTATCAGAACCAGGGTCGTTTTGATGATGCTGTTCAGGAAATTCGAACGGCATTAAAGTATGGGCCCGATTATGCCGAGGCCCATAGCAACCTTGGCCGGGTTTATTACGATCAGGGTCGTTTTGACGATGCGATCAAGGAATATCAGACGGCGTTAAAGATTAAGCCTAATGATGCCGAGGCCCATAATAGCCTTGGGGTACTTTATCGGAAGCAGGGTCGTTTTGATGATGCGATCAAGGAAATCCAAATGGCCTTAATGCACAAACCGGATTACGCTGATGGATATTATAATCTTGGGACCGTTTATATAAACATGGGAAAGCTTGATGAAGCGAAAGCGTCATTACTGAAAGCCGTCGATCTAAGTCCTTCCCATGTTACTGCACATAATAATCTAGGTACTGTTTATGCTATGCAGAAGCAGTACGAAGAAGCATACAGGGAATTCCAGGCCGTTTTGAAGATAGACACTAACAATAAAGATGCACGATATAATATTAAAATTCTCCAAAAAGAAATGAAAAAGCGATAAGCAACAAGCGGAATCGTAGTTTGACCAATTTGGTTACTTTAAAAATATACCCGAATCCTTCGCAACAAAGCAAGATTGGATTTATAATTGAATTGTATAGGAAATTGCTTTTTGGCCACGGATGAATTCGGATTATCAGGATAGGCGAAAGAAAATGGTTATCTGTGTTCATCTGCGAAAATCTGCGTCCTATTAAATTTTGCTTTCTGGAAACATCGGAATGAATGATGTGTACCATGAAAAAGGAAGTCTTGAAAAACAACGATCAGCGCATCCCAATTGAAAATGTTTGGGGCAAACCTTATAAGAACGATCAGGGAGTTTATTGAAAGGGGCTGAGGGAATGAGAGATTCCGACTTACCCCTCATCAGCGTTGTGGTCCTCAATTGGAATGGCGGTCGCATCGTGGAGGAGTGTTTAATATCTCTCCAAGTCCAGACCTACCGCCCTTTAGAAATTATTGTGGTGGATAATGCATCCACAGATGGTTCAGTGGATTTGGTAGAAAAGAGATTCCCTGATATAAAACTAATCGTAAATGAAAGAAACCTTGGGTTTGGAGGAGGAAATAATGTCGGCATTCGAGCATGTCACGGTAGATACATCATGATCTTGAATAATGATACCCGCTTAGATCCAAAATGTATTGAAGAGTTGAAGAGGTCTATTGAGAAAGATGAGAAGTATGGTGCCTGTGCTTCTAAAATCCTGTTAGAATATGAGGATAACCTCATCGATGCCGCGGGTATTGTTGTTTGTCCGGATGGCCTTTCCATTGGAAGGGGGAGGCTCGAAAAAGGAGATCGATACGATGAAGAGAAAGAGGTCTTTTTTGCAAGCGGGTGTGCAGGTCTCTATCGGAGGGAGATGCTAGAAGGTATAGGACTTTATGATGAAGATTTCTTTGCCTATGCCGATGATACCGATATGGGATGGAGGGCCCAATTGGCTGGTTGGAGATGTATCTATAACCCTAAAGCCATCGTCCACCATTTTCACTCAGCCAGTTCTAGTGCTTACTCGCCTTTAAAAGCCTTTTTGGTGGAAAGGAATCGAATTTGGGTAGCGATTAAGAATTTCCCTTTTCCTCTACTCGTGTTTGGGCAATTTTATACTTTCTGGAGATATATGTTTCAAGCTTACGGTGCCTTTGCCGGGAAAGGGGCGGCCGGTCGATTCACCAGCGATTTTTCTAAGATAGAGCTGGTTAAGATATTGATTAAAGTCTACCTTTCTCTATGGAAAACCCTTCCTTCCGTGCTTAAAAAAAGAAGAATCGTTCAGAAAAAGAAGCGAATTTCAAATAGGGAAGTGTATCGACTGATAAGAAGATTTCGAATTTTCGCAAAGACAATCGCTCTTCGAGAATGATAAAAAAATGGAAGGATATGTAAAAACCTTTCAAAGCTCGCTGGACTGTATGGGACCTTGCGATCAAAGAGGCTGGAGCCAGTTGTAAAAGACATGAAAAGGGGATTTCATAAGAGTATAGCTGTGAGAAATCCGGCAACGATTATTCGGAGCCGGGACAAGAGCCATTAAGAAAATAACCACACTAATAGTACCGGGAAAGCAAACCGCAGATTTTCGCAGATAACCACAGATGATGAAATCGTAAAAAGTCAAAAATACCACCTCTCCCTTGAGGGGAGAGGGTCAGGGTGAGGGTGAAGAGTCAAGAAATTTCACCAAATTACTTATCCCCCTCCCCTCGCGGGAGGGGGTTGGGGGGGGAGGGGGATAAATAAGGAAATTCCTATACAATCAAGTTATCGGATCAAGAATGAAAACTAAAATCTTACTGATAAATGCTATTCACCCTAATATTGAAGCAGAGCAACGTCATCCTTCATTGGGGCTGGGTTATCTAGTCAGTGCCTTAAGGAATCATTTCGGGAGAGATTATTTC
>Ga0315293_10003052_pt1 | contig 16110 bp, 11 predicted proteins | sample YL17G13_20_MG_FD_203071 | JGI IMG/M metagenome (GOLD analysis project Ga0315293, IMG submission 203071) | Sediment microbial communities from Yellowstone Lake, YNP, Wyoming, USA - YL17G13_20 | ecosystem: Environmental > Aquatic > Freshwater > Lake > Sediment | place: USA: Wyoming | collected...
CGGTCATCGTACCAACAGCGACGTACTTGCCGACAACGATGGGCGATCCCTTCACCACATCGACCGCCGCATACCGCCAGATTTCCCGGCCGGTAAGAGCATCGAGAGCGACCACCTCACCGCCGCGACAGGCCGCAAAGACGCGCCCATCGGAAATCGTCGGAGCCGTCCATGTCGAGGACGGCAGAGAGACTTGCCAAGCCACAGTACCATCCACCGGCGACAAGGCATTGAGATGCCCCTTGACATCGGCAACATAGATGTACTCCGCGATGGCGACAGCGCTCACGATCGGACTCCTTAGATTCACACGATAAAGTTCAGTACCGTCCGATTCCGAGATCGCGAAGAGCGCGCCGTCGTCCGACCCGACAAACAGCCGACCATCAGCAGCCGAAACCGGACCCAGCAGCCTGCTATCAGTCTGGTATTTCCAGATCTGCTTTCCGGTTTTCGGGTCGAGCGCCGTCACGACTCCATCGCTGGAACTCGTTATCAGGCGGTTACCTACTATTATCGGTCCAAACGCGGCATCCTTAATGCGCGCCTGCCATCGGGCCTGGCGATGTATCAGATCAAGGCAGACGAGGCGGTTTCGGGGGTGGGCTAGTGTCAGATAGGCCAGCGAATCACGCAGTGTCAAGCCCCCCTGAGGAATCCCACTCACTTTCAGCTTTCCGAGCTTCTTGCCCGAACTACAATCGAGAAACCAAATCCGTTTGCGGGATCCGGGAATCGCGAGTTGGCCGTGGGAAAGGGCTAACGGGCCCACCGGTCGGTCATTGATCTTCCCTTGCCACAGTAGATCGAGCTTTCCGGAGTAGCTGTCACTGCTGATCGATCCGGTGGCGGCAATGTCGGCGCGATGAGTCGGCCAGAACGAAGGCTTGGTCAGTGCGGCACGACTCATCTTGTAGCGGCTTGAACAGGAGTTCAGGACGCCGGCCAGAAGGAGCAGCAGGGTTATGACCAGACAACGGAGCATCAGAAGTTCCACCCAAAAAAGAAGTCAAAATCGGTCTGGGAACTGATCGTGTGGTAATCGGTAGTTCGAGAGAAATCGAACCGCATGACAACAATATAGCCGAGATTCACTCTGGCGCCAAAGCCGAATGAGCCGTAGAACTGGTCAAACTCGTCGTCCCACGCTGCGCCGTTGTCATAAAACAGGGCGCCGCGAATGCCGCGGAATCCCAGTGCGCCAATGGGGAAGTCGATAACCAGATCGTCAATCAATGGGAACCGCAGTTCGGTCGAAGCGAACAGGATGTTTCGATTAAAGAACGCCCTTCGACTGAATCCGCGGAACGACCAGCTGCCGCCGAAATATAGGCGCTGCGGGTCGGCTCCGGCCGACGAGTACGCCCAAAGCCGGTTGGCGATTGCCGACGCCTGACCGAGGCGCAGATAGTGCCGCAGGTCGACCGACGCCGTGCGGTTGGTTACTTCTCCCCCGCTCAGAGATGTAGTCAAGCCCAGTGTCAGATTGTAGCGCCGCCCTTCGATGGGGCCTGAGATATCCCAAATGGTGTTGTCATAGACCCAGCTTATATTGTTCGACAGCAGAAACTCCTCGCGCGATCGCTGCCCGTAGCGCAGATCCTTCTTGTCATACCGAGCGTAAGACGCGAACTCGAATCGCTGGAACTTCGAGAGCGGGTAGCTGAGCAGTGCCGCCACCCCAGCCTGCCGCTCGAAATAGTACTGGTCATGATCGTTGAAATACTCATCGTACAGATGAAACAGCCCTACACCCCAGTTGAGGCGGCGCTCCCTATTGATAAAAGTCACCGCTCCGTTGAATGACGACAGAATCTCATCTTTGGTCTCGGCAGTGTTGGCCAGCAGGAAGTAGTACGCCTTATTCCCAAGCACGTCGGATATAGCCGCCTGTATTCCGCCGACCGAACCGTAGATAGCGTCATAAGAAACAAGCGACTGGGCTATGTCAAATGAGTACCTCGTATCATAGGCGATTGACGCCTCGCTTACCGTTCGGCTGATCTCCTCCGGTTTCCATGGCGCCTCCGCCTTGTCTGCTATCATGGGAATCTCGTCCGCACTGTCCTGGATCGGCATCCGGTACATCTGGAATAATTGGTCCTGATACCCGGTGAAGAACAGATCTTTGCCGTCGCGCGAGACTCTCGGATCATATGCCCCCGTCGCATATGCCGACTGTCGTGTGATTCGGCCACTTTGATCGAGTAGAAAGAGATTGTATGAACTATCCCGATTGGACGAAAAATAGATACCGCGGGCGGTCGGCTCGGGGGTTTGATCCCGGAACAGGCCGTACGTAAGCTGGCTGACCGCTCCAGACACTTCGTCAAGAGCGAAGAGATTGAGGGCTCCATTATTCCCGAGATCTCCCCGGTCTGACGAGAAAATCACCGTGCGGCCATCCAGCGCATAGGCCGGATCAGCGTCGAAGTAGATGTCACTTGTCAGTGCAGTGTGGCTACCGGAGCCAAGATCAAGGAGATAAACATCAGAGTAGCCGCTTCTGCGGACGCCCGCGAACACGGCGTGGGAACCGTCCGGAGAAAACCGAGGAGATCGTGCCGCCACCAAATCATCGAATCGATAAGTTCCGATCACCTCTCGCCGTCGAATATCGTACAGATATATGACGTCGCGGTCCTTGGACTTCGAGGAAAAGATGACTCGCCCGGAATCATCGACATCGATGCCGGAATGTAACAGGTGCAAAGACTCGAATTTGGCGGACCGTTCCCCTTTCAACAGCGTGATATCGCCGCGCATCGATGTATCCGCGGGCTTCATATAGAGGCCGGCGTAACCTCGACGATACGCCATGTAGACAAGCCAGGCGCTGTCGGATTCATGGCCGTGCCGGACTATCGGCACTCCTTTCATGCTGTACCCTGTCCTGACGACGCGATCGGCTTCCATCCTCGGCAGGCCACGGCGCTCGATTTCCGGAAAGTACCTGCGTTTAAGGGAGTAGATCCACCGGTTTGAAAGCTCCTTCATATCCACCCCCAGCGTCAGCTTGACGATCTCCTCAAATGTCCTTGCCTTGTACCAGTTTTCATAGAGCCGAACGAGCTTGTCCGCTCCAAAGGTCGTATCGATGAAGGCGCAGATCGACTGACCGAGCTTGTAAGTGAGATACGTCCCTTCGTATTGGTATAGATCATTTATCTCAGGGATTTTCCCGCTCAGCACCAGATCTTTGACAATCATGTCCGCTTCGGTATCCCACTCTTCGGACCAGAATTCCGCCTGCCCCTCGATCAGCCACAGCGGTGGATACGCTATTCTCTGAATGATCATTCGACTTATCGCAGCATCCAATTTCGCCAGTTGGAATACGTGGACCAATTCGTGCCGGATAACGTGCCCGAGATCGAAATATGAACCGTTGAACGGTACAACCACCCGTCCCTTTATGAACTCGGTGAAGCCGCCAACCGATTCAGGCAGAAGACCCGGTATTACATTAGTTTGACCGAAATAGGAAGGGGCAGAGTAAATGATAAGCGGAATCTTGTTCTTGATTTCATGGCTGAACCGGATGGCGGCAGATCGATACGCGGTCTCAGCGAGATGCGCCGCTACTCTGGCGACGTCGGCTTCCTCGGCATAGAAATATATGCGAAAATGGTCAGTAGTCATGACTCGCCAGTTGAACCGTGTGTACTGCACCTTGTTCTTGCCGAAGTAGTACTGCGCCTGGGCCGGGTCATGAACCGCGGCAAGAGAGCAGATCACGAGAAACCAAAAAACGGGTTTCAACATGCGAATACGATTCCTGTCAGGCCACATATGCATAGTATCGGAGGAGGCGGTGAGGCTCTGCATTACTGCCGCATCCCTGTGGCAAAATGACACTGCGTGCAGAATCCTCCCCTGACGCCCACAGCGTGCGCTCGAAAGCCGGTGCGCCGGATTAGCAGGTTGCCGCAGGCCGGACACGTGGTATCGTTTCCCTCTTCGGATTGGATATTGCCGGCATAGACGTACGCGAGTCGTTGGCGGGCCAAAGCTCGTGCGTGAAGTACAGTTTCTGCTGAGGTGGGCTTTTCATCCATCTTGTAGTCCGGATGGTACGCCGAAAAGTGCAGCGGTATTAAGGTCGAGAGCGAGGCGACAAATTCGACCAACTGCTCAATGTCGGGATCGGAATCATTCCGACCGGGAATCAGCAGATTGGTGATTTCCATATGCACATCGGAAGCCGCCACCTGCCGGATAGTCTCCATCACCGGCTCCAGCATCCCCTTGCATATCCGCGTATAGAATTCGGGACGGATTGACTTGAGATCGATATTCATGGCGTCGGTCACAGGTAGCAGTACCGCGAGCGGCTGGGGGTTTATGAAGCCGTTGGTGACCAGTACGACCTTCAGCCCCCTCTCGCGCAGTAACAGCGCCGTATCCATAATATACTCAAACCATACCATTGGTTCTGTATAGGTGAAAGCCACTCCCAGCGATTTATGTCGGAGCGCCAGCTCCACCAACTCCAACGGTGTCTTGAAGACGGTCGGCGATTTCTCCTGCGATATGGTCCAATTCTGACAGTGAAGACAGCCCAGGTTGCAGCAATTACAGCCGGTAGATAAGATTCCCGATCCGGGATAGAAATGGTAAAGCGGTTTCTTTTCGATCGGGTCGACCGCCAGAGATACCAGCTCCCCATAGTTGTCGGTAACCAATTCTCCGGCCTGATTGGAGCGGCAACCGCAAATTCCCGGCTTTCCATCGCTGAGCCGGCACTCATGCGGGCAGAGACGGCAGATGACGTCATCTTGTGCTTTTTCCCAATATGACGCCGCGTGAATCACTTCGAACTCCGAATCAGTATCTCGTCGACGGCTTCTACCAGACTGTCATAGATAGCGAGTCCCGGAGGGTGCAAGGAACTCTCCAGCCGCTCTTCGGATGTCCTTCCGTATCCGGTGCGAACCAGCGCCGCAGAGCAGCCCATCAGCGAAGCCATCATGATATCTTCGATCTTGTCTCCAATAACATATGATCTTCGCAGATCGATCCCAAGCTCAATTGCTGCGTGTTCAGCCATACCGGTTGCCGGTTTGCGGCAGTTACATGCGAAACTGTGTTCGGGAATTGTCCCCTGCCGATGATGCGGGCAATAGAGCATCAGGTCAATGTCGACTCCCTCGCAACGCAGCAACTCTCTGACACGGGCATTCGTACTTTCGACTGCGTCAATCCCGAAATGCCCCCTCGCGACACCGGATTGATTTGACACAACCACGAGCTTGAATCCGGCGCTCTGGACGCGTCGCAATGCCTGCGCGGCCCCCGGTATCAGTTCGATTTCGTTTGGGTCCGACACATAATGCTTTTCCAGAGCGATAGTGCCGTCCCTATCGACAAAAATGGCCCGCTCCGAGTTTACCTTGGACTCCAACAGCCGGGTTGCATTGCTGGCCACATCTTCAACGGATATACGAGTCTGACAGAATCGTTCTGACCGAAAACACGGGGTCTTGCCGTGTAACGAGCATGGACGGCAGAATTCATCGACTTGCACAACCGTATCAAACAGTCCTCGTGCTGCGAATCCTAGAGCCGGATGGGTTGGTCCAAAGATCGAAATAACCGGTGTTCCGACAGCCGAGGACAAATGCGCCAGACCGGAGTCATTGGCGATAGTCAGACGAGCTCCCGCCATTGCCCCGGCAATAGTCGACACAGGAGCGTCTACGAGCTCGACAAAGGAACCTGCCGGCAGGTCATCAAGATGATGCATTCCGGCATCTTCATGCATCACGACCCAGGCAATGTTGGTCTTGAACCGGAGATTCAGCGCTCGCGCCACCTCCGAGAAACGCTCGATCGGCCATCTCTTGTTTTCATGAGCCGCCCCCGGGGCACACACGACAACGTTCCCGCGAGGCCGCAGCACGTGTACTTGCGCGTCAAGCGCGACATTGAGAACCGGACGGCGGCATGGAGCGGAAAAACCGTCTCCTGTAATGGCGGCGTTGTACAAATCGATAGTATGCTGTTGCTCCCGAGGGAATTGCTTCCGATGAACGATCAGCCATCGCTCCAGACGACGTTTCGGATAGACTGACTTCTGTTGCGAATTGATCAGCGTTCGAACGAACCAGGAGCGGAAATTACCGTGCAAATCAACCACGATGTCGAAATTGGTCTCGTCGAGTTCGAGCATCAGCCGGTAGAGTCCGCGGGCACTGATCCGCTCCGGGACCATTCGCAGTTCGCTAACGCCGGGAATCAGTCGAGCGATGTCGGCGAATCGTTCTTTAGTCAGGAAAACAATCCGGCATCCGGGGTACGCGATTTTGAGATTCAGTACAGCAGAAGAAGTCAGGATCACGTCCCCCAGCGATCCCAGTCTGATGACCAGAATGTTGCAAGCCATTTACCGGAAATAATACAGCCCGAAGGCTCCAATGGCAAAGCAATAGTACGCGAAGTAATCAAACTTCCCCCGCTTTACCGATGTCAGCACAACATAGACGGACAATAAGCCGAATAGGAATGAGATAAGAGTCGCGACCGAATAAGGCATGATCAGGACAGTTGGCATATCCAGCAAGTGCTTCGCCTCCAGCAGAATCGCCCCACCAATCGCCGGTATCGAAAGCAGGAACGAAAACTCAGCAGCCTCCGATGGCTTCACTCCGGCCAGCATTCCCGAGACTATGGTCGTACCGGAGCGGGAGATGCCCGGCAGAATGGCGATGGCCTGACCAATCCCCATGACTATAGCGGAGCCAATTGACATACCTTTGTTCCCCGCGCGGAAGAATCTTGGAATCAGCAGGATTAGACCGGTTATGATCAGTTCGACTGAAGTCTCAACTGGATTTGAGAAGGTTGTCTCGAACAGATCTCTAAGCAGTATTCCCGCAACTCCGGCGGGCACGGTACCGATCAGAAGAAACAGCAATATCTGTCGCTCGCCGACCATATCACGCACAAACAACGCCTGAACGAGACGGTAAAGACGGGCACGGAAATAGATCAGGACCGAAACCAACGTCCCCAAATGGATGAGAACTTCAAAGGTCACCCCCGGCATCTTTACATTGAGCAGATGCTCCGCCAACACAAGATGGCCGGAAGAAGAGACCGGCAGAAACTCGGTCAGTCCCTGAATGATCCCCAGAACGATGGCGTCAAGATAGTTCATTCATAATGCAGCGGCTCCCCTTATGAGAGCCGCACAACTCCAGAGCCGCCGGCCGGCGACTTACATGACGTTGAAATCAATCCCAAGGAAGAGGCCGTCGTTGCCATCAAACTGAAACTCACCGAAGAGCGAGACCGTGCTCGTGGCTTTCCAGGCCACACCACCGTTGAGGCCGAACTTGAGTTCGGTGTTGGAGGCGCCTCCACCGCTAAGCGACTCCATCCGAATATTAAACCGGCCATACGGACTCAGTGTGCCTCCCCGACTGAGATGATACGGATACGAGGCAAATACCTGGCCGCCGAACTGGAACACAGAACCGCCTCCGGCATCGACAAACTCAAAGAAGCCGCCAAGCGCCATATCCATCGGCTCGCGGCGCCCCTGCCCGACCGTCCAAAACTGCCACTTGAAGTCGGCGCCAAACGTGATTTCGGCCTCGATGTTGTCACGGAAGCCCAGTCTAAGGCGACCATCGGTATATTTGGACAGTCCGTATGCAAATGTCCCGAACACGCTGGTAGCATCGGCGATCCCGACGCCTCCTCCAAAATTCCCTCGCCCCTGGCCAAGCGACGTAGCTGTGGTCAGGCACCCGAAAGCCGAACCCACGGCTGCGAAATCTGCCGACGCTTGAACGGCAAGCCCAAGTGCCAATGCGACGGCAATTGCGAATTTTGTCTTCATACGTTTCATCCTCTAACAAGAAAACTAAGTCTTATCTGCTACTGAATTTATCTGAGATCAAAGTGCGTGTCAACCAAAAGAGACGACCCCAAAATCCTCTCCGCTTGCGCTTCTCGTCTGCTTGCAGCGCAGTTTCATGCTGCCGCCGCCTTCCGAACCCGAACCGCAGAAGCCATGGCGTTCTTGTTCTGCGTTCTTGTTCACATGTTATACGAGCACCGCGAGAGTATGTTCCTTGGCTGTGCCACCAGGTCACCTAGTCCGGATTCTCTTCGTGAAGGTATTGAAGACCCTGCTGGGCAATTCGGCTTTTCTCCGGCTCCTCCAGACCGATCGCCGCAAGGTGATTGAGAAATTCCTCTTCCAGCGGACCTATCGCACTCCGACCAAATGGTCGCGACACCCCTGGTTCAGATGCCCGGAGAAAACGCAAGTCCATCGCAAAGGCCTTCTGTTTCAACTCGCCCAGTGCCCCGGCCGGAATTGATCGCAGAACGGCGTCAGAGATGTTGGTAACCGTAAGGCGAACGATCTTCTCAGAGGCATGGCACTCAGTGAGTATGTTGTCAAGAAGACCGAGAAGTTCATCGGCTTGCAGAGTGGCCGCATCGAGCGGCGGAAGGTCCACCATTGCCCGCGCTGCCACTTCATGAAACTGTAAATGAAATGGTTCCAGCTCCAATGAAATGAACCCTTTCCCGGCATCTCGTTCCGCCAGCGACAATCGTTCGGTTGATCCTGCGTACCAGACCCGCTCAGATACCTGCGAGCAATTGTGGTAGTGCCCCATGGCGACATAGTCAAATGGTTCGAATAGCTCCAGAGGTATCTCCAGTTCGCCGAGGTCGGCCATCGAAAACTGCGGCAACCCGGCAGCCACGCCATGGGTCACCAGAATATTGTGCCCATCGGAAATGTTCTGCACAGCCTGTCCAATGCCGCCTTTGAATGCCTCGGCGTTGTGCATGTGAGGCACGGCGAATACTCGCCCTCCAGCGATATCGATCATATGCAGTTCCGGCGACGAGGCGACATGCAGATGGCGCATATTCCGGTAGACATCAACGGCTGCGCCGGTGACGGCGAGTTTGGGGGCGTCGTGATTGCCGCAGATCAGCACGGTGGGAATTCCACTCTGCTCGACAAGACGATGAAGCTGCTCCCCGGCAATAGTCATGATCCGATTGGACGGCCGGACAGCGTGAAACAGATCGCCGGAATGGATGCAGAGATCGGGCTTAATGGCGATGATCCGGTCAACCGCCTCCACAAAGCAGTTGATAATATCTACCTGCCGAAGAGTCAGCCCGGACTTGTCACGGCGCGGATAGGCTTCTCCGGCGCCCAGATGGCTGTCGGAAAAATGGCAGATTCTCATTCTGGGAAATATATGCTATCGCCCGAAGCCGAGATACTGGAAACGGCTGAACCGATAGACACCCGAAAAGAGAAATGAGAAAGGGCAGAGACCGGATGCCTCTGCCCCCTCAGTAGACGGTGGGTAGCCTAATACAGGCCGAACTTGGCGATTCGGTCACGCAAGGTGTTGCGGGAGATGCCGAGTGTCTCCGATGTTTTCACCTGATTCCCTTCGAAGTGCTTTAAGCAAGCAGAGAGGACCGCTTTCTCCAAGGCCGATTCCAGGAAGTGGTAAATCTGTCCCGGCGAGTTGGCAATCAGTTTCGGCATAATTGGGTCGATGATCTTCTTGAACGTATCGGTGTAGTCGCTCTGGAGCGTTGTCAGGTCGAGTTCGAGTCTCGGATTTTCCTCCGCCAGACTCGGGAAATCTTCCGCCTGAAGGGCCTCGTTTTTCGACATCACCATTGCCGTATGGATGTTGTTCTCCAATTCCCTCACGTTGCCGGGCCACTGATATTTGGAGAGCAACTGCATGGCCTTCTTGGAAATCGACTTGGACGGAATCGCCAACGTCTTTGAGAAGCGGTCACAGAAATGCTCCGCCAGTAACTGAATATCGCCGCGCCTCTCGCGCAGCGGCGGAATGAAGATCGAGACCACTTTTAGCCGGTAAAACAGATCGACGCGGAAGGAGCCTTCTTTCATCGCCTGCACCAGCGACTTATTGGTGGCGGCAATGATGCGGACATCGACTTTGATCGATTCGTTTCCTCCTACCCGCTCAAATCGTTTTTCCTGAAGAACGCGCAACAACTTGGATTGTGTGAGCATCGACATATCGCCGATTTCATCAAGGAAGAGGGTACCGTTGTCCGCCTGTTCGAATTTACCGATCCGTTTGTAGTAAGCTCCGGTGAAGGCCCCTTTTTCGTGGCCGAACAACTCGGATTCCAGCAGCGTTTCGGGCAAAGCGGCGCAATTGACGGAGAGAAAGGCGTTGCTCCGGCGCTTGGAGTTGCGGTGAATCGCCCGCGCGACGAGCTCCTTGCCGGTACCGGATTCTCCGAAAATCAACACTGCCGCGTCGGTCTTGGACACCTGTCCGATCAGCTTGGCGATTTCGACGATCTCGGGCGATTTGCCGACGATTTCGTCCACACCAACGGCGGTCGGCTCTTCTTTGACCGGCACGAACGGCGATTTCATCTGGGCGCTGTAACCGCAGGCCTTATTCACCGTGTCGATCAGTTTCTCTATTTCAAACGGCTTGGTGAGGTACTCGTAAGCCCCTTCCCGCATCGCCTCAATGGCGTTCTCGGTGGAAACAAATCCGGAGATCATGATGACCGGCAGATTGCCGTTGACCGCCTTGATCTGCTTGAGAACTTCCAGACCCGAAAGAGTCGGGAGGTTGACATCCAGCATCACCACGTCGACATCGTTATGCTCGGACACATAATGGCTGACATTAATTCCGTCTTCAAGGAAATTGAAGCGGTATCGTTCAGCATCGAAGAGATTTGCAAGCGACTGGGATACTTCCCGATCGTCATCTACCAGCAGAATATTCTTCATATGTCTCAGCCCTTAGCAGTTCATCAATGTTATCGGCCAAAGCAGAGAATAGTGAAGAGAGCCGAGGGGAAATTCTTCCGGAAAATCAGTTGTTCGCGGGCCGCCGACTCAGAATGACCTTGAGTCGGAAAGCAATAATGCCTTGGCCAGTGGTAACTGTTTCAGAGATGAAACACTGTTGCCGGAATTCCCCCCAAGCACTGCATTTCCGGTAATGATCGCCGACGAGAACGTATCAGACCGGCAGCCGGATCAACTCTCTTCGTCGACCAGAAACCGGACGGCTGTTCCAATCCAGAGGAAATTGAAAATCATATCCGCCACAACACTAAGCAGCAGAATCCAGTACACCAATTCGGGGCGAAACTTTTCGATGATCACGTCCGGATGGTTGGCAGCCAGACTAATCAAGGTTGGCAGCGCGAGCGCCACTCCGGCGAGAAATATACAAGTAAGCGGCCGCCGTAGGAAAGTTCTAAACGATCTCGCCATGGCCCGAAAAACGTCTTCCCCGTAGAGCGCAATGGCGGGAATGACAAAGAAGAACAGCCCCTGAAGTACAGCGTATATGATGGGCACTGCTGCCAACTCGAAAATCATCTGGCGACGCGGATTCCCCTCCAAGAATGACTGCAGCAGGCCGGGCATAAAGCTCAGTGCGATCAACAAGAGATTCAAAGACAGCGAGGCGAGAATAAACTGCCCCCATGAGGACCAGAGTGTTTTGGCGCGCCGGGTCGTCCCCTCCGAACCAGTGTAATGCCCGTAAAACAGCAGAGCGACTCCGCCGAGAATCAAGCCTTCAAAGAAAACCGCCAACACGACCTTGAACCAACTGTGGGCGACCGGCAGAATCAGAAACTGACTTGGGTACTGATAGAATCCCTGCGCATTCCATCCGCCGACATATGATGCCAGCGCCAAAACAGCTTGGGAAAATGGATAGGTTATCGGCGTGAAGCACCGGTAAAGCGCCAGCAGCCCCAAAGCCACGACCGCCGCGTACCCCAGCAGCAGGAGCCAGATCCGGCCCCGACCGGCTGCCCGAAGGGTATCCAGCAAGATTGACAAAAACTGATTGAAGTTCTTGAGAAATGCCATCAGCCCCTCATTCCATCTACCTGATCACCACTACTTCATTGGACGGTGACGCTTTCCCCTGCCGGTCAAACACGTAGACGCGATATGCCAAAGCCGGATAGGAAAGCAGGACGGCATCGTCAAATGACGTTGTTGACCGGCTATTGAGTATGGCCACCAATTGGTTAGTAGTATCAACGGCTCGCGTTGTATCCGTGGCCCGATAGAGCCGGTACATGGCGAAATCGTTGTCGCCGTTTTCCGACCAGGTCAAACGAGCGCCCGTCGAATCACTGTTGCCGGCCAGCACGACCGGCGTCGGGTCGGCATTGATCGGGTCAATACTGAGAGTGCTGAAGGCAGTCTGACTCGGCGCCTGGTTTCCGGCGGCATCAGTGAATGAACCGGTAACCTGGCCGTCAGTGACTGCCATAGCCAGCGGCACAATGTATCGCACGGCGTAGACGCCGTCGTCGGCAACCGAGTCGATGCCGGATCCATCATCATACAGAGTTATGCCGTTTTCACCCGGGAAAGCTATGCGCGCCGTCCCGCCCGACTCGCCGGTCCGAATACGGAAATCAATCGCGCTGCCCGTTGTAAATACCGTTCCGGCGGGCCGGAAATAGACCGTATCGATATGAGCGCGAGTGTCAAGGATAATATCGTCTGAAATCGGACTGCCGGTCTGGGTGCCGTCGTCGAATACAATGTGTGCGTAGACGTGCTTTACAGCATCGCCTGCCGACAGCGTAAAACTCTGGTCGCGCGAAAATGGCTGGAATACCGCTCCGGAAAGGTCGGCATTCTCCGAGAGTTTGATATTGGCGGCTCCGACCGGAGCGTATGCCTGAATGGTCACCTGGCGCCGATTAATGTACTCGCGTCCGTTTTCGATCACTATCGAGAGAGGCGACATCCTGACCCGCAGCGGCGGAGTAGATCTCAGTCCTTCGATTCCCTCCCGACCGACTGTCGCTACTCTGAAGTAAACCGTTTGATTCAATGCGAGGCCGGACAGCGTCCGACTGAAACTGGCGCCGCCGGTTGAGTCTCTGAGCCGGGCACTCTCTCCTGAAGAATCAGTCAAATAGATTCTGAAGCGCCTGACTGACGATGAGTCCAGCACCTCCCAACGCAGCGTAACAGACTGATTGTCAAGCCGCGCCGAGACATTGATGGGAGTCGGCGGGGCATCCGGCAATGTCCGCACCGGATCAGTTGACTCGATCGTCCGGTTGCATCCAAAGCTGATCAAGAGCGAAGCCGCAACCAGTCCAGGCAGCAGTAACCGATATGAGAAAGTCTTACTCACCTAAAACCTCCTCGTCATCTGAAGTCCTAACACGCCGGGTTTGGTATTTGGTTCAACGCTAAGGCCGCCCACTGAAAACGTACCATGCTCCGAGGGGAAAAAGAGCAGGGCATCAAGGACGCTTAGACCCCAGACACCGATCACAGCGCCTATTGTCGCCCGGCGCGTCGATTCCGCATCATACGCCTTCTTCTGCTTTGCAGCCAAATCACTGTGCAATTGCTGCATCCGTTCATAACTCGCGCCTGCCGAAGCGCTGGAATCATACACGCGGCTAACGTTGCTAAGCAGATCGCGGCGATACTGGAATTCCTCATCGGCAAGCAGGAACGCCGCCACTGATCCGGCAGCCAGCAGATTGAAAACGAAACTCTTCGTTTTCTGTTCCGAGTAGCGCTGTCCCCATCCCGGAATAAACAGAGATCGAACGGCGGATTTCAATCGTGTCTTGGGAGTAAGCCGAATATCGAGCGAAAGCGGCTTGGCGGGATCCAGGGTTACGCGGCTTTTATAATTTTCAAAACCGTATTTTCTGAGCGTCACCTGATAATCCCCGACCAGCGGGTGTAGGAAGGTGGTCGGCGTAATCCCAACAACAACTGCCTCGCCTTTGAGAGTCACCTCGGCGCCGGGCGGAGACGATGTAATGGCGAATCCGCCTTCAGCTCCCTCGGCTGATGTGGTGACGGTGAGCGCAAATGCCAGCGCCGTCATTGTTAAAGTCCGTTTCAACATAAACCCTTTCTCCGGGTTCCGCTTGCGTTGGATACAGTTATCGGCAAATTATGCGCGCAACATTGTCAAAACAAGCTCAAACTGGCCAAAAAAAAACCGCGCCCGCGCGGTTTTTATCCCAGTTCTTCGCCGGCTTCCCCTCAGCAAGCTCCTTTTCCGGTGAAGACAACAACCACTGTCCTGACCATAATCTTGATGTCATACCAGAGCGACCAATTGCGGATGTACTGCAAGTCAAACCTGACCTTTTCAGCGACACTTGCCACCGAGGAGTCATACCCATTCTCGACTTGTGCCAGACCAGTGAGACCAGGCTTGACGTCAAGGCGTCCGGAATACTCAGCCACTTTGGTCGACAATTCACGCACGAAATTGGGACGTTCCGGCCTCGGACCGACGAGCGCCATGTCCCCTTTCAGTACGTTGACAAACTGCGGTATCTCATCAAGGCGCGTCTTGCGAAGGAACCGACCGAGCTTCGTGATGCGTGAATCATTCTTGGTCGCCCAGACCGGACCGGAAAGTTTTTCGGCATCCTGCACCATTGTGCGGAACTTGATTACCTGGAACGGCTTTCCCATGTAGTTCACTCTTCGACGCTCCCGATCGCGGCGATCATCACGCTGCGTGAGCGGGAAACACCGGCGGTCCTTGCGACGGCGGTTAATGCCAACTCGAGTCTGCGTATAAAACACGGGACCGCAAGAGTCGAGCTTGATTGCCACCGGAATCATCAGCCAGAACGGCGCGCAGAGGATTATACCGAGCACCGCGCCAATAATGTCCAATGTTCTTTTGACGATCCTGTTTACCATAGCCCTTATCAGTGCCGGCCTGCCGATAGATGACGGCACTACAAAAATATAACTAGTGAAGCCTAATACAAATAAGAATCCAAGAATCTCCCCAAAGGCAAACTTGAGGCGCAACGCCAGATCGGGGCTGCCGACCGGAAGTCCTACCACCGAAGGAGCGGCCGCGCCGGATGCGGTTCCATACTGGAACGACCGACTGGGCATGGCGACGGTGGTGTCTGCCGGTGTGTTGATCTGACTGCTTATTCTCGCCATCTCTCTGTCAAAAAACCCGCATTTAGTTGAATATCTCTTAAGACATCAGGCCATAGAGCAAATCAATTGCCAACGATTAGCTTTATGCCATCGCGACAATCGTGGAACCAACCTCCACATTGGAGCAGACAACCTATTGCGTATTAACGCGATACTTGGGGTATTGATGGACCGTATTAATCCTTGATGCCGAGACGTGGTTCCGACCTGAAAGTGAGGGGAAGAATCAACACCGGCTGAGCATATTACCTGCAACGCTTTGCACACGATTTCCAGACACTGAAATTGCCGGTCGGGAGGTCACATTAGGCCCGTGTATGGACCTGCTTGAACCATGATTTAGCTGCCTGAGAGGACTCGTCAGCGACCCAGCGTCATCACTAGTGTGAAGCGGTGAAGATCATCGGATGTATAAGAATCGCTCGGTGTGAAGGCGTAGTCCAAACCCGCCTGTCCAAATCGTACTCCGGCGCCGATTGAAAAACCGGTGCCCATTTTGCGCTCGGAATTCTGAGGAAAATAGTTCAGGCCGCCGCGGAGATAGTATTGATCCTTGACATTAAGCTCGACGCCGTTGCGAACGACGATATCTCCGTACAGCCGCTTCTCAAGTTCCAGCGATGTAAGAAACGCCGGATTGAAGGGCATCAGCGCAATTCCCACTCGCAAGGCGGACGGTAGCTTCTCCGTTGTCGCTTCAAACTTGATCCCCGGACCGAGATTCACCGCCGCGGCCGAGAATGACCAGCGAGTGGATTGATATGAAAATCCTATATCACCCGCGAACGTCGAAGCAGTTAAATCGGCTAGTCTCTCTCCGATGTATTTGCCGGTGACTCCGACTGAGAGTTTCTCGTTAAGCGCCACACTGAGCGAAACCCCACCCTGCATATCGTATGAGGAGACTTGCCCTATCGAGTTACCGCTAACGTCGTAGGCATCTATTGTCCCATAGTCAACAAACGTGACCGAGGCACCTATCGCCACTGTCGGCGAGATCAGTACCGCCGCCGCGCCATGATCGAGTTTGATCCCCTGATACCACATGAAGTGGCTTAGTGATATTTCAGTAAATCCGCTCGAAACAATCCGGGCGGGATTCCAGTACGCTGCCGACGCACCACGGG
>Ga0315293_10003053_pt1 | contig 16104 bp, 11 predicted proteins | sample YL17G13_20_MG_FD_203071 | JGI IMG/M metagenome (GOLD analysis project Ga0315293, IMG submission 203071) | Sediment microbial communities from Yellowstone Lake, YNP, Wyoming, USA - YL17G13_20 | ecosystem: Environmental > Aquatic > Freshwater > Lake > Sediment | place: USA: Wyoming | collected...
CAAGGCCAACCGCCTGGAATCGACAGTGGCGGCTGCCGGTGAGTATCATGGCGCCACCGTAAGCCGCGAATTTCTTTATCTCAGGAACAGCGCCACACTTGCCGGTCGCTGGAATTTCTATCAGAGCGCCGAAATAGATTTTAACCGCGGCTGGAAAAAAGTCAAAATTGGCAAGAGCATCAACCTGACAAACCTCTACCTTTCCGGACGGGGAAATCTTGCCAAATGGCTTTTGGCCGGCTTGAGCTACGACAACCGCAGAAATTACTGGACATACGACACGCGCATGTTGGCCGACAGCTTATTCGATGACGTTTTGCGCAGGGGTTTGCGCGCCGACCTTTCGATTCGGCCGCACACGGAGTTGTTTCTCTTTGGCAATTTCGGTCTTTACAAGCGCAGCGTGGACCGCAGCTCCACATACTCATACTCGTTCGGTATCAACAAGACCAACCTCCTGGCCACGAGCCAATCGCTCAATCTCCAGTTTGCGAGGTTTTCCGGGCCTTTCACGGACGGCTACAATCTCTCGGCCAGATTCATGCGCGCCCTTTGGCGAGGTGACATGATTTCTATCGGGTACGGGGCCTATGTTTACGCTTTCGGCGCCGGAGGGGGCGACCGGAAAAACGACTGGATTCAACTTTCCGGGCAATTTGATCTTTATCGGAGGCTGTATTCATCCGGGACATATGAATATGACATGGGTGATGACACCAAGGGGAATCGCGTAATAGCAGAGCTGGGGTATAGGTTTTGATCGGCTCGAATCATCGATCCGCACAGGATGATTGAATGGAATCGTTATTAATCTGGTTTATCACACTTGCCCTAGTGGGTGTCATATTTGTCCCTTACTATGTGAAATTTCGCAATCGGCAGAAGCAGGACCTGGAACGGCGCAAGGAAGCCCAGGCGCTGGGGCTCGACAAGCCGAAGGGGCAATATCCCATGATCGACATGTCGCTGTGTATAGGCTGCGGCTCATGTGTCGAGGTTTGCCCTGAGGGTGATGTTCTGGGGATCGTTTTTGGCCGGGCCACCGTAATAAACGGGCAGAGATGTGTCGGACATGGCTATTGCGAGCAGGCGTGCCCGGTGGGAGCGCTCAAGGTCGGCCTGGGGGATATAAAGACACGGGCCGATATCCCGATCATGAACGAACACTACGAAACCAATGTCCCCGGCATATATATCGCGGGTGAGTTGGGCGGGTTGTCGCTCATACGAAACGCGATCGACCAGGGGCGGATGGTAATCAAGCGGATCGTGGAAAAGGGGGCGCGTTCGGGCGACCCAAAGGTATATGATGTCATAATCGTGGGGGCCGGCCCGGCGGGGCTCTGCGCGGCGTTATCGGCAGTACAGGATAAATTGCGATACATCGTATTCGATCGACAGGAGCCGGGCGGCACGATATTGCAATATCCGCGTCAGAAGCTGGTAATGACACAACCAGTGGAGATTCCCTTATTCGGCACATTGAAGAAAGAGGAGTACTCCAAGGAGTTTCTGCTCGAAACCTGGCAGAATATAATCGCTAAATTCAATCTCAATATTAGCCCCAATGAAAGGGTGGAGCGCGTAACGAGAGACGGTGAGCATTTCAATGTCGGCACGATCAAGGGGAATTATCGGGCGCGCAATATCATTTTGGCCATGGGGCGACGGGGGACACCACGCAAGTTAGGCGTGCCCGGAGAGGAGCGCCCGAAAGTGCTTTATCAGCTGGTTGACGCGCAATCGTATCAGAACAAGAACCTGTTGATTGTGGGGGGCGGCGATAGCGCAGTCGAGGCCGCCGTGGGTCTTGGCCGTCAGCCGGGCAACAAGGTTTCGATTTCGTATCGGCAGGCGAAGTTCGCGCGCGTGAAGCTGAAAAATGAGCAACGAATCAAAGAGCTTATCGACCAGAAGAAGGTGCGGCCGATCTTCAACTCCAATGTCCTGGAAATCCGCGAGACATCGGTGCTGATGAAAGCGGGTGACGATACGCTTGAGATACCAAACGATTATGTGTTCATATTTGCCGGTGGCGAGCCGCCATTCAAGATGCTGACCGAGATGGGCGTGGCGTTCGGGGGCGAGGCCAAGCCGATCAAGCCACATGAAGCGCCGGTGGCACGATAGGCAGCTTGCCCCTGCATACAATCGCTATTTGACCAACGTAATCTTCGTCGTCTTTTCGATTTTCCCATTCTGCAGTTTAACAAAATAGACGCCCGACGGGAACGGCGTGGCATCCCAGGTGAGTGAGTGCTCACCGGTCACCTGGGGACCGTTGAATAAAATAGCCTGGCGCTGGCCCAATTCGTTGTATATCACGATTTTGATATTTCCGTTCTGCGGCAGGGCGTAGGATATGTTGGTGCGAGGATTGAAGGGGTTGGGGTAGGCAGAAAGGCGGACATCTTTTGGCAAGGAAACCTCATCTTCCTCCACACCAGTCAACGTGCGGTGGATGGACCAGACGGATTGCATATCAGTGGCGACATATATTTTGTTCGTATCCTGGGGTGAAATAACTGTGGAGGCAAACGCATATAAGGTGTTCAGGCCGTTGTTGAATGCACGCCAGGATCCCCCACCGTCATCTGAAATAAAGACGCCGTAGTGATATGAATTTACAAACAAATTCTCGGGATTTATAGGATTCACTGCCAGCCCGGAGGTAGCGAAATAATTCGGAAACCTCGGTAGATTGCTGGTGATATCAATCCAACTATCCCCGCTATCCGTGGATTTGAATATTCCGGAATTGAACCGGCACGCATAAATAATTCCTGCGTCGACTGGATCGAACTGAATTTCATGAATATAGCCACTTCCAGCAGGACCGGAAAGCTGTTCCCAAGTTCCACCTCTGTCTGTGGTTCTGTATAACCACTGAGTATAGGACCAAGTGTATATGCTAAGGGGAGCGTGGGGACTGGCCCGCACCTTAAAAAAATATGTGTTTGTCGGCAAGCCATTATCGCAAGGTCCCCAACTTGCGCCATCATCATCGGAAAAATATAGGCCCTGGGCTGTCACAAAAAGGCGTCGGGTGCTATCGAGATTTGAAATGGCAACATCGCAAAACCCTGAAATCGGAAATTCCAAAATGTCCCAACTGGCACCACCATTAAAAGAGCGAATGAAGGCGCTTCTGTTTTCTACTTGAATATATTGGATGGCCGTAAAGATATGGTTGGGATTCATTGGGTCTATCTCAATGCTGTATATCCCGGCCGGTTGGAAGGGGAAGCTGATGTCTATCTGATGCCAGCTTTCGGTGCCGTCGACGGATCTGAAGTAACCGTTGCGGGCGGCGATATAAATCGAATCCGGGTTTCGAGGGTTAACGGCTATATCCTCGCAATCTGCATTGAAGATGCTGCTACTTGTTTTCTGCCAGGTTGAGCCTTCATCGGTCGACTTGTAGATGCCGTCATAGTATGTCCCCAGATATAGTACTCCAGAAGCTGGATCAATAACTATCCTCTTGGCTTTTCTTACCCGCAGGCCTTCATTTACTTGACACCAATTGGCACCACCGTCCGTGGATTTAAAGACTCCATTTCTTTCGCTGCATGCGTAGATAGTATTATGGTCGAGAGGAGATATCGTCAGGGACTTAATCCAGGGCGCGTCCAGGTTGGTCGGGGAGATATCGAACCAGTGGTTTCCGCAATCTGTAGTCTTGGCTATACACGCGCCCACTCCTGTGGGATGATCCCAGTCGTTTCCAGCAATATAAATAATGCTGCTGTTAACATGGTCTATCTGTAAGTCGTTGGCGAATAAGCTTGAGTCCAGGTCGTTGTGGATAACCTCCCAGTCCAAACCCAAATTCTGACTTCTGAACACGGTCCAACCCGTGTCCGCCGATTGCGTTGCCAGGTAAATGGTGTCCGGCCTTAAAGGATCGGTCTTTATTGAAATTACGGCCACGAGAGGGAGATTTAGGTCGTTCCAGGTGCGGCCCCCATCACTTGACCTATAATTAGAATTCCAAAATGACCCGCCGACAAAGATTAAATTGCTATAAAGAGGGTGTATTTCAATATCGAGGATTTCATTGTAGGTTTCATGTGGTAGCTCGACAAGCGCCCAATTCGCACCGCCATCCTCGCTCTTATAGATGCCCCTCACCGTAGCCGCAAAGATTGTATCAGGTGGCCCGGGGATAATTTCTATATCCCTAATGGTATTATCGAGAATTTCGCTGTCTATGTGATTCCAATTCGATCCAGCATCCGTGCTCTTGTATATTCCATTTTCCACGGTCCCAACAAAGATCTTCTGGTTGTCTTGGGGGTGTATGGCGATGGTCATTATCCGGCCGCCCTCGGGGCCGCTGGTAGACCAAATATCATCATCAGCATGGACGTTAAAGGAAAGGGCCAGGGCCAGGGACCCGATTATTATCTGCATTTTGACTTGCATGATTGCCTCCGGGAAGGCCCCCGATAAAAAATCGGGGGCCCTTAAGTTCGATTTACGGTTCTGGACTTGCGGGATTGTCCTCGAAATATTCGGCCTTCAACCTCCATGCAATAAATCCGTTTTCTTTTGGCGGATCTCCGGTCAAAATATCAATTACGAGTTGATGATTGAGTTTGCTTGTACAATGCCACCAATCACTACTGACATATCCTTGTCCGGGCCCGTAGTCCTCCGCGTCGAACGGTTGCTGCCATCCGGAATTAATAACCATGCACCTCATATGGTTATAACCCCCATAACCTATCGTGAAATAGAAAGTCGCTTTCAACTCTGAGAAGCAAGCGTTGTATGGCGGGCTTGGTGTTACGAGCTCTGACCATTCCATCATGCCTTTGCATCCGACTTGCGCCTGGGTCGGCACATGAAACAGGGCCACTATCAACAGTACCGCCAATGCGCATAAGAATGCCTTTTTCATAAATATCTCCTTATTAATTGTTGAAAACCAATGGTTGTCAAACTTCAAGGAGATTCTTTCAGGCGGACCCCTGGCCGCCGGCGCACAATATAAGTGTACCGTCCGGGACTTGGGATGGCACCAGGTATTTGTTTCGATTTTGCGCTGCCAAAACATTCGGGCGCATTCTCTCCAGGTGTTTGAGAAAGGCCCAGGGAGCACTAAGGATAAGGCGTCAGACTCATTGACCCAAGGTCGACAGATTATAAAGCCAATATCCTACTTATTAAAATAGATAGGCGGAAATAGTTGTCAAGGTATTATTTAGATTTTTTTGGACTGCGGGCGATCTACCCGCGGAAGAAGATTAAGGTGATGACTATAAAGGTGGGGATCAAGATCAGCCCGGAGTAGGCCATGTAGCCGAAAAAGTGCGGGGCCTTGATACAATGCTCGTCGGAAATGGCCTTGACCATGAAGTTGGGGCCGTTGCCGATATAGGTGTTGGCCCCCATGAAGACCGCCCCGCAGGAGATGGCGCGCAGCAGGCCGGAGTCGACTCCGGCTACGATATTGCCAAGAGCCCCCATCCGAGCCGTGACGCTTTCGGCGGTTGAGAAGAAGGCCAGGTAGGTGGGGGCGTTATCGAGGAAAGAACTTAAGCCGCCGGTGGCCCAGAAGAAATGCCACTGTTTAGTCAGGCCGAGCGCCGCCCCTTTCTCGTGGAGTATTATCAAAATGGGGACCATGGTAACAAAAATGCCGGCGAATAAAATGGCCACCTCGGCAATGGGGTGATAGGTAAATTTATTGGCCGCCCGATAATCTTTCCTGGTCAGGGCCAGCGAGAATCCCGTCATGACGATCATTATGATCTCGCGATAGGGACCGGGTATCTGCAGCGCCACTGACAATACCACGCCGGCCAAAAATATGAAGTTGATCTTTCCTTTAATTCTGAGAGGTTCGATTTCGGCGATATCGTGCCTGATATCTTTCACGGCCTCGTGGCGATAAGCATGCCTGTCCCAAAAATAGAAGATGAGCAGTAAGATTCCCATGGCAGTCAACCATTCAGGTACCAGGGATAATGTCCAGGTAAATGGGACGCCGCGAAGATAGCCCAGGAAGAGGGGCGGGTCGCCAATGGGAGTCAGGCAACCACCGACATTGGAGACCACGAAGATAAAAAACACAGGGATGTGCCCGGTGATCTTTCGTTCGCAGTTGGTCCTTAGGAGCGGGCGTATTAGAAGCATGCTGGCGCCGGTCGTGCCTATGACATTGGCGATAACTCCGCCAATCAGGAGAAACAGCGCATTCACTTTCGGCGTGGCCTTGAGATCTCCGGTCAGGAGTATGCCGCCGGAGACGATGAACAGCGATCCCAGGAGTATGATAAATGAGCTATAGTCCTTCAAATTATGAACCATCTCGGTCTGGTAATTCCCCAAAAGGTAGATGAACGCAGGAATGCTGATGATTGCCGTGATTATGGCCTTGTTTCTATTTTTATCCCAGAATTTATGCGCGGCCAGCGGCAGAATGGCGATAGCCAGAAGCAGGACGACAAAAGGGATTCCGGTGTAGATTGGAGGTGCTTCCGCATAGTGCATATTCGATTCCCATATTTACGAGAAAAAGATAATAGCGCCTAAAATGCCGGATATATCAGCGTCGGCAGGCCCGGCCGGCTGACCCGATATAGAGTCAGGGCATCCTCGGGGTTCATCTTGATGACTATCCGCGCGACACCGAACGGCAGAGACAGCGCCTGCCTGAACTCGACAAACGTATTCTTAAACCTCGATGTCGGCTTGCCGGCGACATCGGTGCGAATTTCAAGAGACAGGCTCGGGCTCCACGAGATCATGAACCGTTGCGGTACTTCTCTCTGAAGAAGGTCCGGGTCGACATTGACAGCCTCGCCGACAATGGCCAGGATAGAGTCAGGCGTTTTGTCTGAGGCCGCGAAAAGATGCGTCTCTGTCAAAGGGCGGATGAGCCGCATCTGATTGCCCCGAAACCTATGGACGAAATCGTCGATCTGCTCGGAATTCGCATCGTCGACCTCCATCGGGTAACTCCAGACCAACGCTCCCTTGAGCTTGATGACGATTTCCCTGTTTTTCATATCGAGGACGAGGTATGGTTTTTCGGTTTTGGCCAGCCTGGTTTCGGCTTGAATTAATCGATACTCAAGATCGGCCTTTCCCCTGTCCCATTTTTTTGTGGAACCAACCTCCTGGTTAGGTTTCACGGCCGATCCTTTATTCCTGCACGAGACAGCGAAAGTTGCCAATACGCTCAACAGCATCGCCACAGATATGCGCATAGTCCCGATCATAATTCTAGAAGATATACACCTGAGTGCCGCCCCCAACGCGCGCGTAAATGTAGTGCAGGTCATCGGAGCCAAGGCGCACGCAGCCATGGGTGACGCTGACCCCCAGGAGGCGCTCATAGATCGTCCCGTGAATGAAATAGCCATCGCCGAAACCCATGGCATACTCGCCGAGCATTTCGGGGTCGTAGCGTTCCCTTTCGTCGTTGGGAATCTCCTCTTCCTCTTCGATGAAGGCCCAATCGGGTTTGCGCCACCAGGGCTGTTTGAGTTTGCTATTTATCTTGAAGACACCCCTGGGAGTGTTGAATATCCATTTGCGGCCGGTCAGGCTGTCGACCAGAATGCCACCCGACCCGGTGGAACAAGTGGCCTTATAGATCAGCGAGTCTTCGGTCCGAAGGGAAAGTTTATTGGCGTTAGTATCGATTACAATATACGGTTTCTTGGGCTTCAACTGGTTGAAAGCCTTGCGGGCCCGCTGGAGCTCCTTCTGAGCCTTTTTGACGTCGCCTGGCAGGTTGACATATGTGCTGTCGACATAGATGGCAGCCTGGTCCTCGGGTATTTTCCCCTGCCTGTTCGACAGAATCGCCAGAAGCGCGATAAGCACCAGGACGATCGGTATCAGGATAAATAAAAAAGATCTTCTCATGGCCACTGATCCGATTTACGCACGATAGTGACTGGCGTTCCGACCGCGACGAACTGCAGCAGGTGATCCATATCGTTATTACTAAGAGCCACGCAACCGTCTGTCCAGTCCTCATTTTTTCCGCCGTTGCCATGAATTTCGATCAGGGCGCCGACACGGGCATATCGCGAGATAATACCCCTGGATTTATTTTCGCGAAAGCGCCTGATATCGAGGCTGTTGGGGAAATTTATCAGAAGGGCTCTATAAAATTTGCTGTTATACTTTATCTTTGTAATCTGGTATTGTCCCTCCGGCGTAGCCCCGTCGCCGGCAAACAGCTTCTGGTGAGCGGAGTTATATCCCAGCTCGCAATCGTAGGTTCGGATAACCCGCCCGCCTTTGACAAGAAAAGTCTTGTGCGCCGATTTGTCGATTATGATGGCACTGGTTCCGTTAGACTGCGATTCCGCCAGAGTCTCTCGCACCCATTGTCTCCAGGTTTGAATTTTCCTGGTTTGGTCATTGATGTATTCGGTGATTGTGTTCTCGAGATTACGGAGCGAGCCCCGGCCTTTCCTGACAGCATCGATAGCCTCTTGATATTCGCCGTTGGCGGCCAGGCGTTCGCTGACACGGACTGCGAACTCGGCCTCGGTCCAATATTTCTCGGCTCTGAAGTTCTCGAGCGATCCGTCGAGAGCCTCGCGCCAGGTGTCAAGTTCATTCTTCAGTTGCAGGCGCTCGCCCCTGGCCAGGGAATCAAGGCTCCTTATCGTCTCCTGCACGCGCTTGATTACATCGGAAGACCTGGAAATGGATAGCCTGAGCAGTGAATCGGCGTTGTGATAGTTGCGGAACGGCCCGAGCCGGCCATTCTGGCGCGCCATCTCCATCCAGCCCGATCGCATTATCTCCTGGGCAGCGCGGAAGTCCTGTTCGGCGTACCGGAGGGCGCCGGAGTCCTCGGCCCGTTTGAGCGCCAGCTTGGCGTTGTCAAGCAGCATCGTTGGAGGTTTTTCGCAGGAAAGGAAAATGAGAAATGCCGCCGCAAAAATTATCGCCTGCCCCATCGGGCAAAAAAACCTGCTATTCAAGATGTACTGATCCCCCTCACAGACTAATTCAGTCGCTACGACAAGGGCCGCCCAACATTAGACGGCCCTATTAATTTATCGGATAAATTTACGAAATTTATCGCTTACATGCCAGCTTTTTTGCCGGATGCAACGGCGATCTCGTCGATAATGGCGCGGGCCTTCAGAGAAATGGCCTCGAGCTTGGACTTGACAGCCATGAACTTGCCAGCGGCGAAATCGGTTTCGGCTTCGGTCAGTTGAGCCTGGACGGCGGCGAGATCGGTCTTTATGAGCTCGATATCGGCCTTGCTTCCTTTGCCGCGCGGGGCTTTTTGGAGGGCCATGACGGTGGTGTCAACCAAGGCCTTGACCTCGACCATCATCTGCTCTACCTGGACTCTGACTCTTTCCTTCTCGGCAGCGGCCTCGGTGGCGGCGTTATTGAACATCTGCTCGGCGGCGACAAAGCCCTCTTTGGCCTTGCCGTAGCTTCTGAAGAGCGCAAACTTGGAGTCCTGCTCCTGTCTGACAGCCATGGCAGCGTTAAGAGTATCCTGGGCGGCGCGGAAAAGATCACCGGCGTAGATTTCGGCCTCGGCCGTCTTGGCGGCCTCCATGGCGGCATTGGCATTCTGCATTTCGGCCTCGGGGGCCTTGCTGCAGCCGACCATAACCGCAAGCAGGGTCAAGGCTGCGAGAATTAGGGCGATTCGTTTTAACATTTCTTCATCCTTTCGTCAAAAAATATATTGGGACCAAAAAAAATAGGATACGCGCAAGCCCCTTGCCTACACACATCCTGCCATCATTTCACTCGTTCTTCGTTCCCCTGTATGCCGGATCGCTGGTAAATCCAGCCACCTCCTTTCAGCACTAGACCAGTATCAGCACAATATCAGAATAAGTCCATTACTAAACAGTCGCTCACGGAAAATTTGTGGTGATTAATAAGAAACGAGCCGTGGCATTGTCAAGCATTTTTTATATTATTTCCGGCCCATTAAGGCCTAACCCATATTGGACGCGGGTCTGCGGAGGAATCGCAACATCAAATGTAATCGATAGTTAGCGCATAAAACTCCGGGGCATTGGCGAGACTTGGGTTTGTCTTATTGGATATAGATAGAAATTATAATCCAAAATTGAGATCTGACCTTTGTTCCTTATTTCCCAAAGGCCAAAATCGAATTTTGGCGCGGCAGTCGAAATTTACGGCGTGGCAATTAAATGACTGGGCAGCGCCGCAGGACTTTCTTTTGATAATGGATCAGGCAATCATTATCATCATTCTTATTTGAATAAATTCGAAAATTGTCGGCGGTATTGGGGAAAATTCGATTATATTCCTCGGAATAATAATCGGCGGATATTGTAAGAGCATGGAACAGCCGAGGATTCGAAATCAACGCCTGGACAGTTGAAAAACCTCTCCCCTAAGGAGGAATGATGTTTATTTGGCGTCTGTCGGGCATGCTTGCGGCGTGCCTCACGACACTATTGAGCTCCCAGGCCAGGAGCGAGATAAATTTGCTAAACCTGGAAAAGGGCCAGACGATAGCGGCGTTCCGGGTCGAGAATATCTATGAGAACGAAAACGGCAGGCCGATCGGAGCCAGATTCAGGCACACCCCAAGCGGCTTTGTTCTGGACCTGCTTCGTATCGAGTCAGTGCCGCAGGCGTTCATGTGGATCAACTCTTTCCCCCCATCGGACCAGGGCGAACCCCACACCTGCGAGCATCTCATGCTGGGCAAGGGCACCAAGGGACGTTACGTGGGTTCGCTTGAGGAGATGTACCTTGGCAACAGCTCGGCCTTCACCGGCCAGCTTCAAACCTGCTATCACTACCACATGGCCGCGGGGACCGAAGCATTCTTCACGCTGATGGAGGCCAAGCTCGATGCGCTTCTGCATCCTAATTTTTCCGACGAGGAGATTCGGCGCGAGGTTTGCAATGTCGGCTATACCATCGACCCCACCGACAGCAGTATCAGCCTCGAGGAGAAGGGCACTGTTTACAATGAAATGATAAGCAGCTATGAGAGGCCCTGGGGAAACCTCGGGCGAGAGCTGCGGCATCTGCTCTATGGGATGAATCATCCTCTCTCCAATGAGTCGGGCGGGTATCCCGATGACATTCGAACAATGATCCCCGACGACATGCGTCGCTTCATCGAGAAAAATTACCATCTCTCCAACATGAGCATGATCATGTCAATCGGGGATGAAATAGAGCTTGAGAATTGTCTTGGAAATATGTCGAAGATCCTGGGCCGCTTGGAGCCGAACGCCACGCCGGGAATCGATCCAGCTTTAGCCGACCGATTGCTGCCTGAGCCGAAATCGGCACCGTATGGGACAATCAAGATCGTCGGATTCCCGTCGCAGAATGAAAAGGAACCGGGCCTTTTGGTATTCGCCTGGCCGCCGACATTCGATTATGACAACAACGAGGGATATATATTTGATCTTTTCATGAGCAACCTGGCCAGCGGCGAAACCTCTAACCTGTTCCGAAAATTTATCGACTCGCAGACGAGGGTGATGGATCTCGGAGCCAATGCGGTTTTCGAATGGATATCCTCCGATATCGGACACGCGGCCTACATTGGATTCAACAATGTCCGTCAGGAGACCTGCGACATGGCTGTAATCGATAGCGTGCGCAATGAGATTATCGAGGAGATAAGGTGGGTGGCCGGCCTTCCCGACGGCTCCCCCGAGCTTCTGGCATTTAATGAGAGAGCCAAAAACCGCATTATGGAGCGTCGCCGGGATCTCCGCAATTTACTTAATTCGCCGCCGGGGTTCGGCTATCGTGGGACCAGCGGAAGATGGCTGGAGCATCTAAAGCATATGCAAAATCAGTCGGGATTCGAAAAGAAGCTGACGCTCGACGAGGAACTCCAATACGCCGAGGGGCTTCTCTCCAGCGGAGAGAATTTCTGGCGGGGATTCGTGGAAAAATGGCGCCTTGTCGAGAACCGGCCTTATGCCGTCGCGGCCTGCCCCGATTCCCGACTGCTGCAAGATACCGAGCAGGCGCGCAAGATGCGCCTGACATCCTTCGTCGAGAATCTGAAGGCGCAATATGGAGTGACCGAAAACGCTGACGCGATCAAGCGATTCAAAGAAGATTATGATCAAAGGACGGAGGCAATCGACTCTGAAGCCAGCCAAATCGCGATGCCGAAATTTATCGATAACCCGCCGCTCACCCTGGACGACCAGCTTCGCTTCACGACCGAGGAACTCCCCGGGGGCAGGCAAATGGTATCATCGGTTTTCGACAACATGACGAGTGCCATGACCGGATTGGCTTTCCGCATGGACGTGGTCCCGGAATCACTCCTCCTTTACGCCGCGGTCTTGCCCACTCTCTTGACGGAAGTAGGCGCCACCAGAGACCGCCTATACTCATTTAATGAGATGAAGGAGGCCCTCAGGCGCGAGATCATGGAACTGAGCTCCTACTACAGTTCAAACTACCGCACCGGCCGGGTGGAGTTGGTGATCAGGGGTGAAGGTGGTGACCTGGAGGAATCAAAGAAGTCACTGGAGTGGATGGAGGCAGTTCTCTTCCACCCCAACTGGAGCGAACAAAACCTGCCGCGATTGCGTGATGCTATTGACCTGTCGCTGAGCGACCTTCGAAATACCATGCGCGGCCCCGAGGAAGCGTGGGTGGACGATCCCGCCCTGGCCTGGTGGAAACAGGATAATCCGCTTATTTTAGCCACCAACTGCTTCTTAACCCAGGCGCAATCGTTTCAGAGGGTGCGATGGCTTCTCAAAGAGCCGGGCTCTCAATCGGGAACAGAGGCATTCTCAAAGTTCATGAAAACGCTGGCTGAATTCGGAGCGAATGCCGACAGGAAGGAGATCTTAGGCCTATTGCTGGCCCTGCAGGACGGAAAGGTCGTCGGCGGTGTGAACGACCAGATTGGAACCATCCTATCCAGATATAAGGCGCTTCCTGATGAGACCAGGGCAATGGTGCTCGAAGCGGCCGATGATCTCAAACAGAACCTGGCCGAAATACCGGACGCCAGCCTTCAGCAGGATTGGCTTTACCTATGCCATCAGATAGACAACGATCTGCAAGTGCCCCCAGCAAAAACGCTGGAGGCTTTGCGATATTTCATGAAGTTGCTTTTGAGGTCGGATAATGTGCGGGCGTTCCAGGTCTCGAGCACAGAAAACAAGGCCGCCCTTAAACCTGGACTGGATAAGATATTGTACCAGCTTTCAGGTGAGCCTTCGAAGCATCAGGTTTATATCGAACGGCCGATTATAACAAATCGCTTGAGAGAGCATGCGTCGGCGCCCGAAAAGCCGATTTTTGTAGGGCTTGTCAACGACAATACGCGCTCGGGGGTATTCGTCAATTCGGCGCCGTGCGCCAGTTTCGATGACAGCGACCCCGATATTCTGCTGAAATTCCTATCGGCGCGGCTTTATGGCGGCGGAGGCGCCCACAGCATGTTCATGAAGACCTGGAGCGCTGGGCTGGCCTATTCGAACGGCCTTCGCAGCAACGAATTTACCGGCCGCCTTGTCTACTACGCCGAGCGCTGTCCCGACCTGGCGCAGACCATGCAGTTTGTGGTCAAGGAACTAAAAAATGCGCCTCGCGACCCGGCGTTGGCCGAATATGCGGTGGCACAGGCATTCTCGGTTTACCGCTCGGGATCGCGCTACGAGGCCCGCGGCGAGGCCATGGCGGCCGACCTGGCCGACGGCTTGACACCCGACAAGGTCCGCCATTTCAGAAAGGCGGTTCTGGAACTGAGAAAGGACCCCGGTTTGTATGACAAGCTTCAAGGCCTCATGGAGGAAGCATATGGCATGGTTCTGCCCGGATACGGGCCTCGTGCCGACAGGGTAAACGACGCGGTCTATTTCATAATTGGCCCGGAGGCGCAGTTCCGGTCGTATGAGGATTATATCCATAGTGTCGAGGGAAAATTCGAGCTCTTTCGCCTCTACCCGCGCGATTTTTGGCTAGTGAAACCGGCCGCGAATGAGACCGGGGTTCCGCAATAATCGGGGATTGGGCGCGATAACCATCTGCAAACGCGAGAAAATAGTGACAAGCAGGAATATCTGCATAGGCGAGGTCCCGGGACCCCGCCTTTTTTCATTGTAATGCCGTATTGAGACAGCCTGTACCAACGTCCGATTTGCTTGACTCCATCTGGCGCAGGCCTTACATTTCACCATCCGATGATGATGCTCATCCAGAAGAATCGATTTGCGCCAATCCCGATGGTTAAGGCATGAACATACCAAACCTGTTAACCATCGCCAGGATTCTGCTATCGCCTGTATTCATGGTGCTTATCATATTCGAGAATTTCTATGCCCGTACGGCGGCGACAGTCGTCTTCATTATAGCGGCCCTGACAGATCTTGCCGATGGCTATTACGCCCGCAAGCTCGGCCATCCTACGGGATTCGGCCGTTTCATGGACCCCCTGGCGGACAAGATCCTGGTTTCGACCGCCTTTCTGTCGTTCGTTTCGCTGGGATATGCCCGCGGCTGGATGGTGATGATAATTATCGCAAGGGAATTTCTGATTACCGGGTTGCGTTCCATGGCCGCCTATCGCGGCATGGTGATATCGCCATCGATACTGGCCAAGTGGAAAACGGTATCGCAGATGCTGGCGATCGCCATAATTCTGGTCTACGCCAATGTCGAGCCGCTGATTTCGCATTCCGGCCCCGGGATACCATCCTGGATTATGCCAGGGACCGGCTGGCATTACAATCTGTTCGATATGATACTGGCCCTGCCGCTCATTCTGACCCTGTGGACCGGCATCGATTACCTGTTCAAGTCCGGCGGGCTCCTTAAGGGGGTATTGGGATGAATAATATAAATGAGAATAAGTCAAGCGCGGCGGAGGTCCCCGGCGGATTTTTTGTTAAGCTCCTATCCTCATTTTTCTTTTCCGGATACCTGCCTAAAGCCCCGGGTACCTGGGCCTCGGGCATCACGACCATCATTCTCTTTTTCGTCTGGCCTAAATACTGGCATCTGCAATTTCTGATTACCCTGGCAGTCTACCTGATCGGGGTGGAGCTGAGCACCCGCGCCGAACGATATTACGGACATGACTCCGGCCATATCGTAATCGATGAGGTCGCGGGGCAGATGACGGCCTTGTTCATGGTGCCCCGCATGGTGGCGCCTTTTGTGATTGCATTTGTGCTGTTTCGGCTGTTCGACATTGTCAAGCCGCCGCCGGCCAGAGCCTGGGAATCGCTTCGCGCCGGCTGGGGTGTCATGTCGGATGATATCGCGGCCGGGTTCTATGCCGTAGTGGTGACTCATTTTATACTTATGCTCCTTAACAGATGGGGAGTAAGTTATATATGATCTCGATGCACCATGCCTATCGAAAGGGGAATATACGCGAGCCGAAATCATAACGATCGGTGACGAGCTTCTATACGGCCATACGGTAGACACCAATGCGGCTTTCATATCTGAAGCGATAACCGCGGCCGGCGCCCAGGTTGTCTGGCGCACTACGGTCGGCGATAACGTTGACTTGATCGTGGAGGCGATCGCTCGCGCCATGCAGCGCACCGAGCTTGTCATTACGACTGGCGGGCTGGGGCCGACCAACGACGACCTTACCAAGAAGGCTATCTGCAAATATTTCAAACGGCAATTGGTGTTCCATGATGATGTCCTCAAAATAATAGAGGGGCATTTCAAGGCTCGGGGACATTCCATGCCGGCCATAAACCAGAATCAGGCCCTGCTGCCTCAAGGGGCGGAATTTATCGAAAACGAGATTGGATCGGCGGTGGGGATAGCGTTCGTTGAAGATGGCCGCCTGTTTGTGGCGCTGCCGGGGATCCCCGATGAAATGAGGCTGATGGTTTCGGGATGGGTGGCCGAGCAGATCAGGAGGCGCACCGGAAATTTCGCCATTATTCATCGCAGGATAGAAACGACCGGCATCTTCGAATCGGCGCTTTATGAGAAAATCGCCGATCTGGTTGAAAACAGGGGCGGTTCCCAGGCCGAGGAAAAGATATCGGTAGCCTTTCTGCCATCGTGGCGCGGAGTCGAAATCAGGCTAACGATCGCCTCCGCAGACCCATCCGGGGGGCGCAGGCAGTTAGCGGAGTTGGAGGCCAGGAT
>Ga0315293_10003054_pt1 | contig 16104 bp, 15 predicted proteins | sample YL17G13_20_MG_FD_203071 | JGI IMG/M metagenome (GOLD analysis project Ga0315293, IMG submission 203071) | Sediment microbial communities from Yellowstone Lake, YNP, Wyoming, USA - YL17G13_20 | ecosystem: Environmental > Aquatic > Freshwater > Lake > Sediment | place: USA: Wyoming | collected...
CTCGACCGGGCGGAACGGTGCCGCGAGGCGAACCAGCGCGTGAGCGACAAGACGCCCCCCCCTCACCACGACAACTCGTTCTGGCTGACGAACGGCGGGAACGCCTATGCCGGGGTGGGCCAGGGCTACATGAAGATGCCGATCTACGGGATTCGCGACGACCCGACGGACCTGTACGCCATGCCGCACCGGCTGTTCATCCACGAGAACCTGCACAATTTCGGCTACACCCACGGGGGCGAGATGAACGCCGTGCAGGCTATGGCGCAAGGCGCGTTCTCGGAATGGCGCATCTATCACGCGGACCACCCCGAGTACGAACTGACGCGGGTGATCAAGGAAGGCGGCGGCGGGGGCTCGAGCCGCGAGGTGGTGAAGCAGCCGTTCCCCGTGCCGGAACGGACCCCTGGGCATAAGAGCCTACCCTAATAACCCGGTACCGCGGTACGCGATGATAGCCAATGGACACGGATCAGCACTCCGAGATTCCTGGCAAGTTTGTACGCGCACTGCCACGCCCTATCGGCTTGCCTGTACTGAAGGAAAAGAGGCGTACCTTCAACGGCGTGAAATCCGTTGCGGATATCAGGCTCGCGCGAACTCAGGAAGAGCGCCGGATCAACCTTCGTCTTGTCTTCCTGCGGAACAGGCTTGAATTCGGCGTTGACCTCCTTCGGATTCCAGACATCCCAACCCCATTTCTGCAAAATCCGCGCGACCAAGGACAAGCGAACATGTTCCTCGTTCTCATAGTCCGCACTCCGCAGTTTCGCTCGAATGTCGCCCAGCGTGTCACGCATTAAGATACCTTTCTCAAGCAGCGAGGGGGCCGGCCTCACGTCCCGGCGGGCTGGGGCAATCCTTCGGCGGCAATCCGCTCGCCCTCGCGCCGGGCCATCCCAAGGACGGCGCTCGAATCGTCCTCGGCCCACTGCCGCTCGTCTGGAGCACCCGCAGATAGTCGCGCAGGCGCGTTACAACCGCTGGGTCAACCCTCGAAGGACCTCCTCGGCGCGGGCCGGGTCAGGCGATGAACTGGCGGTAGGCCTCGCTCAATTCCTTGACGCAAGCCTCGACGAGCCGCTTGCCTTTTTCAGGAGTGGCGAGGGTGGGATCGGAGTTGATGCGACCGTCGGGCCAATCGCGGCGGAAGCCCGCAGCGCCCTCGCTGAGGCGGCGGCCTTCGATGGACGGGGTGAGGCCGGCGGGGATCCGGTCGGCGGACCAGTCCTGGTCGGGACAGGCGACCATGGCGACGGAGATTTCGGCGGGGGTGGCGTGGCCGCCTTCCTTGTCGCCGAAAAGTTCTTTGCGGAGTTTGGTCACGGACTGGCCGGTCCACCAGGAGGTGGTCATGAATCGGAGACGCTCGGCGTTGGGGAGCATCATCTCGGGAACACCCGCGTAGATTTCCCAGAACGCGGCGTTGATGGACGCCTCGTTTCCGCCGTGCCCGTTGACGAAGAAGAACCGCTCCAGGCCGTACGAGGCGAGGCTGACGACGTAGTCGCGGATGACCTGGATCAGCGTCGAAGGCCTGAGGGTCATGGACCCGGGAAAGGCCGTGTGGTGGACGGACATGCCGACGGGGATGGCGGGGACGACGAGGGTGCGGGCGGCCCGGCCGAGTTCGCGGGCGATGACCTCGGCGCAGAGGGTGTCGGTGCCGATGGGGCCGGTCGGGCCGTGCTGCTCGGTGGATCCGATGGGGACGATGACGCCCGTGGAACGTTTGAGATAATCCCGGACCTGCGGCCACGTGCTGAAGGCCAGTTGCATGGGGTCAACCTCCTTGTCGGGACCCTCCGTCCGCAAGACAGTCGCGGGCAGGCGTGGCATCATACCGCAGGTGAACACGGGTGCAAGGCGAATTCGGATTTCGCGGGGCCGGCACGGCGGGCAAGCCCAGTGGCTAAACCTACGTGTGGTTGTTCGGCCGGCGTTACTCGCCGCGCTCCGGGGTTGGCGCCGGCGGCGGAATGACCTTGACGCCGATGCCGATGACGTGGATGAAGCAAGGGCCTTCAATCGGCTGGACGGCAGCCTGGAACTCCTTGACGGAGGCGATTTTCTTGTCGCCGACGCCGTCGATGACCATGCCGGGGACGATTTCGGCCTGGGCGGCGGGGGACCCGTCGCGGACCTCGCGGACGAAGGCGCCGCAGTCCGACGGTTCCAGGCCCGTCTGGGCGCGGAGTTCGTCGATGAGCGGTTCCAGCCGCATGCCGCGCCACCACCATCCGCCGCGGGCGATCTGAATCTCGGGCGGCACGGGACGCCGCGCGACCTCGACCTCGACGCGCTCGGTTTTCCCGCGACGAAGCACCTCGAGGGCGACCTTTTCGCCGACGGGCGTCTCCTGAATGATCTGAATGACATCATCGGGGCAACGAATGGGCGCGGTGTCGATCGAAAAGATGACGTCGCCTTCCCGGAGGCCGCCCTCGGCGGGCATGTCGGGAAGGACCTTGGCGACGTAGGCGCCGCGGCCGATTTCGGCGCCGGACTCGGCGGCCTCTTTTTCGGTGACCTCCTGGATTTCGACGCCGAGGAACCCGTAAACGATTTCCTCGCCGCGCTTCAGGCGCTCGATGATGGCGCAGGTAGCGGCCGTGATGGGGACGGCGAACCCGACGCCCTCGCTGGCGCCGGACTGGCTGGAGATGACGGCGTTGATGCCAACGACTTCGCCGTCGAGGTTGACGAGCGGGCCGCCGGAGTTTCCGGGGTTGACGGCGGCGTCGGTCTGAATGAGGTTGCCGTAATAGCGGTCGAGTTGGCGACCGACGCCGGGAATCACGCGGCCGGTGCCGCTGACGATGCCGAAGGAGATGCTGGGTTGGCCGTCGCGTCCGAACCCGAAGGGACTGCCGAGGGCCAGGACGAACTGTCCGCGCCGCAAGGCGGCGGCGTCGCCGAGGCGGGCCACGGGAAGGCTATCGGCCTCAATGCGGATGACGGCCAGGTCGCGCCGCGGGTCCGCGCCGACGAGCCGGGCGCGGTACACCTTGCGCGTTGCCAGGGTGACGTCGATCTGGACGGCGTCGCGGACGACGTGCTCGCTTGTCAGGATGAACCCATCGGGGGAGATGATAAAGCCCGCGCCGTTCGATTGGCTGCGCGCCGGCGGTCCATGACGGCGAAACGGCTCGAGGAATTCGCGGAGGTCGTCCTGCAAAGAACCGGAGTTGGGGGCGCTCTCATCGCTCAGGAGGTCGCCGCCGGACTGGCGCGTGACGAGGATATTGACGACGGCGGGGCTGACGGAGTCGGCGGCCTGCTCGATGGCCTGTTCGACGACCTTGGCCAGGTCGGCGGGGGTCGGGGCGGGAGCGGCCGCTCCGGCCGCCGCCACGGTCCAGAAAACGACCGAGAGGGTCAACGCACCTAACCTATTGTGCCACATGGTCTTGCGCCTCCGCGCTGGCGACTCCTCACGGCGATTCATCGGCCGGTTTCTTGGCGACGGCCTTGCCGGCGGGCACCGGAATGCCTTTGGCCTCAAGGATTTTGTTGCGGATTTCCCTGGCGAGGTCCGGATTCTGTTCGAGGAACGTCCGGGCGGCATCGCGCCCCTGGCCGAGCCGCGCCTGGCCGAACGAGAACCACGTGCCGCTCTTCTCGATGATGCCCTGCTCGGCGCCGAGGTCGATGAGGTCCCCTTCGCCGGAGATGCCGCGGTCGAAGAGAATGTCGAACTCGGCGCTCTGAAACGGCGGGGCGACCTTGTTCTTGACGACCTTGGCCCGCGTCCGGCTGCCGACGGCGGTGTCGCCGGCTTTGATGGTGGTGATGCGGCGAAGGTCGATGCGGACGGAGGCGTAGAACTTCAAGGCCCGGCCGCCCGGCGTCGTCTCGGGGTTGCCGTACATGATGCCGATCTTTTCGCGGAGCTGGTTGAGGAAGATGACGGCCGTGTGGCTCTTCGAGATGGAACCGGTCAGTTTCCGCAGGGCCTGGCTCATCAGTCGGGCCTGGAGGCCGACGTGGGTATCGCCCATCTCGCCTTCGATCTCGGCCTTCGGGACGAGGGCGGCCACGCTGTCGATGACGATGACGTCAACGGCGCCGGACCGGACGAGCAGGTCGCAGATTTCCAGGGCCTGTTCGCCGGTGTCGGGCTGGCTGACGAGGAGCGCTTCCAGGTGAACGCCGATGCGTTTGCCCCAGGTGGCGTCGAAGGCGTGTTCGGCGTCGATGAACGCCGCGACGCCGCCTTCGCGCTGGGCATTGGCGATGATCGAGAGGGCAAGGGTCGTCTTGCCGGACGCCTCCGGCCCGTAGAACTCGGCCACGCGACCGCGCGGCAGGCCGCGGCCGCCCAGCGCAATGTCCAGGCTCACCGATCCCGTGGAGATGCACGGGGCGTCGGTGTGCAGGTCGCCCGACAGTTGCATGATGGCGCCTTTGCCGTACTGCTTCTCGATCTGCAAGACGACTCGCGTGAGATTCTCTCCGCGCACCTTCGCATCGGTGATGTGCTCGACGGGGGGTTTTTCGGTCTTCATCTTCTTCGCCATGCGTGGCTCCTTGTCTTCCGTTGAAAGGTTACCTCTAACCGCAAAGAACTTCTCTTGGCGCTCTTTGCGACCTTTGCGGTTAAGAGAGTCTCAGGCCCGCCAGGGGCAGTTTCGCCAAGGGCGTGTACGTCGGCCCCTGGGGCGAAAGTTCACTTTTGAAAATCACGACCTCGCGGACCTCGAAGGCCGGTCCGGTTTCGGCAGCCATGGCCGCGATCGCCTCATCGAGTGGCCGCGCGTTCTTGCCGCTCTTCGCGCGGCCCAGCGTCAGGTGCGCTGCGAACTCGCGGTCCTCGCGTTTTTCGGCGAAGTCGGCCGTCGCCTCGGCCACCGCCTTCTGGAGGCGGACGAGACCGCCCGTCGGCTCTTCGACGCCGATCCAGATGATGCGCGGCGTGCCGCGCAGCGGAAACCGCCCTGCCCCGGCCGCCTGAAGCGCCAGCGGCGCAAACGAGCCGGCCGCCGCCCGGACGGCCGCTTCCAGGTCGGCCAGCCTATCAGCCGGCACCTCACCCAGAAAGAGGAGCGTCAGATGGATGCGGTCGGGCCGAACCCATCGGACGTCGGCCCCGGCGCGGCGAAGGCGGTCCTCGCACTCGGCCACGTACTGTCTGACGTCGCCGGGCAACTCGATGGCGATAAACATCCGAACCGTTTCGGCCACAATCGTCCGCCTCGGCTTTTCGCCGGTCCACGGGTGCCCAGTATACCGCCCCGGCCGCGCGGCCGCCAGCACCCAGGAAGAAGGCCGGTCAGAAGGCCAACATCTCGTGATACCGGCGGAGGCGGGCATCGATGTCGTCGATTGAGAGCCGCTCGAAGCGGCGGAGACTGAAGTCCTCGATGGCGAAACTGGCCATGACGGTTCCGTAGGCCATGGCGCGGACGAGGCGCCGGAAATCGTAGCGACCTTCGTGGGCCAGGTACCCCATCATGCCGCCGGCAAAGGAATCACCGGCGCCGGTGGGGTCGCGGACCTCGAGGCTCGGATAGGCCGGCAGCGACGAGACCCACCGGGTCGTCGGGCCGTCGGTTTGACAGCCGTCGCGGTGGGCCAGAATCGCTCCGTGCTCGCCTTTCTTAATGATAACGAACGCGGGGCCGAGGCCGAGGACCTTCCGCGCCGCCGCCACGAGGTTGTGTTCGCCGGTCAGCATCCGCGCCTCGCCGTCGTTCAGAACAAGGCCATCGACGCGCCGGAGGAGCGCCAGCAGAGCGTCTCGCTGAGTTTCGATCCAGAGGTTCATCGTGTCGGCGACGACGAGGTCGGGCCGCGCGACCTGCTCAAGGACGGCGGCCTGGGTGATGGGGCTTCCGTTGGCGAGGAACACGAGGCGCGTGTCGCGGAACTGGGGCGGGATGACGGGCTTAAAGTCACCGAAGACGTTGAGTTGGACGTCCTCGGTCTTGGCCTCGTTCATGGCGCCTTCGTAGGAACCGACCCAGCGAAACGTCTTGCCGGCGGAAACGACCTCGAGGCCGGCGGTGTCGATGCGGCGAGACTCGAGAACGCGGCGAAACTCGTCGGGAAAATCGGCGCCGACGACGCCCACGAGGCGCACAGGCGCCAGAAACGAGGCCGCCACGGAAAAATAGGTGGCCGACCCGCCGAGCACATCGGGGGCCTCACCGTGAGGCGTCCGAACCGTGTCCAAGGCAATCGACCCGACCACGAGCAACGAATGCGCCACGATCTTCTCCCACCGAAGGACTGAGGGCAAGAACAGGTTAGTCCGACACGGAGGAAAATCAAGGGTGAAACAAGCCGGCCCTTGGAACCGCCCCGGCGATGCGGCACAGCACAAGCGTCTGCCGTCCCCAAGGGATGACCGGGATGAACCGTTCGAGCCTCAGACCCGCCCGTTGGACCTCAGCGGCGATGGCGGCCCGCGTCTGGCCGGGGTACCGGCCGCGAAGCCGGTCGCGCAGGCCTCGCCACGAGCGCCGATCGTAGAAGGAAAACAGGACGTGCCGACGGCCGACGCGGGCCAGTTCGCAAAGGACCTCGATGCGCTGCGCACCGTCGCGGACACGATGCAGGAGCCGCATCGAAAAAACCAGGTCAAACACCCCGTCGGAAAACGGCAGCCGCCGCGCATCGGCCGCCAGGCACGCCGGACCGCCCGCCGCGCGGCAGGCCAGGGCGAGCATCTCTTCCGAGACGTCCGCGCCGACCACCCGCGCCCCGGCGTCCAGGAAAATCGGTAAGAACCGCCCCGCCCCACACGGCACGTCGAGGACAGGGCCGCCGATACCGAGGTCGCCGACCAGCCGCGCGACGATCCGCCGCTCGGCGGCATCCACCTTCCGGCCGTGCCGCGACCGGCCGAACCGGCGGTCGTGGTAGTCGGCGGCGGCGCCGGCCGAGGCATACCGATCGGCGAAATAGTCCAGGTCGGCGACGGGGCGTTTGCCCTTGCGGACCTGGCGGGCGATGAGGTCGCGTGCCGCCAGTCGCCCGCGATCGAGGACATCGGCAGGCGGCGGGAGGCGGATCGGTTCGGCAGCGCGGCCAGCCTCCCGGGTTGTCGCCTCCGCGATCCGTCGGACGTGCGACTCGTCGGCCCCCGCCGCCAGAAGAAATGCCGCCAGCGCCTCCAGCATCCGCCCGAGTGCGGATGCCGGTCTGCGGCCGAAGGCGACATGGCGGACGTCGATGAGGCGGACCGCCGCGCCGGACGGATCGGCGCCGGCAGGCGAGGTCACGAGCAAGTTCTCCGCGTTGAGGTCGCGATGACAGATGCCGCGCTGGGCCAGCATCACGAGCAACCGGCCCACGGCGTCGGCCAACGGCCCGAAGTCGTCCGGCGCGGCCCTGCGCGATGCCACCTGACCGAGCGGCCGGCCTCCGGCAACGTGTTCCATCAAATGGTAAACCCCATCGTCAGCCTCAGCGTAGGCGAGCGGCCGCGGAACCGGAAGGCCCATGCCATAGAGCCGCACGGCGTTCGCGAACTCACGCGACGGGCCGACGCCGCCCCAGAGGCGCCGCAGGCGGTCGGACACGCCAGGGCGCTCAAAAGCCTTGATGAACACGCCGAACGGCAAGGGAGGAAGCCTCTCCATCGCGCCGTAGCGGCGGCCAGGAACGTTCCGGTGGGCCGGCCCGAGGCCGGCGGCCACGGCGCCGGACTCGAAGGCCGCCAGGATCGCCTCGCGCCAAGCCGGTTCCAGGCCCGGAGCCCACCGCCAACGGTACCGCACCACGGCCGCTCTCCTTTCCCGTGGCGAAGGATAGCCCACCCAGGTGAAGAATCAAGCGCAATGCCGCCGGCCGACCGTTAGCCCCTTGTCAGCAGGACCGCCGCCTCCTAAGATGAGGCGGTCTGATGCGGGAGGAAGGCGGTCTCGCTGGATGGCGGATGCGCAGAAAATTGAACGGCTCCTCGGGCGGTCGGATGTCCAGCGACTGTTCCGGATGATGACGGCCAAGAGGCGGGGCGGGCGGTGCTGGCTCGAACGATTCTTCGAGGCGTACGCCGCGGGGCGGGTGCGGTGGTGGCATCCGCAGTTCGCCCTGCCCTATCTTCTGACGGAGTACGTGCGCCGCAAGACGGGCGCGCGGCGGGAGACGATCGCCGGCCGCGTTCTCGGAAACCCCGCGACGCGCCGCGGCCTCGTGGCGACGATCCGGAGCGTCGGCCACCTGGGCCTCGGGCAGCCGCAACGCTTCCTGGCCCCGCTCATGGTCGTCTGGAACTTCACGCAGGCCTGCAACCTCCAGTGCCGGCACTGTTACCAGGAGGCGGGCCGCCGGCAGGCGGACGAACTCACGCTGGACGAACAAAAGCGTCTGGTGGACCTCCTGGCCGAGCGGGACGTGCCGATGATCGCCTTCTCAGGCGGCGAGCCGCTTCTTGCTCCAACCTTCCTGGAGGTGGTCCGCCATGCCGCCGGTTACGGGATGCACCTGACGGTGGCGACGAACGGGACGCTCTGCACGCCCGAAAAGGTCGCGGCCATGGCCGACGCCGGCATCCGGTACGCCGAGATCAGCCTTGATTCGGTGGATCCGAAAAAACACGATGCCTGGCGCGGGGCGGCGGGGTACTGGGACCGGGCCGTCCGCGGCATCCGGAACGTCGTCGCCAACCCCGACGTCAAGTGCGGCGTGGCGATGACCGTGACGCGGTGGAACCTCCGGGAACTGGAGCCGATGCTGGAGTGGTGCATCGCGGAAGGCGTCGATACGTTCTACGCGTTCAACTTCATTCCGACGGGCCGGGCGCAAGAGATCACGGACCAGGACCTCGGGCCCGAGGAGCGCGAAGGGATGCTCGCGACGCTGCAAAAGTACCTCGTGGATGGCCGGATCAGCATCATGTCGAGCGCCCCGCAATACGGCCGGGCGTGCCTGGAACTGGGCGACCCGACCGATCCGGTGAACACGGGGCATTACGGGTACGGCGGCGGGCGCTTGACGCGCCTCCTCGCGCGGTACGTCGGCGGGTGCGGCGCGGGGCGGTGTTACTGCGCCATCCAGCCCAACGGCGACGTGACGCCCTGCGTCTTCATGCCCATCAAGGTCGGGAGCCTGCGGACCGATCCGTTCGAGAAGGCGTGGAACCACGAGGTGATGGAACTCTTGCGGGACCGCGAGGATCGGACGGGACACTGCCGCACGTGCGATTACAAACTCCATTGCGGCGGTTGCCGGGCCCGCAGTTGGGGTTATTTCCGCGACCTGCGCCGAGCCGACCCGGGATGCAAGTTCAACCGGTCGGCGTGGGAGGAGATCGCCGGCGCCAGGCAGCCGGTGCGGCGGCCTGATACCGAGTGCTCCGTCCGATGAAGGTCCGTCGCCGGAAAGGACAGCGCCTTCGGCGGCGGGGGAGTGGCCGGACCTTTTTTGTTGACACTAGAGCGGCGGCGCGATAGCATTATTGGTTACCACAAATTCGACGAAACGGGTGGAACGCTTCTGCCTGGTCCTTTCGGAAATAGGTAGGAAGGAGTGGTTGGCATGCTCCGCACGCGAATGCGTCTGGTAGGATTCATAATGCTTGCTGCCGTCCTGTCTGCGGCCGTAGCCGCGGCCCAGACCGCCCCGACGCCGGCCACACCCGCCGCGACGGAAACGCCGGCCACGCCTGCGACACCGACGGCTCAGGCGCCGCCGGCCGCGCCGGAAACGGAGAGCCGGCCGGCCTATCCCTATACCGGTTACGTGAACGCGGACCCGGTGAACATCCGCAGCGGCCCCGGCCTCTACTATTACCCTCTTGCCGCAGTGGGCAAGAACGCGGCGGTGGTCGTCGAGGGCGAGACGGAGGGTTGGCTGGCCGTGCGGCCGCCCGAGGGGGTTTACGGCCTCCTGAAGCGCAGCGACGTGACGATGGGAACCGACGGGACGACGGCGACCGTGTCGGCCTCCGGCGCCCGGGTCTATGCGTCGAGTCCGAGCGCGAAGCGCTGCTGGAGCGTCATGAACACGCTCCAGCCGGGCGACACCGTGAAAGTGCTGGGTCCGGCCGAGGGCGACCTGGTGCGCATCGCGCCGCCGGAAGGGGCCCGGGTTTACGTGAGCGCCCAGTACGTGACTGCCGGGGCGACCCCCTCCGCGGGCACGGCGGCGAAACCCATCGAGCCGGCCAAAGTCGATCCGCTCGTCGAGGAATACAAGAAGGCGGATGCGGCGCTCGGCGAAGAACTCGCCAAAGCGGTCCCTGAACGGAACTACGAGCCGAGCCTGGCGGCCTTCAAGGCCATCGCCGAAAAGGCGGACCGGGCCTTCCTGAAACGGGCGGCGCTCGAGCGGATCGCCTACCTTGAAGCGCTCCAGGAACAGCAGAAAGATTACACCAAGATGGCGGAACTCGGGGAGCGCCTCGATGAGCGACTGGCGGAGTTGCAGGCCCAGCGGGTCACCGCTCAGGCTGAGGCGGAACGCGAAAGGCGAACGGCCAAGGCGCCGTTCCTGGCGACGGGCGTCGTCGCTCCGATGGAGAGCCTCGAAGGCCTCGATTATCCCATCAAGTACAAACTGGTGGATGACAAGGGACACCCCGTCGTCGTCCTGAAAAGCACCACCTACAACCTCGCCGACTACGTCGGCAAGGCCGTGGGCGTTCGTGGAATGCAGACCTATCTGAAGGATTGGCGGATTTATCTGGTGACGGTGGACGACCTGGAGGTGTTGGAATAAGACGGCAAGCAGGTTTTACGAAGGACAGCCCCTGCCCGCTTGGGCGGGGGCTTGCTTTTGGCGGGCGCGCCTACCCGACGATGCCCTATGTCCTATCCTCGGCTAGAGGCGCCGGAACAAGTCCGCATAGTTGAAGTGTCTGCCCGGACAATCGGTGGGCTTCAATTGTCCGTGGCCGTAGAGGTGGCTGCGCGGAATCCCGTAGCGGTTCATCAGATACCGGACGAGCCGGGCCAGGGACGCCATCTGGACCTCGCTGGGATACGTCTCGTTGAAGTTGCCGACCAGACAGATGCCGATGCCCACGTCGTTGTACTCGGGATGCCCCTGGACTTTGCAATGGGCGCCGTGTTTTTGTTTGCGCCACCGGCCGCCGACTTCGACTTGGCCGTCGCCGGACCCGGTGCTGTTGCCGATGACGAAATGGTACCCCAATTCATCCCAGCCTTTGGCGCGGTGCATAAGGTCGAACTCGGCAGCGGAACCCGTCGGGGTGGCGCTGTGATGGATGACGATGAACTGCCACGGCCGCTCGGGTCCGCTGGGGTTCCAGTCCATGTCGCCCCACGAAGCCTGTCGCGCCAGCGCCGCGGGCATCGGGCGCGGCATCGCGGACGCCACAGCGACGCGCGGACCGAAATAAGGGGTCGGCGGGTGCTGGACGAGCAGGTCCCGCCTCGCGCACCCCATCGCGAAGACGAGACCGACGAACGGTACAAGGACCGCCAGCCGTTTCACGATCCGCTTGTCCATGGACCTTGCATCCGCCTTTAAGCCCCCGGCCCTCCCCCCGTTATCGGACGAGCCGCGTCTGCCTCTGCACGAAAAGCGGCCGAACCCGCCTGCTCGCCTCGAGGCGAAGCCGCGGGCCGGCAGGCAGGTTTTTCGCCGCCCGAAACGGTCCTGTCAAGGCCTTTCACCCATTCGGCCGGCAGGGATCGGGGGAAAAACCGGGCGAAGTAAGGAAGCCAAAGGCCAACGGCGCCCGGCCTTATCGGGCGGCCCGTCGCTGGCGCAGGCGCGCCAGAAGGTCGTCGAACGAAAAATGGCGGCCGGGACACCGCGTGTCATCGACTGTGCCGTGGCCGATGATGTGGGCCTCGTCAATCCGGCAGAGGGCCGACAGGTAATCGACGAGGCGGGCGAGCGATTCCATCTGGGCCTCGCTCGGTCGGCGCTTTTCAAAGTTGCCGACCAGACAAATGCCGATGCCGAAGTCGTTGTACTCTTCGTTGTCGCCGACGCGGCAATGGGCGCCGTGTTTCTGTTTGAACCACCGGCCGCCGACTTCCACCGTGCCGTCGCCCGCGCCGCCGCCGTTGCCGATGACAAAATGATATCCCAACTCGTCCCAATGGCGCTTATTGCGATGGTCGGCATCAAAGACGGCCGCGGACCCCGTGTCGGTGGCGCTGTGATGGATAACGATCCATCGCCAGGGCCGCGGGCGAAGGGTCGGTTCCCAGGCGGCGTCGTGAGAAGGAATCGCGGGCTCGGCCACTTGGGGAACCGCAGGAACCGGCCGCAGGGGCGCGGGGGCGCGAACCTCGCTCGGCGAACGACGTTGAATAGGCTTATAGGCAAACGTGTCGCGCGGCACGGGCGGAGGCGACCCCGTGAGCACCGCCGGCCGCGCGCAGCCGCCGACCCCAAGGACCGTCAACCCCACCACCGCAACCAGCGCCAGTTCCCACGGCCTTCGGATGTTACGGCTGCTCACCGCTGTCGACTCCCTGCCGCCGGATCAACCGCCTCAGGACGTTCCGCCACAGGCGGACCGCTTCCGCCGGATCGGCCCGCGCCGCCTCGGCATCGGACACCCGCCAGGTCACCACGTTGAGTTGCCTGGCGGCCGCCTCGATTGCAGGAGAACCTACGACGGCGGCACCGACCCCCGGCCACATCTCCCGCAACGCCGACAACCGCCGAAGTTCGCGGCTGGGCTTGATCCAAAAGGCAGGGCCCGCAGGCAACGGTGCGGCTTCCAGATGCCGGCGAATCCGGACATAGTCCTCACGTTCGGCCGCCACAACGTACACCACCTGTCGGCCGGCTGCAAGGGCCTTCATCACTTCACGAATTCCTTCGATCTCGGCGGGCGGCGGGCCTTCGGACGCCGCGGGGTCCCCAACGAGTGCCGCGGCATCGACCCAGAGGACGGGCTGGTTGCCGGGCCGAATCCACAGGGACGCACCGGTCCGAACGTCCAGGCGGGCGTCCGTATCGGGCAAGGACACCGTATAGGCATACCGTCCGACAGGCCGCGCGGGACCCGGGATGGCGGCCAGCCCGTTCTGCTCCGTCCAGCCGTACGCCGTCCACCCGTCCTCAAGACGAAAAACCAGTTTGATGCGCGATAGCGGCCGGTTGCGGTCGGCATCCTCGAACATCGCCGAAAGCCACGCCGGCCGCCGGTCGGGCGTTCCCATCACGTCAAGGGCCGTGAGGCGCACGGTCTGGCGTGGCGCCACGTGTTCGACCAGGCCGCCGACAAGAATGAGGCCGATGGCCACCGTCAACCCGAGAGCCGTGACGACAATGAGAAGGTAACCGAAGTAGCGGAGCATATTGCCGTCATCCGTAACCTTCGCCCCCTGCTCTCCCGCACGGAAAAGGGGCGGTTAGGCTTCGAGGGTTCCGATCGTTCGCAGCCGCCGGATGCGCTCTTCAATGGGCGGATGCGACGACCACATGCCGGGGCCGCCGGCCCGCCGGCCGCGCGCCATCAGCGGCTGAACGATAAAAAGGTGGGCCGTGGCGCGGCTGGCGGTGGCCAATTCGGCGGTGTCGGCGGCCAGGGCTTCCAGCGCGCGGGCCAGGCCTTCCGGATAGCGCGTGAGGCGCGACGCGGAGGCGTCGGCCAGAAACTCCCGCTGGCGCGAGACGGCCAACTGAATGAGTTTGGCGAAAATCGGCGCCAGGATCGCCAGGACGACCGCGACCAGGAGGATGATGAGCATAACCGCGCCGCCGCCCCCACCCCCGCCCCCACGCGAGCGGCGCCGGCCGCCGCCGTAAAAAATGGACCGCAACCCGATGTCCGAAACCAGAACGACCACGCCCACCAGAACGGCCATGAGCGTCATGAAGCGCGTGTCGAGGTTCTGAACGTGCGACAGTTCGTGGGCGAGAACGCCCTGAAGTTCATCGCGTCCGAGGCGGTCCCTCAGGCCGCGCGTCACGGCGACGGCGGCGTGCTCGGGATCGCGGCCGGTTGCAAAGGCGTTCATGGCGGGCGTCTCGATCAGGTACAGGGCGGGCATCGGCAGGCCGGAGGCCAGACGCAGTTCATCCACAATGTTGTAGAGTTGAGGATCGTCCTCGCGCAAGACCGGCTGCGCGCCGCTCATGGCAAGGACCGCACGCGGACCGGCGTAATAGCCGACCAGGGCCATGACCGACGAGACCGCCAAGGCCAGGACGATGCTCGGTATGGCCATCCGCCAGTCGCCCCAGACAGCCCAGCCGAGCAGCGCCCCGAGGCCGCAGATGAAAAGAACGAACAGAATGACCAGGAGGACGCTGTTTCGCTTGTTGGCGGCGATTAAGGATTCAAACTGGGCCATAACGCGGTTCCAGGGCGCGGCGAAACTCTTTCCCGCCCGCCTGTGTCAGAACGACACCTTCGGCGCCTGGCGGTGCGTGGGTTCCTCGATCTCGAAAAACTCCGCCGACTCAAAGCCGAGCATCGACGCGACGAGGTTTGCCGGGAACACCTGCTGGCGCGTGTTAAAGGCCTGGACGGTATCGTTGTAGTACTGACGGGCAAAGCCGATTCTGTTTTCGGTGGACGAGAGTTCCTCCTGAAGGGCGAGAAAATTCTGATTGGCCTTCAGGTCGGGATACGCCTCGGAAAGGGCAAAGAGTTGCCGCAGCGCCCCCGTAATCATGTTCTCGGCGGCGGCCTGGTCCTTGACGGTCGAGGCCTCGATGCCGCGCTGCCGCGCCTGAACGACCTGCTCGAATGTCGTCTTCTCGTGGGCGGCATAGCCCTTGACCGTCTCGACGAGATTAGGAATCAGGTCGTACCGCCGCTTCAGTTGCACGTCAATCTGGCTCCAGGCGTTTTTGACGGCGTTCCGCAATCGGATAAGGCCGTTGTAGGTGATGACGAACCACAGCCCCACGACGACGACGATTCCGCCAAGCACCACCAGCGCTATGGGCAATCCCGTCATGATGCGCCTCCTTTTTGCTGTGCCTGCCGGCAGGCCGATTGAACCGCCGGGCGGCAACCGAGAAATTGTACCGGCTGCCACCGTACCGCGTCAATGAAGTGCGCCGCCCGTATTCCGGCCCCGAATCACACGGCTCCTAAGAGGCCGCCGCGCCACCGCTCAAACCCGCGCGGTTCCCTCTCGCCCTTTTTCATCACCGGCGTCGCAGAGGCCGGTTAACTCTTGGCGGCGTCGGAATCCTTCCCCAGGCGGCGAGCGATGCTCTTCTCGGCCCGGCCAAGCACCGAGATCACGACGAGCGCCAAAAGCGTCGCGAGGATGCCCAGAAAATATTCGCCCACGCCCATGGCCAGGCCGACGGCGCCGATCAACCAGAGCCCGACGGCGGTCGTCAGCCCGTGAATCGATGGACCTTCTCGGAAAATCACGAAGCCCGCCAGAAAACCCGTCCCAGTGACCAGGCCCTGGATGAGCCGCGTCATGTCCTCGCCATGGACCGCCAGGGCCACCAGGGTAAACAGGCAGGCGCCGAGCGCCAGAAGGATGTGGGTCCTGAGGCCCGCCGCTTTTTCGTGCCGCTCGCGCTGCCAGCCGACCACGGCGCCGCAGACGGCGGCCAGCACCAGCCGCAGGACTTGCGTCCCATGAGGCGCGAGGGCCTCGGTCAGATAGGACAGGAACTCCTGACACCCGCCGCCAACGGCTTCCGCCACGAGCATGGTCGTCTCCTTGCGCTGCGTCGTTCTGCCGGAACGGCCCGCCCAGGCATCTTAAACGCGGCCCGGCGCCCCTGCAATCTTTTCCCTACCCGCCTGCCAGCCCCAGCCCGCGCCGGGTGCCACTGGCTGCTTGTCGGAGCGTAGCGCAGACCCGTATGGGCCAGCCAGTGCTTCAGGAACACGGGCGGACAAGCCGCCCGTGGCACCCTGCAAAGACAGACGGACCTGCCTGCCGGCAGGCAGGTTTCCGCTTGCAACCGAAGGACCTTCAGCGCATGTTAGTGGGGCATGTTCACGAGAGGACGTTGCCTATCCTATCGCCGACTCGGCTGGTTGTGGATCGTGGTTGTCGCCTTAGCGCTTACCACCTGGGAAGAGGCTGTCGCCAACACCGAAAAGGAGACCACCATGCCATTCGTCCTGACGAGCCCTGCCTTTAAGCCCAACGATCGGATTCCCGTGAAATACACGGGCGAAGGAGCGGACGTGTCGCCGCCGCTGGAATGGGCGAATCCGCCGGCGGGCGCCAAAAGTTTTGCGCT
>Ga0315293_10003056_pt1 | contig 16096 bp, 16 predicted proteins | sample YL17G13_20_MG_FD_203071 | JGI IMG/M metagenome (GOLD analysis project Ga0315293, IMG submission 203071) | Sediment microbial communities from Yellowstone Lake, YNP, Wyoming, USA - YL17G13_20 | ecosystem: Environmental > Aquatic > Freshwater > Lake > Sediment | place: USA: Wyoming | collected...
ACGGAATAGACGATGCTTCCTCACGGGAATTGGGAAGGTTTTCGCCTGGACTTCGGCGCGTCGGCGTCGAGGACCTCCCGGATGAAATAGATGGTTTTGCCCGCGGCCTCATGGTAAGCGCGAACCATGATCTCGGCCAGAAGGCCCAAGCTGATGAACTGAACGCCCAGGACAGTCAGCAGGATGGCCCCCAAGAGGAGCGGCCGGTTGCTCAGGCCTATCTTCAGCACCAGGCGTTGGAAGCTCATGACGGCCAGCAGGACGAGGCCGGCCAGGCCGCTGATCAGGCCGAATAGGCCGAAGATCTGCAGCGGCCGGGTGGAATAGCTCATAAGAAAACGGACGGTGAGCATGTCCAGGATGACCTTGACGAAACGGAAAATGGAATATTTGGACCGCCCGTGCCGCCGCGGCCGATGGTTGACCGGGATCTCGGCGATGCGCACGCCGATGTTGCTGGCGATGGCCGGGATGAAGCGGTGGAGCTCGCCGTAGAGCCGGATGCTCTTGATCACTTCCCCGCGGAAGGCCTTGAGCGTGCAGCCGAAATCGTGGAGCTTGATGCCGGTCATGCGGGCGATGAGCCAGTTGGCCAGGGCAGAGGGCAAGCGCCGGGTGACAAAGCGGTCCTTCCTCTTCCGGCGCCAGCCGTTGACGATGTCGTAGCCTTCTTCGATCTTGGCCAGCAGGCGGGGGATGTCGTGCGGGTCGTTCTGCAGGTCCGCATCCAGGGAGACGATGATTTCGCCCCGGGCGTAATCAAACCCGGCCGAGAGGGCCGCCGTTTGGCCGAAGTTTTTCCTCAGGTGGAGGACCTTGACCCGGCGGTCCTTTTTTTGGAGAGAGGCCAGGACGCGGAAAGATTTGTCCTGGCTGCCGTCGTCCACAAAGATGATTTCGTAGCTGCGGCCCACTTTGTCGCAGGTCTCTTTCAGCTCGCCATGAAGGGACTCCAGGCTGCCCTCTTCGTTGTAGACCGGAATGACGACGGACAGTTTCAGGGAGGCGGCGGTCTTCATCGCGCCGAATCTTATCATAAAGGGGTGGGGCCGGCAATAAACCCGCGCCGGGAGTTGCAACTTCCCCGGATTTTTGGTAAATAGAGGCAAACATGGACCTGAGGCGGAGGGAATTTCTTAAGCTGGCCGGGTGGGGGCTGGCGGCCGCCAGCCTGGATCCGCGAAGTCTTTTGTCCTTGTCCGGCCAGCAGGACATCGCCACTTCCCCCCTCTGGCCGCAGCTGGCCGACGACAGTTTTCCCTTCCCCTACGATGAGAAATATTTCACCTGCGCCGAGCGCCTCTTCAACCTGAGGCTTAACCAGAGTGGGGACAGCGCGGCCCGCTGGCGGGCCGACCTCAACCTGCTGTTGAAGGATGGCCTCAGCCTGGACATCAAAGTGACCGCGGCTGAAACGCGCGAGGGACTGGCCACCGCCCGGGACGTCCAATCTTTCACCGGCGTCAAAGACAGCCTGACCCTGCCCTTAATGGGCAACGACAGCGACAGGCTCTACTATCAGGTGCAGTACCGGAGCGGACAGGAGGCCTGGCGCGCCCTCAGCCCTAAGAGTTTCAAGCTGCCCAACGCCCGTCTGGAAAACGGAGGCCAGGTCAAGGTCCTGCTTATCGGCGACGATCACAACTTCGACGACGCCGACCGCAAGATGCCGAAAACGCACCAGCCCTTGATGCTCAGCGGCGACTATGTCAACGAATTCCTCAAGGGCTTGCGTTTCAACCCCTCCTGGCAACCCTCCCCGCCGCTCGATACTCAGGACAACGGTTTCAGCCTGGCTCAGGCCATGCGCTACATCCTGACCGCCGAAGACCCGGATTTTCTCATCCACCTGGGCGACACAACCGGTATCGGCGCCAGCTATCGCTGGCCGGCGCTGGGGCTTCCGTACGAATCGCTGACCGATGCCGATAAAGAGGCCATTACCCGGACCCTCTGGCTGAGGATGCGCAAGATTTTCTCCGCCCTGACGCCCAGCCTGCCCATCTTCTTCGCCCTGGGCAACCATGACGGCGAGGAGAGCTGGAATTCCCTCCGGGATAAAGCCCTCGTTTGGCGGCAGAAATATTTCCCCCAGCCCACCAGCCAGACTTATCCCGAGGGCGGCCACAGCCAGGGCAACTACTATGCCTTTACCTGGGGGGGCGGCGGAGACGGCCGCGGCGGAGCTGAATTCATCATCCTGGACTGCACGGCCTTCTGCGGCAGCCGGGAGCCGGCCCGGATTGAAGACTGGACGCTCGGGGCTCAGCAGTTCGATTGGCTGCAGAAGGTCCTTCAAAATCGGGAGAAGCACTGGATTTTTGCCTGTTTCCATCACGTGCTGGGCGGCTGGCCGGCCGGCCCCGAGGAGACGCGTCTGGATCTGGCCTACGGCCGAGGCCCGTTGTTTATCAGACAGGATTATCAAGGCTTGGGCGACCCGGCCCAAGTGGAGCAGGTCCGGATCACGGACATGGCGGCTGAGGCGGGGATGAGCGCCTTCCTTTACGGTCACGATCATATCCATCACCACCGGCGGCTGGCCACCGGCTGGAACAAGAAACAATTGCACAGCATCTGTTGCGGCTCGACTAAAAAGGTGGCCGAAGAGTGGTGGTGGAAAGGCTCCTATTGGCGTCGTTTTTACGGCGAGGGCTATGGTCGGACTCCGGGCTTTTTCGGCCCTCCGGGCTACACCCGCCTGACCATCGAGCCCTACCGCCTCACGGCCGATTATGTCCTGGTCTCTTATTCTCCGTTTTCCAACACACCCTCGGGCAGCCAAGCCGGCGACATTTTCTCCAGGCTGGTCGTGGACAACCCGAAGCCCAGCATCGCGACGGACCCGGAGGCCTTAACGGTCAGCGTCGAGGAGGGAACGTCGGGCAGGATGACTTTGAACCTCCGCATCAAAAACGAAGGGTCCGGCCCCCTGAATTTTTCCCTATCCGCTTCCAAGCCTTGGATTGCGCTTTCGTCCACGGCCGGGAAATCTTGGGGCGAGTATGTTGACCTCAAGGTGAATATCCGGACTTCTTCTCTTACGGAGGGCCACTATTCCGAGAGCCTGACTATCCAGAGCCCGGAGGCGGGAAACAGCCCCGTCCAAATCCGGCTGGACATCACCGTCCTGCCGCCGGTCATCAAGCCCCCGACAGGCCTGACCGGCGTATGGCGGAAGGCTGAGGCCGGGCAGGCTCTGGCCCTGTTGTCCTGGGAACCCAACCGGGCCAACCGGCACATCAGCCGCTATCATGTTTATCTGGCAACCGGCGGAAGCGTCCCGCGGTTTTTGGGTTTCGTATCTCCTTCCACCTGCCGCTATAGCTTTTTAGCCGCCCGCCGGAGTAAACTGACTTTTCTCGTCTCGGCCGTTGACCTGCGCCAGCGAGAGGGAGAACCTGCCGTCTGCACTGTGGAGTGAGAGATATGGTCGGAAAAAAAATTCTCATCGTGGATATCGACAATCAAAGCCTGGAGGCCATGGCCCTTCTCCTCAAGCCCTACAAGTTCCAGTTGGTCCGAGCCTCCGACGGGCAGGAGGCCTACGACAAGTTCAAGGAGGAAAAGCCCGATCTGGTCATCATGGAGGCCATCCTGCCCAAGCTCCACGGTTTCGAGCTGACCGAGCGGATCACCCATGAGACCAAGGGCCGCACGCCGGTCATCATCGTCACCGGGGCCTACCGGGGACAGCAGTACCGCCACGAGGCTCTGACCACCTTCGGCGCTTCGGACTATTTCGAAAAGCCCTTCGATAAAGAGAAGTTCATAAACTCCGTATTGGGCTTGCTCAAGGAGGAAAGCGAGATCTGGCTCGACCTCCCCAGCCCCGACCAGGTGGCTTCCTATTTGGCCGAAAAGGCCGGCCTGACCGGCAAGTCCAGCAAACACTCCTGATTGTCTTTTCTGCGCCGGCCCCCCGAAGGGAAGCATCTTCGTTTGTGTAATTCAATATCGGTGCCGGAATCGCCCCCGGCCCCCTGGGGAACCAGTCCCGTCGGTTCCCCCCGTCAAAAAAGCCGACGGGGCCCCCCTCCGCTAGGGGGGCCTAAGGGGCGATGCCGACCCCTCTTTGAAATTACATATTTTGAGATGCTATCCCCCCCAAAGTTGACATTGCGGAAGGGATAGGGTTAGTATTCGCTGGCGGAAATTCCGGAGGGTTAGGAAGGAATGGCCGAAGAAGGACTTTGGACGCGCTGCAATAGCTGCGGCCGCATCCTCTACAAGCAAGACATTCTGGACAATCTCTCGGTTTGTCCGTCCTGCAACTTCCACTTCCGCCTTTCGGCCCAAGAACGTCTGGAGATGCTGCTGGACAAGGATTCCTGGGAGTGTTTCGATGAAAACATCCGGCCGGTGGACCGGCTGAAATTCGAGGACACCCAGAAATACAACCGCCGGCTCCAGGACAGTCAGAAGAAAACAGGTTTGCTTGATGCGGTGATCAACGCCAAGGGCACCCTGGACGGCATTCCGGTCATCATGGCCTGTATGGATTTTTCATTCATGGGCGGCAGCATGGGCTCGGTGGTGGGGGAAAAAATCACCCGGGCTGCCGAGCGGGCCCGGGCTGAGCGCCTGCCCCTGATCATCGTCTCCTGTTCGGGAGGGGCCCGGATGCAGGAGGGCGCTCTGTCCCTGATGCAGTTGGCCAAGACGAGCGCCGCCCTGGCCCGGCTGGACGAGGCCTGTCTGCCCTACCTTTCCGTCCTGACCGACCCGACCACGGGCGGCACCACGGCTTCCTACGCCATGCTGGGCGACATCAACATCGCTGAACCCAACGCCTTGATCACCTTCGCCGGACCGCGGGTCATCGAACAGACCATCCGGGAAAAGCTGCCCAAGGGATTCCAGCGGTCCGAGTTCCTGCTCAAGAACGGCATGCTGGACGAGGTCGTGGAACGGCGCGCCCTGCGGGATTTCATCGCCCGCGCCTTGCGCCTGTTCCTCAACCGGCCTCGATGAAATGGATGTGTCTCCTTTCCTGTGACTTTCCATTCAAGAAGAGGAGGGGTCCTGTCACGGCTCCTCCCCGTCCGTGCTCGCCAAGCTGCGCGCGGGCGGGGAGCCCCTCCGCCGTGCCACCCCTCTGCACGAACCACAGGATCGGAGATGTGTCCTGATGAATTTCGAGCAGTGCCGAGACTACTTGGACTCGCTCCAGGTCCTGGGCATCAAGCTCGGCCTGGACAACATCCGGACTTTACTCGGGGCCCTGGACAATCCACACCTGAGCTATCCGACGGTGCTGGTGGCCGGCACAAACGGCAAGGGCTCGGTGTGCGCCATGCTTGCCCGCATCCTGAGCCGGCACGGACTGCGGACGGGCCTCTACACTTCGCCCCACCTGGTGTCGGTCGAGGAGAGGATCCGCCTCAACGACAGACTGATCTCGCGGCCGGCGTTTTGTCGGTCGTTGACTGAAGTCCGGCGGGCTGCGGATAGCCTTCTTCGGGCCGGGAAGCTCCCCTCTCCGCCCACTCATTTTGAAGTCCTGACCTGCGCCGCTTTGTGCTATTTTAAAATAAGAAGGGTGGACAGCGCGGTCCTGGAGGTGGGCTTGGGCGGCCGGTTTGATGCCACCAACGTCGTGACGCCCGTCCTGTCCGTTATCACCTCCATCGGCTACGATCACGAGAAGTACCTGGGCCACAGGCTGGGCCAGATCGCTTTTGAGAAGGCGGGCATCATCAAGCCGGAGGTGCCGGTGGTGAGCGGCGTTTTACGCCCCACGGCTGCCTCGGTCATTAGGAAAAGGGCGCGGGAGCTTCAGGCCCCCTACCTGGGCGCCCTCGACCCGCCTCACACACTGAGAGCCGTCAAGGGCAAGACCGGCTACCAGTTCGTTTATAAGCTGTGGGGGGAAAAATATTCTTTTTCCCCGGGGCTGGCCGGTCTCCATCAAGGGAGGAATGCCGCCGTCGCTTTGGCCGCCGCCATACGGCTCGGCCAGGTGTGGCGTCCACTCCAAAAAACTTTGATTGTTCGGGGGATCGAGGAAGCCTACTGGCCGGGCCGGCTGGAGACCGTTTGCCGCTCGCCCCGGGTCATTTTGGACGGCGCCCACAACCCGGATGGGGTGAAGGCCGTGCGAGACTATGTGAGGGACTTCATCCGCCGGCCGGTCATCCTTGTTTTTGGGGTCATGAAGGATAAGGACATCTCCGGCCTGGCCCGCATTCTTTTTCCCGTGGCCAAAAAGGTCATCCTGACCAAATTTCCCTATCACCGGGCGGCCGAGCCTGCGGATATCCTGCGCCAAGCCCGGCGATTTACCGGCCGAATCTTGATCGAGCCGGATCCGTCGCGGGCCTATCGGCTGGCCCTGGCAGAAGCCCGCCGCTTGCAGGGTTGTGTGCTGGCCACCGGTTCCTTGTTCTTGGTTGGGGAGATAAAAAAAATAATGGCCAGAAATCCTTAGTCTCGAGCCTAAAAGGACCGATGCAAGTCATTTTTTTTGCTTTGGTCTCGGTGGGTCTCGTTTGGATTTCGCGAAGATCTTTGTTCAAGCTGCGTTCTCATGGATTTTTCCGGTTTTGGGTTTGGGAGGCAATCCTGGGGTTGATCGTAGTGAACGCTCCCGCTTGGTTCCAGGAGCTTTTTTCCTTTCGTCAAATCTTTTCTTGGCTTTTTCTTATGTTCAGCCTTTTTCTAGCCATCGACGGAGTGAGGCTGCTCCTGCTTTTGGGCAAGCAGGAGCGCGGTCGCCAAGGCGACGACCTCCTGGGGCTGGAAAAAACAACCGAGCTCATCAAGTCGGGCCTTTACAAGTATATCCGCCACCCTATGTACAGTTCTTTGTGGTTTCTGGCCTGGGGTGTGTTTCTCAAAAAGCCCGCTTGGTCGGCGGGAGCCTTGGCCCTGGCGGCCTCGGTGTTGCTCGTGCTAACGGCCAAGGCCGAGGAGGCTGAGAATATCCGCTATTTCGGGGAAGCCTATGGAGACTATATGAGACAAACCAAGATGTTTATTCCCTTTGTTTACTAGACATGATGCCTTTCTCCAAGCAGGCTGCCACCCCTCCGCCGGCACCGCGGCTTGCTTGCTTTTTTGAGGCAATCATGCTACTTTGGGCACTCAATTTTTAGCTGTATCTGATTGAACTGATATGCTTTCCATAGACGGCTCCGCTTTGGTTGTTTTTGTCATCATCTGGGTCCTGGTCTTCATTCTGACCAAGGTCTTTTTCAACCCGGTGCGCAAGGTCAGGGACGAACGGGAGCGGCGCATCCGACAGGGAGAAGAGGAGGCCCGGCGGAGCCGGCAGGAATATGAACAATCTATGGAAAAGGCTAATCAGGCGGTCCGCCAGGCAAAGCTCCTGGCCGAGCAGGACCGGGAGCGGTTGGCGGCCGAGGCCGGCCGGGAGAAGACGCGCATGATCGCGGAGCTGAACGCCGAATACCGCCGTCAAGTGGAGGCGGCCAAATCCGAGGTCGCCGCGCAAATGGAGGGTTTGAAAAAAGAAATGGCTTCCCGGACCAATGACCTGGCCGAAAGGATCGAACGGAGGCTGCTGGATTGAAAATCCGGCCTATGGCAGCGCTCCTTCTCCTCTTCCTCACCGCGGCGGGGTTGTGGGGAGCGGAGAAAGGCGGGGAGCCTTCCCGGGGCGGCCTGGAAATGATCGGCAAGGTCATCAATTTTCTCATTCTTTTCGGCGGCCTGGGCTATGTTCTTTATAAGCCCATTCGGGCCATGCTGGCCGGCCGGAGAGAGGAAGCCCGGCGGAAGCTCGAGGACGCTCGGGAGAAAATCCGTCAAGCTGAGGAGCAGTTGAAACAGGCTCGGGAACGTCTGTCCGGCTTGGAGGCCGAGCTGCTTTCCCTGCGGACGGCGGCTGCGGAGGAAGGCCGGGCCGAACAGGAGAGGATCCGGAGGCTGGCCCGGGAGGAAGCGGACAGGATCAAGCGTTTGACCGCGCAGGATATGGAAGCCCAGGTCCAGGCCGGCGTTCGAGAGCTGAAGCGGTATGCGGCCGAACTGGCCGCCCAACAGGCCCTGACCCGGATCCGGGAACGGCTGACTCCGGACGTCCAGGCCCGGCTCATCGACCGGGCCATTGAAGAACTATCCAAAAATGATCAAACAGGTTCTGGTTCGCAGGTACGGCCAAGGGTTCATTAACGTCCTCCGGGAGGAGGCCGACTTCCGGAAAATCCGGGAGGAGCTCGAGGGCTTAGCCGGGCTGTTTTTCGGAAACGACAAGCTGAGGAAGGTCCTGACCAGCCCCTTCCTGTCCAAGAATAAGAAGGCGGACCTGGTCCGAGACATCATGAATCAGAGCGCTGCCGACCGCCGCATCCGGAACTTCATCCTCCTGCTCCTGGAGAAGGGCCGGTTTGAGCTCCTGCCCGAAATTCTGGACCTCCTGCCCCTGCTGTGGAATGAGAAAACAGGGGTCGTGACGATGGAGGTCTGCTCGGCCGTTCCATTGAGCGAAGACCAGAAGGAACGCCTGCGCCGGACTCTGGAATCCCTGAGAGGCCGGCCGGTCCAAATGAAATTCGCCCTGGACCCGGAGCTGTTGGGCGGCCTGGTGCTGCGCCAGGCCCATGTCGTCTACGACCTGACCCTTCGCGGCGGACTGACCAGGCTCCGCGACATCCTGGCCGAGAACTGAAGAAAAGAGGCGAACATGCGCTTAAAGGCCGACGAGATCAGCCGCATCATCCAGAAGCAGATTGAGGGCTTCGAGACCGGCCTCGACATCCAGGAAGTGGGCACGGTCATCTCTGTGGGCGATGGCATCGCCCAGCTCCACGGGCTGGACCGGGTCATGTACAACGAGCTGCTGGAGTTCCCCAAGGGCGTCTTCGGCCTGGCCCTCAACCTGGAAGAGGACAGCGTGGGCGCCGTGCTGCTGGGCGAGAGCGATCTTATCCGCGAGGGCGACCTGGTCAAGCGGACCCATCGCATCATGCAAGTGCCCTCCGGGCCGGCCCTCCTGGGCCGGGTGGTCAATCCTCTGGGGCTGCCCCTGGACGGCCAAGGGCCCGTCCAGACCGACATCCAGATGGTGGTGGAGCGCCTGGCCCCCGGCGTGGTGGACCGCCTGCCGGTCCGCGAGCCCCTGCAGACCGGCATCAAGGCCATCGACGCCATGATCCCCATCGGCCGCGGCCAACGGGAGCTGATCATCGGCGACCGGCAGACCGGGAAATCGGCCATCATCCTGGACACCATCCTCAACCAGAAGGGGACGGGGGTCATTTGTATCTACGTGGCCATCGGCCAGAAAAACTCCACCGTCGCCTATTTCATCAAAACGTTGAAGGATTACGGGGCCATGGACTATACCATCGTAGTGGCTTCCTCCGCCTCCGACCCCTCGCCCCTGCAGTACCTGGCGCCCTACAGCGGCTGCGCCATGGGAGAATATTTCCGGGACAACGGCCGCCACGCCCTGATCATCTACGATGACCTGTCCAAGCACGCCGCCGCCTACCGCGAAATTTCCCTCCTCCTGCGCCGTCCGCCGGGACGGGAGGCTTATCCCGGCGATGTCTTCTACCTCCACTCCCGTCTCCTGGAACGCGCGGCCAAGCTCAACGACGCCCTGGGGGGCGGTTCGCTGACCGCCCTGCCCCTTATCGAAACTCAGGCCGGCGACGTGTCGGGCTACATCCCCACCAACGTCATCTCCATCACCGACGGCCAGATCTACCTGGAGCCCGAGCTGTTCAATGCCGGGGTGCGGCCGGCCATCAACGTCGGCATCTCCGTGTCCCGAGTGGGCGGTCACGCCCAGATCAAGGCCATGAAGCAGGTCGCCGGCAAGCTCCGCGGCGACCTCCAGCAGTACCGCGAGCTCCTGACCTTCGCCCAGTTCGGCACCGAGCTTGACCGTATCTCCCAGGCCCAACTCGACCGAGGCCTGCGCTTGACCGAGATCCTCAAACAAGTCCAGTACGCGCCGCTGCCGGTGGAGAAACAGGTCCTCATCATCTACGCCGGCAACCGCGGCTTCCTGGACGAGTTCCGGGTGGAGCAGATCGGCCGCTACGAGGCCAAGCTCTACAAATTCATCGAAAGCGAACGCCGCGACATCCTCACCCGGCTGGCGGAGAAAAAATCCATCGACCCGTCGCTCGACCGGGACATCACCGCCGCCCTCCAGGAATTCAGCCGGAAGTTCAAGGAGGAGGAAGGCTAGGATGCCCGCTCTGATCGACCTCCGCCGCCGGATCCGCAGCGTGAGGAACACGCAGCAGATCACCCGGGCCATGAAGACTGTGTCCACGGCCAAATTCCGCAAATCCCAGCGGCTGGTGCTGGAGAGCCGGCCCTGGTGGCACACCTGGCCCCAGCTCACGGCCCGGGCAGCGGCCTGGGCGGGGCTCCAGGCCCACCCCCTGCTGGCCCGCCGGCAAGAGAAGCGGATTATTGGACTGGTTATCACCTCCGACAAAGGCCTGTGCGGCGCTTTCAACTCCAACCTACTGGCCAAAGCCCATGAATATTTCGAGGCCAAGGCCCGGACGGCCGAGGTCCGGCTGGTGCTCATTGGCAAGAAGGCGGCATCCTATTTCCGGCGCAGCGGGCTGCCCGTCCTGCGGGTTTTAGCCGAAAGGACGGATAAAATCCAGGGCGCCGAGATCGAAGCCGTCGCCCGGGACCTGCTGGAGCAGTATGTCCTGCAGCGGACGGACGCGATCACCATCGTTTACAACGAGTTTAAATCCATCCTGGCGCCGCGATTAACCCTGCGACCTCTGCTGCCCCTAGCCTTGGAGAGCGAAAAGGCGGCCGCCGGGTCGGTGCCGCCGGACTGGGAGCCGGAGCTGGGGGCCGTCCTTCGGCCGCTTCTTCCGATAGGCCTGACCCTCGAGGTCCTGCACTGTTTCTACGAGTCCCAGGCCGCCGAGCAGGCTGCCCGGATGATGGCCATGGAAAACGCCACCCAGAACGCCGAGGAGCTTATCTCCCGGCTCATCCTGGTGCTGAACAAGATCCGCCAAGCCTCCATCACCAAGGAGCTGCTGGAGATCATGACCACTGTTGAGGCGCTGGCCAAATAGAGGAAAGCCGAGCGGGAAGCGAGGACACATCATGGCCAATCTTAAGGACAAGGACGAATCAAAAATAGGAAGGGTGGTCGAGGTCATCGGCCCGGTGGTGGACGTGGAGTTCAAGGACAAATATCTGCCCAAAATCTACAGTGCCATCCGCATCACCAGCGAGGGCTTCGACACACTCACGCCGGTGGACATTGTGGTTGAGGTGGAGCAGCATCTGGGGGAGGACCGGGCGCGCTGCGTGTCCATGCACCCCACCGACGGCCTGGCCCGGGGGATGAAAGCCCTCAACCTGGAAGGGCCCATCACCGTTCCGGTGGGCGAGGCCACTCTGGGCCGGGTGATGAACGTCATCGGCGAGCCGGTGGACCACTTGGGGCCCATCGAGTCCAAGGTCCGCTACCCCATCCACAGGCTGGCGCCGGTTCTCGAGCAGCAGAGCACCAAGCTGGAGATGTTCGAGACCGGCATCAAGGTCATCGACCTCATCCAGCCCTTCCTCAAGGGCGGAAAGATCGGCCTGTTCGGCGGCGCCGGGGTGGGCAAGACGGTTATCATCATGGAGCTTATCCACAATGTGGCCAAGAAGCACGGCGGCTATTCCGTGTTCGCCGGGGTGGGCGAGCGGACGCGCGAAGGCAATGACCTCTGGCTGGAGATGAAACAGTCGGGGGTCATCGGCAAGACCGCCCTGATCTACGGACAGATGACCGAGCCGCCGGGCGCCCGCCTGAGGGTCGGCCTGACCGCCCTGTCCGTGGCCGAGTATTTCCGAGACGAGATGAACCAGGACCTCCTCCTCTTCATCGACAACATCTTCCGCTTCACCCAGGCCGGGAGCGAGGTCTCGGCCCTGCTGGGCCGTATGCCCTCGGCCGTCGGCTACCAGCCCAACCTGGCCACTGAGCTGGGCGAGCTCGAGGAGCGCATCACCTCGACCAAAAAGGGCTCTATCACCTCGGTTCAGGCCATTTATGTCCCGGCCGACGACTTCACCGACCCGGCTCCGGCCACCGTCTTCTCCCACCTGGATGCTTCCACCAACCTCTCCCGGGCTCTGACCGAGATGGGCATCTACCCGGCCGTGGACCCCCTGGCCTCTTATTCCCGCATCCTCGACCCGCGGGTCATCAGCCCGGAGCACTACCGGGTGGCCCGCAAGGTCAAGGAGATCCTCCAGCGCTACAAGGAACTCCAGGACATCATCGCCATCCTGGGCATCGAGGAGCTGTCGGACGAGGACAAGCTGGTGGTGGCCCGGGCCCGCAAGATCCAGCGGTTCCTGTCCCAGCCTTTCCACGTGGCCGTGGAGTTTACCGGCCGGCCGGGCAAGTACGTGACCATCGAGGAGACGATCAAGGGTTTTGGCCAGATCGTGGAAGGGCTCCATGACGACAAGCCCGAACAGGCTTTTTACATGGTGGGCGGCATTGAGGACGCCATCCTGCGGGCCGAGGAGCTGAAGTCGGAATGAAGCCGGAGAGCCCCCTAAAGATCCAGCTGAGGGTCATCACTCCCCGGCTTCTGGCCGTGGAGGCGGAAGTTTCCTCGGTCAGCCTGCCCGGGCTCGAGGGAGAGTTGGGCATCCTGCCCGGCCACCGGCCGCTCCTCACGGTCCTGGGCCGGGGCCGGCTTCACTTCCCCTCCGACGGGGAGGAGGAGAGCCTCTCCATCCGGGGCGGTTACGCCGACATCCGTTCCGACACGGTCTTGGTTTTCACCGAATTGAGTGACGATGGCCAGAACGGCTAGGCCCGGGCCTAGAGACGAGACGCTCGACGCGTTTTACCACGGCCGTATCCTTGTCCGCCAAAAGAAGTCGGGCTACCGTTTCTCGGTGGACGCGCCCTTGTTGGCCTCTTTCATTCGGACCGAGCCGGAAGACGAGCTTCTGGAGCTGGGCACCGGCTGCGGGATCATCCCTCTCCTTTTATCCACCAGGCGCTTCCGGCGCATCACCGCCCTGGAAGTGCAGAGGTCCCTGGCCTCTTTGGCCGGACGGAACGTGATCCTCAATCGCCTGCAAGGCCGGGTGAGAGTCGTCCGCGGCGACCTGCGCGTCTTCCAGCCGCGGAAGAAGTATGATGTCGTTTTTTCCAACCCTCCCTATCTTAAGGGCGCGGCCGGAACGCTCAGCCCTTCAGCCGAAAAGTCTATTGCCAAACATGAGCTGAGATGTGATATTTTTGGTGTCATGGACGCCACCCACCGTCTGCTGAAGAAAGGGGGAAGAGGCTATTTCATCTTCCCTGAACGGCGCCGTCCGGATTTTCGGCGGGCGCTTCGGCAGAGCGGACTCCATCTCAAGCGCCTCCGCCCCGTCCGCTCCAGAGCCGGCCAGCCGGCCTGCCTCTTTCTGGCCGAAGTCGGCTGGGGGACCGTCAGGGAGCGGGTTCTGCGGCCGATTGTTCTCTTCGGCCCGGGTGGCGGTGCCACCGCCCAAGCGCGCCGGATATTTGCCGGAGGCCGCCATGACTAGGCTGTTCCGCAACTTCCAGGAGCTCTACCGTTTTCGGGTCCTCATCCAGACCTTGGTCAGCCGCGAACTCAAAGCCCGCTACCGGGGTACGGTCCTGGGCTTCCTGTGGTCGTTCATCAACCCCCTGCTGCTGATGACCATCTACACCATCGTCTTCGGGTTCATCCTCGGCTCCCGCGACCCGGCCTTTAACAACAACCCCATCCTCTACGCCCTGTTCCTGTTCTGCGGCATCTTGCCCTGGACGTGGTTTTCCTCCTCGTCCATCGAGTCGGCCAACATCCTCATGATCCAGGGCAACCTCATCAAAAAAGTCCTTTTCCCGGCGGAGGTCCTGCCCGTGGTGGTGGTCACTTCGAACTTCATCCATTTTTTGTTCGGCCTGCCGATTCTGCTGGCGGCCAAGACCCTCATCGTCCTGTTCGTGCCCCAGGCGCCGGGGTTCAGCGCCTATCTGGCGTTTTTGCCCCTGGTCATGTTTGTCCAATTCGTCTTTTCTCTGGGGTTCGGCTTCCTCATCTCCTCGCTGACCGTTCACTTCCGGGACATCAAGGACATCCTGTCCAACCTGCTGACTTTCTGGTTTTTCGCCACGCCCATCATTTACCCCATGACTTTTCCCAGCATCCAGAAGTCGGCCTTCCTGCGGACCCTGCTTAACCTGAACCCCATGACCCACATCATGAACGGCTACCAGAATGCGGTCTTCTACGGGACGATGATTCCCTGGAAGAGGCTGGGCGTTACCCTCCTGGCCGGGTTGCTCCTGCTCCTGTTCGGCTATTTGGTTTTCAACCGGCTGCGCGATTCCTTTCCCGAGGAGGTCTAGGTGAACGCCATCGAGGTCAGGGACGTCAGCCGCGTCTACCAGAAGTATTCGGTGCGGCACCGCTTCCAGACCTTCAAGAGCGCCCTTCTGCGCGGCGACTTTTTCAAGTCGCTTCAGGCCGAGGAGCTGGTGACGGCCCTGGACCGGGTGTCGCTCAAGATCGCCCAGGGCACCACCTTCGGCGTCATCGGCGAAAACGGCTCGGGCAAAAGCACCCTGCTCAAGGTCGTGGCCGGCATCGCCAAGCCCACCTCCGGCCAGGTCCTGGTGCGGGGCAAGGTGGCGGCCCTCATCGAGCTGGGGGCGGGGTTCCATCCCGAGATCTCGGGCCGGGAGAATGTGTTCATCAACGGCATCATGCTCGGCCTGTCCAAGAAGGAGATCAGCCGGAAATTTGAGGAGATCGTCCGCTTCGCCGAGCTGGAGGAGTTCATTGACGCCCCGGTCAAGACCTACTCCTCGGGCATGTACATGCGGCTGGGGTTCTCCATCGCCATCAACGTCAACCCCGACGTGCTCCTCATCGACGAGGTCCTGGCCGTGGGCGACGCCTCCTTCGTGCCCAAATGCCTGGACCGCATCGACGACTTCCGGCGGCGGAAGAAAACCATCCTGTTCGTCAGCCATGACCTGCTCACCGTGGAGAAGATCTGCGACCGAGTGGCCTGGCTCAAGGGCGGCCGGGTGCAGGCCCTGGGTGAGCCGAAGCGCACCATCGACAGGTACCTCCAGGACGTGGCCGAGAAGAAGGAGGCGGAATTCAAAAAACGGCATCAAGATGTGGACCTGGAGCACATCCCGGCCGAGGAGGGGCGGCGCGAAGCGCGCTGGGGCAAGCGTGAAGTGGAAATCAAGCGCGTGACGTTGCGGTCGCTCCGGGGCGAAGCCAAGCATGTCTTTGCTCCCCAGGAGGGGATGGTGATTGAGATGGAGGTCGAAGCCCGGCAGCGGGTCAAGGATTTCGTCTTCGGCATCGGCATCTTCAATTCCCAGGGCATCTCCTGCTACGGGACGAACACGCAGGTGGAGGAGTTCCGGCCTCGGGCTTTTGAAGGCCGGGGCCGGGTCATCTGCCGGATCGACCGGCTCAACCTGATCAACGGCACCTACTATCTGGACGTGGCCGTGCACCAGGCCGACGGCACTCCTTATGATTACCACCGCAACCTGTACAGCTTCCTCATCTCCTCGCTCCACAAGGACGTGGGCATCAGCCGCCTGCCCCACCGCTGGCGGTTTTCGCCCAAGTTCCACATCCTGCCGCCCCGGCTGCGACGGTGAGGGGCCGCCGAGAACGGACGTGGAGCGAAAGATTTTCTCCCGCCTGGAGTTCCTCCCCGTCCGGGAAACACTCCGCCGGCAGGGGAAGAAGCTTGTTTTCACCAACGGTTGTTTCGACCTGCTGCACGCCGGCCACATCCGGCTGTTCCGCGAGGCGCGCCGCTTGGGCCAGGCCTTGATCGTGGCCCTCAACGACGACGCTTCGGTCCGGCGCCTGAAGGGCGCGGAGCGGCCGGTGTTTCCCCTGGCTGAACGGCTGGAGATGCTGGAGGCTGTGGAATGTATCGATTATTTGACCTGGTTCGGCGAGGAGACGCCGCGGGAAATCATCTCTGAACTGCTGCCCGACGTTTTGGTCAAGGGCGGAGACTGGGCGCCCGATAAAATCGTTGGCCGCCCTGAGGTCGAAGCCGCCGGCGGCCGGGTGGTCGTCGTGCCCTACCTGGCCGGCCGCTCCACATCTTCCATCATCGACCGCAT
>Ga0315293_10003059_pt1 | contig 16084 bp, 22 predicted proteins | sample YL17G13_20_MG_FD_203071 | JGI IMG/M metagenome (GOLD analysis project Ga0315293, IMG submission 203071) | Sediment microbial communities from Yellowstone Lake, YNP, Wyoming, USA - YL17G13_20 | ecosystem: Environmental > Aquatic > Freshwater > Lake > Sediment | place: USA: Wyoming | collected...
TTCTCCTAAAATCAAAGCACCATTAGTTGCCTCGTTCTCAATACAGCTAAGATAATAAGAATAAACAGGCTCTAATTCAGCAGGAAGCTTTTGCTGAAATAAATTGCTTCTAAATGCAAAATATATTCCAATTGCAGCAATAATAATGATTGCTAAGATTATGAAGATTGTAACCTGCCCTCTTCTATTATTTTTATCAATTATTGATGCTCTTTTTTTCATTTCAAGATTATTTATCATTTTTTCTCTTTTTTTCAATCTTTTCTTTAATTAACTCAAGAATTTCAGTATTAATGTCTTTATTTATGAGCTCTTTAAATTTTTCCCAGATTTTTTCATCCTCAATTAAAAGCAGATATTTTTTCATGTTAAACCCTTTTTTATATTTTAAACCCTTTTTTTCACTTCATAATATATAATAAAACATATATAAATCTTTCTTATTAAATAAGTAAGTTAATTAGTTACTAACTAAGAAAATGAGATTATGTTAAAAGTAGATACAAGCCACAATAATCTTTATAAAATCGGGCTTCAACCAATTAGATTATGAAAAGAAAAATAGAATACCGGCTTGGGAGGATTATGTGCAAAACAGGCTCAATAAGAGTAAGAGAAGGTTTAATAAAAGACTCGGAACAAATAAGAAATGCATATGAAACATTACTATCATACAGAACATATCCTGGGGGCGTGGAATGGATTATGGATGACTCATGCGGGATGGTTCAGACAGAAGAAAAAGCTGATGAAGTTATAAGGTATTTAAAAGAGAAATTTAAGGAGCAACTAAAATATTCAGGAGAAGAGCCATTAAACTGCATGCATGGAAAGATATTTTTTAATAAGCTTGCACGTTTAGAATTAGAATCAGACCAAGAAAAACAAGCCTTAACAGGAATTGCAAATATTCTTGGAGTTGCTCCAGGCAATGTGTTAATGAAACTTTCACATGGATAAAAACTGAGAAAGATCTCAAATATTTTAAAGAATAATAAAAATGGGCGTACCAAGAATTGAACTTGGGAATCATCCACGTCAAGGATGCAGTTTGCCACTAGCTTATACGCCCTTTTCCTCCCTTAACTCTGCCCCAATTATCATTAAGATATTTGACATTAAAATCTTTTTGATTTAGCTTAGAAACATGACATAAATCATCAAAAAAATCTTTAGGCAATAATCTTCTTTCAGTATAATAATTTTTAAGGCTTTCATAACTGATATCAAAGCCAAACTGCAAAATCCCACGAAGAGAAACACAATTTAATCTATTCACAGCCAAATTTAAAAATTTTCTCTGCTCTCCTGGTTTAAATTTAACCCTCATTATTAAAACCAAAATCATAAGTTTATAAGATTAACTGCGTCACCATAAGACAAGAAACCTTTAAAAACCCTTTTCTTTTATCAATTTTATTGATATATAATAATACTTAAGCTACTCAAACATCTCTTAGAATAGTTTATCAAATTATCAATAAACACAAAATGAAAATGCCAAAAATAACCCATAGATTTTGTCCTTTTTGCAAAAAAAGAACAGAACAAAAAATAGATTTAGTCAGCACAGGGCATAAAAGAGGAACATTAAAACATGGTTCTATTTTCAGGGCAAAATTAAGGCATTCTTACCCTGGTAAAGGAAACAAAGGAAAATACAGCAAGCCTGCAGTAAAATCCTGGAAAAGAAAAACAAAAGCAACAACAAAAAAACTTGTGATTTATACTTGCAAAGAATGCAAAAAATCCAAGCAAGCTAAAAAAGGAAGAAGAGTAAGTAAACTAGTAATTGAATAAAAATGATAAAAATAACTAAACATCAAAAATTTTCAGATTTTTGTGGCTTAAAAATTCCCGTAGAAATTTTTAAATTAAAGGAAAATACATCGAAGGAATTAAGGGAAGTTGAAGCCTTAAGAAACCGCAGGTGTCTTAGGCAATGACAGAACAAAAATCAGCAAAAGTTATTATAAAAAAGAAAAAATTTCAATCAGTAGAAGTTCCTTTAATAAACTCAAAAATAGAATTAATTGGAGACTCTATTGAAGTTCTAAAAGATAAAACTATAAACTTGGATTTAACACGGCAATTAAAAGGAAAATCAGTTGAAGCAATTTTAAAAATAAAAATAGAGAATAATAAAGCAGTTGCTTATCCAAATAAAATCAAATTAATGCCTTATTTTATTAAAAGAATGATTAGAAAAAGAATTAGTTATGTTGAAGATTCTTTTGAAACTCCTTCTCAAGAAAGTTTACTAAGAATAAAGCCTTTTTTAATAACAAGAAAAAAAGTTTCAAGAGCAGTAAGAAAAGCCTTAAGAAACAGATGTAAAAACTGGATTGAAGATTATACCTCAGAAAGAAAAGATAATGAAATTTTTAATGAAATTTTTTTAAATAAAATGCAAAGAACACTTTCTTTAGTTTTAAAAAAAACTTATCCTCTTTCACTTTGTGAAATCAGGATATTAGAAATTGTAAGACCTTTAAAATCAGCAGAAATTCCAGAAATAAAAGCAAAACCAAAGGAAGATACATCAAAGAAACCATTAGGTGTCTTAGATGAAGAGGGAATAATCGACCAGGTTGCAGAAATAGAAAAAGAAAAAAAAGAAAAAGCAGAAAGAGAAATTGAAAAAACCCAGGAAATGGCATTAAAAGTAGAAGCAGGCAAAGAAACTCCTGAAGAAGTAATAAAAGAAACAGAAGAAAAACCCAAAGAGATTATTGATGAGAAAAAAGAACAAGAAAAAAAAGAAAAAAAACTTAGAAAGCCAAGAAAAACTAAGGAAAAAATAAAAGAAGAAACAGATAAAAAAGAAGAAAAAAGTAAAGAAGAAATAGATAAAAAAGAAGAAGAAAGTAAAGAAGAAATAGATAAAAAAGAAGAAGCAAAGAAATAAAAATAAATAATATATAGTAAGATTAAATACTAATAATTTATAAAAATATAAGCTATGAAGAACAGGAGATTAAGCTAAAAAATTCATCTTCAAAACTTAATCAACTTATCTACAAAACTAAAAAGGTTAATAAATTATAGATATAATAAATTTAAATACACAATAGAATAAATTATAAGATGATTGAAAGAACACTTGTTGTGATAAAGCCTGATGGTGTAAAAAGAGGGCTTGTAGGTGAAATAATAAGAAGAATAGAAAGAACAGGCTTAAAAATTGTTTCTATGAAAATGATTTGGGCAGATAAAGATTTTGCTAAAAAACATTATTTTGATGTGGAAGAAAGGCATGGAAAAACAGTTTTTGAAAGTTTAGTAGGTTACTTAACAGAAGGGCCTGTTATAGCAATTTGTTTTGAAGGAGTAAGTGCAATTAGTTTAGTAAGAAAAATAGTTGGTGATACTTATCCTGATAAAGCTAACCCAGGAACGATCAGAGGAGATTTTTGCCATATATCTAAAGAATATGCTAACAAAAACAAGAAAAGAGTTGGAAATCTAATTCATGCTTCAGCAAATGCAAAAGAGGCAAAAACAGAGCTTGCATTATGGTTTTCAGTTGATGAAATACACACTTATAAAACAAGCCACCAGGACGAGGTTTTTTAACTCTTGGTTTTCTTTTTTTTATTAATAATAGATAATTTTATTCTATCTTAGTCACTTTAATCACTCATCTTCAAAGCGAAAGGTAGTTATTAAATATTGAAGAGTAAATTACACAAAATATATAATCAAAATCCTTTTAAACATATATTATCTAACTAAATCATGCCCCCATAGCTCAGTTGGTTAGAGCGGCGGTTTTGTAAACCGTAGGTCGTCGGTTCGATCCCGGCTGGGGGCTTTTCATAATGAAAAACAAAAAAGCTTTTATGATTCTAAGTTCAAAAGAACTATTAGCAATAGGAACAACATTAATAATAATAGCAACTGTTTTTATTTTGTTAATTCTCTTTAAAAAAATTTATGATATAAGTTTTATAATTGTAACAATCATCTTATTAATAATTGGAACAGCAATAATAATGCAAAATATTAGAAAAAATAGAATTGTTATAACTTCATAATTTTTTAATCCTCTCCAATCATCTCAGCCTTATTATCAATAATTAGAATATTCGCAATTTCCTGAGGGAGATTTGCAACATCTCCTTTTTTAAATGGACCAAGCCTATTCCCATCTAAATCTAAAAACTCATCAGCATCTTTTATAAAAACAACCATCTTATTCTTGCCTTTTTCATCATCTTCCTCTGTTCCTTTCAAAGCCTTTGCAATTTTTTTATCTTCTTTTTCCAGGTTTTTCATAATTTCATCAAAGCACTCTTTTTCAACAGCAAGCATATTCTCAAAATCTCTCTTAGAAATTCCAGTCTCAGCAGCAACAAAAGCCAGTTCTAAAATCTTCTTTTTCCTTCTTAACATCAATTCCTTAAAAATAGCAATCGAATTCTCAAATTGTTTTTTGGTTTTCAGAATAGCATCAGAAAAATCATCATTTTCTTTATCCGCAATTTCTTTTTTATCCTTAAGATATATTGCAACCTCTTTAATAAAATTTTTAGGTATAAACTGCAATTGTTCAGAATACCTCTCTTTTCTTAATGCGTCGTATAATTCGTTGTAGGTTATCATCTTTTCTCTTTATTTTTTAAATATTCTGGTATTAAAAATTTATTATATTCTTCAAACAAGCCTTTTCCAGACAAAAGTCTTGAAAAACATTCTGCTTCTAATTTGCAATCCTCAAGAGCATTATGTGTTTTTCCTTGTTTTATTAATTCTCCACTTCTTATTTCAACTCTCTTATCTTTTATCCCACAAAACTTTAAAACTTCTGGCAAACTCATGCCATTTTCTTTATAATCATCTAATAAAAATTTTCCATAAATCTGAAAATATTTTGTTTGGGCAACAGAACATAAGTCCAGACTTCTAAATCTCATTTTCAAAGGGATATTATATTTTTTTGCCTTTGTTTTTATGAAATTTAAATCAAAAAAACCAACATTATGCCCCCCTAAAATACGAATTTCCTGCTCATTCATCCATTTAACAAACTTTCTTACTAATTCCTCTTGTGTTTGTTTTTCTTCACTTTTTATTTCTTCTCTGCTAAATCCATTAATTTTCAAAGCTTCTTCTGTGATAATATTATCTTCATCTACTCTACATTCTCCATAAAATTGTTTTTCTGGATTACCAAAACATAAAGATCCTATTGACAAAATTCCATTTTCCCAAAAATTCAGTCCTGTTGTTTCAATATCAAATGTTATCATTTTACACCTTTTAAGCAAAATTAAAAATTAAAATCTCTTTATAATGTTTATTGTATTATTAATTATATAATATAATATGTCTTAAGATTAGTTAAATCATTTTATACATTTTAAAGCAGAAGATAGCTTTTCTTTCAAATCTTTAATATTATCATACTCAATAATAATTGTATTAGCCATGCCTTGTGCAAGTTTAGTAACACTTTTCCCTTTTTCAAGTAAAAGGATTCTTTTAAGATTTAAACAATATGACAATCCAATCTCTATACCAACTCCATGGCTGGTTTCAGAAACTTCTGCGATTATTAAATCACAGGATTTTAATTGTTCATAATCTCTTTTAAAAATTTCTTTTGGACTTCCCCCAATTTCAAACACAAAACAATCAATGTTATTTTTTTCAACAATTGACTTAATTTCTGGCAATAAATTCAGTCTGTTTTTTGTATGACTAACTGGGCAAGTAATATAAGCTTTCATAATTAAAAATTAGTTCATAACTATAAAAATATATCTATCCTTAATCAAAAATCACTTATTCAACCCAGTCTTCTCCATAAACTCTCCCCCATACATCTTGCCTAAACTTCCTTTTCTCGAGTTTTTTTCATTAAATCCTTCTATTTTATCTGAATTTTTTCCATCAAAAACCAAAACAGGAACAGGATGAGAGCTATGCATTTTCATTTTACAAGGTGTTGAATGATCACAGGTAACAACTAGCCTTATTTTATTTTTCCCGATAAATTTTCTTAAAAAACTAAAAAACTTTTTATCAATAATCTCAAGCATTTTCTTTTTTTCATAAGGCTTATTATCATGCCCAGGAACATCTATTTCTTTAAATTGAATATAAGCTCCAGAATAATATTTATTTTGTTTTCTTAAAGTTTTAATAGCAAATTTAATAGATTTATTTAATCCTTTGTACAGATTAGCATAAGAATCTATATTTTTCAATTCAGGATACTCAAAAGAAAAAACCTTCATTTCACTTAATTCTGAGATTCCTTTTTCTAAAGGCATAGGATTAATAGACATCCAGGTTTTATATTTTTTCAGCTTAGGAATTTCATTTCCTCCTCCTCTAGTAAATAAAAAATTTGCAGGCAATAATCCTTTTTTTATTCTTTCTTTATTAACTTTATGTTCACTTAATAATTTAAAAGATTGAGTCAAAAAACTATTTAACAGATTTGCACTATATTCTGAAACTTCATCATCATCTAAGGGCTCTGAAAATTTAAAAAATCCAGGATTATTATCAAAACCTCCCCATTCAGGATCTGTATTGCTTATATTATCTGAAAAACCACCCCTTAAAATTAATACGCCTCTGTGCTGGATTCCGGGTTTAAATTCAAAATCACAAGAAATATTTATTTTTTTATTTATATCATTAACCAAAATCTTAGCTTCTTTTGAGGTAAGAGTTCTGCCAGCTCTTCTATCAACAACTTTTTTATTTTTTAAATTATCAATAGTCCCAAGATTAGTTCTTAAAGCTAAATCCCCTCTTTTTAACTTAATTCCTAATCCAACAGCCTCATAAACTCCTCTTTTACATTCTTTAGGATCATTGCCAAATATAGAAATTAAAGAATTATCGCTTCCAGGCGTTATTCCCTCACTAATAGGATACATATATCCTAATCTACTATTTTTAGAAAACCAGTCTAAATTAGGAGTTTCTGCAGCTTCAAGCACAGTTTTCCCATCAAAAACACTAACAGGCAAATCACTTGCTCCATCAAGAACCACTAATATCTTTTTCATGAATCACCTCAAAGATATAACCTATTTATACTATAAAAAACTAACTACCAAACTAAGTAAAATTACTAACTTAACACTTCTATCAGCCTCGCTTCGCTCGGCTGCCTAAAATGCTCTTGTCAAAAACTGAAAGTTTTTGAGCACTATCAGAAATCAAAAATTTCTGAAGTCTTCAAAAGCTCCTCTTGCTCGCTTTTTCCGAAGTTATCCATATTATTAATAATATATATTATCATAAAAAATACATAAAAAGGCAGGACAGGGAGTGTTAAGAATTAAGGAGTACTTAATATACCAAAACTCCTTTAAACTCTAATTACTTAACAAAATTATGTTTGGATTTTTAAAAAATAAATTAAAAGAATGGGTAGGAAAAGCCAAGGAAAAGATAGTTAGAGCAGGGCCAGAAGAAGAAAAAATAAAGAAGCCGGCAAAGACAATTAAAGCAAAAAAAAGGAAGTTGAAGCCTCAAGAAACCGTAGGTGTCTTAGGCAAGGAAATAAAAGAATTAGAAAAAGAAATTCCTCAGGAAACCCCTAAAACAGAAGAAGAAGCACAAGAAGAAATTAAAGAAACACAGGAAAAAGTAGAAGAAATAGAAAAGAAAATAGAAGAAGCTCAGGAGATAATTAAAGAAGAGAAAAAAAGTTTTTTCTCAAAAATTAAGTCAGCATTTGCATATAAAATAACAGACGATTCATTTAATAATATTTTTAATGATTTAGAAGCGCTTTTGCTTGAAAATAATGTTGCATTAGAAGTTGTAGAAGACATTAAACTAAGATTATCTAAAAAATTAATAGGAAAAGAAATTAAAAAAGAAAATTTAGAGCAGGAAATAAAATCTGAACTGAAAAAAACACTTAATGAAATTTTAATTGAACCAGATGACCCTTTAGAGATAATAAAGGAGCAAAAAAAATCAGGAAAACCTTTTGTAATCTTATTTTTTGGCATTAATGGTTCAGGAAAAACAACAACAATTGCTAAATTAACAAATCTTCTTAAAAAAAATAATATTTCTGTTGTCTTGGCAGCAGCAGACACATTTAGGGCTGCTTCAATTGAACAAATACAAATCCATGCAGATAAATTAAAAGTTCCTTTAATTAAGCAAGATTATCATTCAGACCCTTCTTCAGTTGGCTTTGACGCAATAAAATACGCAGAAAAACATAGAATTAATGCAGTTCTTATTGATACAGCTGGCAGAATGCATACAAAAACAAACCTTATTGCTGAAATGCAAAAAATCTGCAGAGTAACTAATCCTGATTTAAAGATTTTTGTAGCAGAATCAATTGCAGGAAATGATGCAACAGAACAAGCTAGAACATTTAATCAAGCAATTGAAATTGATGGCTCAATCCTCAGCAAAGCAGATATTGATGAAAAAGGCGGGACAATAATCTCAGTAAGTTATGCAACTCACAAGCCTATTTTCTATTTAGGAACAGGACAAAACTATGAAGATTTAAAACTCTTCAATAAAGAAGAATTTATTGAAAGTTTGGGGTTGTAAGAAAAAATTTAAATTTTAGCCGAAACACATATATAGATATCTAACTCTTTCATTAATATGTGCATTAAAAAAATAAAGGCATTTCATAAAAGATATGCAGAAAGATGTAGAAATTTTTATTCGAGCAGTATTGCCGGTTTATTCACAGGAGTAATTATTGGAATTCTTTTTAGTTTAATAACTGACTCAAAATTTAACAGATGGATAAATCTTTTTAGTTATGAATTATTCGCAGCCGTAGTATACTTTGCTTTCATTTTTTTAGTACTATATATTTTATACTTTTTTGGCAAATTATGTATAATATTGTTTATATCAAAAGACAAAAAGAACTTAATTAGTTTTAAGATAAATTATTTTGCAGGCGTATATGCCGCAACTTGGAGTGCATCATTGATAATATTGCATACTAAGATAAATATTGCAATTTACATATCAATACTATTCATTATTTTATATTTCCCAATTGAATATTTTACTGTGCGAAACAAAAAAAAGCAAAAATAATTATGAAATATAAATTTTTACCTCATACAGCAGACATTAAATTTCAGGCATTTGGAAAAAGCTTGGAAGAAGCCTTTGAAAACTCAGCTTTAGCTTTAAAAGAAATTATGTATAAAAAATTAAAAGTTAAAGAAAAGATTAAAAAGAGAATTTCTGTTAGAGGAAAAGATAATGAAAGATTGCTGTATGATTTTTTAGAAGAATTTTTATATTTATTAGATGCAGAAGGTTTTTTATTATCAAAAATAAAAAATATTAAAATAACTAAAATATTTATAACTAATAAAACAAAAAAGATAAATAAAAGCAAAACAGAAGATAATAAAGATAATAAAATTAATAATGAAAAAGTATATAATTATAAATTAATCGCAGAAGTTATTGGAGATAATGCTAAAAATTATAATTTTACTAATAATGTCAAGGCAATAACTTATAATAATATGTTTGTAAAACAGGAAAAAGATAAATATATTTGTCAGGTTGTGGTGGATGTATAATGGAATTAAAAAAAATTTCAGAAAATATGTGGGGGATCCCAAAAGAAGGTAAGATGAATGTAGACGTAAGAATCTTTGCTTCTGAAAAATTGCTTGAAGATATGAAAAAAGATGATACATTAAAACAAGCAAGTAATATGGCTAAATTGCCTGGAGTTTTAAATCCAGTAATTGTGCTCAGTGATGCCCACCAGGGCTACGGGGCATGCATCGGGGGGGTCTCTGCAATGGACTTGGAAAATGGAGTTATATCCCCAGGACAAATTGGATATGATATTGACTGCAGTGTCAGGCTTTTAAAAACAAATTTAAAAGAAAAAGATTTAAAAAATAAAAAAGAAATTATTCATTCTTTGTTTAGAGCTGTACCTTCTGGAGTTGGAAGAGGGAGTAATGTTAATATAACTTACAAAGAATTAGATGAGGTTTTGAAAAAAGGAGCTAAATGGGCTGTTGAAAAAGGTTATGGAATTAAAGAAGATTTAGAGCATTTAGAAGAAAATGGCTGCTTAATGCCATGCAATCCAGATGATGTTTCAAAAAGAGCAAAACAAAGAGGAATCGGGCAATTAGGAACTTTAGGAGCTGGAAATCATTTTTTAGAAATCCAGAAAGTTGATGAAATTTTTGATTCTGAAACAGCTAAAAAATTAGGGTTGGAAAAAGATCAGATTACAATAATGATTCATTGCGGGAGCAGGGGGTTAGGACATCAGGTTGCAAGTGATTATATTAAATTAATGGAAGACAAATATGGCTGGCCTGAATTTGACAGAGAACTTGTAAACGCGCCTATTAAAAGCGAGTTAGGAAAAAAATATTTTTCAGCTATGAATTGCGCTGCAAATTTTGCTTTTGCAAACAAACAAATTATAACTCATTGGGTAAGAGAACAAATGAAACATTATTTTAAAGACATCAAAATAGACACTATTTATGAAGTCTGCCATAATATTGCTAAAATAGAAAAACATATTATCAATGAAAAAGAAAAACAAATTTTAGTTATGAGAAAAGGAGCAACAAGAAGTTTTCCTAACCAGCCTGTTTTAATCCCTGGAAGCATGGGAACAGCTTCTTATGTTTTAGTTGGAACAGAAAAAGCAATGAAACTTTCATTTGGAAGCACTGCTCATGGCGCAGGAAGAGTTGAATCAAGAACCAAAGCAAGAAAAAAATTAAGAGGAGAAGATGTTAAAAAACAATTAAATGAAAAAGGAATTGATGTTGAAGCAGGCTCTTGGAAAGGATTAAGTGAAGAAGCTCCTTCTGCGTATAAAGACATTGATGAGGTTGTAAAAGTAAGCCATGAAACAGGAATTGGAAATTTAGTTGCAAGACTTGTCCCTATAGCTGTTATGAAAGGATAAAAACATATATCTTATGAACAAAATAATATATCAAATCAAAAAACTTAATGCAAAACATGAATTAAAAATTAGATGCCCTAATTGCCCTGAAGAAAGAAGGAAGTCAAGAGATGTTTTAAACCAAGGTGAATGCTTTTGGTATACCAATTGGAAAAAAGGAAAATATGATCTTAGAACATACTGAATTTATATTCTTTTTAAAAAATTTGGAATAGAAAAGCCATTAATCCTTAAATAAGCTCTAAAGTATTCACACCAATAATCATAAAAACCCTTTTAAATTACTATATTTATTAAGAAACATGTTCGAAACACTATCCTCTGCTTTAAAGAAGGGATTTGACAAAATAGCAGGAGCTATATTTTTAGACAAAAAAACAATAGAAAGTGTTGTAAAAGATCTGCAAAGAGCTCTTATTCAAGCAGATGTTAATGTTCATTTAGTCAAAGAAATAGGAGATAAAATAAAAAAAGAAGCTGAAAACGAGAAAATTAAAGGAATTGAAAGAAAAGAGCATTTAATCAAGGTTTTACATGATGAAATATTAAATCTTATTGGGGGGGATAAAAAAGAATTAAATATTAAAAAAACAGAGCAAAATAAGATTATGCTCTTAGGGTTATATGGTTGTGGTAAAACAACCACTACAGCAAAACTTGCATCTTATTATTCAAAAAGAGGATTTAAAACTGCAATTCTAGGCCTGGATGTTCATCGCCCAGCTGCTTCAGACCAATTAGAACAACTAGGAAACCAGACTAAAACAAAAATCTTTATAAACAAATCTGAAAAAAATCCTATTAAGATATATGAACAATATAAAAAACAGTTAGAAGATTATGATTTGATTATAATTGATACTGCAGGAAGGCATTCTTTAGACAAAGAACTTGTAAAAGAAATAACAGAATTAGGCAAAAAAATAAAACCAAATTATACGCTTTTAACTATCCAGGCAGATATTGGGCAAGCAGCAAAACAACAAGCTTCTGAGTTTCAAAAAGCCTGTAATATTAATGGAGTAATAATCACAAGGATGGATTCTACTGCAAAAGCAGGAGGAGCCTTAACAGCTTGTTCTGAAACAAAAGCTCCTGTTTACTTCATTGGAACAGGAGAAAAAATAAATGATTTTGAAACATTTAATCCAAAACAATTTATCTCAAGATTGCTTGGGCTTGGAGATTTAGAAGGACTTTTAGAAAAAGTCCAGTCTGCAACAGATGAAAAAAGCCAGAAAAAATTAAAAGAAAAACTAGAGAAAGGAGAATTCAATCTTAGAGATTTGCAAGAACAATTAAAATCAATGTCAGGTATGGGCTCTTTATCTAAAATAGCAGAAATGATTCCTGGTTTAGGAAAAGCAAAAATTCCAGAAAACCTTCTTGGAACACAAGAAGACAAAATGAAAAAATGGGAGCATGCAATAAATTCAATGACAGAACAAGAAATTAATAACCCTGAAATAATTGAAAAAGAGACAACAAGATTAGGCAGGATTGCAAAAGGAAGCGGAACAGCAACAAGTGATATTCGCCAGCTCATTAAACAATATAAACTTTTAAAAGAAATGACTCAAGGAACAGCAGGGCTTTCAGATATTGATCCTTCTCAGGGGCTTTCTCAAAAACAAATGCAAAAATTAGCAAAAAAATTCGGGAAAAAGATGAGGATGTAGTTCTAATATGAAACCTCAAATTAAAAAAACATTAATCCTTTTGGGATTTCTAATATTAATCTTAATTATAGCTTCTATTATCAATGATGTACTTTTCATAATATTCAAAGAAAAATCAAATAACTCTCTTTTTTCTATTGTTAAGGTTATAATCCTATACTTTTTTATAATGCTTATATTAAAATATTCTAATCTTGGAAAAGAAATTAATAAAATAATGGAAAACTATTTTAAAAGACATTTTAAAAAATTAAAATGGTAAAAACCTCTCAAATAATCCAGCAAGGTGCAGAAGCAATTATCTCCTTAAACAATAACCAAATAATAAAAAATAGAATAAAAAAATCATACAGGCTCCCTGTTTTAGATGAAAAACTAAGAAAATCAAGAACAAAATCAGAAGCTAAAATAATTGAAAAATTAAAATCAATAATAAATGTCCCAAAAATAATTTCTATTGATAAAAATCAGATAATTATGGAATTCATCGAAGGAAAAAAACTTTCAGATAACTTAGATAATTTAAAAAACAAATTTGAAATTGCAGAACAAATTGGCAAAGAAACAGCAAAAATTCATGATTCTGACATTATTCATGGAGATTTAACAACTTCAAATATGATTTATGTTGAAAACCCCGAAAAAACTACTGAACCTAAACTTAATAAAAAAGATCAGAATATTAATAATTTAAAGAATAAAATAACTGTGAAACAAGCGAGCAAGAGGAGCTTGTGCAGCAGGCAAGATAAAAGCACAGCCGAGCGAAGCGAGGCTGTTAAAGATAATAACTTCAAGATTTATTTTATTGATTTTGGTTTGGGTTTTCATTCAAAGAGAATTGAAGACAAGGCAGTTGACTTGCATTTAATAAGACAGGCATTAGAGGCAAAACATTTTTTGTATTGGAAATCTCTTTTTGAACATATAATTAAAGGATACAACAGCAAAGACAAAGATAAGATTCTAAAACAACTAGAAAAAGTAGAGACAAGAGGAAGATACAAAAACCATTAAAACAAAGATAATTTCTTTTTTTCTTCTAATAGCAGGATAACATTTCTTGCATGATAAACTTCATCCTGCCTAAAGCCAACAAGCTTCCTATGCCCTTTAAATCTAAAATAATCAATATCTCTCTCGTTGTGTTCATAAACTCCAACTTTCCCGTATAAACTTTCTTTGCCACAAACTCTTTCTAATTTAACAACACAATAGCTATGATTAACAGTATCCTCTAATTTTATGCCTGTTAATTTAGAAATCTCTTTATATGCTTTAATCCAAGCATCAGATACTCTTTTATCTTCTTTTTCCCAATTATTCATAACAAAAATAAAGATAACTAATTCTTAAACAATATGGCAATCTAAAATATGATTAAACTTATAAACCAAAATTCTTTCTAAATTTAGTATTATTCAGCCCCATCGTCTAGTGGTCAAGGATAAATGCCTTTGGAGCATTTGACCCAGGTTCGAATCCTGGTGGGGCTATTTTCATAAAGAAAATAGCATATCACAATCTTTTTAAACCAACTTTCAATAAAATTAACATGCCAAAAGCAAAAAAATCAAACAAAACAGAAAAGCCAGTATGGTTAAAATATACAGAAGAAGAAGTAAAAGCAATAATTTTAAAATTATCTGACAAAGGATTGACATCTGAAAAAATAGGGCTTGTTTTAAGAGACCAGTATGGCATTCCAAAGGTTAAAATATATAATCTAAAGATAAGCAAAATTCTAAAAGAAAAATTTCAAGAACCAACAGATTTAAATCTGAAAAATAAATTACAAAAAATAATAACCCATTATAATAAACACCCGCAGGATAAAAGAGCAGGGCTTTCATTAATAATCACTAAAGCAAAACTCAAAAAAAGAGAAGATTACTCAAAGAAAAAGAAAGAATAAAAAGAGCATAATCAAAAAGGGGTTAACATGATACTTGATGAAATTAAAAATTTCACTAAAGAATTTTTACAAGAAACTAAAGAGAAAAAAATTTGTCTAGTAAGTCATTATGATACAGACGGGATTACTGCTGCGGCAATTTTTATAAAAACTTTAGGGAGATTGTCAAAGCAATTCTCTGTTAAAATATTAAAATCACTAACCAGAGAAGAGATAGAAAAGTTTCCAGAAGATAGAATAATAGTCCTTCTTGACCTAGGCTCAAATCATTTAAATGAATTATCAAAAATAAAAAATAAAATCTTCATAATAGACCATCATGAAATAAAAAACCAGATTCCTGCTGCAAATATCAAAATAATAAATAACCACCTAATAGAGGGGTGTGAGGATTTATGTGCTGCAGAAATAACCTACCTTATTTCAAAGGAAATTTCAGGAGAAAATAAAGATTTAGCGCATTTAGCAATAATTGGAAGGATTGGGGATGTGATGGAATCAGAAATCACTAAAACAACCTCTATAATAATAGAGGACTCTAATGTTCAGATTAAAGAAGGGCTTTTGATTTATCCTTCAACAAGGCCTCTTGACAAGGCATTAGAATATAGTTCAAGGCCATTTATCCCAGGGGTTACTGGAGATGCAAAAGGAACTTTTGAACTTCTAAGAGAAGCAGGAATAGAAAAAGTCGGTAAATCCTACAAAGCTCTTATTGATTTAAATAAAAAAGAAATGAAAGATTTAGTAACAGCAATAATGTTGCGTCTTTCTGGAAAAGAAAAAACACAGGATTATATTGGAAACCTGTACCTTATAAAATTCTTCAATAAAATTGAAGATGCAAGAGAAATTTCTGCGATAATCAATGCAGGCAGTAGAATGGGCCAGCCAACCAATTCTTTAATGTTTTGTTTAGGGAATAATGAAGCAAGAGCAAATGCAGAGAGGATTTATGTAAAATATCGCCAGCACATAATTTCTGGATTAAAGCATATTGAACAGAATAATAAAATACAAGGAAAAGAATACGTAATAATTAATGTAAAAGACAAAATAAAAGATACATTAATAGGAACTCTTGCAAGCATACTCTCTTTTTCATCAATTTATAAAGAAGGAACAATAATCATTGGAATGGCTTATAATGAAGATAAAATTAAAATTTCAACTAGAATGGCTGGAAGAAATCCAAAGTCTAATAGAAATCTTAAAAAATTAATGGAATCTATAACAGACATAATTGGAGGGGAGTCTGGTGGGCATTGCAATGCTGCAGGTTGCACAATAAGAAGAGAAGATGAAGAAAGATTCATTGATTTAATCAAAAACAAACTTGAAGTTGAGCTAATAAAAATATAATTTTAAAATAATTAACTTAAACCAAAAATTTAATATCTTATAGATAATGAGTTATACAATAAAATTCAAAGCTTTTCTCTCATCTATAACTCTTAAAAATATCTAATATCACTAATAACAAATTATCAAAAATAAAATCAGTTCAAAACTTCAACAACTCTTGCTTTTATATCTGCTTTCCCGCCCTTTGGCTCAGCTAAA
>Ga0315293_10003060_pt1 | contig 16083 bp, 15 predicted proteins | sample YL17G13_20_MG_FD_203071 | JGI IMG/M metagenome (GOLD analysis project Ga0315293, IMG submission 203071) | Sediment microbial communities from Yellowstone Lake, YNP, Wyoming, USA - YL17G13_20 | ecosystem: Environmental > Aquatic > Freshwater > Lake > Sediment | place: USA: Wyoming | collected...
TCGATCCCCATACCCACCTCCCATTTGCCGGAACGCCGCAGGACGAATTCGGCTTGAAGCTGAGGGGGGCCAGCTACCAGGAGATCGCCAGCCGCGGCGGCGGCATCATGAGCACCGTACGCAAAACCAGGGAGATCAGCCCGCGGGATCTGGTCAAGGTTTGCCGGGAACGGCTCGATCTCATGCTGCTCAGCGGCACGACCACCCTGGAGGCCAAGAGCGGCTACGGCCTGGACAGGGCCACCGAATGGAAGCAGCTTGAGGCGTTGAAAACCCTGGACTCCTCGCACCCGCTGGCCATTGTCCCCACCTTCATGGGCGCGCACGCGCTCCCGGATGAATTTTCCGGAAACCCTCGAGCCTATCTGGATTTTATTTTGGCTGAGGTGCTGCCCGATGTGGCGCATGCGAAATTGGCCGAGTTCGTCGATATTTTTTGCGAAGAAGGGTATTTTTCGTGCCCTGACGCCGAGTATTATTTGCGCCGGGCCGCGGCGCTCGGGCTTGGGATCAAGCTGCATGCCGACGAGTTCACCAGCAACGGAGCGGCGGCTCTGGCCGCGCGCCTGGGGGCGCGTTCGGCCGAACACCTGATCGCCATCAGCGACGCCGAAATAGCCGCGATCGCCCCCACGCAAACCGCCTGCGTGCTGCTGCCCGGGGTCTCTTTTTTTCTCAAGCTCGGACGCTACGCCCCGGCGCGGCAGATACTGGCGGCGGACGGCATCGTGGCTCTGGGCAGCGATTTCAATCCGGGCAGTTCGATGATTTCCTCGCAGTTGTTCATCTTCCAGTTGGCTGTCTTTCAAATGGGTCTGTCCATCGAACAGGCGTTGAACGCCGTCACCATTAACGCCGCTTTCGCCGTGAACCGCCAGGACCATGTCGGTTCCCTGGCCCCTGGCAAGCAACTGGACCTGCTGCTGCTGGATATCCCCGATTACCAGTATCTGGCCTACCACCCCGGAATTCAGCCGGTGCATACGGTGCTCAAGTCCGGGAGGCTGGTCGTGCAAAACCGGCAACTCGTTTATGAATAAAGGCAGATAGGAGGCCAACATGTTTCGCAGAGCCGCTGTGGCCGGCCAATTCTATCCGGCCGGCAAGGAATTCCTGAAACAGGAACTGAAAAAAATGGTCACGGTCGCGCCGGAGCGGCGCAAGGTCCTGGGTTTGCTCGCCCCGCACGCCGGTTACATCTATTCCGGGGCCTGCGCCGGCCAGGGCTACGGCCGGGTGATTCTGAGCGAAACCGTCATCATCCTGGGCGTCAATCACCGCGGCCACGGTGCGCCGCTGGCCATTGACGGCAACGAGGGCTGGGAAACACCGCTGGGCAACGTGGAGGTCAATAGCGAACTGCGCTCCCGCCTGGCGGGTGATTCCGCCTTGTTCGCCGTCGATAGCCAGGCCGGTGCCGTGGAGCACTCGCTGGAAGTTCAGGTGCCTTTCATCAAATACCTCAGCCCCGGCTCGCGCATCCTGCCCATCGTGGTGGCCGCCCACCGTTTGCCCGATTTGCTGGCCGCCGGGCATGAGCTCGCCCGGTTGTTCACGGAAAATGAAAATATCATGATGGTTGCCTCCAGCGACATGAGCCATTACATCCCGGCCGCCGAGGCCAGGGAATTGGATTTCAAGGCCATTGACCAGCTGCTCAAGCTCGACGCCCGGGGACTGTACCGCGCCGTGCAGGAAAACCGGATCTCGATGTGCGGGGTGGCGCCGGCGGTGATCATGCTGGCCGCGGCCAAGGAGGCCGGAGCCGCTGAGGCCGAGTTGGTTTGCTACACCAATTCCGGCGAGGTGTCCGGGGATTTGAGCGAGGTCGTGGGCTACGCCAGTCTGATCGTTTACTGAGCGGCCGTGACCGGGGAAGCCGTTATCCTGAAAAAGCCCGAACATGGGATATCGCGGCGAAATATCGATGCGGACGCCCTCAGGATAATCTATCGCCTCCACAGCCTGGGGTTTACCGCCTACTTGACCGGCGGCGCCGTCCGCGACATGATGCTTGGAAAGACGCCGAAAGATTTCGACATCGCCACGGATGCCCGTCCGGGGCAGATTAAGAAATATTTCCCCAGGGTCTTCATCATCGGCCGTCGTTTCCGGCTGGCCCATATCCATTTCCGGGAGGGGAAGATCATCGAGGTGGCGACATTCCGGAAAAATCCCGCGCCGGCCGTTTCGGATGAGCCGGACGCAAATGCCGCGGAAAACATATACGGCAGCCCCAGGGAAGATGCTTTTCGCAGGGACATCACGATCAACGCCCTGTTTTACGACGCGGTCACGGCCTCCGTGATCGACTATGTCGGTGGAGTCGTCGACTTGCGCCGGCGCCGGATCCGCGTTATCGGCGATGCCGGCGAACGTTTCCGCGAGGATCCGGTCCGCATCTGGCGGGTCATCCGCTACGCGGCCCGGGCCGGATTTGCCATCGACGCGGATACGGAACGTGAGATCGCCGGCCAGCGCCACCTGCTGACCCAATGCTCGGGGGCGCGACTGTTCGAAGAGATCAGCAAGGATCTAAGCCACGCGGAAACCCGGTTCGTCATTGCCGGGTTGAGGGAACATGGAATCCTCAGGCACATCATCGGCCGGGCCGGTGCGGAATACGAAACCAACCCCGCTTGTTTCGCCAGACTTCTTCAGTTCTTGAGTGGCGCCGATGGCGAGACGGCCCAAGGCGTCAGAATCCCTCTTGACGAAATGGCCGCGATTCTCTTCTGGCCCTGGCTGGAACCCTTGTTTACCGCGGCGGCGGGTGACATGCATCCCATCCTGAAAAACGCCTTCGTCGCTGCCGAGATGAATGTGAATCTTCCCAAGAGCCTCCTGTCTCAAGTCATCGAGATCCTGGTCCTGGCCGGCAGAATGATCCGGGCTCTGCGCAACGGGCGCATGCGCTGGTCGCTGCGCGGGCGGCCTCAGTACCCGCAAGCTTCGCGGCTGTGTTTCATGATCGAAAAAGGCCGCCTGCCTGGAAACGAAGAATCCTTCGAAAACCTTTTCCGGCAGGCGTTCCCCCAGATCCCGACTTGGGACCGGCAACGGCGCCGGCGGATATAGAAAATCGTCCGCTTTGGCCCCCGGCGCGTTCTTTTCGCCGGGCGGTCAACGACGACTCAATCGATCTCCTGCAGGGCGGCCAGCGCTTTCTCAGCCATCCGGTTTTGAAAGGTGGCCAACTCCGCTCCGCTCCTGGGCATTTTTAAAAATTCATCAGTCAGGGCGAATATATCTCTTTCCGCTTCCAGCAGGCGCGGCAGGAATCCCGTCCCTTCACGGTTGTCCAGGCGGGTCACATCCAGGTAGGCGCGGCGGTCCGTTTCCGGAAAAGGCCGGGCCTTTTTTTGCAGCCGGTTCGCTTCCAGGTAAATGGCCGCTTTTTCGCCCTGTTGCAGCGGGGGAACCGACGTGCCAGCCTCTACCCACATGGGAACGGCGATGGTGAACATGGGTTCGCCGAGCATGACCCAAAAGGTGGCCAGGGAATTTTCCCGGCCCGGCATCCTGCCGCAGACAACGATGGCCGCCGAAGTGGAATCACGGTCGATGGTGTCGCGGGTGGCAATCCAGAATGACCCTTTTCCGGAAATATTCTTGAATTGCGGCCAGGTGGGTTGCCGGACCAGGGCATGCCCGGTGTCACGGCAGAACTGGCCGAGGATCTGTTGGTGGGAGATCGGGCCCGGGAGGACCTGCTGGAACAATTGGCTGGCTCTTTCAAAACGCAGGTAGCCGGCCCCGGCTTCCGCTTGGCCGCTGCGGGCAAAGTTGGTGTTGACGATCCATTTCTCCGGGAAATCGGCCGTCTGGTATTTCTTGTAGGCATGGTTGGAAACCTCGAACAAAGCCGTCTCGCCGGCTGCATCCAACACTCCGAAATTGGCCAGGCTGCCCAGGCTGGGCCCCAGGTTTTCCTGGATGTAGCTTTCGAAATCGGCCACGCTCGCGCAGCGGCGCAGGGCGTCCGCCATGATGGTCCCTTCCATGTCCTTGACTTCACCGCCCTTTTCGGGAAGGTTGTAGGCCACCGAGTTGAAAATGGCGAATCCGGCCGAGTTCAAGCCCGCGTAGACCCAGCGCCCGGAGCGGTCCTCGGCGTTGACCAGCGCCAGATAGGAAAAGGGATTTTCCTTAACGAAGATGACCTTGTTGCTCGGGAAATCGGTGTCGCGGTTTTTCCAGAGCATCGGCCGGCCCGTAGCGGATGCGCCGGGGCCGATGACGGCCGTCGTGCAGGCAAGGTCAGGCAGCGGCAAGCCGTTGGCTGCGATAACGACCACTGCCAGAAACGGGAGTATTCTTTTCATGCGCACCTCATCGTTTAGCGCATGATAAGAAAAGCCATGGAAAAAGTCAACCGTCGCGGCTGAACGTGAAGCGCGGGTGATTTTGTGTTACAATGGCCATACCCGGGCAGGAGCGGGAGTTCAAGATGACGAATCCATCCCAGTGGCCGGTTATTCGCATTTTCAGTCGCTGGTTCACCGCCGCCAACAATGCCGCCGAAGGGATCCTGCAGGCCGCCAAGACCCAGCGTCATTTGCAGTTCCACCTGCGAGCTGCGTTTTCCGTCCTGCTCAGCTGTTTTGTCATCGGCCTGGACAAGTTTGAGTTCGCAGCCATCGCCTTGATCACCATCGTGGTTATCGTTGCCGAATTGTTCAATTCGGCCCTGGAAGCGGCGGTGGATCTGTCCACTCCGGAGTTCAAACCCCTGGCCCGCATTGCCAAGGATGTTTCGGCCGGAGCCGTGCTGATCAGCGCCGTCGGCGCTTTGGTCATTGGTTCCATGATCCTGGGGCCGCACCTGGTCAAAATCTGGCGTGGATTCTATCGCGTCCCGCACCACACGGCCTGGAATATCGCGGTTCTGGCCCTGATCATGATCATGCTGGTCGTGATCCTCATCAAGGCTCATTACGGAGTCGGACATCCGCTGCGCGGCGGGTTTCCCAGCGGCCATACCGCTTCGGCGTTTTCGCTGTGGATTTCCCTCATCCACCTGACCGCCAATCCCTGGCTGATTGGCTCGGGACTGCTGGGAGCGGTCATGGTCGCGGCCAGCCGGCTGCGCTTGAAGATCCATACGTTTCGCGATGTTTTTTTCGGTGCGTTGCTGGGCTCATCCATCACGCTCATCCTATTCCGGGTTTTCTGGCGCTGACATGTTGATCACGAAAACTAGAGCGTTCTTATCCGCTGGCTTCCTGGCCGCGCTGCTCGGCTGCGCCGCGCCGCGTGTAGCCCTGGTTCCGGAGATCAGTCCCCCTCTGATCCAGGAGGAAGTGTTCGCCTGGACCGGGGAGGTCGCCGGGAATGCGCTGTTTCCTTGCGCGGAAGGCATCGGCTGGGTCGACGCGTCCGGGCGGATCGTTACCTGGAATCCTGAAAAAAAAGCCGCCGGTCGGACATGGCCTCTGCCGTTCGCGGTGGGTGAAACTCCTTTCCGTCAGGGCGATTTCTTGGCGCTTAAAAGCCAGGCGGAAGATCAATGGCTGGTTTTTGACCTGGCCAGGATGGAAGTCAGGTTTGCCCTGCGGGACTTGCAGGCCAAACAGATACTGGGACTCGATCGCGATCACCTGGTGTATTGGGATGGCGAAAACCTGGTGGTTTACAGCCGGCTGGAGCCCGCCGGCATTTTTCGCTGGCCGGCCGCCGAAAAGAAATTTTTCAATTGTCATTTTTCCCCCGAGCGCATTCTGATCATGAGCAGCAGCCATTTGTTCGTCTTTCGGCAGCGCGACGGCAAATTCCAACCCCTGCCCTTGCCCGTGGAGGCGGCAGCCGGATTTCTCTGCCAGGGGGAATTCATTTACTTTGGCTCCAGCCAGCGGCAGCTGGTGAAGTATTCGTGGCGGGAAAACAAGTCGGCCTGGAAATTAAGGCTGGGCCAGAACCTGGAACGGCAGCCGTTCATTTCCGGCAACGCCATCGTCATCGCCCCGGCCGACAACAATGTCTTACGCGTAAACGGTCGCGGCAGCGTGCGCTGGTGGCTGGCTCTCCATTCCATCCCGCAATTCGATCTCCTGCCTATGGCCGACCACGTGGCTGCCTTTTTACTGAACGGTGAAATCACGTTCATCGATTTCCGTCGCCGCGGGGAAACGGTTTTAAAAATGAATGGCCGTCCGACCGGCATGCCCCTGGTGTACCAGCATGACCTGTATTTTTTTCTCGCGACCGAGGAAACGCAAAGATTGCAGCGCGTCGGCAACCGCTACGGCCTGGAATTGACGATGGATCCTGAGCGGACGCTTTGGCTGGGCGAACCCGCCACCTTTTCCATCCTGGCCCATAACCTGCTCGGCCCGAGACTCCGCGCCGACATCAGGGACGCGGAAGGGCAAACGGTCCTGGCCAAGGATTTCGGCGTGGCTGACCGGGCGGCGCTGGTCTGGATTCCCGGCCGGGCCGGGATGTACCGCCTGCAGGCAAGCGCCGCGGCGCTGAACCGCAACGATGAAAAAGAACTCTCTTTTCAGGTTTTCGATCCGCGTGAAATCTTCCTGAATTGGTATTTTTATTTTTTATGGAGCCCGGAGGAACGATGAAAAAGAAATGCCTGCTCCTGCTGGCCATCGGGACGCTGTGGTCTTCCGGCCCGGCCCAGGAAAAGAAAGTCTGCGTCCTGGAGACTGCGAAGGGAACGCTGGCCTTTGAAATGTACCCCGCAGTGGCGCCGCAGACGGTGGCCCGGATCTGCGAACTGATCGCCAGCGGCTTTTACGACGGCCTTGTTTTCCATCGCGTGGTGGCCGATTTCGTGGTCCAGGCCGGTGATCCGACCGGCAGCGGCGAAGGCGGTTCGGGCCGGACCATCGCCGCCGAATTTTCGCACCTCCATTATATCCGCGGCAGCGTGGGCATGGCCCGTGACGAGGACATCCATTCCAACGACAGCCAGTTTTTCATCTGCATCAGCGATCAACCGCATCTGGACGGCAAGTACACCCTGTTCGGACAGGTGATCCGGGGCGCCGAGGTCCTGGATCTGATCCGCCAGGGCGACAAGATCCTGTCCATGCGCCTGGAAGAAGATTAAATGTTCGCGCCTCTGGCTTCCTGGCTCCGCGGCCAAGGCATCGACTGCCGGAAAAACGTCGCCATCGGGCCTTTTCTCCATTTCAGGATCGGCGGCAAGGTCGCCCTGCTCGTCGTCTGCACTTCCCCGGTTCAGATGGCTGCCTGCCTGCAAAAGGTCATCGCCGACAAGATCCCCTACCTGGTGATCGGCGGTGGCTCCAACATCGCTTTCCCTGACGGCTTGACCAAAGCCGTGGTACTGGTGTACCAGGGTACGATGAAAAAAACGGCCGCCGCGCGCTTGTTGGACGGACATGTGCTGCAGGTCGACGGCGGCGTCAAAAATCAGGTTTTCCTTTCCTGGTGCGCCGCCCACGGCGCCGGCGGCCTGGAGTTCCTGTCCGGCATTCCCGGCAGCGTGGGCGGGGCGGCGGCGGTCAACGCCGGCGCTTTCGGGCATTCCATGGCGGATGTCGTGCTGGGTGCCGATATCCTGGACAGCCACGGGAACACGGCCGCGGTCGACGCCGGCCGTTTCGCCTTCCACTATCGCGGCTCCTGCTTCAAGTTCGGCACCGAAGTGGTCTTGTCCTTGCGCCTGAAATTCAATCCGGCGGATCAAACGGCCATCGCCGCTGAAATCAAGAAAAACCTGGATTACCGACTGAGCCGCCATCCATCCTACCGCTATCCTTCGGCCGGTTGTTTCTTTAAAAATCCCTCCCTGGCGGCAGGCAGGTGTTCGGCCGGGAAACTCATCGAGGAATGCGGCTTGAAGAACATCCGTATCGGCGGCCTTTCCGTGGCCGCCGAGCACGGCAATTTCTTGCTCAACCGCGGCCGTGCTTCCTTCGCCGACCTGCAGCGCATGGAAAACGAGATCAAGACGGCCGTGAAGGCGCGCACCGGGATCGAACTGGAGCGGGAAGTGATCTACGTTTCGGCGGACGGGGGGAAATACTGACCCAAGCGCCGCTGGCAAGGTAAAAAAAAAGAGCCCTCGCCCCGGAAGGCTCTTTTAATTAGAACTTAGTGAAATAATTTATTTACGTTTTCTGGGGGACCGAGTGGCCATGGGCAGTTTGCCGCTGCCGGCGGCGGTGGAAATACGGGTGGCTTGCCATGTTCCTGTATCTTCAACCGCACCGTTGTTTAGATACTGCAATGTGCCGCTCATTTTGTCCTTGTCGTCGAACTGGCCGTCGAAAACCCATTTGGAGGTATAGCCGACGACAGAGAATTCGAAGTGAACGGTTTTGCCGTCAACGGTGTAGGTGCCGGTATCGTCGAATTCCACCAACGCCAAGGTGCCGGATGATTTGTCGCCGCTGAATACGATGGTCGTTGCTCCCGCGGTATAGATAGTATCGATTTCGGTCCAGGAGCCGACGATATCGTAACTGGTCTTCAAAACCACCAGGAACAATATGGCGCCCAGGGCGGCGGCCCCCACGCCGATCAGGACATAGGGCAGGATACTTTTTTTCTTGGCCACGAACCCGCTGTCGCCCTCTTCCTCGATGAAGTTCGGCCCTTGTTCAGAGTTGGCCGAACTGATCTGCTCGGTCGTATTGGCGGCGGCCACGGGCATGGCGGAAACCTGCAGCAGCCCCATGAAAGTAAATGCTACCAGCACAGCGATCCATTTTCGATGTTTGTTGATCATGATCAATAAGCCTCCTTTAATCATGTGCACTATTTATATATAGAGTTCTTTTGCACTTGTCAATGCTTTTCGATCATGGGGTAAAAAAAATGGCGCCGGCATTTCGCAAACCTTCTTTGCAAGGCCGGAAAATGCCGGCGCCAGTTAAATGACAGAGGGAGATGATGATGGCGCGGCCATTGCCGCAAAGTCTCCCTTCAGTTCAGTACCGCCGAGAAACGTTATTCGGCGTTGATGCGGATAGCCGTCCAGGTGCCGTTGGTATCGTGGCTCGCGTCATGATAATTGACGGTTCCGGTCAAATTGTTCTTGTCGGTGAAAGTCCCGGTGAATGTCCATAGGAAATCGTTGACGTCTTTTGTCAAGGTGAAACTAACCGTCTTGCCGTCAACGGTCCAGGTACCCGTATCGGTGGCTACGGTCATGCTTAGGGTTCCGCTCTCCCTGGATTCTCCGGCAAAAACGAAATTGCGCGGGTTGGTGATCCAGGTGAACTCGCTGCTGCGGGTCAGACTCCAGGTGCCGCGGATGTCGTACTTGGTTTTCAAGACCACCAGGAACAGGACGGCGGCCACAACGACCACGCCTACGCCTATAAGGACGTAGGGCAGGATGCTCTTTTTTGGAGCCGGGGCCGGCTTGGGTTTTACGGCCTCATAGAAGTCGGGACCCTGTTCGGCGCTGGCCACGCCGGCCTGCGCGCTCGAGTCGGCGGCGGCGACGGGCATGGTGGAGACCTGAAGCAGCCAGGCGAACGTGCAAACTACAAGTAAAGCGATCCATTTTTGATGTTTTTTGATCATGTATGATTCCTCCGTTGCTACTATAGTAAAAAAGTCAAAATAAAATGTCAATGATAAAAATGTTTCACAAGAATTGGTCTGCTTCGTTCTTTTTGGTTATCTACTCGGTTTTTTTATACATTCAATTTTATTTTGGCAATACGTTGTCTGCACTGATAATAAAAGCTGGCAATGGGGCGACCGGCAGGCCGCCCATTGCCAATGAGTCTGGTATCGATGCCAGGCTATCTATCTGATCTTCTGCGGAACGACAGTTTGTGGAATGGCGGAAGTACTTGAGGATCCGGCGCCCCGGGTGGCTGACCAAGTTCCACCGCCACCTGCAAAGGTGATGTTGCCGCTCATTTTGTTAGCGGTTTCAAATTTGCCGTTGAAAGTGATGGGTCCGGTTATGGTGATGGAAACATTTTCTCCAGTCACCGTATAGGTGCCCGTGTTGGTAAAACCAGGTATCGTTACCGTTCCGCTGGTGGCCGTGCCGGCGAACTGGACATTGAAATTGGTGCTGGTGAGACCGGTCGTAGTGAAATACCAGATACCGCGGATGTCCACGGTTTCAGCCGTCACCGTGAGCGCCTTGTTTGCGTCCATGGTGATGGTTCCGGAGTCGGGCACACTAACGCCGTCCACCATGACCTGTATGTTGGTGTATCCAGTCGCGGGAGTGTAATTGTAGCTGACTACCGTTCCCTTCTCGTACGAGCCGGTGGCGGTCGGGGTGCCGGTGCAACCGGCGCCCAACGTCACGGTCAGGGTGTAATTGGTTTTCTTAATTACCAGGAAATAAACCGCGGCGCCGATGGCCACCACTCCCAGGCCGACGATAAGCCAGGGGAACTTCTTGCCTTTTGATATGGCGGGCGCTTTAGTGTTTTCTGTTTCAATGAAGTTTGGCCCATCGCTTTCGCCCTGAACGATCGCTGTTTCGGAATTCCCTGCCTTGGTAGCCGCCGGGGCGGGTGTGGCCCAGGCACCGAGCAGTCCCAGAAACGCGGCCAGCACGATGATGGAAACCGTTTTGCGTTGAAGATCGGTGAATTTCATTCGTCCCCCCTTTTAATTAGTAAAATTATGAATTTTTGACGCAATTGATATCTTTGTTCCTTCCATAATCTACCAATTTAAAACATTAAAAACGCATTGTCAATTATATTTAATTTATTGCTACCATTTTGGAACTCATTTAGAAACGTGTTTGAGCCAGGGTCAAAGCCGTTACCTGGGCGCCGTTTTTTTTCAGCAGCGCGGCGCATTTGTTGATGGTGGTGCCGGTGGTGGTCACGTCATCGATGAGGAGAATTTTTTTTCCTGCCAGCTTTTGCTTTTGGGCAAAAATAAAAGCGCCGTCGAGGTTGCTTTTTCTCTGGGCTTGCGACAAACCTACCTGGGGCGGGGTGTTCTTTATCTTGCCCAGCAGGGCGGGTGAAAATTCGATCTTGAGCTCGCGGGCCAGGAGCCGGCCCATGGTGCGGACGGGCATGAAGCCGTGCCGCCTTTGGCGATCGATCGGAACCGGGACTACGGCCTGGAAGCCGGCCGGCAGTTTTTTGCGCACCATTTCCAGGTAAAGGGAGGCCAGGAACGTTTTCAAGGCTTCCACCTCCCCGTACTTGTACAGGATGATGACCTCGCGCAGGGTGCCTTCGTAGGCGGCGTAGGAAACATGGCGCAGGAAAGGCGGCGGCAGCAGCAGGCAGGAGCCGCAGGCTTCGATGCCGGCGGGAATGAACTTGCCGCAGGTCCGGCACTGGTTTTCCTCGGACAGGCGCACTTTTTGCCGGCAGTCGCGGCAGATGATTTTTTCTCCGGCCAGAACCAGGTCCGATCCGCAAACGCGGCAGCGGGGCAGGAATAAACTGACGCCGGCCATGCGCGCTAGGAAGGAGCCGCCGCGGCCGATCTTTTCCCTGATTTTCACGCGGCGACGAAAGCGGGCATGTAAAAAAAATGAACCGGCGCCATGGGACAGTGCCTCCTCCGTTGAATATCCTGATTGGCTTTCATTGTAAAAGCAAAGCCCCGCGCATGCAATAGCCATCCGCCACGTCGCTGGAGGCAACGGAATTTTTATGGTAGAATCCATCCGGGCCGCCATGCCGGAAGGAGAAGAGAATGAAGAAAAGCGCCTATGAGCAGGCCGGGGTCAGCATCGACCGCGGCAATCAAGCGGTCGCGCGCATCAAGTCCATGGTTCAGCGCATGGGCGTCCAGGAAATAGGCAAATTCGGCGGTTTTTTCCCTCTCAAGGGCAACCTGAAAAATCCCGTCCTAGTTTCGTCGGCCGACGGGGTGGGCAGCAAACTGAAGATCGCTTTTCTGACCGGCGTGCATCACACCGTGGGCCGCGACCTGGTCAACCACTGCGTCAACGATATTCTGGTCTACGGCGCCCGACCCTTGTTTTTTCTCGATTACCTGGCCAGCGGCAAGGTCATCCCGGAAACCGTCGGCAAGGTGGTGTCCGGAGTGCTGGACGGCTGTCTGGACAACGAGATGATCCTGCTGGGCGGTGAGACCGCGGAGATGCCCGGGTTTTACCAGGAAGGGGAGTACGACATCGCCGGCTTCATCGTCGGCATCGTGGGCAAGGAAAAGGTGGTGGACGGAAAAAACATCCGCAAAGGCGACCTGCTCATCGGTCTGCCTTCGAACGGGCTGCATACCAACGGCTACTCACTGGCCCGGCATATTATCTTTGACAAGCTCAAGCTGAAAGTGGGCAGCCGGGTGAGCGTACTGGCCGCCCCGGTCGGCGAAGAATTGCTGCGCGTGCACCGTTCCTACCTCAAGCCGGTGAACGCCCTGCTGGCTTCCCGCCTGCTCAAGGGCATGGCCCACATCACCGGCGGCGGGCTGCTGGAAAATATTCCGCGCATTCTACCCGAGGCGACCGCGGTCGTGCTCGAAAAAACCTGGCCGGTGCCGCCTCTCTTTTCCTTCCTGATCCAGGCCGGCAATGTTTCCGAACAGGAGCGCTACCGGGTTTTCAACATGGGCATCGGCATGGTGCTGGTCATCGAATCCAGGCATCTTTCCCAAGCCGAGGCCATCCTGCATGAAATGGGCGAGGCATTCTACCTGATCGGCCAGGTGACCGACAACAAGGGCAAGGAGAGAGTGCGTATCAAATGAAAAACCGGTTCTTCGTGTATCTCCTGATCATTTTTTCGCTCATTTTGTCGAGCCGACTGCCGGCCAAGGAGATTTTGACCCTGGCCTCAACCACTTCGACGCTTGATTCGGGATTGTTCGACGCTTTGATCCCGCCTTTTGAAAAGAAATTCTCCTGCACGGTCAAGATTATCGCCGTGGGTACCGGCCAGGCGATGCGCCTGGCCCGCGACGGCAATGCGGACGTGCTGCTGGTTCACGACCGCGCCGCCGAAGAGAAATTCGTAGCCGATGGTTTCGGGATCGAACGCCTCGACGTGATGCATAACGACTTCGTGGTGGTGGGACCCAAAAGCGATCCGGCCGGAATCCGCGGCATGAAAGGGGCGGAGGCGTTTAAAAAAATCGCCGCCGCCGGCGCTTTTTTCGTTTCCCGCGGCGACGATTCTGGCACTCATAAAAAAGAACTGCAATTATGGAAGGCTTCGAGCGTGCCGCCAACGGGAAAATGGTACCTGGAGAGCGGCAGCGGCATGGAGGCGACATTGCGCGTCGCCAGCGAAAAGATCGCCTATTGCCTGATCGACCGCGCCACCTGGCTGGCCCATGCCCGGGAGGCCGACCCCCTGGCAGTCATGGTCGAGGGTGATCCGCAGCTTTTCAATCCCTATTCGGTCATTGTCGTGGCCCCGGCAAAATTCCCCTGGCTGAATTTCAAACTGGCCAGCCATTTTGCCGAGTTCATCCGTTCGGCCGAAGGCCAGGCGATCATCCGCGCTTTCGGACAGGATAAGTTCGGCTGCGCCCTCTTTTATCCCGATGTCATCCATTGACGCGGATTCCATGCCCAGCCGCGGATGCCGGCTTCCGATAGCTGCGCGGCGGCGGCAGGAAGAATAAAATGGCCTATATCCTGGACGGATTGAAGCACGGGCTGGCGATCCTGCTGCCGCCCAACCGTGAAATCCTGCAGATCGTCATCCTGTCCTTGGCGGTATCGGGAGGCGCCACCTTCTTGGCCGCCTTGGCCGCGATCCCGGCCGCTCTGGTCCTGGCCCTCAAGGAGTTCCGCGGCAAGCGTTTCCTGGTCGGGGCGATCAATACGGCTCTTTCCGTTCCGGCCGTGCTCATCGGTTTGCTGGTCTACGGCCTCGTCAACCGCCGCGGTCCGTTGGGGCTCCTGGCGCTCCTTTTCACTCCCGGGGCCATGGTCATGGCCCAGGCGCTGCTGGCCTTTCCGCTCATCACCGCCCTGGCGCTGGCAGCGCTGAAGGGGATCGCCCGGGATGCGCGCGACCTGGCCCTGTCGCTGGGCGCCAACCGTTTGCAGCTGGCCCTGGCCGTTATCCGCCAGGGGCGCTTCGCTTTTTTGACGGCGTTGATCGCAGGCTTTTCACGGGTCATCGGCGAGACCGGCATGACCCTGATGGTCGGGGGCAATATCAAAGGGCAGACCCGGGTACTGACCACGGCGATTTCACTGGAGACCATGAAGGGCAACTTCGAGATCGGCATCGCGCTGGGAATCGTCCTGCTGCTGGCGGCTCTGGTCATCAACATCGCCCTGCAATGGGCGCAGGGCAAATGATGGACATTCGCGCTGAAAAACTGAAGCAAGTGGCCGGAGACAGGGCGATCCTGGATGGAATCAGCCTGGAGTTCGCTGCCGGTGCGGTCAACGTCATCCTGGGGCCCAACGGAGCCGGCAAGTCGACCCTCCTGCGCTTGCTCTGCCTTTTGGACCGCCCCGCCCAGGGGGAGATTTTCTATGACGGTCTGGCGCTGCGCGCGATGCGCCGCGGCGAGCGCACGGCCCTGCGCCGGCGAATCGGTTTTGTTTTTCAAGCGCCGTTGTTGCTGGCTGGGTCCGTTGAAGACAATCTGCTCTACGGACCTCGATTGCGCGGCATGGACGTTTCCGGCTTGGCCATCCGCAACGTGCTGCAGACAACCGGCTTGGAAGGCAGGGAAGCCCAGGAGGCGAGGCAACTCTCGGGGGGCGAGAAGCAGCGGCTGCAGCTGGCCCGGGTGATGCTTCTCGATCCGGAGCTTTACTTGCTGGACGAGCCCACGGCCAACCTCGATCCACTGAGCGTGAAGAATATCGAGATCGCCATCACCCGCCTGGCCCATTCGGGCAAGACGGTGATCCTGGCCACCCACAATTTGATCCAGGCCAGGCTGCTGGCCGGGAAGGTCATTTTTTTAAAGGCGGGGAAACTGGTCCAGGCGGGATCGGCCTCCGACGTGCTCAGCCGCCCGCTTTCCCTGGATATCGCCGAGTTCTCGGCCGCCGAAAATATCGTTGCCGGCACCCTGGTCCGTCGCAACGGCCGGACCATGCTCGATTGCGGAAAACTGGCCATCGAGTTGGTCAGCGAGCAGGAGCAGGGAGCGGCGGCAGCCGTGATCCGTCCCGAGGATATCCTGGTATCCCAAGGGCCTGTTTCATCCTCGGCCCGCAATTCTTTCCCTGGTTCGATCATGGCCGCGGTCGACCTGGGCCTGGTCGTTTCGCTCCGCGTGGATTGCGACGGCGTCATGTTCACGGTGTTCGTCACCCGCCATTCCTGTGAGCAAATGGGCCTGCGGCCCGGAGCGGAAGTGTTGCTCACCTTCAAGGCCACATCCGTGCATCTGCTGGCGTCGGGATGAATGCCGATCCGCTTCGCGGCGGCCGGGAGCGAATTTCCGGCAAGGAGGAACCGTCATGGACAAGATCGTGTTGCAGGCCGCTGACCTGGACGGGTATCTGACTCGGGCCGACCAGGACGCCATTGCCGGGGTGTGTGAGTTGTACGGCCGGGCGCAGGCCGATTTCATCGCCCTGGAAAAAAATGAGGCCGCGGCGCGGCGAAAGGCCAGGGAGAACTTGCTGGTCCTATTCAACGAACTGGGTGACCGATTGCAGGCCGCGGTCGGTGCCGAACGGCGCATCCATGTCTATTCCCTGGAAACGCCGCAATTCATCCATGGCGAGGCGTCGCGGCTGGTGGCCAAACTGCGCGATGAGCGCACTGGCAATCCGGAATTCATCTATTACATCCAGCGCGCCTATGAAATGCTTTTCAATCTGGCCTTCGCCGGACCCCACTGTGGGGGGCGCCACCCGATATTCGTGCGCACGCCGGTGACCGTGCCCCAGGCCAACTACGCCGTGCACAAGATCCCCGACATCGACGCCATGACCGAAAACAGCGTCATGTGCGTCATGCTGCGGGCGGCGCTGCTGCCCTCGATGATCGTGGCCAAGGAGATCCAGGAGTATTCGTCTCGGCACAGCGTACCGCCTTTCGCCCTTTTCAAGATCAGCCGCGACGACAGCCGCCGCGAACGGGACATGGCCTATATTCTGGACTTGAAAAAATCCTATTTTTCCATGGCAGAACTGCAGGGACGCGACCTTTTTTTTGCCGACCCGATGAATGCCACCGGCGGCAGCCTGGTGACGGTGAT